>Ga0335071_10007475_pt1 | contig 11240 bp, 10 predicted proteins | sample Lox_Sample_15_FD_206724 | JGI IMG/M metagenome (GOLD analysis project Ga0335071, IMG submission 206724) | Soil microbial communities from Loxahatchee National Wildlife Refuge, Florida, United States - Lox_Sample_1.5 | ecosystem: Environmental > Terrestrial > Soil > Wetlands | place: USA...
GCGCGTGCACGTCGTACTGCTCCGGATCCTGCAGGTCGAGGTCGTAGTCGAGCGGGCGGCGCTTGCTGGACACGAGGGCGTTCTTCGCAGTGTTGATCGCTATCCGGTAGAGCCAGGTGTAGAAGGCGCTGTCGCCGCGGAACGAGGGCAGCGCCCGGTAGGCCTTGATGAAGGCGTCCTGCGCCACGTCCTCCGCCTCCATCGCATCGCGGATGTACCGCATGACGAGCTTCAGCACCTTGTGCTGGTAGCGCAGCACCAGCACGTCGAAGGCCGCCCGATCGCCGCGCTGCACCCGCTCGACCAGGGCGAGATCGCTCTGTTCGGCGGTCACGGCTCCGGCTCCGGACGGTCGGCGCGCCCGAAGTCGCCGTTATAGACCGGGGCCGTCGCGGAAAGTTCGCCGCCCGGCGGCTCGGTGATTTCCGCAATCAGCTCGGCAAGTTCCGCGACCGGCGTCACAGTGCGCCTGAGGCACAGGGCCGCCAGTTCCGGATCCGGCAGCTCGAGGAGCGCCCGGAAGGCCGCCCGGCGGCCCGCCGGGGCCGCCGGCCAGCGCTCGCCGAGGTAGCGCTCGAGCAGGACGTCGAGCTCGCGCATGCCGCGGCGGCAGCGCCAGCGCAGCCGGTTGAGCTCGGGGTCGTCGGCGCCGGTCAACCCGGGCCTCAGTGCTGCCGCTCGATGAGCAGCTTCTTGATCTCGGCGATCGCCCGCGCCGGGTTGAGGTCCTTCGGGCAGGCCTCGGTGCAGTTCATGATGGTGTGGCAGCGATACAACCGGAACGGGTCGTCGAGCGCGTCGAGGCGCTCGCCGGTCGCCTCGTCGCGCGAGTCCACGATCCAGCGGTAAGCCGCCAAGAGCGCCGCCGGGCCCAGGTAACGGTCGCTGTTCCACCAGTAGCTCGGGCAGCTGGTCGAGCAGCAGGCGCACAGGATGCAGGCGGACGGCCGGTCGACCTTCTCCTGGTCCTCCTTGCTCTGCGGCCGCTCGCGGTCGGGCGGCGCCGGGGTGCGGGTCTGCAGCCACGGCTTGATCGCGGCGTACTGGGCGTAGAAGTTCGTCAGGTCCGGCACCAGGTCCTTGACCACCGGCAGGTGCGGCAGCGGGAAGATCCTGACGTCGCCGCCGACCTCGTCGATCGCCTTGGTGCAGGCGAGCGTGTTGACGCCGTCGATGTTCATGGCGCAGCTGCCGCAGATGCCCTCGCGGCAGGAGCGGCGGAAGGTCAGGGTCGGGTCGACCTCGTTCTTGATCTTGAGCAGCGCGTCCAGAACCATCGGCCCGCAGCGGTCGAGGTCGACGCCGTAGTGGTCGATGCGCGGCTTGTCGGTGCCGTCCGGGTCGAAGCGGTAGATGCGGAAGGTCTTGACGCGCGTCGCGCCGCTCGGCGCCGGGTGGCGGCGCCCCGGCACCTCGTTGAAGCGCGAATCGGCGGGCAGCTTGAATTCGGCCATGCTGGGAACCCTTTGGCGGCGCGGTCAGTAGGTCCGCGCCTTCGGCGGAACGGCTTCGACGTCCGAGGACAGTGTCGTCAGGTGCACCGGCCGGTAGTCGATCCGGGTGCGGCCGGCGCCGTCGACCCAGCAGAGCGTGTGCTTCAGCCACTCGGCGTCGTTGCGCGCCGCGTAGTCCTCGCGCGCGTGCGCGCCGCGGCTCTCGGTGCGGTTGGCGGCGGACTGGATGGTCGCGATCGCCTGCAGCAGCAGGTTCTCGAGCTCCAGCGTCTCGACGAGGTCGGTGTTCCAGATCAGCGAGCGGTCCGTGATGCCGACGTCGGCGAAGCTCGCGAAGGTGCGCGCGAGCTTGCTGCAGCCCTCGGCGAGCGAGGCGCCGGTGCGGAACACCGCGGCGTCGGCCTGCATGATGCGCTGCATCTCGAGCCGGATCTCGGCCGTCGGCCGCGCGCCCTTGGCGTGCCGCAGCCGGTCGAGGCGCGCCACCGACTCCTCGCCCGCGCCCTTCGGCAGCGCGCGGTGCGCGGTGCCGGGCTTGATGCTGGCGGCCGCGTGCCGGGCCGCGGCGCGCCCGAACACCACGAGGTCGAGCAGCGAGTTGGAGCCGAGTCGGTTGGCACCGTGCACCGACACGCAGGCGGCCTCGCCGACCGCCATCAGGCCGGGCACCACGCTCTCCGGCCGGCCGTCGCGCAGCGTCACCACCTGGCCGTGGACGTTGGCCGGGATGCCGCCCATGTTGTAGTGCACGGTCGGCAGCACCGGGATCGGCGCCTTGTTGACGTCGACGCCGGCGAAGATGCGCGCGGTCTCGGCGATGCCGGGCAGGCGCTCGCGGATGACCTCGGCGCCGAGGTGCTCGAGGTGCAGGTGGATGTGGTCCTGGTGCGGCCCGACGCCGCGGCCCTCGCGGATCTCGACCGTCATGGCCCGCGACACCACGTCGCGGCTCGCGAGGTCCTTGGCGTTCGGCGCGTAGCGCTCCATGAAGCGCTCGCCCTTGGAGTTCGTCAGGTAGCCGCCCTCGCCGCGCGAGCCCTCGGTGATCAGGCAGCCGGCGCCGTAGATGCCGGTCGGGTGGAACTGCACGAACTCCATGTCCTGCAGCGGCAGGCCGGCGCGCGCCACCATGCCGCCGCCGTCGCCGGTGCAGGTGTGGGCCGAGGTGCAGGAGAAGTAGGTGCGGCCATAGCCGCCGGTGGCGAGCACGACGGCGTGCGCGCTGAAGCGGTGCAGGCGCCCGGTCGCGAGATCCAGCGCGATGACGCCGCGGCAGGCGCCGTCCTCCATGATCAGGTCGAGCGCGAAGTACTCGATGAAGAAGGTCGCGTCGTGCTTCAGCGCCTGCTGGTAGAGCGTGTGCAGCATCGCGTGGCCGGTGCGGTCGGCCGCAGCGCAGGTGCGCTGCGCGATGCCCTTGCCGTAGTGCGTCGTCATGCCGCCGAACGGCCGCTGGTAGATGCGCCCGTCCTCGGTGCGCGAGAACGGCACGCCGTAGTGCTCGAGCTCGATCACCGCGCTCGGCGCCTCCTTGCACATGTACTCGATCGCGTCCTGGTCGCCGAGCCAGTCCGAGCCCTTGATGGTGTCGTAGAAGTGGAAGCGCCAGTCGTCCTCGCCCATGTTGCCGAGCGCCGCCGAGATCCCGCCCTGCGCGGCGACCGTGTGGCTGCGGGTCGGGAACACCTTGGTCAGCGCCGCGACCTTGAGGCCGGACTCGGCGAGCCCGAAGATCGCGCGCAGGCCGGCGCCGCCGGCGCCGACCACGACCACGTCGTAGCTGTGATCGATGAAGTCGTACTCGCTCATGCCGCGCTCCCGAGCGACAGCTTCAGGACCGCGAACAGCGCGCCCGCGCCGGCCGCGAGGTGCAGGAACTGCGCGACCAGGAGCGCACCGAGCCTGCGGGTGCGGTTCGGCACGTAGTCCTCGATGACCACGCAGACGCCGAGCCACGAATGGTAGGCGGCGGCCACCACCAAGAGCGCCAGCAGCAGTCCGTGCGGCGCGGCCGCCAGCCAGCCGCGCACGGTCAGGTAGCCGAGGTCCGGCAGGCCGAGCAGCGCGACCAGGAACCAGACGCCAAGCGGCACCAGCGCGAGCGCGGTCAGGCGCTGCAGCCACCAGTGGTGCGAGCCGCCGCCGGCGGCGCCGAGGCCGAGCACGCGGCCGAGCGGGCTGCGCATGCTCATGGGCGCGCCCCCGGGTAGAGCGCGAGCACGAGCGTCGCCGCGGTCAGCAGCAGCGTCGCGACCACGACCAAGGCGCCCGAGCGGCGCGCGCTCGCTTTCTCGAGACCGCGGCCGGTATCCCACTGCAGGTGCCTGAGCCCGTTGCAGCAGTGGTACCAGAAGATCGCGACGTACCCCGCGAGCAGGAGCGTGCCGAACGGCGAGCCGAGCAGCGCGCGCACCCGGGCGTAGGACTCGGGGCCGGCGGCGAGCGCGAGCAGCCACCAGGTGAGCAGCGCGAGGCCGGTCGCGAGCCCGAGGCCGGCCGCGCGGTGGGCGATCGACAGCGCCATCGTGTACTGCCAGCGGTACACCTGCAGGTGCGGCGACAGGGGCCTCGGACGCGTTGCCATGGTGGTGTCTCTTCGTTGACCGTGGCGCAGCCGCGGGTCGGCGGCGGTGCCGGCACGGGCTCTAGGGTGTCAGAAGTCGATGCAGCGGCCGCCCTTTTCCCAGTCGCCGAAGCGCGTGGGCTCCGCGCCGCCGCGCCCGCCGATCTCGCGCGGGCGGCCGGCCGGCGCCTCGGCGGGCGCCGCCGGCGCGCCGCGATCGGGTGCCGCCGAGGGCGGCGAGACCTCTTCGGCAGGCTTCGGGGGCGACGGCATGGCGCGAGATAGTGCCACAATACGGCAGTGCAGCACCAGCCCAAGCCCTTGTTTCTCTAGCCCTTGTTTGCACTGCGGCGAGCACTCGCAGCGAGCGGCGCCGGCGCGTTTTCAGGCGCTTTTCCCGCTCCGGCGCCCCGATCGCCGTGCCCGGCGCGCACGTTGACCGGCCCGCTCCCAGCCGCTTAACTGGCCGGCAGACGCTCTCCCTCGCCGCACCGCGGCGCCCTCGCCCCGGAGCCGCCGCCCGTGAGTTCGACCGATGCCGCCCCACCGCCCGCCGTCGACGGCGCCGGACACTACGGCGTGCTCGCGCTGCGCGGTCGCGACGCCGGCGCCTTCCTGCAGGGCCAGCTGACCCGCGACGTGCCGGCCCTCGGCGACGCCGAGCTCGGCCTGTGCGCGATCCTGACGCCGCAGGGCCGGGTGGTCGCGGCCCCCTGGCTCGCGCGGGCGGTGGACGGCTACGACCTGCTCGTGCCGGCGGCGCTCGTCGCGCCGCTCAAGGAGCGACTGCAGCGCTTCGTGCTGCGCGCCAAGGTGACGCTCGCGCCGGGGCCTGCGGCGCCGCTCGTGGCGCGGCTCGCGGCCACGCTCGGCGTCGCCGCCGAGGCGCCGGCCGCGCACTACGCGCTCGCGCTGATCCGCGCGGGCGTTCCGGAGGTCGGCCTCGCCGCGAGCGAGGCATGGATACCGCAGATGCTGAACCTCGACCTGCTCGGCGCGATCGGCTTCCAGAAGGGCTGCTACACGGGCCAGGAGATCGTCGCGCGCACCCAGCACCTCGGGCGCATCAAGCGGCGGCTGTTCCGCTTCGCGCTCGCGGCGGGCGCACCGCCCGCGGCGCTCGCGGCGCTGCTTGCCGACGGCGCCAAGGTCGGCGAGGTCGTGCTGGCGGCGCCGACCGGCGCCGGCGCCGAGTGCCTGGCGGTTTTGAATCTCGACGCCCGCGAGCGGGCGCTCGCGCTCGCCGACGGGCGCGGCTGCCGGCCGCTGCCGCTGCCCTACGCCGTGCCCTGAGCGGCGCCCGCGCCGCTCAGGCCTCGGGCTTGAGCTGCGGGAACAGCAGCACGTCGCGGATCGAGGGCGCATCGGCGAACAGCATCACGACGCGGTCGACGCCGACGCCGAGCCCGGCGGTCGGCGGCAGGCCGTACTCGAGTGCACGCACGTAGTCGGCGTCGTAGTACATCGCCTCCTCGTCGCCGGCGTCCTTGCGCGCCACCTGCTCGCGAAAGCGCGCGGCCTGCTCCTCGGGATCGTTGAGCTCGGAGAAGCCGTTGGCGAGCTCGCGCCCGGCGATGAAGAACTCGAAGCGATCGGTGACGAAGGGGTCCTGCTCGTTGCAGCGCGACAGCGGCGAGACCTCGGTCGGGTAGGCGTAGACGAAGGTCGGCTGCACGAGCGCGGGCTCGCAGGTCTTGTCGAAGAGCTCGATCTGCAGCTTGCCCGGGCCGTCGCCCGGCGCGTGCGCGATGCCGCGCGCATCGAGCACGCGGCGCAGGTAGGCGGCGTCGCGCAGGCTGAGCGGGTCGAGGCCGGGGTTGTGCTCGACCAGGAGTTCCTCGATCGTCACGCGCCGAAACGGCGCGTCGAGGTCGAGCGCGGTGCCCTGGTAGCTGAGCGCGCGCCGGCCGAGCACGGTGTCGCACAGGCCCTTGAACATGCGCTCCACCATGTCCATGAAGTCGACGTAGTCGGCGTACGCCTGGTAGCACTCGAGCATCGTGAACTCGGGGTTGTGGCGCGTCGACAGGCCCTCGTTGCGGAAGTTGCGGTTGATCTCGTAGACCCGCTCGAAGCCGCCGACGACGAGGCGCTTCAGGTACAGCTCCGGCGCGATCCGCAGGTACATGTCGACGTCGAGCGCGTTGTGGTGCGTCACGAACGGCCGCGCCACCGCGCCGCCCGGGATCGGCTGCATCATCGGCGTCTCGACCTCCATGAAGCCGCTGGCGTCGAGGAAGCCCCGCAGGTAGCGCACCAGGCGCGTGCGCAGCTCGAACACCGCGCGGCTCTCGGCGTTGACGATCAGGTCGACGTACCGCATCCGGTAGCGTGCCTCGGTGTCGGTCAGGCCGTGCCACTTGTCCGGCAGCGGCCTGAGCGACTTGACCAGCAGCCGCAGCTGGTCGGCGCGCACCGACAGCTCGCCGGTGCGGGTGCGCATCAGCTCGCCCTCGGCGCCGAGCACGTCGCCGACGTCCCAGCCCTTGAACTCGGCATAGCGGTCGCCGAGCAGGTTCGCCTGCAGGACCAGCTGGATGTGGCCGGAGCCGTCGGCGAGCCTGACGAAGCTCGACTTGCCCATGTCGCGCTTGGCGAGCATGCGGCCCGCGACCCGCACCCGCAGCCGCTGCGCCTCGAACCACTCGGCGGGCTTGCCGCCGAAGGCCGCGGCCAGGTCGCCGGCGTGCGCGTCGCGCCGGAAGTCGTTCGGGAACGCCTCGCCGCGCGCGCGCAGCGCCGCGAGCTTCTGGCGGCGCTCGGCGATCAGCTTGTTCTCGTCCGCGCTTGCCGGAGTCTGGTCGTCGGCCATCGTCACAGCCCCTGCTTCAAGCTGGCTTCCATGAACTGGTCGAGGTCGCCGTCCAGCACCGCGGTCGTGTTGCCGACCTCGAGGTTGGTCCTCAGGTCCTTGATCCGCGACTGGTCGAGCACGTACGAGCGGATCTGGTGCCCCCAGCTGACGTCGGACTTCGAGTCCTCGAGCACCTTGGCGGCGGCGTTGCGCTTGTTGAACTCGAGCTCGTACAGCTTCGCCTTCAGCATCTTCATCGCGCTCGAGCGGTTCTTGTGCTGGCTGCGCTCGCTCTGGCAGGTGACGACGATGCCGCTCGGCAGGTGGCGGATGCGGATCGCCGACTCGGTCTTGTTGACGTGCTGGCCGCCGGCACCGGAGGAGCGGAAGGTGTCGACCTCGAGGTCGGCCGGGTTGACCTCGATGTTGATGTCGTCGTCCACCTCCGGCGAGACGAACACCGAGGCGAAGGACGTATGGCGCCGGTTGCCGGAGTCGAACGGCGACTTGCGCACCAGGCGATGGACGCCGGTCTCGGTGCGCAGCCAGCCGTAGGCGTAATCGCCCTCGACGCGCAGCGACACGCCCTTGATGCCGGCCACCTCGCCGTCGCTCTGGTCCATGGTCTCGACCCTGAAGCCGTGCGCGTCGGCCCACTTGAGGTACATCCGCAGCAGCATCTGCGCCCAGTCCTGGGCTTCGGTGCCGCCGGCGCCGGCCTGGATGTCGACGAAGGCGTTGTGCGCGTCCATCGGCCCGGGGAACATGCGCTGGAACTCGAGGGTCTTGACCTCCTTGTCCAGCTTGCCGGCGTCGCGCTCCACCTCGGCGATGGCGCCGGCCTCGCCCTCGGTCTCGGCGAGGTCCAGGAGTTCGAGCGAGCCCGTGATGCCGTTGCGGACGCGGTCGAGGCGCTCGGTGATCGCGGCGAGCTGCGCCCGCTCCCGGCCTAGCGCCTGGGCGCGGTCCGGCGTGTCCCAGATCTTGGGATCTTCGAGTTCGCGGCTGACCTCGGCGAGCCGCTCGCTCTTGCGCTCGTACTCAAAGATACCCCCTTAAGGAGGCGAGGCGTTCCTCGAGATCCTTGAGCTGGCGGCGGATCGGGGTGACGAGCGGGGCGACTTCGGCGGGCATGGCAAACTTCACTGGCAACTCCGGGAGATCATAACATGCGCCGTCCGCGGCCCGGCGGCACGGGCAGGCGGGTGAGCGCGAGGCCGTCACATCGCGGTGCTACATTCGCCGCGCTCGACGCGAGGTGGCGCGCGACGGATGCCCATGGCCGACCCGATCCCGACGATTGACGAGGTGCTGTCGTGGTGCGAGGCGCGGCTGCGCGAGGCACCTGCCGACCCGGCGCCGCTGCTTGAGGCCGCCCGCCTCCTGCGCCGGCACGGCCAGGGGCCGGCCGCCATCCGCTGCCTGGAGCAGGCCTCAGCGCTGCGCCCGGATTCGGCAGCGATTCACCATGATCGCGGCGTCCTGCTGCAAGCGCTGGGCGACCTCGACGGCGCCGCGGTCGCGCTGCACTGCGCGCTCGAGCGCTCGCCAGGGTTCGCGCCGACCCACGCCGCGCTCGCGTCGGTGCGCCGCGCCCAGGGTGATCGTGTTGCGGCGATCGCGGGTTACCGGACCGCCGTGGCGCTCGAGCCGGGCCTCGGCTCGGCGCACAATAACCTCGGGCTCGCATTGCGCGACGCCGGCGATCTCGCCGGCGCCGTGCAGAGCTATCGGGCGGCCATCGCCGCGTCGCCCGCGTTGGCGCGCCCGTACTACAACCTGGGGGTCGCGCTGCGCGAGTTGCGCTTGTTGCCCGAAGCGCTGGCGATGCAACGCGCGGCGCTTGCGCGGCGCTCGCCCTACCCGCTGGCCGAGTCCGAACTGCTGCGCTGCTCGCTCGAGCTTGGCGACTGGGCGGCGATCGAGGCATCGCGGGCCGGCGTCGCGGCGGCGATCGCCGGCGGCGAGGTCGTGCCACCGTTCACGGTGCTCGGCACGTTCGACGATCCCGCGCTGCAGCTCCGCGTCGCGCAGCGCTACGCCGCCTCGCTCGCCCCCACCCCCGCCGCACGCCCCGAGGCCCGCCGCCGCGGCCGCGAACGGCTGCGGGTGGCGTACCTGTCGGCCGATTTTCACCGCCATGCGACCAGCTACCTGATGGTCGAGCTGCTCGAACTGCACGATCGCGAGCGATTCGAGATCGTTGGCGTCTCCTTCGGTCCGGATGATCGCAGCGACCTGCGCCGCCGCGTGCGCGGGGCATTCGATACCTGGTTGGAGGCGGGCGCATTGCCGGACGCCGAAGTCGCCGCCTGGCTGCGAGCGCAGGCGGTCGATCTCGCGGTGGACCTCAAGGGCTACACCCAGGGGGCACGCCCCGGAATCCTGGCCCGCCGGCCCGCGCCGGTTCAGCTCAGTTACCTCGGCTATCCGGGAACGATGGGCGCGCCGCACATCGACTACCTGGTCGCGGATGCGTTTGTCGTCCCGCCGGCGGAACGTCCTCACTACGCCGAAGCGATCATCTACCTGCCCGACTGCTACCAGCCCAACGACCGTCACCGCGTCACCACTCCCGGCCCGCCGACCCGCCGCGAGCACGGGCTGCCGGAGCGCGGCTTCGTGTTCTGCTGCTTCAACAACGGCTGGAAGATCAACCGCGAGATGTTCGGCGTGTGGATGCGCCTGCTGGCCCAGGTCCCCCAGAGCGCGCTGTGGCTGCTCGCCTGGAACGACTGGCAGCCCGACAACCTCCGGGCGGCCGCGGCGCGCGCCGGCATCGACCCCGGCAGGCTCGTCTTCGGCGCGCGCGTCCCGATCGAGCAGCATTTGGCGCGCCACGCGCTGGCCGACCTCTTTCTGGATACCGTGCCGTGCAACGCCCACACCACCGCCAGTGACGCCCTCTGGTCCGGCTTGCCAGTGTTGACGGTCGCCGGCCGGTCTTTCGCGGCGCGCGTGGCCGGCAGCCTGCTGCGGACGTTGGGGCTGGAAGATCTGGTGTGCGGGTCGCTCGACGCCTACGAGCGACGCGCGCTTTCCATCGCGACCGGTCCGGGCGCGGCTTCGGAGCTGCGGGCGAGGCTGCAAGCGGCACGGCAGGCCGCGCCGCTGTTCGATGCCGACCGGTACCGGCTGCAGCTGGAGCAGGCTTTCGTCACGGTCGCGGCGCGCGCGGCGCGCGCGGAACCGCCCACGGACCTGTGGGTGGCGCCGTCGGCGCCCGGTGCCGCGAGCGCCTCGTGAGCGGGACTGGCCGCCCGAAGGGACAACCGTCGGCCATCGGGCCGGCGGATCACACCAACTCGAGGTACTCGACCAGCAGCTGCGGACGCTTCAGACCCTGGTATTCGTTGACGTCGAGCCGGTAGACCACCCTGAGGCGCGCCTCGGCCCGCGGCACGAGCGCGCCCGGGCGCGTCAGCCAGCCGAAGGCGATGGCCTCGTGCGGCGGCGTCTTCGGCGCGGCCCGCAGCCACAGCTTCAGGTGCTTCTCGCCGAGCACGCGCGCCTCGACCACCGTGAACTCGCCGTCGAAGCAGGGCTCCGGGAAGCCCGAACCGAACGGCCCCGCGTCGCGCAGCCGCTCGGCGGTCGCGAGCGTGAGCTCGGCCGCCTCGAGCGCGCCGTCGGTGTAGAGCCGCCCGTCGAGCAGCCCCGGGCTCGCGCGCCGCTCCACCTCGGCGGCGAACTCGCTGCCGAACTCGCGCAGCCGTCCCGCCTCGAGCGTGAGGCCGGCCGCCATCGCGTGGCCGCCGAACTTGTCGATCAGGCCCGGCACGCGGGTCGCCACCGCCTCGAGTGCGTCGCGCACGTGGACGCCGGGCACCGAGCGCGCCGAGCCGCGCGCGAGGCCACCGTCGGCCGGCGCGAAGGCCACCACCGGGCGGTGCAGCTGGTCCTTGACGCGCGAGGCCACCAGCCCGACCACGCCCTGGTGCCAGTCGGCGTCGTATAGGCAGATCGCACCCGGCAGCGCCGCACCCGGCTCGTCGAACTGCAGGCGCCGCACGATCTCGACCGCCTCGGCGTGCATCCGCGCCTCGATCGCGCGCCGCTCGCGGTTCAGCCGGTCGAGCTGCTCGGCGAGCGCGCGCGCCCGCGCCGGGTCGTCGGCCAGCAGACACTCGATGCCGATCGACATGTCCTCGAGGCGTCCGGCGGCGTTCAGCCGCGGGCCGATGAAGAAGCCGAGGTCGGCGGTGCCGGCTGCGGCGAGCGTGCGGCCGGCGACGGCGGCGAGCGCGGCGATGCCGGGCACGCAGCGCCCGGCCCGGATCCGCTCGAGGCCGGCCTGCACCAGCACGCGGTTGTTGCGGTCGAGCGGCACCACGTCGGCGACGGTGCCGAGCGCGACGAGGTCGAGGAGCTCGGCGGTCGCGCCGGTCGGCCGCCCGAGCCGGCGGCCGAGCGCGAGCGAGACGTAGAA
>Ga0335071_10007477_pt1 | contig 11239 bp, 12 predicted proteins | sample Lox_Sample_15_FD_206724 | JGI IMG/M metagenome (GOLD analysis project Ga0335071, IMG submission 206724) | Soil microbial communities from Loxahatchee National Wildlife Refuge, Florida, United States - Lox_Sample_1.5 | ecosystem: Environmental > Terrestrial > Soil > Wetlands | place: USA...
TTCGAACAGGCCCTGGCGAAGTACACCGGGACCGTGCTGGCCGTGGTGCACGACCGGTATTTCATTCAACAATTCGCCGGCCGTCTTTGGGCCGTGGAAGACGGGCAGGTCCGGGACAAGCCGGTCTGACCAGCGGCACCGATCCGGAAAATCGTTTTTCTCCGCGCCTCCGATCCTGTCCAAGATCAGGGGTTTTATTAATATTATAGGTATTTGAATACTATGTGATACATGGTATAATGTCGTCAATGGTGAACCTATGACGAACGAATCCTTCGAGAACGTGATCCTGGAATTACGACGCGGGGTGATCGTGCTGGCCGTCTTGAGCCAGTTGGAGCAGGAGCAGTACGGCTACTCACTGATCAACGCCCTCAAAGCCAAGGGCCTGGACATCGACCAGGGGACCCTCTATCCCCTGCTCCGCCGCCTGGAAAGCCAGGGGCTGCTCCAGTCCAACTGGCGGGTCGAGACCGACCGACCGCGGCGTTACTACCGGATCAGCGATGAGGGCACGGCCCTCCTGCCCAGGCTGAAGGCAGAATGGACCGGGATCGTGTCCGTGATGAACAAGCTGTTGAAGTAAGGAGCATGACCATGAGCCTGATTGACACCTATGTTTCCGAGGTCGGGCGCCGCCTGCATCAGAAGGGGCGCGCCGACATCGAGGCCGAGATCCGCTCGGCCCTGCAGGACCTGCTCGACGAGCGCAGCCGGGCAGCCGGGAAACCCGTCGACGACGAGCTGACCCTGGCGGTCCTCAAAGAATACGGCGACCCCGAAAAAGTGGCCGCCTGCTACCAGGCTGAGCGCTACCTGATCGGGCCGCGCCTCTACCCGACCTTCGAGAAAGTCGTCTTTGCCGTCCTGCCAATCACTGTCATCCTGGCGCTGGTCAGCCTGTGCTTTTCCCTGTCCGGCCTGGGCGTGACCGCCGACCAGGTGCTCAAGGTCGTCATCGCCACGATCGGGAACCTGATCTTTTCGGTGATTGTCACCATCGGCAGCATTACCTTTATTTTCGCCATCCTGGAACGGACCGTACCGGAGCTCGGCACGAAGACGGCCAAAACCCAGGAGTGGGATCCGCACAGCCTGCTAAGAATAGCCCCTCCCGACAGTCTGCGGACCGGCGGCCTCGTCGCCGAGCTGGTCTTCACCATCCTGGCCCTGCTGGTTTTCAATTCTGTCCCGTTCAGGAATATTATGAACCTCGGGTACCAGACCAACGGTGGGTGGTGGATCGGGTTCATCTCAAACAATGCTGCCATTGCCTGGAGCCAATCCCTGCTCACCCCAGCGTTTTTCCGGGTCTTTTTGACCTTGGAGTTCGTTTGGGGTCTGAACATACTTCTCGTCATTATTCTATTAAGCCTGGGCCGTTGGCACACCTGGGCGCGTTGGGCAACCATCGGGGTGAAAGCGCTTGAAGTCGGCCTGGCGATCGCCATTCTCGCCGGTCCAACCTTTGTCCGCGTGACCACCGCATCGCTGAAAGCCGCCGGTTTTCCAGACCCGGCAACTGGCACGGCAATGGTCAAAGTCTTTACACGGTCATTCCAGGGCGGTGTGGGTGTGGCGATTTTCTTCGCCAGCCTGGAGATCGTCCGCCAGCTGATCCGCCTGTGGCGTCCGCACGTTCCGGCACGGGGCGCGTAGATACAAGCCGGGTCCAATCAGCCCTCGGTTCGATGCGAGACCGGGGGCTGGTTTTTCGGCATGCACCGTTTTGGACTTCGGGACGGTTTATGCTATACTAAAAGTGTCTCATCAGGTATACATGGAAGGAAGTCCGCTTACGGAACCGTGACTCTGGCGGGAGAGGGTATGAATCTGGAGTACACGCCCTACGTGGGCGTATTACTGATTAACAGTCTGGTCTCGGTGGCGCTGGCGTTCCTGGTCCTGCGCCAGCGCAACACACCCGGCAAGGCCGCCCTGACCCTGCTGATGGCCGCCGCCCTGGAGCTTTCGATCACCAACGCCCTGGAGGTCGCATCCGTCGACCTCGCCACGAAGATCTTCTGGGCCAAGATCGAGTATATCGGCACGCAGAGCGGACCCGTTCTGTTCCTGATGTTCGCCCTGGATTACACCTATCAGGCCGAGTGGCTGCACCCCCGGAACATTTTCCTGCTGTGGGTGCTGCCGGTTGCCAGCATGATCATGGCGGCGACCAATGAGTGGCATCACCTGGTCTGGACCAGCATCACCCCCAACCCCCTGTACCCATCCATCCTGATCTACGCCCACGGCTTCTGGTTCGCGTTGTGCACCATTTACGCCTATTTGATGGTGCTCGGCGGCAGCCTGGCGCTGGTGCGTGCCGCGCTGCGCGTGCCGCACCTGTTCCGGCGGCAGATGGGTGTCCTGCTGGCCGCGGGGCTCGTGCCCGGCATCGGCAACGTGATCTACCTGCTGGGCTGGACCCCGGTGGCGGGATTGGATACGGCCCCCTTCACGTTCACCCTGGCCGGCCTGGTCCTGTCGTTCGGGATCTACCGCTACGGTCTGTTCGACCTGGCGCCCATCGCCCGCAGCGTATTGATCGAGAACATGGGCGACAGCGTCCTGGTGCTGGACAAGCAGAACCGGGTGGTGGACATTAACCCGGTGGTCCAGCGCATGACCGGCAAAACGGCGCGCCAGGCGATCGGCCAGCCGGTCGGGGCGATCCTGCCCTTCTGGTCGCGGCTCGCGCCGGGCGACCGTAACGCCATCGAACTGCGCACCGAGATCGGCACCGGCCAGGATCCGGTGCACTTCTTCGACCTGCACATCACCCCGCTGCGCGATCACCGCCGCCACTACCTGGGCAAGCTGGTCACCCTGCGCGAGACCACCGAGCGCCACCGCACCGAGGCCGAGCTGGCGCGCACGGTCGAGGAGCTGACGATCATCAACCGCATCAGCCTGGCGGTCACCTCCGGACTGGACCTGGAGCGGGTGCTGAAAACCCTGCACGAGCAGTGCGCCCAGGTGGCACCCATCGACGTCTTCTACATTGCCCTGTGCGACGAGAACAGCAGCCTGGTCCACATCCCCCTGTTCTACGAGGACGGCAAATACCAGTCCGGTCCGTCGCGGGATATCAACGAGCAGCCCGGGATCCTGGGGAACATCATCCGCGGGCGCCAGACGATCTACCTGCACGACAGCCTCAACCCGGTCACGCGACCGGTGGACGCCAATTCCAGCGGCCCGCGCCCGGCGGTGCTCTCGTACGTGGGCCTCCCTCTGACGGTCCGCGAGCAGGTGATCGGCGCCATGTCGATCCAGAGCCGGCTCCCTGATGCCTACACGCAAGACCAGATCCATCTACTGGAACACATCGCCATCCAGGCGGCCATCGCGATCGAGAACGCCCGTCTGTACGCAGAGGAGCAGCGCCTGGCCATCATCGACGAACTGACCGGCATCTACAACTATCGCGGGCTGGTCGAGATTGGCACGCGCGAGCTGGAACGCGCCCGGCGCTTCCAGCGCCCGCTGTGCGCCCTGTTCTTCGACATCGACAGCTTCCGGAAATTCAACAACACCTACAGCCATGCCACCGGCAACCTGATCCTGCAGACCGTGGCGCAGCGCTGCCGGTCCACCATGCGCTCGGTCGACGTGATCGCCCGCTACGGCGGGGATGAGTTCGCCGCCCTGCTCCCCGAAACCAGCTTGGAAGAAGGCCGGGAGGTCGCCCGCCGCCTGGCGGACGAGATCGCCAGCACACACATCACCACCTCCTACGGTGCGCTGGGCGTGACGATCTCGATCGGCGTCGCCCCACTGACCGACGACATCGCCGACCTGTTCAAGTTGATCGATCGGGCCAACCAGGAGGAGCGCAACATCAAGCTCAGGAACGGCAGCAGATCGGCCGTTCGCTGAACCCTTAAAAGAAAAAGCCCGGGCCGATCGGCCCGGGCTTTGGATTCCTACGGAGTGCTGTTCCCGAAGAACAATTCCCACCAGATGCGCCAGTTGGGGAGCGGCCGGTCAGCCGGGGCGACCGCCACGACGGGGGTCGGGGTCACATTCCCGGCCGCCAGGATCCCGATCGGCTTCTCGTCCGGGCGGGTCCAATGCCCGTCCTGGTAGGCCCAATCCTCCACCGCCTGAGTGGAATTGGCGTAGGCCACTTCGGTCACCAGGGCCACCTGGGTCTGCATCACCTGCGTCCCCTGGGCGCGCACGGTGCTCTGCTGAGTGGTCAGCCGGTTGAGGTCGCTCATGCGGCGGTTGAAATCGACCACCAGGACGACCAGGATCACCAGACCGACTGCGATGAACAGGTGACGCCACTTGAATTTCATGCTCTTATCTTACCCTGAGCGCATTCATTTGGCAAGCCGACGGTCGCGCCGGAAAAGATCCTCGGGGGTCTGGCGTTCCTGGATCAGCTGCGCCCGGCCGCCTTCCAGCCAGTCGACCGCCGGGCGGCAGGCGCCGGTGTAGTTGCTCGCCATGCTGAGCTGGTAGGCGCCGCTCTCGCATACGGCCCCGCCATCCAGACCGGCAGCTCGTCGGCCCATTCGGGATCCCACACCGGCAGGGCCGTTTAGCGCGCCGCGTACAGCACCGGGCGCGGGTTGTCCGCCAGACCGCCATCCAGCAGGAGCCAGGTGCGATGAGCGGTCTGCTTGACCGCCCCCGACCCGGCAGGGGCGCACAGGAGGCGTTAAAACAAAAGGCCCGCTTTCCAGCGAGTCTTGTTGTCTGTGCCGAAGGAGGGACTTGAACCCTCACGGCCTTGCGGCCACTAAGCCCTGAACCTAGCGCGTCTGCCAGTTCCGCCACTTCGGCATGCGGCTTGTATTTTATCCGAATTCCTCAGTTTGTCAACCATGAATCGAATCTTTAAGAAAAATCCGATCGGCTGCGGATCAGTCGGTCAGCGCCTTGAATGCCAGTCGGCGCGGCCAGCCGCGCCGCATGACCAGCGACACCCACAGCCAGCCCTGGTCATCAACAATGCGCACCAGGTCGTTGTCGCCGACCCAGATCGGGCGGACGCCGACGGCCTCGATCAGGCCTGCGACGGCTTTGCGATCCTCCCCGTCCGGACCGGAGTAGAGCATGTCCGCCTGGACGCCACCTACCATGGGGTCCGCGAAGACCTCCCAACCGAGCGAGTTGAAGGCGCGGAAGAGCCTGGCCCGCGGCGCAGCGCGGCGGAGGGTCTCCAGCCCGTTGATCAAGGGCGCGGCAAAATCGTTGGTGGCGTCGATCAGGATCTTGCCGTCAAGCTGTGCCGCGTGCGCGGCGGCGACCTCCGCCAGCGCCTTCGAAGGGACCGCGACCAGCACGACCGCCGCTGCAGGCAGGGCCGCCTCGTAGCTGCCCGCCCGGATATTTTTCGAGGCCGCCGTCAGCGCGGCGAGCCTGGGGCTGCTTGGGTCGCGCGTCGCAAAGGTGACGGCGTGCCCGGCCGCGGCCCACTTCCTGCCCAGCGTGCCGCCGATGTTCCCACTGCCCAAAATGGTGATCTTCATTTTTACCTCCGATCGGTTCCGGGAATTCTATCATCCTTCCCGTCCGAGCCCCTTGACAAAAGCGGTCGGCAGGATATAATCTCCTTACCATCCATATACCATCCATATGGATGGTAAGGAGAACCCATGAGCGAAAGCGAAAAGATCACCATTAACATGAGCGCCGTGGACCTGGGCAAGATCGACCTGCTGGTGCAGGAAGGGTTGTACTCCAACCGCACCGATTTCATCCGCACGGCCATTCGGTCGCAGGTGGACAAGCACAGCGTCGAGGTGCAGCAATCCGTGGCACGGCATGCCTACGGCATCGGCGTCTTCAGCTACAACCGCAAGGAGCTGGAGCACCAGAAGGCCAGCGGCAAGCGACTCAAGCTGACCATCCTGGGGCTGCTCAGCCTGGCGGACGACGTCCCGCCGGACCTGGCCGCGGAGGTCATCGAGGCGGTCGAGGTGCGCGGCGTGTTCAATGCCAGCCCGCAGGTCAAGGCCGCGCTGGCAGACCGGACCCGGTGAGCGTCTCCCCCAACGGCGGAATCGGTTTATCATTAACCTTGGATCGTCCCAAAGCCAGAGCCGCAACGCCACCGAAAAAGCGGGGTCAGCATGGAACCGTCGCCAGTCTCCATCGAAATCCCGGCCAATTGGTCCAGGCGGTTTTTCACCCTCTGGAGCGGGTTATCCATTTCCCAGATCGGTTCCGCCCTCATACAATTTGCCCTGATCTGGTGGCTGACCAAGACGACCGGCTCCGCCACCGTCCTGGCGGTCTCCACCCTGGCAGCGCTCCTGCCGGGGATCTTCCTCGCCCCGTTTGCCGGGACGCTGGTCGACCGCTGGAACCGGCGGGCGGTGGTGATGACCGTCCGGGGCTTAGCTTCGCTGTCGGAAGCGATCCTGGTCCTGCTTTTTGGGAGCGGGCGCATCGCGGTCTGGGAGGTGCTTGTCATCCTGTTCCTGTTGGCCGCGGCAGCGACCTTCTCCTCCCCTGCCATCCAGGCCTCGACCCCTCTGATGGTGCCGCGCGACCAGCTGGCGCGCATCGCCGGGCTGAACTACACGCTGAGCGGGATCCTCGGCGTGGTCGCCCCGCCGCTGGGCGCCGTGCTGATCAACGCGTTCCCGATCCACTGGGTGCTGGCGATCGACGTGATCGCCGGCAGTCTGGCGCTGGCGGTGTTCGCGGCGGTGGACATCCCGCAGCCGCCGCATTCTCCGGCCCGGGCCGGCGGTATTTTCAAACGCAGTTCGTACTGGCAGGATTTGAAGGCGGGCTGGACCTACCTGGTCGGTTGGCCCGGGCTGCTGGGGATCTGCCTGCTGGCCATGGCAGGCAATGCCCTGTCCTATCCGCTTGAATCGTTGATCCCCCTGCTGGTCACCAAAGTCTACCGGGGAGGCGCGCTGCAGCTGGGCTGGATGAATTCGGGGATCAAACTGGGCCTGATCCTGGGCGGCCTGGCGATCAGTGCCTGGGGCGGCTTCAAGAAACGGGTGCTCACCTTCTTATTGACCAGCATGCTCACCGGCCTCAGCTTCGTGCTGATGGGCGTCCTGCCCTCGACGTGGTTCTTCGGCGCCTTGATCTGCGTCACCCTCTTCGGCACGATGGTTACGATGGGCAACGCGCCGATCGATGCCCTGCTGCAATCCACCGTCGCCCCGGAGCTGCAGGCGCGCGTGCTCGGGTTGATCAACGCCGGCGCCACCGCCATGACGCCGCTGTGCCTGCTGCTGGCCGGTCCGGTCGCCGACCGGCTGGGGATGCGGGCCATGTACGCGGTCTGCGGCGGGATCGACGTCGTGATCATCTCGATCGGCCTGGGCATCCCGGCCATCATGAACCTGGAGACGAACGCCCACCCGGTAAGACCGTTGGGACCGCCATAGGAATTAATAAAAACAAGAGGCCGGCCTAAAAGCGCCGGCTTGATTCTAATGAATTTATTCACAATAGTTCGCTAAAAGGGCCGAATCCTCTTTATTAGACCGCTTTTCCAAGCGGTCAGCCTATGATTTTCCCCGGATCGCAGGTAGAATGGGGCATTCCCCGGCCGCACCATTCCCGGGCCGGGACCGAGGAGAAACCATGAGCGAAGTTCTTAAGGTCGAAGACGGACAGGTCGTCTCGATGGATTACACCCTGACTGTGGACGACGAGGTGATCGATACCTCCGCCGGACAGGAGCCGATCCAGTTCGTCCAGGGCAGCGGGAACATCATCCCCGGCCTGGAGCGCGAGCTGTACGGCATGACGATCGGCGACGCCAAGGAAGTGGACGTCGCCCCGCAGGACGGCTACGGCGAGATCGACGGCGAGGCCTTCATGGACGTGCCGCGCAGCCAGTTCCCGGAAGAGATCCCGATGGAGATCGGCACCCTGCTCGAGCTGCACGACGAGGCCGGCCATCCGATGCACGCCCGCATCGACCAGGTCGGAGACCAGACCGTGCGGTTGGATTTCAACCACCCGTTGGCTGGCAAGCAGTTGCACTTCAGCGTCAAGATCGCCCACCTGCGCCCGGCCTCGGACGAGGAACGGGACCACGGCCACGTCCACACCGACGAACACGCACATTAAACCGACAGGGCGTCCACGGTGGACGCCCTTTTTTTTCCGCAGCCGCCGCAAGGCGGCTTTTCCATGTTACTTGGGAAAATAATAGATCGTCCCGTCGGCATATTGTCCGGCAATCGTCAACCCTCGGAAGAGCGTGGACAGCCGATCCGTGCCTGCCTGTCCGTAAGCCGAGGCGATCTGGCCGGGGAATTCATCCGCGAAGACCACCAGCACGGCTCCCTGGCGAAAGGCGTCCTGCGCCGGGTCGGTGCTATCCGTACCGTAGACCGCGTCGTGATGGATGAAATCCGGTTCGAGGTTCTCCAGCAGGTCGTAGGCCGACCGGTCGGCCCAGGTCATGACAGCGTAGGCGTCGCTCGAAACGACGATCGTATCCCTGGGCAGGGCCCGCACCGCGGCCATGGTCGGCGAAACCCGCCAGCCGTAGGAGATCAATCCCGTCTGGCTGTGCAAGGGCAGCATGACCTGGGAATAGGTGACCGGCAGGTACCAGACCAGGCCTCCCACGGCGACCAGCCACGGCAGGGCCTGCAGCCAGCGCAGGCGCCCGCGGAACCACGCCTTCTGCCAGCAGGCGAGCATGCCCACCAGGCACAGCGGCAGGCCTGCATACAAAGGCAGCAGGATGCGGTTGGTGATCGGCGGGTTGGGGTTGGCAACCAGGCTGTCGATGGCCAGGAAGGCCACGTAGGCGGCGGACCACAACCACCAGATGACGACGTTCTGGAAATCCGCGTCGGCGCGGGCCTCCGCAAGCCGGCGGTGGAGGCGGCGGACGGCCAGCAGGGTGATCCCGACCAGAAGGACGACCGCCAGGATGATCGTTCCGTTCCGCAGCCCGAAACGCAGGTCCCAGACCTGGCCGCCCAACGGGAACCAGCTCAGGGCAATCTGGACGGTCGAGGAATAGAAGCGGATGAGATTCCCGAGCACGTCCGCCTGGCCCAAAACGAGGCTGCGGCCGGCGACAGACCGGTCCACAGCAAAATAGACCCACGCCGCCCAGGTCAGGATGGGCAAACCGGAGATCAGCGCGTAAAGGGATGTCTTGGCGAGGCGCTCCTTCCAACTGCCGGCGAGCAACCCCAGGACCGCCACCAGCCCCACCGGGATGAACGCCACGCCGATGTAGCGCACCATCGGCAGCAGGCCTGCCAGGATCGCCGCCGGGATCAAGCGGCGGTAGGTGCCGGTGCGGAGTAAAGCCAGCAGCAGGTAGACACTCAGCAGCAGCGTGAAAACAAAAAACGGCTCGGACATCGAGGAGCTGGACATGCGCACCATGGTCGGAAAAGCCGCCACGAGCAGGGCAGCCACGATCCCGAGGGCCGGGCGTTCGGAGAAACGCACGAAGATCAGCGCCGCCAGCAGGAGCGAGGCGGCGAAGAACAGCACGTTCAACCAGCGGGCCGCGTCCACCAGGTCCGCGCCGAACCGGCCGATGACGGCCAGGACGGCGGAGTACAACGGCGGTTTCACCGTCCAAACGACAAAAGAGCCGTTCGGCAGGCGATAGCCGTAGCCGATCCCACGCAACAGGTTCCGGGCAGTGACGATGTAAACCGCCGCGTCTTGGTTCCCCCAGGGGCCATTGGCGGAGGAGTAGGCTGCTGCCCCTCCGCCCGCCAGTGCGATCATGCCAGCCGCGATTTGTGCGACGCTTTGGGCCGACAATCTCTTTAATTTTAATAGCATGAAAGGATCTCCTCGGAGACCCTCCATTCCCTATTTCAGGATTATACCAGCGTCGCGGCGGTGCGCCGAAGCGCGGTTATTTATGTTCCGGGGCGAACACCCCGCTCAGGCTGCCGCCTTCGAGCTGGAGGTACATCGACTGGATCGATTCCTCGACCAGGACCTTGACGCGGTGGCGCTCCATCCCGGGCGGATTGAACGGGTTGTGCGCCACACTCTTGCCCACCTGGACGACGCCCGAGCCGTGCACCGCCACCGGGTAGAACTGCAACCGTTCCCCGGTCTCCTCGTAATACATCTCGCCCAGGCGCACGAAGCTGCGCTGGAACGGCTGCATCTTCGTCGCCGGGTCGAGGACACCCTGGTTATCCTCCGGGAAGACCAGCAGGAACCTGCCCTGCCGCAGGACGTCCATGCTCAGCTTCAGCGATTCCTGCATGTGTTCATACGCCCCGTGATAGACCGGCACCGTGCCCAGCGAACGCAGCAGGGGGACAGTGACCTTCGCCAGGCCGCGCGCCACCCAGCGGCTGACGGGCGGCTCGAGGTGCAGTGTCCGCTCGACGAAATCCCAGCGCAGCCACTCGGGCGCCCGCTGCGGGTCGACCATGTCGCCGATGATCCACGAGTACATGCGCAGCGGCACCGAGCAGCAGACCGCGATCGGCCCGGTGGATTCCAGGTGATTGGCCACGAAGACCGCCGGGCCGCGCGGCGGCAGGTTCTCCTCCCCCTCCAGCTTGCCGCCCCAAATCAGCATGTCGAGCACACCGACGATGAATTGGTAAACGGTGTCGTTCATAGATCACCTCACTGGACCAGCGTCAACCCGGGTCGGTACTGAAGCGCCTCGGCCAGGTGCGCCAGCTGGATGGGCTCGCTCCGCGCCAGTCGGCAAGGCTACGGGCCAGCTTGAGCACCCGATGATAGCCGCGCGCCGAAAGCTGGAGCTGGTTCATGGCGCTGCGCATCAGCGCCTGCCGTGCCCCGTCGAGCGGGCAGAACTTGCGCACCTCGGCCGGGTGCATCCCGGCGCTGCTGGTTAGCGCCGAGGGGCCACTTTTCGGCACGGCGGCTGTCGGACAGCTTTCCGTATTCGACCCATGGCACCTCGCCATGGTTGTCGATCCGGTCGAGCAAGGGACCCGAGGGGTGCATCTGGTACTGGGTCACCAGCATGTTCGAGCATATGCATGCCCGCCGCGGTCGCCGTAGTAGCCGCACGGGCACGGGTTCATCGCGGCCACAGGCTGGAAATCAGCCGGAAAGGTCAGCGAACCCTGCGTCCAGCCGATGGTCACGACCTTGTCCTCCAGGGGTTGGCGCAGAACCTGCACTACCCGCATGCCGAAATCCGGCAGTTCATCCAAAAATAGAACACCGCAAGGGGCCAGAGAGATTTCCCCCGGATGGGACCAATTTCCGCCGCCCGCCAGCCCGGCGTAGCTGAGGGTGTGGTGCGGCGCCCGGAACGGGCGCG
>Ga0335071_10007479_pt1 | contig 11235 bp, 11 predicted proteins | sample Lox_Sample_15_FD_206724 | JGI IMG/M metagenome (GOLD analysis project Ga0335071, IMG submission 206724) | Soil microbial communities from Loxahatchee National Wildlife Refuge, Florida, United States - Lox_Sample_1.5 | ecosystem: Environmental > Terrestrial > Soil > Wetlands | place: USA...
CGGCCGCCATGGCGAGCTGGCTCTGCGCCAGCCAACCGCGCTGCAGCCGCACCCCCGTGTAGACCAGCAGCGCCAGTGCCGCGATCGCGTGGAGCGCGTGCATGCCGACGATCAGGTAGAAGAAGGATCCCAGCGTGCTCGAGGTCAGCGTCAGGCCCTGCCGGATCAGGCGGAACCACTCGACGCCCTGGAGGGCGACGAAGCCGGCGCCGAGCCCGATCGAGAGCAGGAGTGGCCGGCGCGCGCGGGCGCGGTCGCGCCGGAAGGCGCGCTGGGCCCACACGAGCAGGACGCCGCTCGCGAGCAGCATCGCCGTGTTGAAGGCGGTCGAGGCGACGGGCAGCCGCGGCTGGCCGGGCGGCGGCCACACCAGCGCGGCGGCGCGCAGGATGGAGAAGGCGCTGATCAGTCCGGCGAACAGCATCCCCTCGCAGATCACGAAGATCAGCATGCCCATGACCCCGTTGGGCACGAGCGGCTGCCTGCGGGACTCTGCGACGACGCGGATGCGACCGTAGCCCGGGCTGTTGGCGGGCACGGCGACCTCCTAGTGCTCGCCTCCGTGCTCGGCGGGCACGGCGACCGGCGCCTGGTGGAGCCAGCTGGGCTTCTCCCAGTCGGTCCCGCGCGCCTTCATCACGTCCGGCGACGCGGCTGCGAAGAAGAGCAGCATGAAGATCACCATGGTGCCGACCAGGTAGGCCACGTAGCGCGGGGCCACGTTCAGGTGCATGAAGTTCTTGACGACCATGTACGCCTTCACGATCGCGATGCCGAAGGCCGTGATCAGCGTGACCGCACGGATGCCGACGAAGGGGCCCGCCACGCTCACGACGAGCAGCGAGGCCAGGATCGCCCAGATCTTCACGTAGTTGGGGTGGTGGGTGTGCGCCTCGTAGGCGGGGCTCTCGGCGTGCGGCGTGTGCTCGGCGTGCGACATGGCCCTCTCACTTCGCGATGTAGAGGAGCGGGAAGAGGAAGATCCAGACGACGTCGACGAAGTGCCAGTAGATCCCGATCAGCTCGACGCGGTGGAGCTCGAGGTACTTCCGCGCGTCCGCCGCGACGATCAGCATGATGATGACGCCGCCGAGCACGTGCAGCGCGTGCAGGCCGCAGGCCGTGTAGTAGAACGACCAGAACGTGCTCGAGGTGATGGTGAAGCCCTCCCGGATCTCGTGGGTCCACTCGAAGGACTTGACGACCAGGAAGGTGAGCCCGCCCAAGCTCGTGAGATACAGCATGCGCGCGGCCTTGGGCCCGTTGCCCTCCTCGGCCGCCTTGTGGCCGAGCACGGCGAACAGGCTCGAGGTCAGCAGCACGAAGGTGTTGAAGGCGCCGATCCAGGTGTTGGTGTTGGCGGCTGCGGCCGTGAACGCGTCGTGCGAGAGGCGGAACATCACGTAGGACGCGATGATGCCGCCGAAGATCACGATCTCGGAGGCGATCACCCACCAGACGGCCAAGCGGCCGGTGGGCATCCCTGCGGCGCTGCGGGTGTTGGCGATCGGACGGGCGGCGGACATCGGGATCCTCGCTAGTTCGGCGCGTTCTGCGGCCAGTAGTCGAGCTCGCGTCCGGGCACGCTGTACTCGTAGGGGCCGCGGTAGACCGTCGGCAGCTCCGGCCAGTTGCCGTGCGGCGGCGGCGACTCCGCCGTCCACTCGAGCGTGTTCGCCTTCCACGGGTTCTTCTCGGCCTTCGGCCCGCGGAACAGGCTCCGGAAGAAGTTGAACAGGAAGATCGGCTGGAAGACCAGCATCACCAGCAGGCCGCACGTCGCGATCACGTTGTACTTCTGCAGCGGCACCAGCTCGGGGAAGTTGGTGAAGTCGTAGATGCGCCGGTGGCCGCCGCCCATCCCGAAGATGAAGAGCGGGATGAAGATGAAGTTGAACGGGATGATCGTGCCCCAGAAATGGATCTTGCCGAGCGTGTCGTTCATCATGCGCCCGAACATCTTCGGGAACCAGTAGGTCACGCCCGCGAAGGTTCCGATGATCGCGATCGGATAGAACGTGTAGTGGAAGTGCGCGAGCACGAAGTAGGTGTCGTGGAAATAGATGTCGGCACCGCTCGCCCCCAGAAAGATGCCCGTGACCCCGCCGATCAGGAACTCGGCGATGAAGGCCAGCGCCCACAGCATCGGGGTCGCGAGCGTGATCGAGCCGCCGTAGAGCGTCGCGATGTAGACGAACATCATCTCCGCGATCGGGATCGAGATCAGCAGGGTCGTGATGGTGAAGACGTTGGCCATGCGCGGATCGATGCCCGCGATGAACTGGTGGTGGGCCCACACCGTGAAGGACAGCACCCCGGTTCCGAACACGGTGTAGAGCACCGTCTTGTAGGCGAAGAGCTTCTTACGCGAGAAGACCGTGATGATCTCAGCGGTGATCCCGATCGCCGGGAGCAGCACCACGTAGACCTCGGGGTGGCCGAAGAACCAGAAGAGGTGCTGCCAGAGGATCGGGTCGCCGCCGCGGGTCGGGTCGAAGAAGGCGGTGCCGACGTTCTGGTCCATGAACAGCATGATCGCGCCGGCGATCAGCGGGCCGACCGAGGCCATGAACAGGATGCTCGCCACGACGATCATCCAGACCACGATCGGCACGTCGTACATCCGCATGCCGGGCGCCCGCGAGTTCATCGCGGTCGTCACGAAGTTGATGCCGCCCATCAGGAAGGCGACGAACTCGAGCGCGACCGCGACCAGCCACATGCTGGCGCCGAGCGGCGTCAGGCTGAAGCTCCCCCGCGACGAGAGCGGCGGATAGCTCGTCCAGGCGCCGCCGAAGCCTCCGCCCGGCACCACGAACGAGGCGATCAGCACCAGCACCGAGAGGAAGAAGATCTGGTACGAGAGCCGGTTCAGCTTCGGGAACACCATGTCGTCGCAGCCGATCATCAGCGGGATCAGGTAGTTCGCGAAGCCCGCCAGCAGCACCGGCATCGCCACCCAGAACACCATGATCGCGCCGTGGTTGGTGACCAGGGTGTTGTAGCGATTCGGCGTCACGAGCCCGTAGAGCGGCACGTGCATCCCGGGGAACGCGAGCTGCATGCGGAAGGCGTAGGACATGAAGCCGGCGACCAGCGCCATCGCCATGCCCGTGAACAGGTACTGCATCGCGATGATCTTGTGGTCGGTCGAGTAGAAGTACTTGCGGAAGAAGCCCGGCTCCTCGTGCGCGTGCGGGCCGCCGTGGGGATGCGGATGCGCCTGGATCGATTCGGCCATGGCTACTCCTGCGCCGCGGGCGGCGCCGAGGCCGCCGCGACCGAGACCGGGGAGTTCTGCGCCACCCAGGCCGCGTGCTGCTCTTGGGTCTCGACGTGGATGCGCGCGCCCATGAGCCCGTGGCCGATGCCGCAGATCTCCACGCACTGGATGTCGTACTCGCCGGTCTTGGTGGGCGTGAACCAGCCGGTGATCACGCGGCCGGGGATCACGTCCTGCTTGAGCCGGAACACGGGCACCGAGAAGCTGTGCAGCACGTCCTTCGACTCGAGCGTGAAGTGGTAGAGCCGGTCGACCTGCACGTGGAGCTCGTTCACCTTCGCGATGTCGTCGGGGGTGTCGAGCTTCCCGTCCGGACCCGGATCCACGAAGGTCCAGGCCCACTGCTGGCCGATCACCCGGATCGTCTGCTGGGCGGGCGGCAGGTCTTGCTTGATCTGGTACCAGACGGTGATCGCACCGTAGATGATGAAGATGTCGCAGACGAGCACGAGCAGGTGGGGATACGTGATCCACTTCTTCTCGCTCTTCAGCTCGCCGGTGATGTACTGCGCGCGCACGCCGTCGCGCTTGCGGAAGCGGAAGATCAGCCAGAAGAACACCGCCTCCGAGAGCACGAACCAGAAGCCGACCACCCAGAAGATCAGGGAGAACAGGTTGTCGATCCGGTGTGCGTAGCTGGAGGCCTGAGGAAGGAGCGATTCGATCATGGCTCGACCCTCATCGCAGGACGAAGAGGAACACCACGGCGATGAAGGTCCCGATCCCCGCCGTGGTCATCACGAAGATCCGGTAGGCCAGGTCTTCCGGAGTGCGCTCTTTCGCCATTCCCTCTCACTTCGCCGCGTTGGACGCCGTCTGCCTTGACAGCGAGTCGATGTAGGCGATGACGTCCTTCATGGCCTGCTCGTCGGTCAGCATCTGCGCCATGCCGCGCATCAGCGCCGCGTTCGCGTTCTTCGGGTCGTTGCCGCGGATTCCCGCCTTGAACTTCTGGAGCGACGACAGCAGGTACCAGTCGCTGCGGCCTCGCAGCGGCGGCGCGTTGAGGGCCTGGTTGCCGCCTCCGTCGGGCCCGTGGCAGGCGGTGCAGGGCGTATAGAGCTTCGCGCCCCGCTCGGCGTCGCCGCCGACGACGGTCGGCTCGGAGAGGACCGGTGGCAGCGACGAGACGAAGTGCGCCGCCGCGTGCAGATCCTCGTCGGTCTTCAGATACTGCGACATCGGATACATGCGCAGGCCGCCGGTGTCGTCCGGCTGGAGGCCGCGCAGGCCGGTCTTGAAGTCCTTGAGCTGGGTGAGGACGTACCAGTCGGGGAGGCCGGCGATGGCGGGAGCCAGGGCGCCCTGGTTGCCGCCGCCGGCCGGGCCGTGGCACTGCGCGCACAGCTCGAAGAGCTCGGCGCCCCGGACCGCCTCGTCGGCGCGCGCACCGCCGCCGAGAAGGGCGACGACCGCCGCGAGGGTCACGAGGCTCCGGTTCACTGTCATGCCGCCCATCCACCCATCACCCATCTTGATGTCTCGAGGCTGCCGATGTCTCGAGGCTGCCGATGTCTCGATGATGCCCCCCGACCGGAGGGGACGATGCGGCGTGGAGTTAGCAACCTCGCGGGCAATCCACAAGGTCGTGCACCGATGCCTCATCCCTTTGGAATCGCTTCGGTATTCGCGGCGCAGCGGCACTCAGCGGAGCGCCGGCCCGACCTGGTAGAGGAGCACGTAGATCACGACGCCCGTCACCGAGACGTACATCCAGATCGGCCACGCCCAGCGCGCCAGGCGCCGGTGCGACGCGAAGCGCCCGCGCAGCCCGAGGGCGATCAGGGTGATCGCGAGCGGCGGGACGCAGATCGCGAGCACCACGTGCGAGAAGAGCAGCGCCAGGTAGGCGGCGTGGGCAACGCCGGAGACCGGGAAGGTCGTGTTGACGAAGCCCCGCGCCACCTTGTGCACGACGTAGAGCGCGAGGAAGAGGCTCGAGACGACGAAGGCCGCGATCATCGTGCGGCGGTGCGCGTCGATCTCCCGGCGCCGCGCGCGCCGACGGCCCACGACCAACAGCACCGCCGCGGTCGCGTTCAACGTCGCGTTCACCGCCGGCAGCCAGGAGAGATCGGCGCTCATCCCGCGGCGCCCGCCTCACCGAGCGAGCTCGCGCCGGCGTCGCGCGCGGGCAGCGCGCGGCCGACAAGAGCGACGGCGAGCAGCAGCGCGCTCCCCAGCACGAACGGAAGCGGGAGCCGGAGTGCGTAGAGCGCGCCGGCGAGCAGGGGTCCGATCGCGCGCGCCAGCGATCCGCTCGCCTGGAAGGTACCCATCACTGCGCCGCGGCTTTCGACCGTCGCCGCCACCGAGGCCATGCCCATGAGCGGCGGCTGGACCACGGCCCGGCTCACCGCGCACACGGTGAGCACCGCGAGCAGCCCGGCGATCGTGTGGACCGCGGGCACGACGAGGAAGGAGCCGGCGAGCGCGAGGCAGCCGGCGACGACCAGCGTGCGCTCGCCGAAGCGGGACGCCAGCGGGCGCATGGCACCGCCCTGGATCCCGCCCATCACGACGGCCATCCCCACCAGGATGAATGCCACCTGATGCGCGTCGTAGCCGAAGCGGTCCATCATGAAGTAGGCGAAGATCGTCTCGAGCTGCGTCACGGCGAGCGAGAAGGCGAGCCACGCCGCGCACAGGCGGCGCACCAGCGGATCGCGGAGCGCGGCGAAGCGCGAGGACGGAGGCGCGGCCTCCGCGGCCGCGTGCTGCGGCGGCTCGCGCAGCGCGAACGCGGCCTGCAGCCAGTTGGCCCCGGCGAGCCCGGCCGCTGCGAGCATCGGGACCGAGTATCCGAGCGGAGCGAGCGCGCCACCGATCGCCGGGCCGAGGACGAATCCCACGCCGAACGAGGCGCCGAGCAGGCCCATCCAGCGCGTGCGCTCGGCGTCGGGCGTGACGTCGGCGATGTAGGCGGCGGCCACCCCGATGTTGCCGGCGAACGCGCCGCCGAGCAGACGCGCCGCGAACATCGCGCCGAGCGAGCGCGAGAGGCCGAGCGCGAACAGCGAGAGCGCCGTGCCGGCGATCGTCATCATCAGGACGCGGCGGCGGCCGATGCGATCGGAGAGCCGGCCCCAGACGGGCGCGAGCGCGAACTGCGCCGCCGAGTAGGCCGACACCAGCAGGCCGAGCGCGAGGGCGCCCGCGCCGAGCTGCTTGGCGAGGAAGGGCAGCACCGGCACCACGATCCCGAAGCCGATCAGGTCGACGATCACCACCCCGAACAGGACGGAGAGGCTGGGCCGCGTGGGGGAGTCGGGGGGAATGGCGTTGCTCAGAGGCGCGCGACGAGATCCACGTTCATCGCGAGGAAGAGCGAGAACAGGTAGGCGAGCGAGACGCGGAACATCTGGCGCGCCGCCTCCGGCGTCCGCCGTCGCAGCAGGCGCAGCGCCGAGGCGGCGAACCACGCGTTCATGCCGAGCGCGACCGCCAGGTAGACGTTGCCGAGCAGGCCGAGCGCGACCGGCGCCAGCGTCACCGGGATCAGGCCCAGCGTGTACCAGAGCATGCGCCAGCGCGTCGCCTCGTCGCCGATCACGCTGGGCAGCATGGGAATGCCGGCGGCCTCGTAGTCGCGCTTGCGGTAGAGCGCGATCGCCCAGACGTGGGGCGGCTGCCAGAAGAAGACGATCGAGAACAGCAGGAGACCCGGCGCGCCGACGCGCCCGTTCACCGCAGCGTCGGCGATCAGCGGAGCCGCCGCGCCCGCGGCGCCGCCGATCACCGCGTTCCAGGCCGAGCGCGGCTTGAGCCAGATCGTGTAGACGAAGACGTAGAAGAGGATGCTCGCGACGCCGAGGCCGGCGGCCGCGCGGCCCGCGACGAGCCCGAGCACCGCCGTCGACGCGGCGCCGAGTGCGAGCCCGAAGCGAAGCGCCGCGGGCGGTGCGATCCGGCCGGACGGCAGCGGCCGCTCCCGGGTGCGCTCCATGCGCGCATCGATGTCGCGCTCGATCCACGCGTTCAGCGTGTTGGCGGAGGCGGCGGCGAGCGCGATGCCGAGCAGCGTGAGGGCCGCGAAGCCGAGCGGCGGCCAGCCCCCCGCCGCCATCCCGAACACCGGCAGGCCGGTGAACAGCACGAGCGGAAGCAGGCGCGGCTTGGTGAGGTCCGCGTAGGTGCGAAGCGATCTGAGAGCCGTGCGCGTCACCGCCTGACCCCCGCGAAGCCGGCGAGCCCCGGGCGGAAGGGGTAACAAACGACCCATTCCGGGTCGAGTCGACCGCGTCGACGGGCTGGGCGATGCTCGGGCGGCCGGCGAGCGCTCGCTCCCGCGACGAGGGAGTCGACTCTGGGTCCTCGAGAGCTCGCGCTGGTGCTGCTCTCCGCGCTGCTGCACGCGATCTGGAGCGTGTCGATCAAGGGCAGCCGCGATCCGCTCGCCTTCAACGTGCTCCAGCTCGCGACGACCCTCGCGGGCGCCTGCGCCCTCCCGTGGCTGGTGCCCCTGCGGGCGATCCCGGCGCCGATCTGGGCGCTCGTCGCCGGCACCGGTGTCGCTCACGGCCTCTACTACTACTGGCTCTCCCGCGCGCTCGAGACCGGCGCGCTCTCGGTCGTCTACCCGATCGCGCGCTCGGCCCCGGCCTTCGTGCCGCTCGTCGCCGTGCTCTGGCTCGGCGAGACGATCTCGCGGCGCGGGGCGATCGGCATCGCGGTGGTGGTGCTCGGAATGTGGGCGGTGAACTGGGACGTCCGCGCCGACCTCGCGGACCGTCCGGGATGGCGCCGCTTCACCGCGCCCGGTACCGGCTTCGCGCTGCTCACGCTCGCGGCGTCGATCGGCTACTCGCTCTTCGACAAGGCGGCGATGGTGCGCCTCGGCGCGCTGCCCTGGACCTCGGTGCTGCCGCCGGCCGTCGTCTACTTCTTCCTGCTCGGCACGTCGGCGACCTGCGTGTTCGGCCCGCTCGCGGCGCGCCGCCTCTCGCTGGCGGGCCTCGCGCGCGTCGCGCGCAGCGAGTGGAAGGCGGCGCTGGCCGCGTCGCTGGTGAGCTTCGCGAGCTATGGCCTCATCCTCGACGCGTTGCGCACGGCGCCCGTCAGCTACGTCGTCGCGGTGCGGCAGACGAGCGTGCTGTTCGCAGTCGCCCTCGGCGCCGTCTGGCTGCGAGAGCGCCCGACGCGGCTGCGCGTGATCGGCGCCGCCGCGACCGTCGCGGGCGTCGGGCTGGTCGCGAGCTAGCTCCGGTGCGGCGACGCGACACGCTGCCCTTCCGGCTCTCGGTCGCCGTCGGCGGCTGGCTGGTGGCGACGCTGCTGCGCGCGCTCGGCGCGACCTGGCGCGTGGAGGTGGCCGGCGACGATCCCGCGAACGAGCGCTCGCCGGTGATCGGCGCGCTCTGGCACCGCGGCCTCTTCTGCGCCGCGCATCGCTTCCGCGATCTCGGCGCGGTGATCCCGGTGAGCCGCAGCCACGACGGCGATCGCATCGTCGCCGTGCTCGGCCGGCTCGGCTTCGGGCCGTCGCCGCGCGGCTCGAGCTCGTCGGGCGCGGCGACCGTGCTGGCCGGCCTGATCCGCGCCGCGCAGACCGGTCACCACCTCGGCATCCTGTGCGACGGACCGCGCGGGCCGGCGCGCCGCGCCAAGCCCGGCGCGCTCGCGGCGGCGCGGGCGACGGGGCTCGTGATCCGCCCGCTCGGGATCGCCGCGCGCCCCGCCCTCCAGTTCGGGAGCTGGGACCGCGCGTTGCTGCCGCTCCCCTTCGCGCGCGTGGGATTCGCGTGGGGCAAGCCGCTCTGCGTTCCGCGCGACGCGTCGCGCGAGGAGCTCGAAGCGCTTCGCGCCTCGCTCGAGCAGGAGCTCGACCGCCTGCAGGCGACCGCGGAGGCGTCGCTCGGCTAAAGCTTCGGGCGCGGGCGCCGCGCGCGCGTGACGAGGTCGACGATCCACGCCCCGATGTCGGGGTGATCGAGCAGGCCCGACGCCTCGAGCCGGTCGACCGCGATCGCCTCGACCTCGGCCACCGTGCCCGCCGCCAGCGCGCGACGCGCATCGGCCGCGACCTCGGCCGAGTCGAGCGAGCGCACGATCTCCTTCACCACCGGCAGCGAGCGAGGCGTGCCCGAGAGCTCGCCGATCCCGAGGCCGACCAGGAGCGGCACGGCGAGCGGATTGCTCGCCATCTCGCCGCACACCGAGACGGGGATGCCGGCGCGCGCCGCGGCGCGCGCGCTCGCGTCGATCAGCGCCAGCACGGCGGGATGCAGCGGCCGGAAGAGATGCGCGATGGCCTCGTTGCCGCGGTCTACGGCGAGCGTGTACTGCGTCAGGTCGTTGGTGCCGATGCTGAAGAAGTCGCACTCGCGCGCCAGCGGATCCGCGATCAGCGCCGCCGACGGCACCTCGATCATGATGCCGACCGGGAGCTTCGGGTCGTGGGGCACGCGCTGTCTCTCGAGCCCGGCGATCGTCTCGCGCAGGATGCGCCGGACCTGCCGCAGCTCGTCGAGCGAGGAGATCATCGGCACGAGGAGCCGCACGTTGCCGGCCGCGCTCGCGCGCAGGATCGCGCGCAGCTGCGCGCGGAGCATCTCTTCGTGCCGGAGTGAGAGGCGCACCGAGCGGCAGCCGAGCTGGGGGTTCTCCTCGCCGGCGAGCCCGACGTTCGGCAGCGCCTTGTCGCCGCCGAGGTCGAGCGTGCGGATCGTCACCGGCCGCGGGGCCACCGCGCGCGCCACGCGCTCGTAGAGCTTCTCCTGCTCGTCCTCGGGCGGGACGCCGCGATGCGCGAGCGCGAGCAGCTCGGTGCGGAACAGCCCGATGCCGTCGGCTCCGTGGCGCTCGACCAGACGCAGGTCGGCGAGCAGGCCCACGTTCGCGGTGAGCGCGACGCGCCGGCCGTCGCGCGTCTCGCAGGGCCGGTGCCGCAGCGCGTCCAGGTGCTCGACGGCGATCTCGAAGCGCTGCTGCGCGCGCCGGTACTCGGCGAGCAGCGCCTCGTCCGGCGAGAGGTAGACGCGCCCGCTGGTGCCGTCGACGATCGCGGTCTCGCCCGGCCGCGCCGACCGCATCGCGCCCTCGACGCCGGTCACGGCGGGGATCTCGAGCGTGCGGGCGAAGATCGCGCCGTGGGAGGTGGCGCCGCCGTGCTCGGCCACGATGGCGCCCACCTTGTCCATCTCGAGCAGCGTGAAGTGCTGCGGCAGGATCATCGACGTCACGACCACCGCGCCCTGCGCCAGCGGCACGTTGTGGTGGCGCACGCCGAGGAGCTTTGCCATCACCCGGCGGCCGACGTCCTCGATGTCGACGCCGCGCTCGCGGAAGTAGGCGTCCTCGATCTTCGCGAACAGCGCGCGGTACTCGTCGACCACCTTCCGGATGGCGACGAGCGCGTTGCCGGTCTCGGCGACGGCGCCCTCGAGGCGCACCAGGAAGCCGTGGTCCTCGAGGATCTGGATGTGGGTGTTGAACACGCTCGAGAACTCGGGTCCGAACTGCTCGCCCATCTCCTCGATGAGGTCGTCGAGCTCGCGGCGCGCCTCGGCGACCGCGCGCATCAGGTCGCCCTGCTCCTGCGCCGGGTCGGCGCTCGGCGCGTAGTCGACGTGCGCCAGGTCGAGCGCGTCCTCGAGCAGGTAGACCGGCCCGATCGCGATGCCGGTGGAGGCCGGGGTTCCGCGCAGCTGCGCGTTGCGCTCCTCCCGCCGCGGCGCGCCGTCCGCGACGGGGATGCCCGCGCGCGCGAGCTGCTCGACGAAGCGCCGGCGCTGGTCGTCCGGGCCCGAGACCAGCTCGAGGAGCGACGCGTTGAGGACCACCGGCGCGAGCAGCACGGCGCAGTTCTGCAGCAGCTCGACGTCGTTGTCGCTGAAGCGCCGCGGCGTCACCGTCTGCACGACCAGGACGCCGATCGTGACGCTGCGCACGACCAGCGGAGCCGCCATCAGCGAGGCGTAGCGCTCCTCGCCGGTCTCCGGGAAGTAGCGGAA
>Ga0335071_10007480_pt1 | contig 11235 bp, 8 predicted proteins | sample Lox_Sample_15_FD_206724 | JGI IMG/M metagenome (GOLD analysis project Ga0335071, IMG submission 206724) | Soil microbial communities from Loxahatchee National Wildlife Refuge, Florida, United States - Lox_Sample_1.5 | ecosystem: Environmental > Terrestrial > Soil > Wetlands | place: USA: Florida...
GTGCCCGCAGCCGAGAAGGGCCGCCCAATGGCGCCATAGTCGCCGTTTACCGAGAATGTCGGATAATAGCGTGCGTGTTCAGCCTTGAGTTGCTCGTTCAGTGCATCCCGCTGCTTCCGTAGCGCGGCGTAATCGGAACGCGATGCCAAAGCATTCTGGAGCGCCGCATCCACATTTATCGTGTCCCCATGGCGGAAGCCCAGCGAGTCCGCCAACTCCAAGGGCTCGCCCGGACTGATGCCGAGGTAACGCGCCAGGGCCAACAAACTCGTCTGATATCCATCCCGCGCCACCAGCAAAGTCTGCTGATCGCGGGCAAGCTGCACCTGGGCGCGCACCTCGTCCACCGCGGTGGCCAAACCCTGCGCGTGCTGGTCATGGGCCAGCTTCTCCAGGGTCTGCGAGGTAGTCACCCGAGACTCGGCCGCTGCCACCTCCGCCGCGGAAGCTTGAGAATCAAGGTACAGACCAGCGGCTTGCCGAATCACCAGGTCACGCGCGTCCTGATAATCCAGCTTGGCGGCCTCCTGCTGCTTCTGGCTGGCTTTCCAGTTGTGATAGGCACGACGGTCAATGACCGACTGGCTGGCAAACCCACGCATGTCGAAATGAGTAAACGCCGGTACGGTAGTAGGTACATTGGGCAAGGAAATACCGAGCGCCGCCAGGTCGACGTTCTCCCGGTTGAGCAAAGCGTCCGCAGACGCGTGGGGCAGCAGCGCCGCGCGGCGCCGTTCCGCCGTGCCGCCCGCTTCCTCCATTTGCGCGCTCGCCACCCGCACGCTGAGGTTTTGCTTCAGCGCCAAGTTGATCGCTTCTTGAAGGGCCAGCCGTCGCGCCGCCTGCTGCGCGTGCAGCACCGGAATTCCCGCGCCGATCAGCACCAGACAGAAGCAAAACCCTCCGAGCACCCGTTTCATGACCGTTTCTCCGACCGGGCAACCAATTTGCCTTCCCCATGCTCCCAGTCTCGTCGCAAGCTTGCTCGTACAAAACCGAGGTGAGAGTTCCGGTACGCTTCCAAGTCGAGCGGGTGACGTTCCCCGAATAGCGACTGCCACATGATCGCCAGCAGAGCTGGAGCAACAACAATCTGAGGAAACCGCAAGAGTTCGCTCCTTTCGAAGTCGCCTCCCGCCATTCCCTTTTTCAGTGCCAGCCGCATGGCCTTAACTCCCGGCCCTACAATCTCGCGGAAATAGATTTCGGCAAGCTGGGGGAACCTACCGCTCTCGGCGACGAGCATCCGCACAATAGCCTTCACCCTCGGGTTCCTCACCACGTTGGCGTACACTTGGTCAAGAAGCGCGTGGACCATCGCCTCCGGCGGCCCCGAGAGGTCCTGCACCAGAACGTCCAGCCGCTTCGGAATCAGGTTTCGCACCATAGCCTGGAACAACTCCTCTTTATCCCGGAAGTAGAGGTAGATCGTCCCCTTCGCCACGCCCGCCCGCTGCGCGACCTCGTCCAGGCGCGCGGCCTCGAATCCATTGGCGGCAAATACCTCAAACGCGGCCGAAAGAATTGCCTCCTGCCGGTGCAGTTTTTGCTGCCGTCGGGGGTCTTGCGCTTTTGGTGACCGTCTCGTTTTCATCGGACTTTGCCCGATCTTAATTTTGACTGACCAGTCAGTCATTTCAATTAAGATAGCCCTCCACCCAATCGCTGTCAAGTAGTTTTGCATTATGTTTTTGCGTTGTACGCTGAGGTATTTGTACCGCGCCTTGGAGTGCGGCGGCGCGACGCCGCCATTTTGCCAAGGCCCAGGCGCGAATCTCGCTCTTCGACTTTCGTATTCACGCAACTCGTGAGGAGTTCCGTAGCGCCGATGCGCAGAGGGGCGGCGTCGAGCCACGCACAGCCCAAGGTGCTGCGCACAGCGCAATGAGCGAATGGCCCGGGCTTTTTGCGCCGCAATCCCGCTACACCCTTATCAGCAATGCCGCGTGGCTGCGCTTGACCACGGGCCGAGTACGCAGGGCGAATCCAGCCTGGATCGCCATCCGCATTTCCCACTCGAAGGTGTCGGCGGTGACGTGGCCCGAGGGTTCGACAAACAGCAGAACGGCATCGGGCTTGGAGGCCGCGGCGACCTGGGCGAAGAAAGACTCGACCGCCGGGAGTTCATGCACCACGGCGAAGGCAAGGGTGAAGTCCACCTTGCCCGCCAAGTCGTCAATCCCCAAACCTTCCGCGCTCGCTTGGCGGAGGACCAACCGATCCGCGAGGTGAGCGCGCCGGGCCCTGCGCCGCAGGCTAGCGAGCATGCGGGGCTGAATGTCCACCGCCACCACCCGGCCGGAAGCGCCAACCAAACGGGCCAGCGGAAGCGTGAAGAAACCCATCCCCGGGCCCGGTTCGAGCACCGTCATCCCCTCGTACACATACGAACCTACCACTTTCACCGGGTCTTCCATCATGCGACGAAGCGGGCTTGCCAGCAGGTAGCCCAACCACCAGGGACAAACTCGGTGCATCATGGTTCCCTCCCTTTTATTGGCTACGGCTACGAAACCTGTGAAGACCACAGGGATGAAGAAGTCGGACCGCCGCGGCGCAACGCGGCGACAGATGGCGGATGTGTACCTATGCTGCGTTCGCGAGGTCGATATCGTACTCGCCAAGTTGCAGCGGAAACGTCCCGCGCTCTTTGACCAAGCGGACGACGTAATCGTAATTCTCTCCGGAAATATCGCCCGGCACGGAGTGATCCGACTGGAAGATGAATCCGCCTCCCTTGGCGGCATTGAGTTTCCGCAGGACGGCCGCGTGCAACCGTTCCTTCGTCCCACTCGCCCACAGCATCACGTCCATATTTCCGCAGAACCCCAGGCGATGCCCGAAGCGGCGGCGCAGGTCAACGACGTCCAGCCCCGCCTTCGCCTCGAGCGGATTGTAAGCGTCCACCCCGATCTCAATAAAGTCCTCGTAAATGCTACGGGCGTCGCCACAGCCGTGATAGATAACCGGCAAACCGTGCTGGTGGCACTCCTCGACCAGGGCCTTGACTCCAGGCTTGAGGTGCCGGCGCCAGAATTCCGGCGAGAAGAGCATCCCGTTACGGTACGCGACATCGCCCCAAATCACCATGCCGTCCAACATGCCGCCAGCGGCTCGAATCTGCGCCTTGACGATTTCAAGCGAGAAGGCATTGATTCGCTCCACAAACCGGGCGACGGCTTCAGGGTACAAACCGATCCACAACAGCGCATGCTCGGAACCGATGATACGCCACAGCATTTCGTGGCCCTCGCACACCCCACCAAAGACGGGAAAGTCCGGCCAAGCGGGGCGAACGCGTTCGACAAAGGGCGGGATGTTGCGGGCGAAGCCGTCGCCCACACCGTTAATCTGGTCATCCCCACCCCTGAAATATCGGCGTTCATCCCAGGGGTCGTCGAACCGGAATGCCTCCATCTTCTCAATCGTGTCCGTCTCAAAACTCACGAATTCGGGCATGGGGTAGGCCAATTTCTTGCGGATGACGGCCTCGAAACCGGTGCGCACCACCACCTCTTGTTCGTCCTCCTTCAGAATCTCGAACGGCTTGATGTGGGGGTCCATATTGGGATTGAAGTTCATCCAGTCAAGGTCGTAGTAACGATAGATATCAGCATCGGGCGCCAGGCCCAGTTCCCGGCGCCAACGGTCGAGGAAGCTCCCCCAGAAGAAGTCACTGATGGGCACCCGGTCGCCTTCCTGATGACGGAGCGCTTTTTGCATGCGGTCGAGTTTACCCAGGCAGTTTGCGGTACGTTGCGTCATGACACCATCCGGCTAGTGGATTTGGGGCGGTGAACGGAAAAGCGGCGTTCGCGCCACGGGCTGACATCTTACCATGCGAGTGACCTCGTAAAGCGGCACAGGTGGTGGGCGGAAAGGCTACACCGGCTTCAATATCTCGTCGATGGTCACGATATCAACCAGTCCGGAACAGCCGTAGATCGCCGGCAGAATGCGCTTCGCCGGATAAGTGCGCCGCCACTCGGCTACTCTCTCCGTCCCCGCTCGATAGGCCGGAAGATACATGCGGCCAAGCAGCGGATGTTGGCCCCAGGCGCCGGAGAGCTTGTTGGCGCGCTCTTCGGTTACCAAGAAATCGTTGCGAAGACACGCCGCCACTTGCTCGCGCGGCACACCTTCTTGCCACGTCAGGTAGGAGGATTGATTCTTAGCATCATCCTGGAGCAATGCCAGCAGCACGCCGATCTGCAAATCCTCGTCGGGCAGTTGCTCGATTTCCGTAACGCCGTGCGCAATGAGAATCGCGTTGTTGGCAATGCCCTCGTACAGGGTGCCGGAGCGCGTGTTCATGGTCGGAACCGTGACCTCAAAGCCGACCTGCTTACGAACATAGAGATTCTGCAAGTAGGCAAACGTGGTGACGTGCCCAGGCACAACTTCATGGCTGATCAGTTGCTCGAACTCCGGCACGGAGATCTGGAGCGAAGCGTTGATCTCGTACGTGGCTTCGTAGCGCGGGCTGCCGTCAGATAATCGCGCCCGGCCGAGGTAGTTCATCGAGCCCGAAAACCATGCGTCTTTGATGGGCAGGAACTCAATATTGGCCCGCGGCACCGAGGCAAGTTCCGCTGGAATATAGGGAAGCAAGTTGACCGTGCCAAGCTGGTCGTAGCGGGCAATCATCGCCGCGCTGAGGGCTCGAACCGAGGCCATGGGAACCAACCGGTCGCGACGCCAGGCATCGACCGCCGCCAGCAGGCTGTCTGAACCGGAGGTCGCATAACCCGCGCGACCCAACAACTCCGCCACGCGCTGACGCTTGGCTTCAGGGCGCGAGGGTTCCGGCGGACGGCCAGTCGAGGCTTCCACGCATCGGACGTACGGAACCGCTGCGCCCTTCCCCAGTACTTCCATCGCAAGGTCCCACATGATCGCGAGAGACAACGCCACGCCCGCGAGATACCCGCCGCGCAAGCCACCGAGCTTTCGTGCCTCGTCGCGAATCCCGGCGATGGCTTGCGGGATGTCCACCGCACGGAGATACTCCTCCACTGCCTGCCGATCTACCTGCTTGCTTGCCACTCCCCCGCTCATCCGCACGGCTGCCGCCGCGGGAACGTTGTAAGCTGCCGGCAGCGGCTCATCCGAGAACCACGAGTCCGCAATGAATCGGCCCGTGCCCGAGGGGCACATGACATCGCCACCCCAAAGGGTATCGGTACCAAGAACCGCATCCGCCACCAGCCGCCCAATCGTATCCATGATCGCTCCTAAAGGGAATGTGCCATAAGGCTAGCACAGTCCGGCGGAGCCGCAGCCGAAACCACAAATGTCACGCGAATCATGGCGAAATCGCGTCGCTAGCGCGTCAAATGGCAGGCATTTGCTTTCAATTCGTGTATATTCGCCGGCATTTCGTGTGTTTAGGCTGTCATTTCGCATGACATTATGTCCGTGCTCCCTGTGTTTTCAACAACATCGTGGGATCGACCTTCATTTTTTATTTTCTTGAGGTTTTTCGGTGGCCAGACGGTCTTCTTGTCGGATGTTGCAGCGAATGCCGGCGGTGTGCCCGACCGTCCATCGTCTACTATAATAGACTAGTTTTCAGAATTTGTCAAGAGACGAAATGTCGGAAAACACAAGTTAACAGTCGAAAGTCGAAGGTCGAAAGCTAGGGTGGACACCGAGGAACAGGTTGCGAGACGCGCCCCCCCCACCCGCGCCGCAGCAGGAGCATGGCAGGCCGCTGGCAAGGCTCAGCCCACTACCTGCCCGCATCCAAGCCATTTTCGAAGGTAGCCCATTTGGCCCAGGTGATAGGTCTCGTGAAAGGCGAGAAAGCCGATGGTGCCTGCCAGGGTGCCGTCGAAGGAGGGGATGGGCGGTGAAGTGGGCCTGCCCAGCACCTCCGAAGACACCCCCGCGAGCGCACTTTTCAGCGTTTCCGATACCTCTCGCCAAGCCCGCAGGATCTGCTCGGCGCTCGGATACGCTTCCGGTGGCCCCAACTTCACCGCGCGCAAGAAGAGTTTCTCCCAGGGCGGCGTCCATTCCGAGCCCAGAAACGCCGCGATCTTAGCGCGATACACGACCACGTGGCCAGCCACCCACAACAGGTGGTTGGAGTCACCGCCGGGCTGGGCGAGCCATTTTTCCGCCGGCACACCCAGGACGCATTTGTCGAACATTTGCGAATTCCTCTCCAAAATGCTCGCAATCGTAGAGATGTCAGTACTCACGGTGCCTCCAGAATTAGCAGTCCTTTGACCCGAGTGTATGCCTGGCGGGTACTAATTTCTTCAAGGCTGCACAACGTGCGGCTCGCTCTACCCAGCCTCCCACTACTTGCTAGGTTATAGCGCCAGGCGGCAAGGAGCGCACGAACTCGGTGGGGGTGCAGATCTTGACGCCGTGTTCGCCGCGTCGAGAGAAGACATGCGGACCGCAAGCCACCGGCCCCCGACACCTGTTAAGCGGAGTCGTCGAAACCCAGTTGCCTTGCTCTTTCGTCCTTGGCGCCGCCCTCAAGCCATTCAATAACGTGGTCGTCGTGTTTCGTGGGGTTCGCCCAATGCACCGGTCGCAAGAGCGCCACGTTCGGTGCGGCTTTTCGGAAAATGGCACGGACCGTTTCATCTAACGAGAGGACTCGAAGGTCACTCATTATTGCAGCCTCTATTAAATGAGCGTCCTTCAAGGCCGCGGCGCATTCTCTTTCCGTGAGGCCTGAGTTCTGGATGCAGGTACGAAGGGCTTCGTTAGCAGCAGCACCGGGTCGCGCAACCTTCTTGCGGGCAACCATCGAGGAACGCCAAAAGAGCGTGAAGCGCGACTGGTGGTGGTTCCACTCTTCGGTGATGGACCCTGTAAGAACTGTCTGGTGGCAGATGCTTAAAACGCTTTCTAGGAAACTTCTGCACGCTTTGGATACGGGATGATCGGCGCGTCCCGCCGCTCTGGCGATTGATGCATCGATGACCAACCGCTTAGAATCTCCCGCTCTCATTGGGCTTGGCTCCGGGCCTCCGCCGCGTCTAAGTAATCCCTCTCAGCGGCTATGGCCGTCTCATCAAAGTCTTCCGGCCAGTCGCCAAATGCGCCCTGCTCGTCAAGGTCAGCGCTCTTCACCTCTGTCGAACCGTCCTCCAAACGTGTAAACCAGTGCAGCTTGACCAAATCGGGAGAGAGCTTCCCCCTGGCTACCAAGGTCTGAATTGCCCGCAAAAGCAGAGAGCTGTGGGTTTCGGCGATGACCCGTACACCTCTTTGCGCCGCCTCGGAAAGCAAATCCGCCATGCGGGCCTGCGCGCGCGGATGCAAATGGATTTCCGGTTCCTCCAAGTAGACCGTCTGTCCCGACTGTGCCACCAATAACGCGACGATCACTGGCAAGGTCTGAGAGAGGCCGAACCCCACATCAGCAATACTAACCAAATCGTGCGCGCCACCCCGCTTGGCGTGAGTCAGGCGTCCCACTTTGAGCTGTACTTGAGTATGGGTCAGCGGCTCTGCCACAACCTTCCACGTCAAACCCAATACCATCAAGGCGCGATTTACGCCCTCAAATGCCTCGACGTCCCTGTCCGCCTGCCACTGGGCAATTACACTGGCGACATAGTTCTCGAAAGTTCCTGGGAAGGTTGGGCCGACGGCGGTTACCGGGTATGTTCTTAGCGGGTTTCCTCGGAGACCAGGGACATGAATCAATCGACGCAGTTGTTCGACTGCGAACCCTGCCGGCTCAACTCTATAGGTACCCACTTCACCTTTCTCGACGCCGAACTTCCCTTCTAATGCAAGGAAGCAGCGATCCCGTGTAATGGTCCAGTCGTACTGGTCGGTTTCCTGGATCGGTAGGTAGGAATATGCCGCGTTCATCTCGGATACTGTCATTCCGGGACGCAGACTTACGTCCCTCGCGTTCCAGTTCTCGCCCATCTCTCCGATATCGAACCCCTTGTCCCGATCCCACCTGTAGACGACTCTGAGCTTCCGGTCGGCTCCAGCGACCATCTCGATGTGAAGCGCATTTTGACAATCTCTTCCGGCCCCGCGAGACAGGAATTGATCGCCCGAGGTAAATCTGACATTCGGGCCCTCAAGAAGGAGCGTGCCGGGGTCAAAGCTTGCTTCAAGCGTCTGCTTTAGCAGAAGAAGCGGCTGCACCATGCTCGACTTCCCCGAGCTATTCGCGCCTGCCAGGATGGTTAGCGGTCTTATCTCTATTGATTGACGGCGCGCGATCGATTTGTACCCGCACACACTGATCTGGGTAAATCCCTTGGGATTCGGCGACCCCGTAGCCTTTCTCGAGTTTGATCTATTGTTCATTTAGATCACCTGTACAAGAACCTCTGCCTAGAAACTATCGCCGAATGCCAGTGTACAACGCAGCGTCACACTGCAACATAAGAAACTGCGCCAGACCGGGGGCGGGGCCAATACCACTCCTCACGCACCCTGAATTGGCAGGAGGTCCGTAGACGTGGCGACACACGGCACCTCCGTGGCACCTACCGCCCATCGGTCCGCTCTCACTCTTCTTCTGAGGCTGCTTCCCTCAGTGAGCTGTACCACACATACAGGCACAAACCTACAAAGAGCAGGGCGGAGATGGTTTGCGACGCCGGTTCGTACGCGTAGATAGGCGTTTCGAGCCACGATTCCTGGAAGTGCGGCAGTACGCGCAAGGCGGCCCCGATCACTCCCCCCAGTGCGCCGCCCGCCATCAATCCACCCGCAATGATGATGCCGCGCTCGCGAATGGTATTGCCGGGCGCGCCGCCGACCTTCTCACCGCGCTTGTTCACCAGGTGCGAGAGAAATCCGCCGGCCAGGATCGGCGTGGTCAGTTGCAGCGGTAAATAGATCCCCAGCGCGAAAACCATGGAAGAGAGGCCCAGCATCTCCATGACGACGGTGATCGTGGCCCCGATGCCGAACAACATATAGGGCGCCGGCTGGCCGCTCATGAATCCCGACACCACGGCTTTCAGCGCGGAGGCCTGAGGTGCCACAAGCACTTGCCGCGGGTCGCCGGGCACGGCCTCTCCAAATTGGAAGGCCTTAGCGAGCAGGATAATGGTCAAGCCCGCAGCGATGGCCGACGCGACAACGCCGATGAACTTCACCTTCTCCTGCACCGCCGGGGTGGAACCGAGCCAGTAGCCCGCTTTCAGGTCGGTGACGAACTGCCCAGAAGCGCACAGTGCCGTGCAGACCATGCCGGCGATAGTCATCACGAACAACATGCCCGCAGTGCCGGAGAGTCCGCACTTCAGCAACACGACCGAGGAAACGATGACCGTCATCAACGTCATGCCGCTGGCCGGATTGTTGGCGGTGCTGGCGATAGCGTTAGCCGCCACGGTAGTGAAGAAGAAAGAGAAGAGCAGCGTTAACGCCAGGCCCACGGCGACCACGGTCCAGGAAACATGCAGGTAGCGGAAAAACGCCGCCACGGCGATGGTTGCCGCCAGTACGCCGCCAACGATGGTGAGAATAGGAATGTCGCGGTCGGTGCGATCGGTGTGCGGGGCTTCGCCGTGGCGGAAGGCGTGCAACGCGATACCGAACGATCCGGCCACCACGCGTAGCGATTTAATAATGCCGAAGAGGCCGGCGGTGGCTATGGCGCCGACTCCAATGAAGCGCACGTAGTTGCGGTAGATGTCGGCAGCTCCCATGTGCGAAATGGGAATGGCAGCCGGGTAAACCGTAAGGTCGCCCATGTGGCTGCCGATGAACCAGATCAACGGGACCAGCACGAAGTTCACCAGAATGCCGCCGGCACAGAAGATCAGGGAAATGCGCAGGCCCATGACGTAGCCCAAGCCGAGGACGAAGCTGATGGCGTCGAAATTGAAAACCATGCGCCCGCGCTCGGCCAGTTCCCGGACTGCGGGTACGAATTGAAAATTCAGGTACTCCTTCCAGACGTGGAACGTGGTGGCGAAGAAATCATAAACCGCGGCGACTGCGGTGGCCTGAATCAGCAACCGGGCCTGCGAGCCGCCCTTCTCCCCGGTGACCAGAACTTCGGTGATGGCGGTGGCCTCCGGAAAGGGCAGCTTGCCGTGCATCTCGCGCACAAAGTACCGCCGCAGCGGAATGAGCAGGAGGATACCCAGACATCCGCCGCTCAGACATATGAAGATGACCTGCACCGGATGCGGGCGAAGGTGAAGAATGTAGAGGGCCGGCACGGTGAAGACGGCGCCCGACACCACGCTGCCCGCCGCAGCGCCGATGCCGGTGACAATCATGTTCTCGAGCACCGTGGAGCGCCGCCGGTAGACCCGCGCCAAGCCAATGGCAAGGATGGAGATGGGAATGGCTGCTTCCATTCCCTGCCCTACCTTGAGGGCGGAATAGGCGGTAGCGACGCTAAAGATGATGCACAGCAGCGTGCCCCAGAACACCGCACGCCAGGTGGCCTCCGGGAACACCTTGTCGGCGGGCACTAATGGCACATAGATTTCGTCCTGTTGCAACGGCCGGTACGCGTTTTCCGAAAGCGACTTAGTTTCGACGTCAGCCATGCGTGATCAGGCCTCCTGACCGGGGCGTATTGCAGGGCCGTTCGTCATGGCCTCGCTGCGGTCGCCTCCTCGAACCCGGCGGGCAACCATTATTACACCGGAAGTCAAATACCGCTGGCGAGAACATCTCCGGAACCGAGCAAGTGCCACGTCTACGGCCTGCCGTTCCGATGGCTTGCTGCAGAGGGGAGAGCAACAGCGTTCTACCCGTGGTGGGCGTGTACAGTTTCATCCCTTGATGCAAGAGGCTTTGGGCTTTGGGCCTTGCCCGGGGAATGCACGTAAGAGGTAAGAAGCAGGACGCGCCCCGGCGAGTGCGCCTAATGTCCCTCAAGTTCGGTGCAGGCTCTCTCAAATCCTGCCTTGTCACCTTCGTGCAGAGTCAGTGGCACGCCTTGCTCACCCGGTTTCCACACCCCGGAGTTAGCCGGACGCAACTGGCCGTCGGCGCCGAACGCACGATCAAGACTGCCGTGGTCGAACAAAACCAGGTCGGGATTGTGCCAAGCACCGCGGAACTGGAGGCGAGGCCGTTCGTCCCAACGACCCGTGAAGCTGTAGAACCAGGGCCGGCGGTAGACGTCCAGTTCCATCCGCTGTCCATCCGTGCTCGCTCCGATATGTCTGGGCAAGTAGCCGGTGACTCGCACTTTGTAGTGTTCACCACGCGGTGTGCACAGTTCGCCCCACCCCACCACCTCGGGCCCCGCCGAGTAAGAGGACACCC
>Ga0335071_10007481_pt1 | contig 11234 bp, 8 predicted proteins | sample Lox_Sample_15_FD_206724 | JGI IMG/M metagenome (GOLD analysis project Ga0335071, IMG submission 206724) | Soil microbial communities from Loxahatchee National Wildlife Refuge, Florida, United States - Lox_Sample_1.5 | ecosystem: Environmental > Terrestrial > Soil > Wetlands | place: USA: Florida...
GGTGGCCATGGAGCCTCCCACCTCGTTCGAGGCGGACGCGGTGCGCGACGAGCGCGTCAAGGTCCTCAAGGCCATTCGCTCCTGGAAGCCGGAGGACGTGCTGCAGCACGCCGTGCGCGGGCAGTATGGTCCGGGTCCGAGCGGCGGCCCGTCCCTGCCCGGCTACCGAAGCGAGCCCAAGGTGAGCCCGACCTCGAACACGGAGACGTACGCGGCCCTCCGGCTCCAGGTCGAGAACTGGCGCTGGGCCGGGGTCCCGTTCTACCTCCGCTCCGGCAAGCGGCTGCCCTGGCGCGACACCGAGATCATGATCCAGTTCCGGCGGCCGCCGCTCCTCCTCTTCGACGAGCGCCCGGAGCAGATCGAGCCCAACCGCCTCGTGCTGCACATCCAGCCCGACGAGGGGATCGAGCTCCGGATGAAGGCCAAGCACCCCGGGCCCGCCATGGAGCTCAACTCCGTCAAGCTCGACTTCAGCTACCGGCAGTTCGGGGAGACCAGCGCGGCGACCGGCTACGAGCGCCTGCTCTACGACAGCATGATCGGCGACTCGACGCTCTTCCACCGGGCCGACATGGTGGAGGAGGCCTGGCGCATCGCCACGCCCATCGTGGACGTGTGGGCGTCGCTGCCCGCCCGAGACTTTCCGAACTATCCTGCCGGCTCCTGGGGCCCGCCTGCGGCCGACGCCCTCGTGCAGCGCGACGGCCGGCACTGGTGGCTGCCGCGCTGAGCCTCGCGCGCCCTCAGCCGCCGCCCAGGTCGCGTAGCAGCTGCGCCGTCGTCCGCACGCCCTGGAAGAGATGATCGAGCCGCAGGTGCTCGTTGGGGCTGTGCTGCCGGTTGTTGGCGTTGGCGTAGGGGACGAGGATGGTCGGGAGCTTCAGGATGTCCGTGAAGGCCCAGATCGGCACGCTGCCGCCCAGGGTCGGCATGACCACCGCGGGCTGGCCGCCGTGGGCGCGCTCGATGGCGGCGACGATCTCGGCGCAGACCGGGAGATCCGCGGCGGTCTTGGCCGGGTCGTAGCCGCCCTTGTCGACCACGCGTACCGCCCGCTCGCGCAGGTGATCGGGCAGGGGAGCCTCTGCGCCCTCGATCACCTCGAAGCCCTGCGCCCGGATGTGGTCCATCACGCGCCGGTAGACCTCCTCGAGCCTCTGGTTCTTCACCATGCGGATGTCGATGGCGACGGTCGAGCGATGCGGGATGATCGTGTTCGCCTCCGCGCCCACGAAGCCGCTCTGGAGCCCGCGGATGGTCAGGGTCGAGTGGAACATGATCCGCTCGAGGTAGTCCGCGGGGAGAGGCACGCCCAGGTCGCGCCCGAGCGCGGGCAGGTCGATGGGGAAGCGCGCCATCAGCAGGCGCTCCGCCGGCGAGGGCGGCACCACGCCGTCCTCGAAGCCTTCGATGAGCGGCGTGCCGTCCGGGGTCGCCATGCTCGCCAGGAGCCCGGCCATCCGCCAGTTGGGGTTGGGCACGGCAAAGTTCCCGGAGTGCAGATCGCGCCGGGCGCCCTCCATGGTGAGCTCGAACTTGAGGACGCCGCGGGCGCCGAACGCGATGGTGGGCCGGCCGCTGCCGTGCTTGGGGCCGTCGGTGACGAGCACGACGTCCGCGGCGAGGAGATCCCGGTGCGCCTCGGTGAAGGGGCCGAAGAAGGGGCTCCCGATCTCCTCCTCGCCGTCGAAGATGAACTTCACGTTCACTCGCGGCGGCAGCTCGAGCTCGTCCATGAGCGCGAGCGCCTCGAGGTGCGACCAGATCGGTCCCTTGTCGTCCGAGGCGCCGCGCGCGAAGACGCGCCAGGCGCCGAGGTCCTCGACGGCCAGACGCTCGAAGGACACATGGGGGGCATCGTCGGGATCGCCCACGCCCCGGAAGACCGGCTCGAAGGGCGACGGCTGGAACCACTCCTTGGCCGGGGCGGGCTTGGTGTCGTAGTGGCAGTAGATGAGGACGGTGCGAGCGGCCCCCGGCACACGACGCTCGCCGAAGATGGCGGGGGCGCCGCCGGTCTCGAGCACGCGCGCTTCGAGCCCGCGGCGCTCCATGAGGGCGGCCAGCCAGGCGGCGCCCGCCCGGACGCCGTCGGGATTCTGGCTCACGGTGTTCCGGCGCAGGAGCTCCAGGAAGGCCTCGACGATGCCGTGACGCTTCGCGGTCAGCCGCTGGTCGAAGGTGGCCCAGGTGGTCATGGCGGATACGATAACCCGACCGGCGCGGGGAGCACGGCGGAATGACCGCGGGCGAGCTGCCCGCGGGCCTGCTCGTGCTGAAGCTCGTCGTCACGCCGCTCCTGATCGCGGTGGCCACGCTCGTGGCCCGGCGCTGGGGCCACGGCGTCGGCGGATGGCTTGCCGGCTTTCCGCTCACCTCGGCGCCGGTGTCCATCTTCCTCGCCGTCGAGCAGGGGCCGGCCTTCGCCGCCGGCGCGGCCGTGGGCACGCTGCTCGGCCTGGCGGCCATGGGCCTGTCGTGTCTCGCGTACGGCCTCGTCGCGCAGCACGCGGGCTGGATGGTGAGCACGGCGGCCACCGTGGTCGCGTTCGTGGCCTGCGCCGCGATCCTGCGCCGGGTCACGGACTCGCTGCTGCTCGCGTTCCTCATCGTGTGCGGCACCCTCGCCGCCGTGGCCGCCGCCTTGCCGCGGACCTCGCGCGGCGGGGCCCCCGTCGCCCCGCCCGCGTGGGATCTGGCGGTGCGCATGATCGCCGCCACCAGCGTGGTGCTGGCGGTGACCGCGGCGGCCGCGCACCTGGGCCCCACGCTGAGCGGGCTCCTGTCGCCGCTGCCGGTCTTCCTCCTCGTCCTCGCGATCTTCGCGCAGCGAACGGAGAGCGCGGACGCGAGCATCCGCGTGCTGCGGGGCGGGGTCATCGGATCCTTCGCGTTCGCCGTGTTCTTCCTCGTGGTCGGGGCGAGTCTTCCGCGCCTGGGCCTGGGCGCCACGTACGCGATCGCCTCGGCCAGCACCATCGCCGTGAACGGCGCCGTGCTCTCCCTGGGCCGGCGGTCCTTCCGGTAGAGGGGCTTTTCCTTGGCTTTGCGGAGGGCCCGCCCCTATGATGGCCGGGAGGAACCTGCATGAGCATACCGTTCATGATCTTCCTGGCCGCGGTGGGCGCCATCGTGGTGCTCGTCATCGTGTCCTACAACCGCCTCGTCTCGCTGACCCAGCGGGCGCAGTCTTCCTGGTCCGACGTCGACGTGCAGCTCAAGCGCCGGACCGACCTCGTGCCCAACCTCGTGGAGTCGGTCAAGGGCTACGCCGCGCACGAGCGAGGCACCCTCGACGCCGTGGTGCGGGCGCGGGGCGCGGCGATGGCGGCGCAGACCCCGGAGTCGCGGGCCCAGGGCGAGGCCCAGCTGAGCCAGGCGCTGCGCGGCCTCGTCGCTCTCGCCGAGGCGTATCCCGATCTCAAGGCGAGCGCCAGCTTCCAGTCGCTCCAGGCCTCGCTCGGCGAGATCGAGGACTCCATCCAGAACGCCCGGCGGTACTTCAACGCGGTCGTGCGGGACCTCAATACCGCGATCCAGGCGTTTCCGTCGAACCTCGTGGCCGGCTTCTTCCAGTTCCGCCCCCGCGCGTACTTCGAGCTCGATCGCCCGGAGGAGCGGCAGGTGCCCAAAGTCTCGTTCGGCACCTAGTGCGCCTCCGGGGCCTGCTCGTCCTGGCGCTCCTCGCGGCGCTCGCCTCCCGCGCCGAGGGACAGCCACGGTCCTTCGCCATCGAGCGGTTCGCCGTGACCCTGGAGGTCGAGGCGAGCGCCGCGCTGCGCGTCCGCGAGGCCATCACGTTCGAGTTTCGCGGCGCCCATCAGGGGGTCTTCCGCACCATTCCCCTCCGGTACGAGCGGCGCGGGCTCGAGTTCGCCCTGCGGGTCGACGACATCCATGCCTCCGACGAGAACGTGAAGCCGCTCGCCACCGAGGTGACCAGAAGCGGGGGCGCCATCCGCATCAAGGTGCTCGTGCCGGGAGCGACGGATGCCGCCCGGACGGTCGTCATCACGTACCGGGTGCGGCGCGCCCTCATCGACGTGGACGATCACGAGGAGCTCTACTGGAACGTCACGGGGACCGAGTGGGACGTGCCGATCCGGCAGGTGGAGGCCGTCGTGGCCTCGCCGCCCTGGATTCCGCTCGACCGGGTGACGGCGCTCGCCTACACGGGGCCGCGGGGCATCGCCGGCACGGACTACACGGAGGAGCGTGCGGACAACTTCATCACCTTCCGCACGACGCGCCCGCTCAGGCCCCGCGAGGGGCTGACGATTGCCGTGGGCTGGCCGCCGGGGGCCATCCGCGGACCCGGCGTGGTGCAGCGCGCGTGGTGGTTCCTTGGAGACAACTGGCCGCTCGGGCTGCCGCTCCTCGCGATGGCCGGCGTGCTCTTCGTCTGGCGCCTCTACGGGCGAGATCCCGGCGGCGCGTACGTGATCAAGCCGGAATACCGGCCTCCAGACGACCTGATGCCGGCGACCGGGGGCGCCCTCGTCTCGGAGCGGGCGCAGCCGCGTGACGTGGTGGCGACGCTGGTCGATCTCGCCGTGCGCGGCTTCATCCGGATCGAGGCCGTCGACGACGGCGCCGACTACGTCGTTCACCGTGCGAAGCCCCTCTTCGACGATCCCGGACTCCGGCCGCTGGAACGGGAGCTCCTGACCCGCTTCTTCGGCCGCGACGGCACGCTGCCGGCGCGCCGGCTCTCGGAGGTGCGGCGCGACTACGACAACGTCTTCCCGCCCATGCGCGATCAGATCTATCGCACCATGGTCACGGACGGTCTTTTTCCCTCGTCGCCGGAGAGCGTGCGGTCTCTCTGGCTCTTCGGCGGCCTCGCCATCGTGGGCGCCGGCCTCTTCGTGCTCACCGGCGGCGCGGCCCGGTTCGCCTCCTCGCCCGTACTGCTGGGCGCCGGGCTCATCCTGGCCGGCCTCGTGGTGGCCGTGCTCTCGCCCCTGATGCCGCGGAAGACGCTGCACGGGGCCCAGGTCGTGGTGCAGGTAAGGGGCTTCCGCGAGTTCCTCGAGCGGACCAGCCAGGACGAGCTCCGACGGATGCCCCGGGACACCATGCACAAGTGGCTCGCCTGGGCCATTGCCCTGGGCGTGAGCGAGCGATGGATCCACGCGTTCGACGGCCTGTCGGTGAGCGAGGCGGGGTGGATGACCCACCAGGGGGACCTCGACGTCCGCCGTTTCGAGCGCGACCTCTCGCAGTTCGGCTCGAGCGTGGAGCAGGCGCTCTTGACCTCCCGCCGTGGCGGTCGCGACACGTGGAGCGGGGGCGGCGGGATGTCGGGGGGCTCGTCGGGCGGGGGCATGGGCGGCGGGGGAGGGGGCACGTTCTAACTGTCCTGGGTTCCCGCGCCCACCTGCTAGACTCGTTCGGAGGCAGACTTTTTCGACCAGGGTCTGTCGATTCTGGTACAAACACCCGGAACCCCATGCGACGCCCGGCCGTCTTACGGAGCGGTGCTGTCCTGCTGGTCTTCCTTCTGCTGCTGGGGGCGGTGCCTGCCCGGGCCCAGCAGTCGGAGGCGGACGTGTTCGTGGCGCAGGCCATCCTCGCCTACGAGGACAAGCGCTACGACGAGGCCCTCGTGCATCTCCGAGAGGCGCTCACGCAGGATCCCAAGAACGTCGAGGCGCTCTACTACACCGGGCTGGTGTACGTCGCCCAGCAGCGCCTGGACCAGGCGACCCAGGTGCTGGAGCAGGCGCACGCGCTCGCCCCCGACGACTTCTCCGTGGGATACCTGCTGGGCGTGACCTACTTCGCGCAGGAGAAGTACGACCTCGCGGACCCGCTCCTGACGAAGGCCTTCAAGGAGCGCCCGAACACCGAGGGGCTCGGCTACTACGTCGGCTTCATGCGCTACCGGCAGAAGAACTATGCGGGGGCGCTCGAGGCCTTCAAGGCGGAGACCTCGCCGGATCCCGCCCTCAAGCAGCTGACCCACTTCTACTCCGGGCTCGCGCTGGCGGTGATGGGGCTGCCGGAGCGCGCCGCGAGCGAGCTCGACGCGGCCACTCGCAGCGACACGCCCACGGCCCTCACGGGGCCGGCGGAGCGCCTCCGCGACAGCTTCGCGGCCGGCGGCGGCGGGGGCAATCGCCTCCATGCCGAGATCAGGTTCGGCTACACGTATGACACCAACGTGAAGGTCCTGCCCCAGCCCAGCAACGATCCGCTGGCCAACGCCGTCCGATTCATCGACACGAACTCCCCCGGCCAGTTCCTGTCCCTGACCGTCTCCTATGACTGGTTTCGCAGCGGACCGTGGGAGTCGACCATCGGCTACCAGTTCTTCCAGACCTGGGTGAACGATTTCTCCGACTTCAACGTGCAGGACCAGGTGGGGACCCTCGGCGTGACGTACCGCGGTGCCATCGAGTCAGGCGCGCTGTCGGGCGTGCGCTACCTCGCCGGCGCGCAGTACGTCTTCGACAACCAGACCCTCGGGGGCGATCAGTTCCTCCAGCGCAACACGGGCACGCTCTTCGCCACGTTCCAGTGGAACTCGGCCGGCACCAGCTTCTGGAATCCCACGCACGTCACGACGCCGATCCTCCGCTTCCAGGGGAAGAATTTCACCAACGTCACCCAGATCCCGATTCCGCCTACGGACAATCGCGACGCCAACAACTCCATGGTCGGCATCTCTCACGCGTTCTTCTGGTCCGGCGACCGGCACTGGTTCCGGGTCGGCTACCAGTGGGACACGGACTCGGCGCAGGGCTCGAACTGGGACTACCGGGGCAACCGCGTCCAGACGGGCGTGCAGTACACGCTGCCGTGGTGGGAGACGAGGGCCGGATACAGCATGGACGTCCACTTCGCGAACTATCTCAACAAGAACACGCTGTTTCCTATCACGAATCCCGGCACGATCAAACGGTCGGACATCGAGCAGGTGCACATCTTCTCGCTGGAGCAGCCGCTGCCGTGGCTCACGCGCCGGGAAGGACGAGGCACGCGAGTGCCGCTCAGCCTGCGCGCGGAGTATCAGATCGGGGTGACGACCTCTGACATCGCGATCTACAAGTACGACCGCAACGTGTTCTCGATCTCGATCAGCTATCTATATTGATTCAGAGGGGGGCCGCCGTTCGAGTTGAGTGGCGGCCCCTGGCCGACGCGAGACGAGCCCCGGGTCAATCCCCCTTCCAACCTTCCCCCTCGATTGCGCGGGCCTAGCCCGCGCTCGGAGCGGAACACTTCCACGCGCGGGGTGTTGGGGAGGGTCTTCGGTTACTTGGCGCCGATTGTTACCTTGCTCGTCGCGCCGCTCACCGAGATCAGCGCCGTGCTCGGCGAGCCCAGCTTGATGGTGCCCAGGTCGGGGTTCTTGACCGCGCCCGCTCCGACGGACACGTTGCCCGCGGTGGCGCCGTTCAGGAGCGCCACGGGGATGCCGCCGATCGTGATGCAGGCCCCGCCGCAGAGGCTGTTCGATACGGAGAGCAGGTTCCCGCCGGTTCCGCCGAACGCCACGAGCGAGCCGCCGACGCTGGCGATCGATCCGCCGCTGACCGCCAGGAGGGGGCCGTTGAGCAGGGTCAGCGTGCTGCCGCTCCGCAGGCTGACGAGATCCGCCGATGCGTTCAGCACGCTGCCGCCGGCGACGTTCACGAGCGCGCCCATGGCGACGGCGAGCCGGCTTGCGTCGAGCGCCACCAGCGACGATCCCGCCGTGACGCGGCTGGACCCGATCAGCGTGATCGTGTCCGTGGCGCTCGCGAGCGCGCTGCCGTTCCGGAGGCTCAGGAGCGGGGCCGTCGCTTCGAGGAGCGCAGTGTCGACGCGGAGGGCCTGGCGCGTGCTGACCGTGGCGCTGTCCGCTTCGAAGAGCGGGCCGCCGACGGCGAGGGGCGTGTCCGTGGCGGTCACGCGCCCGGTGTCGACGTCGATCGCCGTGCCGGCGCCGGCCACGTCGAACATGGCGACATCGGTACCCAGCGCGTGCGTCCCGCCCCTCAGCGAGACGAGGGGCTCGCTGGTGGATGACGCGACATGGCCGCCGGGCAGCACGGTGAGCAGGCTGACGGGCGCCGTCAGGTCGGCACCGGCGGCGCGCAGGAGCGGGCCCGCCAGGCTCACGGAGGATCCGCCCGCCACGATCATGGCGGAGTCGAAGGCGGCGCGACCCCCGGCGTACTCGATGAGGGGATCGCGTCCGGCGCTCACCAGGTGCTTGCCGCCCTGTATGAGGTAGAGGGGCGGATCTTCCGGGATCGAGACAGCGTCGATGAGCACGCCCGAGGCGTAGTTGACGTCGCCGACGTCGCCGATCTCGAAGAGCAGAGAGGCGATGCCCGACTCTGGCGCGAGCCACGAGAACGCGACCTGCTTGAATCCGGTATAGCCCCACGCACAGGTCGAGCAGCCGCCGCCGGCGGAGAAGCCCGCGACGCTCACGCCCTGCTGGGAGACCTGGTTCGGCGTGAAGGCGGTGTTGACGGTTTCCGCGGCAAGCTGCGTGATCTGACCGCCGGGACCCTTGATCCTGATGTCGAACGTGTCGTTGAAGGGGCTCTGCCCGTTGTAGAGGGTGACCCAGTACGGGTACTCGTTGCTGACGAAGTTGTACGTTGCCTTGATGGTGTAGAGGGTGCCCGCCGTGACCTGGAAGGGCTGAGCGAGCGAGCTCGCCTGGGTGAATCGTCCCGACGGATCGGGAGCCGAGCCGGGGCCCGTGGAGAGGAAGCCCATGAACTGTCCGGCGGGCGGCGTGAAGTCCGCGAAGCCCGAGAGGACGGCGCCGGCTCCGGTGAGGTTCCAGCCCGGCGGGAAGAGCCCCGTCTCGAATCCCCCATTGATGATCTTGGCGACGGGAGCGGGCGGCGTCTCCGGCGTGGCGGCCAGCAGCGGGACCGTGTTCGGCAGATTGATCGCGCTCTTCGACTGGGCGGACGGATCGTCGGGCAGGAGCGCGGCCGCCAGGGCGAGCAGCTTGTTCTGCTCCTGCAGGCTCAAGGCCTGCCACGTCGCGGCGTGGAACCCGAACCGCGACGCCGCGGCAAAGCCGGCGAGGAGCGAAGTCATCTCGGGCTGCGTCAGCGTGCGGACCTGCCCCAGATTGGGCCCGAGCAGATTGACCGACTTGAACGCGGTCAGGAGCGCGGCGTTCGCCGGGTTGTTGCTGGGCGTGACCTCGACGGAGCCGGTGACGGAGGTGACCTGCGTCGCGGCTCCGAGATTGCCGCCGCCGGCCTGCGCGCCCTGCCGGGCGACCTCGACCACGAAGACCGTCCCGCGTACGGCCGCCACCGCGTTCGGCGTGTGCACCTCCAGCTTCTCGCCCGGCTTCATGCGCTGCTTGGCCACCGCGACCGCGATCTTCCCCGACTCCAGGTTGATCGTTGTCTTGCCGAGATCCTCGGTGATGGTCAGCACCGACAGCTCGCGGACGGTCACCACCGCGCGGCCGCCCATCAGGACCTTGACGATGGAGTTCTCCGCGGTGTTGATGCGGTCGCGCTCGAAGATGCTGTCCTTGAACTTGAGCGGCGTCGCCGCCATGCCGGCGGCGTGCGCGACCGTGGCCTGACCCTGGAGCGTCGTGACGATGCCCACGGCGCCCGTGGTCTGCGCGTGTGCGGAGAGATGGATGAGCGTGAGGAGCAGCGCGGCGACGAGCGCGATCGATCCCTTCATGATTACTCGATCATAGAAGCGCGTGCGCGGAGCCGCAACAAAGAACGCGCGCGCACGCTCTGAAAGTGTCAGCGAATCGACGCGCGCGACGCAGTGGCATGGCCCTCGCCGTGTCGCCCGCGCTTACGATCGGAGGCGTGAGGTCGCGCGCGGCCGCACGTCATCGCGATGACGCGCAGGGATTTCGCGTGGAGCCTCGAGGCTGTCGGCTTACATGTCGATCGTGACCGATCGGCCCGCGCTTCTTCGCGCGCGGGGCTCGGGTCGCGCCCAGTGGTATCATCTGTCGATATGTTCGACATCGGACTCCAGGAGCTGCTCCTCATCTTCGTGATCGCGCTCCTCGTCTTCGGTCCCAAGAACCTCCCGCAGCTCGGGCGGTCGCTCGGCCGGGCCATGCGGGAGTTCAAGCGCGCGAGCGCGGAGTTCGAGTCCACCATCCGGACCAATCTCGAGATCGACGAGGTCGATCCGCCGCCGGCGGCCCCCCAGCCCGCTCCTCTCGAGACGCCCGTCGCCACCACCGCCGAGGCCTCGACCGGTTCAGCGCATGAGCCCGTCGCCCCCGCCGTCGCAAGTGCGGTGGAGGTGCCGCCGGGGGAGGCTTTCGTGGCCCAGCGGGGCGCCCGTCTCTTCCATACCCGGGACTGCGGGTGGGTGCGGCGGATCAGCGAGCCCGACCGCCTCTACTTCAAGCGGGTGGCCGAGGCGAAGGAGGCATCCTTCCAGGCCTGTCCAGCGTGCGAGCCCTGGGAGCCGGTCTGATTTTTTTTGCTTGGCCAACTCAACGGGTGTTGACTATTATGATGTTGAGTGGCTCGTGTGCCGATGCGACTACTCGAATGACAGAGCCAAGCCCAGCCCGGGAGGTAGCCAGGTGAGAGAGATGACGCAGAGGCAGCGCGAGGTGCTCGGCTTCATGCGCAGCTTCACAGAGAAGCACGGTGCTCCACCCACGGTCAGGGAAATCGCCGAGCGCTTCCGGTTCACGCCACGGGCCGCCTTCGACCACCTGCGCGCCCTCGAGCGCAAGGGCATGCTCCAGCGTCGGGTCACCGACAAGCGTGCGTCGCGCACCCTGGTCCTGGCGGATCGGGGCGCCGACCGGCCCCGTCGCGAGAAGGAGATTCCCATCCTCGGCAAGATCGCCGCGGGCGCGCCCATCTTCGCCACCGAAGAGCGCGAGGATGTCATCCCCGTGCGGCCCGAGTGGCTGGCCGCGAAGGGCGGTGACATCTTCGCGCTGCGGGTGTCGGGCGACAGCATGATCGAGGCGCACATCGCAGACGGCGATCTCGTCCTGGTGCGCAAGCAGACATCCGCGGTGGCAGGCGACATCGTGGCGGCCCTGGTCGATGACGAGGCGACGGTGAAGCGCTTCGCCGTCGAGGCGGGCACCATCGTGCTGAGGCCCGAGCATCCCACCATGAAGCCCATCCTGGTCGATCCGCAGCGAGCGGACTTCCGGATCCTGGGCAAGGTCATTGGACTCGTCAGGGAGATGTGAGGAGGCAGGTCATGCTGACAGCTCGGAGATTGTCGAGGCGGCGGCGCCCGCACCGGTT
>Ga0335071_10007482_pt1 | contig 11234 bp, 13 predicted proteins | sample Lox_Sample_15_FD_206724 | JGI IMG/M metagenome (GOLD analysis project Ga0335071, IMG submission 206724) | Soil microbial communities from Loxahatchee National Wildlife Refuge, Florida, United States - Lox_Sample_1.5 | ecosystem: Environmental > Terrestrial > Soil > Wetlands | place: USA...
AAGATCATCGGGCTTACCGTCTATAACCTGTAGGAAGCGGCAGAGGCGCAGGAGTTGGGAGCGGACTATATCGCAGTAGCCCCAATTTTTGCCACCGGCACAAAGAGAGATGCGGGGAGGGCTGTAGGCGTAAGGTTGCTTAAGTCGATACGCCGGGAGGTCGAGGTTCCTGTAGTTGCCGTAGGTGGGATAAACCTGCATAATGCCAAAGAAGTGATAAGTTTCGGGGCAGATGCTTTGTGCGCGATATCCGCAGTGGTCGCCAAGCCCAGCGTTGAGAAAGAAATACTAAGCTTCCAGGGATTATTCTAGATTTTTTTGTCCGGTTAATAATATGGAGATAAAAAATACAAAAAAGATTGCCCTGGGTTTATCAGGAATGCATTGCGCCTCCTGCGCCGCTAATATAGAGAAGGCCTTAAAGGCACTCCCCGGGGTAGCTGATGTCAGTGTAAATTTTTCCTCTGAAAAAGCCTACATCAATATTTATCCTCAAGAAATAAATACCCAGGATATCATCCGGGCGGTTGAGAGGCTGGGTTATGGTGTTTTAGAGGGCGAATCGTACGCAGAGCGGGAGGAGAGGCGCAGGAAAGAAGTAAAAGGCCTAAAGCTAAAGTTTAGCCTTTCTTTGACCTTTTCATTGCTGCTTATGCTCTTCTCCTACTTTCCGCTATCCGATAAATACGCAGCCTTGGCCCAATGGTTGCTTACCTCGGGGGTTTTAATCTGCGGTTACCAATTCTTTGCACGGGGCATCCTCGCTTTCGCAAGGCGAGGCGTTGCGACCATGGATACCCTGGTAGCCCTGGGTGCCTCCAGTGCCTATCTATATAGTTTCGTAATCTCTTTGCTTCTTTGGAGAAACCATCCCTCATTCACTATGCACGACCTCTATTTTGAGGCTGCCGCCTTCCTTCTCAGTTTTATACTTTTAGGCAGATACCTGGAGGCAACCACTAAGGCTAAGACCTCGGATGCAATCAGGCGGTTATGGAATTTACGTCCCACTACGGCAATAGTCATCCGAGAGGGAGAGGAATTACAGATTCCGGTAGAAAGTTTGATGATAGGCGATGTGGTGATAGTTAGGCCCGGAGAAAGGATACCCGCAGATGGCAGGATAATCGAAGGCCACTCCAGCGTTGATCAATCCATGATTACCGGAGAGAGTATCCCGGTAGAAAAGATAAGGGGTAATGAGGTTATCGCCGGGACGATTAATAAGAGCGGTTCCTTCAAATTCGAAGCTGCCAAGGTAGGGTTAGATACTGTACTTGCCCAGATCATCCGGCTGGTCGAGGAGGCGCAAGGCTCAAAGGCGCCAATACAGGAAGTAGCGGATAAGGTCGCTGCTTATTTTGTTCCAGCGGTTTTAGTCATAGGCATACTTACCTTTATTATATGGTTGTCGGCAGGCCCGGGCCTTTCATTGGCCCTGACCGCCTTTATCTCGGTTTTAATCATTGCCTGCCCTTGTGCCCTTGGACTTGCTACTCCCACTGCGGTTATGGTCGCAACAGGGATAGGCGCGGATAACGGCATATTGTTCAAGAACGCCCGCAGCCTGGAGTTGGCTCATAAGATGGATGCGCTTGTCTTTGACAAGACAGGGACATTGACTTGCAGGAAGCCCACGGTAACGGATATCATCGTCTTAAATAATAAGAACAGCCAGGAGGTATTAAAGTATGCTGCTATCGCAGAGAAGCTTTCAGAGCATCCTCTTGCCGAAGCTATAGTTTCTTTTGCCAAAGAGAAGAACCTGGTGGTCCCGGAACCCTCCGCCTTTAATTCCCTTACCGGTATGGGGGTTATCGCCAGATACGAGGGAGAGATTATACTCCTGGGGAATAGAAAATTATTCGCCGAGAGGAAAATAGATATTTCCTCCCTTGAAGAGATCTTGAAAGAATTGGAAAGCCAGGGGAAGACTACTGTGGTTGTGGCCTTTAAGAATGAACTATTAGGGGTAATGGCGGTGGCAGATATACTAAAGGAATCTTCGCGCAGCGTAGTCGATGCTATAAAAAAACTGGGTAAGAGAGTTTTTATTATTACCGGTGATAACCGTACCACCGCGCAGGCTGTCGCAGTGCAGTTGGGTATAGAGAATGTCCTGGCTGAGGTATTGCCGCAGGATAAGGCCCGGGAGATTGGAAGACTGCAGGATTCAGGCCTTAAGGTCGCTATGATCGGAGACGGAATAAATGACGCGCCTGCCCTTGCCCAAGCCGATATCGGTATTGCTATCGGATGCGGGACGGATATAGCCATAGAGGCAGGGGATATCGTCTTAATCAGGGAAGATTTACGCGATGTAGTGGTGGCTATGGACTTATCGCGTTATGCCATGAAAAAAATCCGGCAGAACCTTTTCTGGGCCTTTTTTTATAATGTGATCAGTATCCCTGTTGCCTCCGGGATACTTTATCCGTTTTTTAAATTTATGCTTAACCCGGTGGTCGCAGGGATAGCCATGGCTTTTAGTTCAATTTCGGTAGTTACGAATTCCCTTCTCATGCGGCTATACAGAAGAAATATTTAGAGAAGAGTAAAAAAACACTTGACAAATGATACTAATATGGTATCATTTACTCAAGCTAAGAAAGGAGCGCAAAATGGACGTGACCATCAGGTATATGCTTCGGCCCGTTGCGCACTGCAAAGAGGGCTGCAGTACCTTGTCCTGGGCAAGACGCTAAACTGCCCGCAACTCCTTTAATAAATGAGGCAAAATGAAATTAATCACCCGGGATACAGACTACGCGGTCAGGGCATTATCTTTTATCTTAAGACATAGAGAGCAGAAGTTCAGCGCCACTGATCTGGTGCGCGCATTAAAGATACCCCGGCCATTCTTAAGAAAAATACTCCAGGAATTGACTAACCAGGGTATTTTGAAGTCCTACAGGGGCCAGGGAGGCGGGTTCACCTTGACCCCTAAGTCTAGAGGGGTAACCCTGATAGACCTGATAAAGATATTTCAGGGACCCTTTGAATTAAACGAGTGTTTTTTTAAGAAATTGGCCTGTCCCAATAAAAATTCCTGTGCCTTAAGAAAAAAAATAGGCAGCATTGAAAAAGAGGTATTCTCGAAGTTAAGTGTTATTACCATAGCTTCTTTATCGGGGAGAAGCGCCTGATGGCAAAAAGAAAGATAATCAAGATTGATGAAGAAAAGTGCAACGGCTGCTCTCAGTGCCTTCCCAATTGCCCGGAAGGCGCCATCCAGATCATAGACGGGAAGGCCAGACTGATCAGCGATCTTTTCTGCGACGGCCTGGGGGCTTGTATGGGTTATTGCCCCCAAGGGGCGATTAGCATTGAAGAAAGAGAGGCTTCTGGGTATGATGAGGCTAAGGTCATGGAGAATATAGTCAGGCAGGGCGATAGTGTTATCAAGGCTCACCTCCAACACTTAAAGGAACATAATGAAGAAGGCTATTTGAAGGAGGCGATGGCTTTCTTGAAAGCGCGCGGGATATCAATCCAGCCGGATCAGGCGCATATCCATGGTGGCGGAGGCTGCCCGGGTTCCAAGGTAATGGATTTCAGGGGCAGGGCAAAGGAGGTCTGCCCTGCGAAGAGTCCCCGCCAGGCAGAGTCGCAGCTTAGGCAATGGCCGGTGCAGATCAAGCTTGTCTCATCCGCCGCCGGTTATTTTGAAAATGCAGATATATTGATTGCTGCTGATTGTGTCCCTTTTGCTTATGCAGACTTTCATGAAGACCTCTTAAAGGGAAAGATCCTGTTGGTAGGTTGCCCTAAGCTGGATGATATCCGGGCTTATCAGGAGAAATTAAATCAGATCTTTAAGAACCGGGATATCAAATCCGTAACCTATGCCCATATGGAAGTTCCCTGTTGTTTTGGGCTTTTACCGGTTATTGAGTCGGCGATTGCTGCCTCTGGGAAGAAGATACCCTTTCAAGAGGTAACTATAGGCATACGCGGGGAGAGGCTCCAAAATGTTCTTTAAATGCCCGGGTCAGGACGATAGAAATATAAAATCGGAGAATATAAAGTGTCCGGATTGCGGGTACACATTAGAGATATTCTCTGACGAGGTGAAGGTGAAGTGTCCTAAATGCAGGAGCCTGGTTTGCAGGGTGAGGCTGCCCTCATGCGTTGATTGGTGTAAGTCCGCGCGGGAGTGCATCGGAGATGAAAAGTGGAAAGAGCTAAAAGGAGGCAGATAATGTTTTGTTATCAGTGTGAACAGACAGCCGGCGGAAGCGGTAAGAATGAAGATATACAAAGCCTGCAGGATACCCTGCTCTTTGGTTTGAAAGGCATAGCTGCTTATGCCTATCATGCCAGGGAATTAGGTGCTAAGGATGATGAAGTGGATGCCTTTATGCATGAGGCCCTCTTTAAGACCGTAACCAATGTCAGCTTTGACCTTAACCAGTACCTGGAGCTGGTCTTAAAATGCGGTAAGATGAACCTGAAAGCGATGGAAGTTTTGGATAAGGCTCATATCCTGCGTTTCGGCAATCCTGTGCCAACCGAGGTTGAGACTGGCACCAGAAATGGACCCGGGATCCTGGTCACCGGGCATGATTTGCTTGACCTCTACGAATTACTTAAGCAGACTCAAGGTACGGGGATCAATGTCTATACCCATAGCGAGATGCTCCCTGCCCACGGTTACCCGGAATTAAAGAAATTCAAGCACTTAGCCGGTAATTACGGTGGGGCGTGGCAGGAGCAGAAGAGGGAATTTAATGAATTCAGCGGTGCGATACTGGCGACCACCAATTGCGTCCTTATTCCCCCTGAAAATACTTATCTCGACAGGTTATTCACAATAGGGATTACCGGTGTTGCGGGGGCAAAGCATTTAAAAACAAGGGATTTCTCTTCATTGATCGAGAAGGCCAAGTCGCTTCCTCCCTTGCCGGAAAAATCAGGAAAAAAGATTATGACCGGCTTCCATCATACGGCTATATTAGGATTAGCGGATAAGATTGTAGGGCTGGTCAAGGCAGGAAAGATCCGGCACTTCTTTTTAATCGGAGGATGCGACGGGGCAAAGCCGGGGAGAAATTATTATACCGAATTTGCTGAGAGCGTACCCAGGGATTGCATAATTCTGACCCTCGCCTGTGGAAAGTACCGCTTTAACAAGCTTGATTTCGGTTCTATCGAAGGTATCCCCAGGCTTCTGGATGTTGGGCAGTGTAATAATGCCTATTCTGCGATTCAGGTCGCGCTGGCCTTGGCGGATGTCTTTAAATGCGGGGTAAATGAGCTGCCTTTGACCCTTGTCCTCTCCTGGTTTGAGCAAAAAGCAGTTGCAATACTGCTTACTTTGCTGTATCTTAATATCAAAGGTATTTACGTCGGCCCAACTCCGCCTGCATTTTTATCGCAGAATGTTTTTAATCTCCTTAAAGAAAAATACGGTTTGAAACTTATCGGTTCGCCTCAAGAGGACCTAAAGAATATATTGTCGAAAGAATAGAAAAAAGGGGGTTGGCTATGGCTGACTTTAAAGACCTGTTACAGAGCGCGGATTGGAAACAGGAGAAGCACGTTCCGGTGATTGAATCTCCGGAGAGAGTCAAGAAAGGGCAATTCTTCAATCTTACGGTCTCTGTGGGTAAAGAGATAGCACATCCCAATACCACAGAACACCATATAAGCTGGATTGAAGTTTATTTTATCGCCGATGGAGAAAAATTCCCTTATCAGATAGGCAGGGCTGAATTCTTAAGCCACGGCGCCTCCACGCAGGGACCGAATACCAGCGGTATTTTTACGCACCCGCAGGCCCAGCTTACCTTTAAGACCGAAAAGAACGGTACAATATTTGCCAATTCTTATTGCAATATCCACGGGCTTTGGAAGAACGCGCAAGAATTAAAAACCGAATAAACCTTAGCGCCAATGGATAGCGTGACAGTTCTCATCGGTGGAAAAGCTGGCTTTGGTATAGATAAAGCCGGCTCGATAATAGCCAGAATACTCAGTCAGCTCTCTTACCGGCTCTATATCTATCGTGATTACCCTTCGCTTATCAGAGGAGGGCATACCTTTTCTCTGATCAGAATATCCAGTCAACAGATCGCTTCCCACGAAGAGAAAATAGATTTTCTGCTCGCCTTGGACCAGAATACCTTGAATTTGCATAGCTGGAGGCTTAAAGATGAAGGGGCCGTAGTCTATGATTCGGATGCAGTAAAAGCTGATGGCCTGCCCAAGGGCTTTCGCTCATTAGGCCTGCCGATAGCCAGTATGGTCAAAGAGGAGAATGTTGCCGAGATTATGCGTAATAGCTGTATCATCGGCATTTTTTGTAAGGCAGCGGGTATAAGCATAGCTATCCTTGAGGAGGTTTTTAAAAAAGAAATCGTCAAGGAACTGGAACCGAATATCAGGATAGCCGCAAGAGGTTACCAGGCCGCGAAAGAAATAATCTCTCTCCAGCCTTTGGGGCAAAGAAAACTTCCCCTCCTTACCGGTAGCGAGGCCTTAGGCCTCGGGCTTATAAAAGGAGGGCTTAAGACTTACGTCGCTTATCCCATGACTCCCTCTTCCGGGATTTTGCATTTTTTGGCGGAGGTCGCCCAGCAGTTTTCTTTGAGGGTAATCCATCCCGAGAGCGAGATCGCGGTGATTCTAATGGCCCTGGGATTTTCTTATATGGGCGAGAGGGTTGCCGTCGGCACTGCCGGAGGCGGTTTTTGCCTGATGACTGAGGGTTTAAGCCTCGCCGGGATGGCGGAATTGCCGGTAGTGCTAATAGTGGGTCAGAGGCCCGGGCCAAGCACGGGGTTGCCTACCTATACTGCGCAGACCGAATTGCACTTTGTTTTGAGTGCTGGCCAGGGGGAATTTGCCCGTTTCGTGGTTGCGCCTGGAGATGCTGAAGAGGCATATTTCTTATCCGCCCTAGCCATGAATATGAGCCAGAGGTATCAAATACCATCAATTATACTCTCCGATAAAACATTGGCCGAAGGGGTTTACAGCTTTAACGACCAGGAAATAGAAGAGCTGCCCGCAGAAGAACCTCCTCTTCCTTCAAACGCCTTAAATTATAAGAGGTACCTCTATACCGAGGATGGGGTCTCTCCTCTTGCCGTTCTCCCCTCCAAAAATATGGTGGTAAAGGTTAACAGTTATGAACATGATGAGTACGGGATAACAACAGAGGATCCTCTTCAATCGAAGTTAATGCAGGAGAAACGCCTGCGCAAAGGGGAGTCTTTGTCGCAGGCGCTATCCGGATACAGGACGGTTAAGGTCTATGGGCGCAGAGATGCGCCAATAACTTTATTATGCTGGGGCTCTAATAAAGGTGTGAGTGTCGAAGCGGCAGAAAGACTAGGTTTAAGGGTGGTTCAGCCTTTAGTGCTTGCGCCATTTCCCAGCCGACAGGTTTTAGAGGCACTTTCAGGGTCGGAAAAAATAATCGGTGTGGAGAATAATGCTACCGGTCAGCTCTGCAGGCTCATGAATTCTTACGGTTTCAAGATAGATGATAAGATTCTAAAGTACGACGGCCGGACTTTCTCTGTAGATGAATTGGAAGGGCTGCTCAAGAAAATAATTTAAAGGATCGGGGAATATGGAAAGCACAAATTTAGGGACCTACGCCCAGAATACCTGGTGCCCAGGGTGCGGAAATTTCGCCATCCTAAATGCCTTTAAGGCGGTGCTCGGCGAACTAGCCGGCGAGGGTTATCCGCTTGAGAAGGTTGTTGTCGTCTCCGGTATCGGCTGCCATGCAAAAATAGCAGATTATTTAAACTTGAATAGTTTCTATTCTATTCACGGAAGGGTAGTCCCGGTAGCGGAAGCCATAAAGATCGCCAATCCCCAGATAAAGGTTATTGGTTTTGCAGGCGATGGAGATGCCTACGGGGAAGGGATGGAGCATTTGATTTTTGCGGCCAAAAGGAATATCGACATCACCATGATAATACACGATAACCGGGTTTACGGTCTTACTACGGGGCAGTATACCCCTACCTCTCCCCTGGGATTCCGCGGGCGCTCTACCCCTTCAGGGAGCAAGGAGGTCCCCGTCAATCCGCTGCAGATTATGCTTGCCTCGGGCGCTACTTTTCTGGGCCGCGGGACCTCGCACGGCATTGAACTGCTGAAACGTCTTTTTAAAGAGGCAATCCTGCATAAAGGGTTTTCACTTGTAGACGTGCTGCAGGTATGCGTTACCTATTTTAATACCTACGAATATTATGATAAGAGGGTTTATCAATTGAAAGAAGAGGGTAGCCAGGATTCTTCCCTGGCTTTAGCTAAAATACTGGAGTGGGATTACAACTCGGATAAGCCCATTGCCCTGGGTAGATTTTATAAGAAAGATTCGCCTGTTTTTGAAATACCGGTTGAGGGACGTCTCGAGCCCGCAGAGAGGGATGCTGCAATTAAGAAGTTCATAGAAGGAAGAGTTTAAAGGAGGGGTCGGTATGGATAAATACAAATGCACGGTTTGTGGGTATATTTATGATCCTCAACTGGGAGATTTCACGCAAGGGATTAAACCGGGGACGGCTTTTGCGCAACTTCCGGAGAGTTGGGTCTGCCCGGAATGCGGTGTCGGCAAAGATATGTTTGAAAAGGTCGTCTAAGCAAAGGTGGTGAAGAGATGCTAAGGAAGATAACTTTTAAAGCCAGCCCGCTTACCCTGGTGGGAAGGGCGCTGGAGGTTTCGAGAGCAGCCCCAGGATTTAAGGCGGTCTCGCCGGAATTAAAAGAGACCAGCCTCGCTGATTTTAAGGGGAAGATCAAGGTGATAAGTAGCTTTCCTTCACTGGATACCCCGGTTTGCGATTTGCAGATCAAGGAATTCAATAAAAAGGCAGCGTCATTATCCGAAGAGGTCGTGGTTATCGGCATAAGCAAGGACCTTCCCTTTGCCCAGAAGAGGTTCTGTTCTTTAAACGGCATTGAAAACGAAATTCTCCTCTCCGATTATAAATATTCTTCTTTCGGGATTAATTATGGGATGCTGATAAGAGAGCTCAATCTTTTGGCGAGAGGGGTCTTTATCCTGGATAAGGCAGATATCATAAGGTATATTCAGATTGCAGAGGAACTCTCCCAGGCGCTTAACCTTGAAGAGGCCTACAACGCCCTTAAGGAGGTCATAAAGGATCCGCAGGAAGGATTAAGGGAAGAATTACCTTCGCACTGTAAACCTTGCGAAGAAGGTACGCCGCCGCTGCCGAAAGATAAAGTTGATAAACTCCTTGCCTCCTATCGCGGGTGGCAGCTCGTGGAAGATAAGAAGCTGGTTAAGGAATTCAGATTCAAAGACTTTGCCGAAGCCAAATATTTCCTGGACCTGGTTGCTTTCATTGCCGAAGAGCAGGGGCACCATCCTACGCTTACCTTACTATACGATAAACTTAGAGTCACGCTTACTACGCATGCCGCAGGGGGTTTAACGGAGAACGATTTTATTATGGCCAAGATTATCGATGAGGCGGGAGGCGCAAGATGAAAAGAGTAGCGGTCCTGGTAGAAGACTATTATCAGGTCTTAGAGGTATGGTATCCTTATTTACGCCTTCGCGAGGAGGGGATTGATACCGTATTGGTCGGGACCGGCAGGAAGGAATATAAGAGCAAGGAAGGCTATCCCGCCTCGGAGGAGTTACCGATCCAGAAGGCTAAGGCAGCAGATTTTGATGGGGTGGTAATCCCGGGAGGATATGCCCCTGATTTCCTAAGGAGATTCCCCGAAGTGAATAATTTTGTGAAAGAGCTCTTTAATAAGAATAAACTTGTGGCGGCGATCTGCCACGGAGGCTGGGTGCTGGTTTCAGCCGGGATCTTGAAGGGGATGACCATAACCGGATTCCATGCGATTAAAGATGACCTGATTAATGCCGGGGGAAAGTTCGTGGATAAGGAAGTAGTGGTAGATAAGAACCTGGTTACTTCGCGCTCCCCCTATGACCTTCCGCGTTTTTGCGCGGCTATAATAAAGAAGCTGAAGAGTTGATATGGTCAATGAATTGGAAGCAAGAGTCAAGGAAGTAATCCAGCGCACCTATAACGTGAAAAGCGTGCGTCTTCAGATAGAGGCGGAAGCGCCCTTCAGGGCCGGGCAGTTTATGAGTGTCGCCTTGGGAGATAAAGAAGGATACCAAAGGTATTTGTCTATATCCAGCTCTCCCACGGAATACGGCTATCTGGAGTTTACCAAGAAGATCACGGGAAGCGATTTTTCCAAGAGCATAGATACCCTGAAACCAGGTGACTCTTTAAGGATAAAATACCCTTTTGGAAAGTTTACGCTTGAAGATAACCCCGCGCAAAAAATAGCCTTTTTATCCGGGGGTATCGGGATCACCCCGATAAGGAGCATCTGCAAGTATGCCGCAGATAAAAGGTTAAACCTGGATATCGTTCTGCTTTACGCCAGCATGACTTTCAAGGACATAGTTTTTAAGGACGATTTTGATGCCATGCAAAAGGCTTATCCCAACCTTCGGGTTGCGCATGTGCTTTGCAAAGAAGAACCCGGGTTCTTATGTTCCATAGGCCTGATTAACAGCTCGCTCGTCAAGAAAGAGATACCCGATTATACCCAGAGAAAGTTTTTCCTATGCGGTCCCCCACCGATGGTTGAGGCGATGAAGGGGATATTAAGTAACGAATTGAGTCTCTCTCAGGAGAATATCGTAACCGAGAATTTCCAGGGTTATTAGAAAGGAGATATAGATGTCAGCTTTAAAGATTTTACCGGATATCTACTCAGTGGGAGTGGTGGATTGGAACGTGCGTAATTTCCACGGCCACACCTATACTACCAAAAGAGGTTCGACTTACAACGCCTACCTTATAATAGACGAAAAGATCGCCCTGGTGGATACGGTCCTGGCAAGCTTCAGCGATGAGTTGATCTCAAACATAAAAGAGGTCATTCCTCCTGAAAAAATAGACTACATTATTGCTAACCACGTGGAGACCGACCACTCCGGGGCGCTGCCAGCGTTAATGAAGCTCTGCCCCAAGGCCAAGGTAATGGGTACAGAAAAATGCAAGGAAGGCCTCTACCGCAATTATTACGGAACTTGGGATTTTCAGGTAGTACATACCGGTGATAGCCTTAAGCTTGGCAGGCGCACGCTTAATTTCTTTGAAGCGCCGATGATACACTGGCCGGACAGCATGTTTACCTATTGCCCGGAGGAAGAACTCCTCCTGCCCAACGATGCCTTTGGCCAGCATTATGCCACCAGCGAAAGGTTT
>Ga0335071_10007483_pt1 | contig 11233 bp, 10 predicted proteins | sample Lox_Sample_15_FD_206724 | JGI IMG/M metagenome (GOLD analysis project Ga0335071, IMG submission 206724) | Soil microbial communities from Loxahatchee National Wildlife Refuge, Florida, United States - Lox_Sample_1.5 | ecosystem: Environmental > Terrestrial > Soil > Wetlands | place: USA...
CATTCGGCTCATTTTCGGGCTTCCTGAAGCCGATGGCCGGAAGCTGAAAGACTTTTAGGAGACAGGGAAAATACTTGTCTCCTTTTGTGAAATAATTCCGCGTTGCGGCAGCGACGGACTCCCTCTCGCCTTGCTGCCCTGGCCTTGAACGGCTCGGCTACATCCAATTTGCCGCTGCGCAGCAATGAAATGCTCTTGGCTTGACGCGCATGCCATATCCAGAGGCTCGCTGCGCGGGCCTGGGAATATCGCGAGCGTGATCTGGTTCCCGGATATTACATATTTTAACAATCGGGGAAGCAAAATAAGTCCGTTTCACGGGTCGGTTCTTGATAGAATGCCCGGGTGAAAAGACTGGCGATTCTGCTGCTGGCGATTTTATCAGTCCCCGCCGTGATGGCTCAAGACAGTGCGGATTCGGATGAACGGACAAACAACTATCCTTTCATCATCCTGGATTCTCCGCTGGTGCCATTCACCATGCGCCAGCTGGACCAGGACTACCTGAGTGCCTATCGGTTATTCGCGACTGCTGCCAATAAAAAATTTAGCCCCGCTGTCAGTTACGCAATCCAGGCCGTGTCCTGCCTGTTCTTGTTAAAGACCATGACTCATGAAGAGGGGCATCGGAGCATTCTGAGACAAGAGGGCATCGATTCCGGAACGCGCCCATTCCTTTTTGAGGATCGCGGCGGCTATGTGGACGGAGTCACGGATCAAACGCTGAAAAATTTGCGCGACACGAAATTCCCCACTTTTATCCGCTTGCACACAGCAGGTTTCGAATCAGACTACATGCTGGCAACGAGGGAAGAAACGCTGCTTTCTTTTGAAGATGAAAGCTACAGGAACCTGATGGTCGAATACCTGTTCCGAAAAGCCGCGCTGCTGATTTATTTCACAGAGGGCTATTTCAAGCGCGACTCGGACGGCGCGGAGGAAGCCGATGAACTGAAGCGCGACATCGTCGGGAATGACCTTTACGGGGTCATCCGGCACCTGTTCCGGCCGACAATGGAATTCAAACGCTACACCCGTTACAGCGATCTGACGGACGAGGAGCACGGATACCTGCAGCGCGTGCAGCGCCGCACGTTTCTAAACCTGGTGAATGCCAACCTGATCGGGATTGATAACTTCCGCCTGACGGACAATTGGAAGGCTAATTTGGGCATGGGCCACTGCATGGGGCCCTTTGGAGATTTCATCGACGAGAAGATCTGGCTGAATTACGGGAAGGATCTGAAAGTGAACGCCTATCTTCGGGAATTTGAGAACCGCGACAACTGGTTCTTCGGCGCCGGAGCCGGCATCAACGGGTATCCATTGGCGCGGCGCCTGCGCGTTTCCGGCATGCTTCATTACTGGAAACAACCGCTCAACTTGAGTTTCACCAGCGGCGCCGGCAAAACGGGGGGAGCGATCGACTTGGACGGAAGCTATCGATTGCTGGACAAAAATAATTCGTATTTTAGGTCTCTCGCCCTGGACGTGGGCATGATTTATAAAACCGCGGGCTTCCTGCCGGAAGAAACGTCACTGAGCCATCACCTGGGCTTACGTTTCGGCCTCCATCTCGGATTCCGCAACAACTAGGAGCTTGGATGGCAGTTCATTTGTCCGGCAGCTCGATTCCTTCCCTCTTCAGCGTCTCTTTGTGCGGCGATCCTCGCATGTGTCTTCTCCGGGATCGCTTTTTCGCAGGAATCCTCTCATTCCTCGGGATGGATTGTCATTCCCGCGCTCGAGTATCAATCTCTTCGAGCCAAGGCATATCCCGCGGAACCGCTCTGAATTGAAGCTTCGTGTAACGAGCGACTCCGTGACGGGAACAATCCAATGCGATGGAGAAGTTTTTGCCAAAGGCCCGGTAAAAATACCTCTCGCGAGCTCCCTCACAGTCCTGGATGCCCGGCAGGCGGGCAAACCCCTGCCTCTCGAGCAGGAAGGGGGAACGCACACGACCGTTCTTTCAGGACCTGCCGAGTTCTCCGTTGTGCTCGACACCGGAATGCCTCTGAATATCGAGGCCGGTCGTGCGTCGTTCAGTTTGCCAGTACCGATGGCCGGAAGCGCGGTACTCTTTCTCGACATACCGGGCGAACATGCGAACGCGAAGATTAACCCCGGATTGATCACGCGGCAGTCTACAGACAATGGAAGAACGTTCATCGAGGCAGCTCTTGCACCCGGGAAAACGGCCAATATCTGGTGGACCACCAGGGAGGTCACCGCTCCGGCCACGCCGCGCGAAACCCGTTTTCTCTCGGAGGTGAAAACACTGGCGTCGGTCAGCGAAACGGACCTTCGGATAGCAGTGTTCTCGCCGCTGCTTCGGAGAGGGCAGTGGTTACCACCCTCGTCACATCCGAAAGCAGATCGCTCACCGAAGTAAAGCTCGTCGTGAAAAACCAGGGCCAGCCTTTTCTGAAGGTGGGACTGCCGGCAGGGGCCAGTATCTTGAGTGCGGAGGTAGCCGGGGAGAAAGTGAAACCGGTACAGGGAACCGACGGGAGCCGCGTTCCATTGTTGCGCCCCGGCTTGCGCATTTCCGGCCCCTATCAGGTTTCCTATGTATTCATGCATGCAGGCGCTCCATTCGCCCAAAAGGGAGATTCGGAACTCAGTCTTCCCGGCATGGATATCCCCATCAGCCTGCTTCAATGGGAGGTTTTTCTCCCGGAAACCTATAAAGTGAAAAACTTCGGCGGCAATGCCATTCCGGCAGACCGTCTGCCGCCCGCTACCGGAACGATTTCGACCACGGACGAAGAGTACAGCGTGATGGAGCAAGTCGGCGCATGGCCCATCGGCGCGGATGCAAATATGGAGCGACTACTCCCGGGGCAAATGGGCGGAATTCTGGTGGACGAATCGGAGGGCGGGCTGCCGGGAGCCAGCATCAGCGTCACCAATCAGTCTACGGGACTTTCCACCTCTGCATACTCGGACGCGGCCGGTCGATGGGTTGTTTCCAATCTGCCTTCCGGCACCTATAAGGTAACCGCCAGTCTGACCGGATTTCAGACTTCTGTTCTCACGGATGTTCGTTTTGACGCAAACAGGCCTTTGCATCTGAACAGGACGCTGAAGATCGCGGCGCGCAATGAAACGATTGAGGTGAGCGCAAACGACTCCAGGCGCGAATCGCAGCGGATCGACCGGGAAGCGAAGAAATCCGCTCAAATGACGGAAAACCTGGTGTCATCGAACGTAGTCAATCTACAGCGACGCGTGACGGGCATTCTGCCGATTCGCGTGGACGTGCCGCGCACGGGCAATTCCTACAAGTTCGTCAGGCCGCTCGTGCTCGATGAAGAAACCAGAGTGACCTTTCGGTACAGGAGCAAGCAAAGTATCGGCTCGGCTATCCACATCATGCAGCACAGGCAGGGAGGTTGACCTGGCCGATCGTGATTTGCACGCCTATTTCTGGGAATGCACCAGGACCAGGATCTGCCTGCCGTTGCCTTTGCGAACGTCGATTGTGTGCTTTCGCTTCAGCTTGCTGACCTCGCGGCTGACTGCTTCACGCGCACAGCCGACCATGCGTGCCAGTTGCGTCTGATTGATGTCGATCCGAACACCTTCGTAAGTTTCCACGCCGATTCTTTCGGAGAGCATCGCCAGTCCGGATCTGACTTTGTCCCGCACCCGCGTGCATCCAAGCACTTCCAGTTGCGTCCACGCGTCGTTGCATTGCCGGGCCATGGCTTCCAGCAGAATGCGGCAAAGACGCGGGTCGTCCAGCATCGACCTGAATATCCGGTGGGGCAACAAAAGCAATTGCGACCGTCTCGTTGCAGTGGCGCTGAACGTGACGGAAGTCCCGTTTAGCAGGGAGCTTTCGCCGAAAATATCTCCAGGTCCCAGGAGCGCAATCACCGTTTCCCGCCCGTCCGAAGACAGCCTGGAAAGCATGATTTCACCCTCCTCAATCAAATAGAGGCCCGGAGGTTTGGTTCCTTGACTGCAAATAACCGTGTTTCTTTTAGCGACGAGCTGCGCACACTCGGTCTGGTAGCGCAGTTTTATATGTTCATAAATAATCGCGGCAGGATCGGATCCTGCCTGCCCGGCATACCGCGGGCTGATGGGCAAGGGGAGTGCTGTGCTCATATCGTTTCATTTCCTAAAGCGACTGCTGTGAACATGAAAATACACTAAACCGTAATTCTCTATGCAACCGGAGGGCCCATTCTCAAAGCGACTTGGCAATATCCATCGCCCCCGCAAAAACCGCGGATTTTCTGAATTGGCTCGGAATCAAAACGGCGGATGTGTCTGAGAAAATTTTCCCCGTCGGGGAATTTTTACCCTTTCGGAGTGTGCAAGCTTGCTTGCCGATTTCGCGGAGTTTCCAGTTCACAGTTCCGAGTTTTTGAGCTGAACTTAACTGGGAACCGGAAACCGGGAACCGGGAACTCTGGAAAGCGGCAGCAATCTGCTGCACTCCTAAGGCGTCCTCCGGGCGCAAAAACCATTAGGAACTGTGTGGGGTTGTTGAAGGCAGGCTGCGAATTCGGCGCATTGCGCAAGCAGAACCGACCTGTGATTTCATGGCCTGTTACCGCGAGGCAGCTACAGGTAGCGAACGATGCGCGTGTCGGAAATCCGATCATGAAAACACTGGCTTTCACGGTCAAAGAGGCTCCACAGGAGTCCGAGCCCCAAAACCAGCAGAGATGCCAGATAGCCGAAACATCGCCGCAGGAGCTGGCTGACGGACGGTCGTCTCCCGTCCGCATCGACGACGCGCAGATCCGTGATCATCATTCCTATCGTCTGATTGGATGCGGCGAGGAAGAAAAGCGAGTAAAAGAAATATATCAGCAGGAAAAGCACGGCAAAGATCAAATAACTGACGGCATCCAGGGATATGATCCCCGAGAAAAAATCCGCCGCGATGAGGCATACTCCCGAACACAGCATCACGACGATCAAATCCACCAACCCCGATAGAGTCCGGGACAAGAGTATCAATTTCCCTTCATCATCCGAAGGCAGTCCCGGGCTGGAATCAGAGTAGCCGGCATCTATAACAGGGCCGGCCGGCTGCGCGGATTTGCCGGAAACAGCATCATCAATCAGAGCCTGCACATCCCGAGGTGCAGGCTCCTTCGATGCCGGCTTGTCGGACAGTCCCAAGTCCAGGGGCTGCAGTGTCTTCTGTTTGGGCTGCGGGCCTTTGGTTTTGGGAACCTGTTTCGACACGGGCATCGCTTCAGAGGATCTGGCCGCAGCTGGGATCGGCGGCTGCACCGCATGAGGCCGCTGGATGGGCACAGGTGGATTGAGATCCCTGGCCTGCGTCTTCGTGGACACATCCATAGCCTCCCGCTTCTGCTTGATCGCCTGCAGTCTCTGGGTAAGCTCCTGCCTCCAGGCCGGCTTTTCTTCCTGCTCCTCTTTTGCTTCCCCTTCCGAATAATCGACCTCGATCAGACCGGAATGGTGCTGAGATTCATCGCTCTCATCTTCGGGAACGAACTCGTCGCTTTCATCTTCATACGAGTATTCTTGCGACGCTGCCTCGGTCGATATCACATAACCACAGGCGAGACATATCCCGGAATCGCTGATGTTGTTACTTTGGCATTGAGGGCAACGCATCTTCAACAAACTCCTCGGCAGGCAGGAGCTGATCAGGAGCGCGGTGCTGCCTGCAAGCGGATTCTATTCGATCAGATTCGAAACGGATTATATCACGGGGGCGTGAAGCCGCAATCTGATATACTTAGGATAGGAAATCAGGGGTTTCCATGGCCATCCGAAAGCGACTGATCATTGCCGGAATAATCTCGGCTCTTTCCGTGATTCTCTATGGTGCAGGCCTGCATTATTCGCCGGCTCTGATTCAATATGTCGTGGAACAGTCGCTGATTCAGAAAGCTCCTGCAGGCACGGATCCCGTGGAACTTCACAAACGACTGCACGCGCTTGTTTCCGCAATCCCAGACCAGAATACCAGAATGAAAATGCTGCTTCGGATTTCCGAATACATTGAAAAGATTCAACGTCTCTCGCTGAAAGACATGGACAGGCTGCTGGCGCCGGAAAGGGCATGGTCGAGGGAAAGCCTTACGGAGCCGGCACTTTTTTCGTTTAATTGGAACTTTTGCCCGGGAAATGATGTCTTATTAAACAGGACATGCTCAAGGCCAGGGCCATTATTGGGGTAGGGCTATGTATCCCGACCAGCTGTCTCTGCCAAAGGAAGACAGTGCAATGCCGCAAGGGGCAATCCTGGAGGGGATTGACGACAGGATTGGTCTGACCTTTGAGGAATTGTTCGGGCGCTTCAACTCGATGATCTTTAATCTGGCATACCAGATCTTGGGAGATCGGGAGGAAGCGCTGGATGTTGCGCAAGAGGTTTTTCTCGCGATTTACAGCAAAATGGGTACTTTCAGGGGAGAATCCTCTTTAAAAACATGGATTTACCGCATCGCTGTCCGCAGGGCAGCTAATCGGTTCCGATGGTGGAACCGATTACGGCGCCGGGGCACCGTCTCGCTTGAAGAGCACTTATCCAAGAATCCAGAGCGTGAGCCGACATGCAGCTTCACATCAAAGACTCAGTCTCCGGAGGAGGCCCTCCTGCAGCAGGAAGAGCGAGAGGAAGTCAAACGGATGCTCAACGAACTGCCGTTGCAGCAGCGTATTGCGGTGATCATGCGGGATATCGAAGGATTGTCCTACGAGGAGATTGCTGAGTCTTTAAATGTTTCGCTCGGCACCATAAAGTCCCGGATAGCGAGGGGACGAGAGGTCCTGAAGCATCACCTCAATGGGCATTAGTCCGAGCCAGAGGTCATCATGTTATGTGAAAAAGTAGTGCCTTTGCTTTCCGAGTATTTTGACGAGGCATTGGATCCCGGGACCGCGATTCAAGTATCGCAGCACCTGGATCAGTGTCCCGGCTGCCGGAAAGAGCTTTCCGGCATTGTTCGTGTGCACAGCAAATTGAGATCCATGAGCAGCGTGCAGGCGCCGGACTATTTGCGCGACCTCGTGCAGCTCCGCATTGTCGATATGCGCAAAAACAGATGGCGCGCGCAGCTCCAGGACGCATTGGAACTTCGATGGTCCCGGATTCGAACGACGGAAGGAATCTGGTATGCAACGAAGGCCATGGGAACTGTGTTGACGGCGGTGCTCTTTTTCCTGATTCCCTGCTCTATTAACCCGATCAATATTGAAGCGAATTCCTCGATACCGGAACGCAGTACCTTCAGCCGTGTGGAGAAACAGCAGGTTGCTCTGAATGTCGTCGCGAAGTTGGGAATGCTTTCGAAGGAAGACAAAAAAGGGCTCGCGAAACCCAATCAGCCGGCGGTAAAACCCGCGATCCACGAGCAGTATGTCTCGAATTTTGGGGAGAGCATTTCCGAAGATGCGAAGGATTACGATTTTGGTGTGGTGACGTATGTGGATCGCAGCGGCAAGGGACAAGCCCTGAACGTCATTGAACACCCGAACGCGCAGACCTTTCTGAACAGCTTTAACAAGGTGATTTCGGCGGGTCGTTTCGCGCCAGGCAGGAGAAACGGCGAGGCAGTCCCCTCTACCGTGATTCTCATGTTCAGCAAGATCTCCGTTAACTCCGTCAAAGACTAATATCGATTCGAGATTCGAGAAGAAATTTCGAATCTCGAATCTCGAATTATTGCAGGAATATGTAGCGGACCACGAATAAAACCGCGAAGAGGTATACAAGTCCGTGAACTTCGCGGCCCCTCCCGGCGACCAGTTTCAAAATCACATACGAAATGAAACCGAAAGCGATTCCTTCCGTGATACTGAAGGCAAATGGCATGACGACCATCGTCAGGAATGCGGGGATTGATTCCGTGGGATCGTCCCAGCGGATCCTGCGCACGTTGCGGAGCATCATGCTTCCGACCACAATCAAAGCGGGTGCCACAACAGGATAAATTTGAAAACCGCTGGACAATTTCAGCCCGTCGCCGGCCATCCGCGACAGCGGATATAGAAACAGCGACGCCAGCATCAATACACCGGTCACCATGTTGGCCAGCCCTGTCCTACCCCCTTCCGAAACTCCGGCTGCGCTTTCGACATACGCGGTCACGGTGGATGTACCCAGGAGCGCTCCGGAAACGGAACCGAACGCGTCCGCGGCGAGAGCCTGTTTCGCCCGGGGCAGTTTCCCATTCTCCAGGAGACCCGCCTGGCTGCTGACCCCAATGAGCGTTCCTATCGAATCGAAGAGCGCGAGGAAAAAGAATACAAACACAACGCTGACCAGTCCCAGGTTGAATGCTCCGGAAATATCGAGTTTCAGGAATGTAGGCGCAAGCGACGGAACCTTTCCCATGATCCCGTGAAAGTGCACGACGCCGAAGGGCAGCCCGGCCAGCGCTGTAGCCAGAATCCCCCAGAGGAGAGCGCCGCGCACCCGCAGAGAAACCAGGGTTACGGTCAGCAGCAGCCCGAAGAGCGAGAGGAGCACCGGCGCGCTGTGCAGCGATCCGAGACTCACCAGTGTGCCCGAAGACCCCACGATGATGCCCGACCATTGAAACCCTATCATCGCGACAAAAAGCCCGATGCCGACTGCGATCGCTTCTTTGAGAGAATCGGGAATGCCGTCGATCAGTTTTTCACGGAAGCCGAAAAACGAAAGCAAAAGAAACAGGGCGCCTGAAATGAAAACCGCACCCAGGGCCTTTTGCCACGGGATGCCCATTTGCAGCACAACCGTGTAAGCAAAAAAGAAGTTCTGTCCCATGCCCGGTGCCAGCGCGACGGGATAGTTTGCATAGAATCCCATTAAGAAGGTTGCGATGGCGCTGGCGACACAGGTCGCGACCAGCACCGCGCCAAAATCCATGCCGCATGCGGATAGAACCGTGGGCTGCACAAAAATGATGTATGACAGGGTTACGAAGGTCGTGATTCCGGCCACGACCTCCGTCTTGATGTCCGTGTGATGCTCCTTCAGCCTGAACATTTTTCCCAGCATGGAACATCTCTTACCACGAAAGACACGAATTACACAAAATAGAATTTATGCTTGTTTTGTGTATTCCGTGTATTTCGTGTTCAATCGTTTCTCTGCCTCGAATAGAGAAGAGCCCGTTCGGAGGAATGGAGATCACGCCACTTGCCGACCTGCAAGCCTTCCAGGGTGCAAGGCCCGATACGCGTCCGGACCAGTTTGAGCGTTTTTAATCCCACGGCTTCCAGCAGACGCCGCACTTCCCGGTTCTTCCCTTCCGTAAGCACAACTTCCAGCCAGCTGTATTTGCCCCTGTCTTCCACGCGTCGCACGCTTTTCGGCTGAGCCCGGTCGCCCCGTTTCAGTTCAATTCCCTCGGCTAAACGCCCGAGCAGCTCATCGCTGACCAGCGTGTTCGCTTTAACGAGGTACGTTTTAGATACCTCGGATGCCGGGTCGGTGACGTAGTTCGCAAAATCCGTATCGTTGGTCAGCAGGAGCAAGCCTGAGGTGTCTTTGTCCAACCGACCCACCGGCGTCACCCAGGGCATATTGTCCCCGAGACAGTCATAAACGGTTTTTCGCCCAGCCGGATCTCCATGACTTGTGATGACTCCCTTGGGCTTGTAGAAGAGCAAATACACTTTGCGCGCCTGCTTGAGGCGTTTCCCGCCCAGGTGGATGACGTCCGACTTCGGATCGATCCAGCGATCCGGATCGCGCACCACGCACCCGTTGACCTTTACCTGTCCTGAGCGAATCTTATCGCATGCCTCAGTCCGGGACGCCAGCCCGAAGCGCGAAAGCACACGATCCAATGTCATCACACTTTTCGATTTCATGGTTCACGCCATAAATTGCAGGTTGCAGGTCACAGGTTGCAGGATATAACCCATATTGAAATGCAACTTGAAACCTGCAACTTGCGGTTTGTAACCTTCAAATAGCCGCACTCGCATCCTTCTGCGCTCGCTTTACCGGCCGAGCCGGAAATAGCGAATTGCACATCTTTGGTTGGCGTTTCGCATCGCCGGAGCTAGTATAATAAAGCAATTCACGATTCGGAGGCCAATATGCAGCAGCGCATGCTTTTTAATAATCTCTTGGTACTATGCATTGCCGTTACGCTCATTATAATTTCTTTATCTTGCCGTACGAAACCCAAACCGACTGTGGCGGAAGCGGAGAAGTTCATCGGCGACACGGAAAACCTCCTGGAAGACCTTTCCATAAAGGCGGGACGTGCCCAATGGGTACAGGCGAATTTCATCACGGATGACACCGAAGCCATCGCCTCGCAGGCGAACCAAGATCTTATCGCTGCGACCACCAAGCTCGCGGAGGACGTGAAGCGTTTTGACGGGATGCAGTTCCCGCCGGTCCTGGACCGCAAATTCAAATTGCTGAAGCTGTCGCTGTTCTCCCTGAGCGATCCCAAGGAACGGGAAGAAGTTGCAAAGCTGGGAACCAACCTGGAAGCCGAATATGGCAAAGGAAAGGCGTGCCTGAAGACCGGCAAACTTGCCGGCCAATGCCTCCCCATCGGCGAAGTGGAAAAAATCCTCGCTTCGAGCCGTGACCCTGAAGAAATGAAGGAAGTTTGGGCTGCGTGGCATGCCGTGGGGGCGCCGCTGCGTCAGAAGTACACGCGATTCATCGAGCTCCAGAACAAGGCCGCGCGCGAGCTGGGGTTCAAAGACATGGGATCGATGTGGCGATCCAACTATGACATGACGCCGGAGCAATTCACCGCGGAAGTGGAGCGGCTGTGGACGCAGGTCCAGCCTCTGTACGAATCGCTGCATGCGTACGTGCGTTCCAAAATCGCCAAGCAATATGGCGATCAGGCCGTTACCAAAGACGGGCTCATCCGGTCCGACCTGCTGGGAAATCCATGGGCGCAGGAATGGTCGAATGTGTTTCCCCTGGTGTCGAACACAGGCGCGTCGCTCGGGTATGACCTGACCGAAATCTTGAAGGAAAAGAAGATCGATGCGCGCGGCATGGTTCGCTACGGCGAAAACTTTTTCAAGTCGCTCGGCTTTGCGCCGTTGCCGGATACTTTCTGGCAACGATCTCTCTTCCTGAAGCCTCAGGACCGTGAAGTCGTGTGTCATGCAAGCGCCTGGGACATCGACAACAAGGACGATCTGCGTCTGAAGATGTGCATCCAGATTCGCGACGAGGATTTCGTGACTGTCCACCACGAACTGGGGCACAATTTCTATCAGCGCGCCTATAACAAGCAGCCATACCTCTTCCAGAACG
>Ga0335071_10007484_pt1 | contig 11233 bp, 13 predicted proteins | sample Lox_Sample_15_FD_206724 | JGI IMG/M metagenome (GOLD analysis project Ga0335071, IMG submission 206724) | Soil microbial communities from Loxahatchee National Wildlife Refuge, Florida, United States - Lox_Sample_1.5 | ecosystem: Environmental > Terrestrial > Soil > Wetlands | place: USA...
AGGATTATCCGTATGTTGACGTGAAGACGCGGTCAACTGTTTGCCTGTATCCCCATCAGAGAAAGTATCGGCAGTTAAAAAGAGTTGAGCCCATGGTTGATACGCCAGCGCAGATTCGGAAGCCATTTTCTGATTCCCGTCCAATTGTGAGAGACCTTCCTGCTCTTTAGAATCTTCTGAGCGGAAAACCGATTCGGTTTTGTCATTAGCTTCATCCGATGACAACTGCATGAAAGATACCTGTTGCTTTGCCGCCAGGATTTCCGGATCCAGCCCCTGTTGTTGCAACAGTTGCAGTTGTTGTTGCATTAGCTGCTGTTGTTTCATCGAAGCGGGAATCCCCTGCAAAAAGAGGTTATCAGACGATTGATCAATGGATGCATGGGTTCCTTCACCTACAGCTGCACAATGTTCGAGCAACTTGGAAAAAGGCGCTGATGGGATAAGAGTGGATTGCGGATTTTCCAATTCAACTGTGGAGACCGTACTGTTTGTTACCTGGGGCAATTGAGCCGGCGATGACATAATTGCTGTAAATTCCATATTTTTCACCTCCTTCCCTTGTTTATTTCTGCTGCAACCAAAGATGTCCGGAAGCCTCTTTATTGTTTGCCCCGGATGGCTATTTCTTCTATAACCCCCCTTTCCTTTTCCTCCAATTCCTTGCGCATCGCCCGGGAGTTTTTCTTTTCCAGCGTTTCAAGCATCTTTTTCCCCTTGGATGCATCCAGCAGAGTCTCCCTCCTCTTGGTCAACTCATGATTCAGGATCCCCACGTTGGTTCGCTGGTCCTTGATATCCATACTTTTTTTCCGGAAAAAAGAGGCATAGATCTGAAGCTCCGAGGCGGTGATCCCTTCCTGTTGTCTGTCCACAAATTCGGAATTAACTCTGTCAACCCTTTCTTCTTCGCTTTTGAGCCGATCGCTGGCATCTTCAAGCTCTTGTTTGGCTTCGGCAAACTCCTGTTTGCGCACTTTTTCCATCTCCTTCCTGTAGTGAAGCACCTGGTCAAGTCTGAAGCCTTTTTTTCGCATCTAAGCACTCCGTTTCATTCAGTCATTCAGAAAAAACTATAACGCATAACCATCGTCGAATATCCTCTGTAACATCTCAATCGACAACTCGATACCGCACTTATCATCAATTTCCTGTTTCTGGAAAGCTATCATCTCGTCCATCTTGGCGATTACATAATCGATCTTTGGATTGCTCCCATGCTTGTAAGCACCTATATTGATGAGATCCTCAGACTGGTTGTAAAGTGCCATGGCTTCCCTGAATTTCCCGGCCAGTTTCTGGTGGGTCTTGTCCGTAATGTTCGACATTACACGGCTGGCGCTGGAAAGGACATCAATGGGCGGATAGACGGACCTTGCCGCAAGGTCGCGGGAAAGAACGATATGTCCGTCCAGTATGCTCCGCATGGAATCGGAGATCGGTTCGTTGAAATCGTCCCCCTCAACCAGCACGGTGTACAGACCCGTGATACTCCCCCTTGAAAAGTTCCCGGTCCTTTCCAGAAGCCTCGGTAGCGCGGCAAAAACAGAAGGCGTATAACCCTTGGTAGTCGGAGGTTCACCGATGGCGAGACCCACCTCACGCATGGCCATGGCGAACCGTGTGGCCGAGTCCATCATCAGCAGCACCTTTTTCCCCTGGGACTGGAAAAACTCGGCGATGGTCGTTGCGATATAGGCGCCTCTGGTTCTCACCAGCGGAGGCTGGTCGGAGGTGGCCACCACTACGACCGATTTCCGTAACCCTTCTTCCTGCAGGTCCTTTTCGATAAATTCCCTGAGCTCTCGTCCCCGCTCACCGATAAGGGCTATGACATTTACATCCGCTTCAGTGTGACGGGCAATCATTCCCAGCATGGTCGATTTCCCTACGCCCGATCCGGCCATGATTCCCACCCTCTGCCCCTCTCCACAGGTCAGAAGGCCGTTTATGGCGCGTATGCCGAGGTCCAAGGATGTATTGATAGGTGTGCGTTTCATGGGATTTACCGGATTGGAATATATGGGATACTCCTCGTCAACGGCTATCGGCCCCTTTTCGTCTATGGGTTCGCCAAGCCCGTTGATCACCCTCCCCAGCATTGAGATGCCGACGCCTAGCGATGACTTCTGCCGCCTGACTGAAATGAGGCTGCCAAGCCCGATGCCACGCAGTTCGCCAAGAGGCATGAGAAGAGTCTTGTTATCTCGAAAGCCGACCACCTCAGCCGGTATCGGGTCTCCATGGGTTGGATGGATCTCGCAGAGGGAGCCGACCGTCGTTTCCGGACAAAACCCTTCGATAACCAGACCGACCACCTGGGCCACCTTGCCGTGAAACCTCATGGGTCGGATCGACTGCATTGCCGGTATATATTTCCGCAGGTCAACTTTCAATGATTTCATGGGGGCAATTCCTAATCCTTCCGTATTGCCTGAATACCATCATCCGAGAGGTCGCAGAGGATGCTTCTCTCCTCGACCAGCCCTCTGTATATTTCATCCAGTTGTGCTTCTATCCGCGCATCGATCATTCCAGTGGAGCTTTCCACCACGCATCCGCCAATGGTCATGGCCTCATCCGGCTTCAGAGTGATCTGCCGCTCATTTCCCACTCCGGCAAGATACAGCTCCCTGTTGGAGGAGATCACCTTGTAATCTTCCGGGTGGAGACATACAACGATATCATGCTGCTCGGGGAATTCACGAAGGGCCTCACTCACCACCTGAGCCATGATCTGCCTGTCCTGCTTTATCTCCTGGCGGATAATCTTTTTGGCGACAAGAAAGGAGAGCTTCAGCAACTCTTCTTCACTCTCCTTGACAATCCTCTCCCTTAGCCGCGAGATGATCGATATGGCCTCGACAAGTGCGCTGCAGATACCAGCAAGGTCTTCATCGGCCTGTCTCCGTTCCTCTTCGGCACCCTTTGTGAACGCCTGCTCGATCCTCTTCTCAAGTTCCTCATCACTTATAACAACCATGCCGCTGTCGGCGCTGCAAGTCTCAACAGGGGCAGCTTCAGCGACAAACTCTTGACTATCTTCTTCCATGGGGTAGGTATCTCCACCTGCCACAAAAGGGGTAAAACCCTCCGCAATGTTTTGAAACCCTTTTCCCGGACTGCTCCGGAAATTGCCAAAGCAAAAAGGATCTACCGACCTCCCCATAATGCTTCCCGATTTTATTACTCTAGACAAGGACATCGTCGCCTCCGCGCCCCGCTATGACTATTGTCCCTTCTTCTTCCAACCTGGTAGCCACCTTGACAATCTCTGTCTGCGCCTTTTCCACATCGGAAAGGCGCACCGGCCCCATTACCTCAAGATCTTCCTTGATCAATTCTGCGGCGCGGGACGAAATATTGCGGAAGATCTTTTCTTTCAACTCATCGGTGCAGGTCTTAAGGGAAAGGGTCAGGGTCTCGGTGCTGACTTCTCTCATAATCATCTGGATTGAGCGCTCATCCAGGCTGAAGATATCCTCGAAGGTGAAGAGGTGCTTCCTTATGACCTCGGCCAAAGGGGGATTGATGTCGTCCAGGGTTTCCAGGATCTGCTTTTCCCTGCTTCTGTCCAAGTGCCCGAACACCTCCACGACTTTTTCCACACCACCTACCTTGAACCTCTGAACGCCTCCCATGGAAGTGAACTCCCTCTTTATCACATCATCTATTTCCGAGAGTATCTCGGGAGACACCTGATCCACATCGGCGATTCGCATCACCACTTCAGCTTGCAGCTCCTGGGGAAGATGGCCAATCACCTCACCGGTCTGTTTCGGCTTGAGTTTGGCAAGTATAACGGCGATCGTCTGAGGATGTTCCTGCGAGAGAAAGTTGGCTATGGTTTTCCCATCCATGTTGGCCAGTATGTCCACCATTTCGCCCTTTGTATTATAGAGCTCCTGGAGGAGCATTTCCGCCTTCTGTGGCCCAAGGGACTTCTCCAGCACTTTCTTGACGAACTCCTCACCCTGGGAAAAAAAACCGGTGGAGGGATCGGTCATTCCCGAGAATTCATTGACAACCTTGTCGATAACCTGACGCGAGACATGGCCGAGTCCTGCCATGCTCTGGCCGATCAGTTTGATCTCGTCATCGTCGAGATGATCAAATACCTTGCTTGTTGCATCCGGGCCGATAAAAAGCAGTAATATGGCGGCCTTGTCAGCTCCAGTCATCTTACACCCCTGAATAGGTCACTATAATTAATCACCCTGTTTCAGCCAGCTCTGCAGAACCTGTGCGGTCTGATAGGGGTCCTTCTTAACCGTTTCAATGATTTCCAGTTGGTTGACCTTGCTCATCGCCAGTTGCGCAGGTAGCTGGGATTCCCCTAGTGACAGCCGTTCTTCATCAATCCCTTCGAAAGATGCGGCGCCGGATTGCCGGGCAATTCTGAGACTTGTAAGCATGGGCCTGATCACCAGGAATATGAGGGCAAGGAAGGCGATGCCGATTAGAAGGTTTTTCAACAGTGCCATAAGGATGGGCGCTTCCCACCACGGAGGTCCGGACATCTCTCCTTCCGCGGCAACATCCTGGAACGGTATGTTGGCAACAGTCACCTGATCGCCACGGGCTGGATCAAATCCCACTGCGCTCTTAACCAGGGCCTCGATCTTCTGCAATTCTTCCGGTGTTCTCGGGACATATTTAGACTGGGTTGCCCCTTTTTTCTTGCCCGTCACTTTTTCGTATTTTCCGTCAACGAGGACCGCAACAGAGATCCTGGTCAATGCCCCTGCCGGCGCAACTATCCGTGACTCGGTCCGGCTTATTTCGTAATTCTTCGTCTCGTCGTTTTTGCTCCCCCCGCCCGGAACCGAGGGGGGAAGCGGAGTTTTACCCAGATTGCTCTGTACCCCAGGGACACCGGACGGAACAGGCACGCTTTCCGTTTGCGCACTCTTCTGCTCGCTTCTAACGACCGAAGCCTGTGGATCATATCTCTCTTCATATTTTTCCAGGTTCTTCATGTCCAGGGCAACACTCACCCGAGCTGCCGATTTGCCGCTCCCGACAACCCTGTCGAGCAGGGACTGGAGACGGTCTTCCACCCCTTTTTCGATGTTTCGCTGGGTTTCGAGCATGGTGGAAGCGATTCGGCTGGCCTGGTCAGGAGCGCCGGGACGATTAAGCATCTTACCCCTGTTATCGATAACCGTTATGTGATCCGGATCCATCCCTTCCACGGAAGAGGCGACCAGATGGATTATCCCCTGGACTTCACTCTCGCTTAGGACACGCCCGGATTTCATCTTGAGAACGACTGATGCGGATGGGGCCTTTTCGTTTTCCTTGAAGAGCGTCCGTTCGGGGAGCGCAAGGTGAATTCTTGCCTGCTCCACTCCCGATATCTGCGCGATCGTGCGGGACAGTTCACCCTGCATTGCCCGCTGATAGTTGAGTTTCTGGACGAACTCGGTCATGCCGAAATTTTTTCGGTCGAACAACTCAAAACCGACACCGCCTCCCTGGGGGAGACCTTCCGATGCCAGGGCCATGCGCAGTTCATATACCTTCGACGCAGGAACAAGAATGGTCTTGCCGTCATCGGATATGCGAGTGGGAACCTTCTGCTCCTTGAGCTTGTTCATTATCTCGCCCGCATCTTCATTCCCCAGATTGGCATAGAGAGGTTTATATTCGGTCCTGTTTGCGGTGACAATCAACAGGCCGAAAAAAAGCGCGGAGAGGACGATAATACCCAGCATCAGCCAACGTTTGGCAGGGGGAAGAGCAACTATAGGCTCGATAAGTTTCTTTACTCCTTCAGGCATATGTTCTCCGGAATATTCGACTTTAATTGGCAAGCCATGGCACGACTGAGGTTTGCCGGTCACTGGTCACTGGTCAAAGCTCTTTAGACCTGCATTCTCATCACTTCCTGATACGCTTCAACCGCCTTGTTCCTCACTTGGGTAAGGAACTGGAATGAGATGCTTGCCTTCTCGACGGCTATCATCACTTCGTGAAGCTCCCTGGACTCACCGGTCGCCATCTTTTTTATTTTATTGTCCGCCTGGGTCTGAAGGTCATTGACCTTATCGGCCAGTTCCCCAAGGAAATTACCCGAACCTGCCGGAGATGAAGGGGCCTTTGCATTCCCAATTCCGCTGGTTCCGTTTGCCGGAAAAACCTTCGTCAAACCAGCTCCGCTGTTAATACCGTTAATTTCCATCCGCAACTCCAGAGACTTTACTAAAGTTTTTATTTGGCTATCCGATCAAAGGATTAGCACGAAGTTCTCCCTGAAAAAACTTAACGCAGAAGATCGAGCGTCTTCATCGCCATCCCCTTTGCTGCCTGGGCTGCGGTGACGTTGGCCTCATAGGCCCTGGAAGCCGATACCATGTCCACCATCTCTTCGATCACATTTACATTGGGAAGGGCAACATATCCCTTGGCATCGGCATCGGGATGAGTCGGATCATACTGGACACGCGGCGCAGACTGGTCTTCCCTGATCTGGGCAATTTCCACCTTCTTCAATTCCAGAGCTCCTTCCCGGTTGAAAGGGGCATTTAACCCCGATGTGGCGGGAACCGCCGCGAAAACAGGGTCTTTGCGCTTATAAGGACCCCCTTCCTTCGTCCTGGTGGAATTGGCATTTGCTATGTTGCTGGAAATCAGGTTCATCCTGGTCCTTTCAGCAGCCATACCCGATGAGCTGACATCCATCGAAGTGAAAAAGTCCATTTAGATGCTCCCTTTTATAGCGATTTTCAAACTTTCAAAGTTTTTCACGGCAAGCTGAATGGTGGCGTTGTAAAGTATCTGGTTTTCGGCCAGCCTTCCCATCTCCTGCTCAAGCTCCACACCATTGCCATCATACCCTACCGAGCCGTCCGGGGCTTTGCTTACACTACCCTGGACCATGTCCAGACCGGCACTCTGACCTTTCAGTGGAATATGACGGGGATGGGTAACAGAAGGCGTGGCGCCGCCCCTGTTTTTAAGGGCATCCTTCAACTCCCCTTCAAAGGAGAGGGTTGACGGGATATAGCCGGGTGTCTCGGCATTGGCCAGATTGGCCGAAATAATGGTCTGGTTTTTCGCCCTCAGGTCGAGGTTCTTTTCCAGAAGCCTCATAGTCGTATTGAATATTCCGTCCAGTGCCATGACTCTATAACTCCTTCATGATGGTCGTGAGCAAAAGATGTACCATGACAGTTATCAAAGCAATATCAATATGTTAACAGGCATTGGTAAAATGATTTCGCCGGACGGAGCTAGTAACTGAAATAGGTCAATGGAAATTAGACGTAAGTGAGAATGGGGAAGAGAAGGGCCAGGTTCAGGAAGAATCGGCACTATGGGCCACTCTTTGGCAAAACATGGACAGTTGCAAATGATCGGAATGGGAAGTCAAAAGAATGTAGGCAGGGGACGATTTTTTGACACGGGTCACGCGGCGTTCAGGAATTTTGACAGTCTCCCTTTGAGTTCATCCCCGCTACAGGGCTTGATCATAATGTCCGATGCCCCGTACTTGAGCGCCTTCAGCACGTCGGTACGGGTCCATTCGCTGGCGCACATGATCACCGGCACGGAACTTCCCGTGGAAATCGCCTTGATCTTGATGCATATGGACAGTTCGCGGTCATTTAGATCGTTTGCCCCAAGCAGGACCGCCTTTATGGACCTGTTACTGAAAAAATCGTTAAGATCCGAATCCAGAGGAGCTGACATTGTATCGATTTCATTGGAGGATAATGTTTCCTGGAAAAACAATCGATCATCGGAATTGTCTTCGAGGATGAGCACCGTATGGCCAGCGGAAGCGCTGAAATGCTCACTACTGTTTTCCTCTTCTACCTCCGCAACAGGTTCAGCCGGCAATTCTCCGCTGTTCTCCTGGAGATCGAAGTAACTTGCTAGGTGGGAAGGAATCAGAATATCAATCCGGTCGAGATCCTGCTGGGGAATACCCATCTCAACCCGGCAAAGGAAATATTCTCCGTCGGGAAACGGCAGGTCGCTGTTTACTTCGTCGCTGCCGGGAATGAATTTATTTGATTCCAGCAGCTTCAGATGGACCTTTTTCGGGAGTGTTGGCTTGAAAACTGAATTGAACGAACCGATCACCTGGTTGGTAAATTCGTTGAATGCGTCCACATCGTCCGGTTCAAGTATGGCCAGTTTCTTTTTTTCAGAAACCCGGGCCGGGGGAACCCCGAGCAGGAGGCTACCCAGCACAATCGCGTCGCGCAGGGTGATGACTAGGTAAAAGATCCCCTCATAATCTTCCTGGGATCTCACGCCGACTATAAAGGATGCGTCTTCTACTTTCTTGACGTAATCCTGTTTTCCCCAATCTGAAAACTCATTTTCCTTGACGGTCAGGTCATGACCGAGCAACATCCCTCCGTCCAGTGCCGCCTGATTCAAGGCCGCAAGCAGCATCTTCTGTAATTTGGGAAACCTGTCCATGACTTATGCATGACCTCCAGCCGCTGTTGGAACTTCGGGAAAACAGACCTTAACCGGCAATCAGTATTCCTTCCTGATATTGAGTCCCACCAGAAACTTCTCGTTTTCATACTGGAACGGGATAATTACGCTGTCTTCGCTCACGGCGCTGATCGTGTAGGTATCGCCCGAGATAACCGTCGGTATCGACAGGTTGAGGTCAAGCCCACCCTTTGACAGCACCTGTTTGACATGCCCTCCCAGCATGTTGGCGATCTCCCCAAGGGCATCGTTGACATCTTCTCCCACCTCGTCAATTTCCATCCCGAGCATGTTCGATGTTATCTTCAGCGCCAGGACCTGGGGACAATGCACTGAAAGAATCCCTGTATAGCTCCCTGCAAGTCCCACCATTCCGGTGACGCTGCAATGGAACTCGGTTACCGGGTCCCGGAGCGGGTAGTGGTCCTCCACCTCCATGACCATCATGGTGGAAAAGACCTCCTTGGTCGCGTCAATGATATAGCGAGCCATATCCTCCTCCTGCAAATGGGCATTCTCCATTACACTTGCGTTGAGGCTCATAGCAGACCTCCCAGTTTCTCCTGAAGCTGATCCGGCGTAAACGGCTTTCGGATGCTGCCGTTGGCGCCACTGTTGATCGCCTCGCCGATAATATCTTCTCCCCCTTCGGTGGTAATCATCATTATAGGCGCCTTGCATCCCTGCGCACGGGCCTGCTTGACGAATTCAAGGCCATCCATGTTGGGCATGTTGATATCGGAAAGGATAAGGTCTACCTGGCTGGAACCCAGGGCATTAAGACCCTCGATTCCATCGCCAGCCTCGTAGACGTTGTCTACGGTAAGCCCCGCCTGCCTGAGTGAGCGGGAAATGATCTTCCTCATGGTTGAGGAGTCGTCGACAATAAGTACGTTGGCCATAATTCCTCCTAAAATTTAGATTGCTGGTTACGCTCCCCCATTTTCCCGAATAAAACCGTAATATGGGTACATTATTTCTATGGCTGGCGTTCAAGTCAGGATTGTTTGGCCGCCTACTATTATTATTCGGCAAAAAAAACAGTCGCTTTAGCTCTAAATGGAAAATAATCTATTAGATTTGCAGCCGAGCCCTTAATCCGCATCCAATTCGATCATCACCGTGAACCGGCTCCCCTTTCCTTCCGAACTCTCCAGCTTAATGGCCCCTCCGTGGGCCTCGACAATCGCCCTGCTGATGGCCAGACCAAGTCCTGTCCCCTTATAGCCGGAAGCCGATGCCGAGCGGAAATATTTATTGAAAACCCTGGACAGGTCATTCCGGGGGATGCCAATGCCGTTGTCGTTCACGCTTACAAGGAGGTTCCCTGCCGCAATCCTCGCATTCACCGTAACCTCCCCGCCATCGGGAGTGAATTTGACAGCATTGCCGATGAGGTTGTTGAATACTCGGGCAAGCTGTTTGCCGTCCACGTTCAGCAGAGGCAACTCTTCATCCAGGGTGAGGGTAAAATGGATGCCTTTATCCTGCGCTCCGTTGTTGTTGTTCCGGAAACATTCTTCGAGTATTTCCCCTATTGCGCAATACTCCCTGTTTATTTTTATGTTCCCCATTTCCATCTGATAGACTTCGAGAAGCTCCTCAATCATGGACAACAGTCTTTCTCCACTCAGTTCCATCTGATCAACGACATTGTCGAGCTTTTCGCCCAGGTCACCGTACACTCCCATCTTCATCATCTGCAGATAGCCGTTGATGACCGTCACCGGAGATTTCAGGTCATGGGTGATCATGGCGACGAAATCTTCCCCTTGCCGTTTTTCCTTTCTTTGTTCAGTAATATCCCAGATTTCGGTCATTTCACCCAGTACCACCCCTTGGCGATTCCTCACCTCGGAAGCAATGACCGCGTATACCCGCCCCATTACGGCCACATCAATGGGGGTCTCACCGCAATTTTCACTTAACACCCTGTAAACAAGGGTCCTGAGCGGTAGCATGTAAACCTTTTTGCCGATTATGGAGCTCCTTTCTGCATGAAGCATCTCTTCGGCAGCGGCATTCATGTGCGTTACAACCCCTTCCGCATTGGTGAAGATTACACCCCTTCCTATCGCGTCGAAAATCGACTCCATGACGCCCGATGAGGGCTGGGTCTGATTGATGCTTTTTTTATTTTCAGTAACCGTTCGTGACATTGTGACACCGAATCTGTAACCTTCCAGCATGGTCAGTTTTTCGCTCCTTTTCGGTAAAATTTTTCCTTTCAACAATAACTCTCAATGATAACCAATCCTTCATCCTCACTCCAACTTAGCTCACTTGTTAGGAGACGCTCCTGGGTATCCCTGTCAAAGTAAATCACCACGTTGCGGCAGAAGATTACGTCGAACCTCTCTGCGATACCGAAATCGGCATCCATGCCCCTTCGCGGCTGAAAGGATATTCGCAGTATTCAGCGAATGACCCCATGCCAAGACCCTTCAAACGCTTTCCCAGGCGCGCCTCGAGCATTGTCTTCTTCGCATCGGGCATCTTTTTGCCGCAGTTGTCGTATATGAGCCTGCTCATTCGGGCGAAATCACCGTTTGACATCCCTGTGTCGCGTTCTCTTGATTGAGCGGCCTGGTGCATGTCTCCTCCAGTAAATCGTCCCCGTGCTTATCGAACTTTCTATTATCTGATATCGGCAGTTATGGAAAGATGTTGAGGACAAGGCGAAAAAAAGGGGCATGCTCTCGGGACAGGGCCATGCCCCCAATCGGACCAACGTCCGGGGCAACTGCTTGTTTAATTCACTCTTCGGTTGTTCCGC
>Ga0335071_10007485_pt1 | contig 11233 bp, 8 predicted proteins | sample Lox_Sample_15_FD_206724 | JGI IMG/M metagenome (GOLD analysis project Ga0335071, IMG submission 206724) | Soil microbial communities from Loxahatchee National Wildlife Refuge, Florida, United States - Lox_Sample_1.5 | ecosystem: Environmental > Terrestrial > Soil > Wetlands | place: USA: Florida...
GTCTGGTAACGCTCATAGACCTCCTGGCGTGCGAGGCAACTCCAAATCAGACGATCGCTGCTGGCCAGCATTTCGTTCACTCGGTTGGCCAAGTCGCGAGCCTTCTGCCGGCACTCGACAATCTGATGTCTGCCGTTCTTGTCTGCGGTTCCGTCGGACTCGAGGCCGGTCATGGCCGACATCTGGGAGGCACCTTGATCGAGGAACTGCCGTGTTTCCCGTAAAATCGCCTGGATTCCCGATATTAGTGTGACAGCCTCCTCGGTAGGGAGCTTCTGCCAGTCGGCCTCGATGCGCTTGAGTCTCTCGGCAGCTTCCAGGTACTTCCGGCAGGCGACATTGATGAGACTGGCTGCGGTCGCCACCGGCGGTTGGGCAATAACGGGGATCATGGCATCGTTGATTCCGATTCCGGCTCCACCGCTGCAAACTGCCGCCGAGGGGCCGTTCCCCATTATAGTTCTATGAATGGTAGCTTTTGCCCCTCAAGATGTGTCTGAGCCGTTCATCTTGCGAACAATCGCCCTCCTGCTGCCTGAAGCTCACTGCGTTCCTTTTAACGTAGCCCTCGAACACGTCATTGGCGCCCATCCCCAGCACCTGTGCCAGACTGATGGCCAGATGGAATAGATCGATGACCTCTGTGTGGGCACTTCGCGCCTCCAACCCCTGATGCTGGACCAACCATTGCCAGGGGAAACCGTTGGTAAGCTCGGCGATTCTTCGGATGACGGCTTGGGAGTGTTTTGACAGCCATTCGATCCTTTCCTCCTCAGTCAATCTCGCGGCATGCATGCCGCCGCGTTCGCTGAACGCCTTCTGCATTTGGAACATTTCATGAAGCTGATCCGGCGTATCCATGCGCGGTTTTTAGTTTGCCGCCGCATTGCCTGCCTTGTTCCACAGCCGATCACCGCCGGCACAAAAGCCCTAATGGAGTTGCTCCGCGCGGGGGCGCAAGGCGGTCAACTGCAACCTGAATTCTCGCCGCAGCCCGGGCAGCGGTAACAGGTTCCGCTACGCACCAGAATGGTGCCGCAGTTCGGGCAAGGCGGAGCGTCGGACTGGAAGTGGGCGAGCGTGGCGTTCATTCCCCGGACACCTCCGATAGCCGCTTCCGTTTGATGGCCGTTGTTCCGGGTCGGGGCGGTGATGGCGTCTGCCGACGCCGCCTGTATTGCTGCTGCCATTTCCCTCTGGCCGCTGTGTTTGAAACGGTTCACGGGAACGGTATCGAGGTCCGCTCCTTCATAGCCGGGGATGAAGGTGATGCCCAGCCAACGGAAAATGTAATCGACGACTGACTTCGCAATGCGGATTTGCGGATTGGCAGTGTAGCCCGATGGTTCGAAGCGTTGATGCGCGAATTTCCGCACCAGGTCCTGCAGCGGCACGCCGTATTGAAGCGACAGGCTGACCAGGGTGGCAATGGTGTCCATCAGGCCGCCAATGGTCGACCCTTCCTTGGCCATCGTGATGAAAAGCTCGCCTGGCTGGCCGTCTTCAAACAAGCCGACGGTGAAATAGCCCTCGTGACCAGCGATGCTGAATTTGTGCGTGAAGGAGGCGCGCGTCTCCGGCATGCGCCGCCGCACCGGCTGGCCGACCTGTTTGCGGAGTTGTTCCACCTCTTGTTTAAGCGCATCGAATTGGCTCCCCATGCCCTTCTCCTCGCTTGCCGGGCCCTGCCTCTTAGTGTTGAGCGGTTGCGAGCGTTTGGACCCGTCGCGATAGATCGCCACGCACTTGAGGCCCAGTTTCCAGGCTTCCACGTAGATGTCCCGGATCTCCTCAACCGTGGCCGTGTTAGGCACGTTAACCGTCTTGGAGATGGCCCCGGAAAGGAACGGCTGGGCCGCGGCCATGATTTTCAGATGCGCCAAGTGGTGCAGGCAGCGTTTGCCTCGGGCAGGTTTGAAGGAGCAATCGAAGACCGGCAGGTGTTCCGGTTTGAGCCCACTCCCGGCGATGTCGCCCTCCTGACCAAGTCCCTGCTTCAGCGCTTCGTCGCTCTTGTCCAGCAACACGTCTTCAATGGTGTCGTATTTCTCGATATGGGCGACAATCTGCTCGATCTGCTCCGGGGCATAGCCCAGGTTGCGAAGCGCCTCGGCTACCGTCCGATTGACGATCTTTAACATGCCGCCGCCCGCGAGCAGCTTGTATTTGACCAGGGCAATATCCGGTTCAATGCCGGTCGTATCGCTGTCCATCAGGAAGGAGATGGTCCCCGTCGGCGCAAGGACGGTCACCTGCGCATTGCGGTATCCGTATTGTCTCCCCAACGCAAGCGCCTCATCCCAGCACTGCTTGGCAGCCTGCCGGATGTGGTTGAACCTCTCCGTGCTGCGGATCTCCCTTGCCGCGGCATGGTGCAACTCGACGACGCCCAGCATGGATCCCACATTGTCCTTGGCGAGCGGTTTATTGACGTTGAGGCAGCGCGCGTCCTTATAGCCTTTGAACGGTCCGAGTTGTTGGGCCAGGAAGGCAGATTGCTTGTACGCCTCGCCGGTCATCACGGCTGTGATGGCGCCGGTCAGGGCGCGGGCATCATCCGAATCGTAGGCCAGCCCGTAACTCATAATGAGCGAGCCGAGGTTAGCGTAACCGAGGCCCAGCGTGCGGAAGATGTGAGAGTTTTCGGCAATCTCCCTGATGGGATAGCTCGAGTTGTCCACGAGGATGTCTTGCGCCATGATGAAAATGCGCACTGCCGCCTTGAAGCGTTCTACGTGGAATGTCCCGTCCTCGCCTTTGAACTTCATCAGGTTCAGGGAGGCGAGGTTGCAGGCCGTGTTGTTGAGGAACACGTACTCGGAGCAGGGGTTGGTGGAATGGATTGGCTCAGTGCCTTTGCAGGTGTGCCACTTCTGAATGCTGCTGTCGTACTGCAAGCCAGGATCGCCGCAGATCCACGTCCCTTCCGCAATCTTCAGCAGCAGGCTGGCGGCGTCCTTCTGCTCGAGCGGTTGGCCCGTCGTCACGGCCCTGGTCCACCATTCCCGGCCGTGGACCGCGGCCTCCATGAACTCGTCGCTCACCCGCACGGACAGGTTTTCATTCTGGAACTTGACGCTGCCGTAAGCCTCCCCGTTGAACGACCCGTCATAACCCTGTTCGATCAAAGCCCACGCCTTTTGCTCTTCCAGGTGTTTGGCCTCGATGAACTCCTCGATGTCCCCGTGCCAGTCGCGGAGGGTGTTCATCTTGGCGGCACGGCGGGTCTTGCCGCCCGACTTTACGATGGCGGCTACCCGATCGTAAACCTGGAGGAACGAAAGGGGGCCGCTGGGACGGCCGCCGCCCGAGAGTTTCTCCCGGCGGGAGCGCAGGGGAGTCAGATCAGTGCCCGTGCCGGAGCCGAATTTGAAGAGCATCGCCTCGCTCTTGGCCAGGTCCATGATCGATTCCATGTCGTCCTGGACGGACTGGATAAAGCAGGCGCTGCACTGAGGATACTGGTATTGCGCGGAGGCACGTTCCGCCCTCTGGCTGGACGGGTCGTAGTGCCAGTTGCCGCGCGTGGAATTGCTACCGATGCCGTAAACGTCGTGGAGGCCCACGTTGAACCACACCGGTGAATTAAACGCTCCATACTGGTTGAGGCAGAGCCAGACCAATTCCGCGTAAAAGATATCTCCGTCCTCTTTGGTGAAATAACCGTCCTTGATTCCCCAATCAGCAATGGTGCGGCAAACCCTATGAATCAGCTGGCGTACGCTGTTTTCGCGTTCGCCCGTGCCCTGTTCGCCGTAAAAGTACTTTGAAACCACGACCTTCGTGGCCAGCGGCGACCAAAATTCCGGGACCAGCACCCCCGTTTGCCGGAAGATGACCTCGTTCTTGTCGTCGGTGATCTCCGCCGTGCGCTCTTCCCATCGCGCCTCGTCAAAGGGGCTGACATCCGCTTTGCTGAAAACGCGGGGAAGGCTTTGGAGATTCATTGGAACGATCAACTTCTGTTTGGCCGTTGTTGGATCTGGTTCACAGCAGGCATTGTGGCGCGTCCAGCAGCCTGTTGGTGCGGGCGTTACGTCAGGAAGCCGCGCTTGCGGAGCGCCTCGTCGCACCCTTGCGCGTGAAACCGCACAACTCGATTGACTTTGAGAAAGATGAGAATGCCAGCCTGCATCCACTTCTCTATTGTGCGCTCACACACGCCATAGCGCTGCGCCAGCGTTTCTTTGGTGACAAATGGGCTTTGTATTTCTCTGGTGTTTTCGGTTGAGGAGTTCATGAGAGGATCAGATTGCAATGACCGTCTATCAACGGAGGGAGTGTCTTTTTGGATGCCTGAGGAGGCGCTCGTCGCACTCGACCACATCGAATACGGCACGCCTTTTCTCAAAACGGGCACAGATGATTCCCGAGTATTGCCAATTCTCGATCGTGCGGACGCCCACGTGGTACCGCTCTGCCAGCGTACGCTTGGTGACTCTTGCGGGGCGAATGCGGACATTGGCAGCCGGTTGTCCGGCTTGCACCCATTTCCCGGTTTCTTCCAAACCAGTTTCCATACGCTCCATTATAAGTCGCGGCTAACCGAGCTGAAGTGCACGGCGGTGAGCGCCCCCGTTTGACGGCAGGCCAATGGCAACAGACAGCAGAAGGTTCGCGCAAATGTGTAGGTGTCTTGATTCATTTGGTGCCATGGGCTAAAACGAGGGCACGTAAGACGATGAAAGAGCAAAACCGCGATGACCAAGACGATTCTCTGCGCCCCGAGGACCTGGGCCTCACCTTCACGGGAGACGAAGACCCCGAGGTGAAGGAAGCAGCGGAGAAACTGTTCAAGCTCGCGGTAAAGCAGGTCAAACACGAGAGCCGCCGTCGAGAACTGGAACGGAATTAAGGTCTGAAGGGAAATCTCCGCACACGACCTGCGATCCAGCGAGAGCCCTCACCTTTCGTTTGCAGCCGATCGGCTGACGAGGTTCCGGAAGTTGAGCAATGGACCTCACAGCGCAAACCATTCTTCCGCGACCGTCCTGGATATCGGCACGAGGTAATTCCTGCGGATCATCTGCGGGCTCGTCCCAGTTTCTTCGGCAACCCGGTTGACGTCCTGGAGAATCGCCAGCCGGTAGGAAATATAACTGTTGCGAAAGGCGTTGCGCCGGTAGGGAACGCCGGCCTTTTCCACCTCGCGCTCCCAGGCGTGCCAAAGCGAGTTGGCCGATGCCCAGTCTCCGGCAACGCGTCCGTGCTTCAGATCCGCAGGGTACTCCGCGAGCCGCTTACCGAGGTTGGGCAGGATGAGAACCAAGCGCGCATCGATCTTGCCGACGGCATCCGGCACGCGGATGCAGTTGTCTTTTTCGTCAACCATGACCCACCACAAACGGACGATTTCTTCGGTGCGAACTCCCGAAAAGGCCTTGATTTCGGTGGTGAGGCGGAGCGCCGGAGTGGTTGACTTGAGAATGCGCCGCATCTCCTCAGGGGTATAAATGTCGTTGCGCTGCAGGACTGCCGTTGCCTCATCCTCGGTGGTGATTTGCTGGCGTGGCTCGGAGAAATCAGACGTTGCGGCGGCGGCGTGTTCGAGGTTTCTGGGCAGGAAATTCTTTTTCTGGGCGAAGTTAAAATAGGCGATTACGCCTTTGCGCCAGTTGTTCTTATTCCGCGCCTTGCCTCCCAGTTGGCTGAGAAACTCGTCAATATCCGGAGTGTCGATGCGGGCAATGGCTCCCGGAAAGATGCCGACGAACTTGCCGACGATTTTCTCCACGTCGCGCATGTGGTAGACGCCGGCGCCTCGCTTTTCCAGGTGCTTGAGGTACTCCTGATAGACTTCGTCAGTCGTGGCGCCATGCCGGACTCGCTGGCCGAAGGTATTGTGGAAATCGACTGCTTCCTCCAGTGTTGCCCCTTTTACGCGGGTCCGCAGCTCGGCATAGTGGCGGCAGGCTTGGTCCACCTCGAGACTCAACGGCTGCACCGCCTTTTGGGCGAGAACGTAGATGCGGCGGTCCTGTTCGGTGAGGTACTGGGAACGGACCCCGTCGGCGGCCAGTTGTCCGGCCAGTTCCTTAGCCAGCGCCTTGGCTTTGGCCAGCGTATTGCGGCGCCGAAAGACGCGCTGCTTCCCTTCGTAATAAACGATCTTAAACGAAGGGTAAGTTTTGGACGGGGAATCCCCGTTGCCGTTGTCGGGCTGAGGATTGGATCCTTCCAGCGCAGAGGCCTTCTTGCTGGTCCGGATAGTCACCGGAGACTCGTAAATGGGGATCGAAACCGAACCGGAGGAAACCTCGGCGATTGGTTTCCTCCCCGCGTCGCTTTGATCAGGGCGGCCCATATCCCATTCTAAAGCCGGGCCGCGGCCGACTTTCTTGGCACGCCGCGTTTAGAAAAGGCGCCGCTCAGGATCGCTTCAGGGGCAGACGCGCCAGAACAACAGAAAAAGCTGCGGAAAAAACCGGGCCGAAGGGCAGGTAGCGGCGGAGGTGGGTCAAATCCGTGGCAAAAGTCGGTGACATTGAGGAAACCCTTGAAAAGATTGGAGCGAGCGAAGGGATTCGAACCCTCGACACTCACGTTGGCAACGTGATGCTCTACCAGGCTGAGCTACGCTCGCGTCCGTTCAGGCCCGAATAAGTTACGGGAACACCATGGGAAAGCAAGCGCAGATTTCATCTTTTTGCGCAACTACGCGTGAGGCCAAGCGGGTCTGGCGGGGCGGCGTCCGGCAGTTCGGGGCAGCCCTGCACCGCCGCGAGTGTCGCAGGCCTATTCGGCGGTCATGAACTCGGGTTCGGCCACCGGAACCGCGCGCGCAATGGCGCCGGCTTCTTCACCGGCATGTTGCCGGGCGATCAGCACATAGAGCGACGGAATGACCAGCAGGGTGAATAATGTGCCCAGGGCCATGCCCGCCACCACCGTGATACCGATGGAATTGCGCGCCGCCGCGCCGGCTCCGCTCACTAGCGTCAGCGGAAAGTGGCCACAGATGGTCGCCGCGCTGGTCATGAGCACCGGCCGCAGCCGAATCAACGCCGCTTCCCGTGCGGCCTGCAGCTTGCCGCGGCCGGCGCGCTGGAGTTCGTTGGCGAACTGGACGATGAGAATACCGTTCTTCGACACCAGCCCGATGAGCGTCACCAGACCCACCTCCGAATAGATGTTGAGGGTCGTGGTCCAGCCGGTGGTAAAGAAGGGCATGCCTTGCCCCGGCATTTTCAGGAAGCTGAAGGTCAGCGCCCCGAACATGGCCAGTGGCACTGAACCCAGCAGGATGATCAGCGGGTCGCGGAAGCTGTTGAACTGGGCCGCCAGCACCAGGAAAATCAGCACCAGCGCCAGCGCGAACGCGGGAAGGAACTTGCTGCCTTCCATGCGCAACTGGCGTGATTCCCCCGTGTAATCCAGCTTGTAGCCGCGCGGCAGGATTTTGGCCGCCTCGGCTTCCAGCCGGTTGAGGGTCTCATCAAGCGGGCGCACCGCCACTCCGCTGATCTTGACGGCGTTGAATTGCTGGAACCGGTTCAAAGTCCGCGGCCCGGTCTTTTTCTGCAGGTGCGCAAAAGTGCTCAGCGGGACCAACTGCCCGCCCGGGCCCTTGACGTAAGTGCTCGAGAGCTGGTTCGCGTTGAGACGCTCGACTCGCTTGAGCTGGGGAATCACCTTGTAACTGCGGCCGGCGAAATTGAAGCGGTTGACGAAATTGCCGCCCACCAGCGTGGCCAGGTCCGAGCCCACCGTCGCCATGTCCAGGCCAAGCGACGCGACCTTGTCGCGGTCCATCACCAACTCCACCTCCGGCTGGTCGATCTTGGTATCAATGATGGGCGGGAAGGCAAAGGTGCCGTTGGTAGCGATGCGTTGCTGCAGCATCTGGGCAAATTGCAGAATGGACTCCGGTTCAGCCGTCGAGCCGATGACCACCTCGACCGGAAAGGTGCCGCCGCCGGGCAACGCCGGGGGCGTGACCAGCATCGTGCGGATGCCGGGAACGGTGCTCGCCTCTGCCTGCACCTCGGGAGCGATCTGGAACACAGTCCGCTTCCGCTCGCCCCACGGCTTGAGCACCAGCCCACAGAAGCCGTTGTCCGGGAAGGTAATCTGGAACGTCTGCCCCTTTTCGGGCACTGCCAACAGCTTCCGGTTGACGGCCTCGGTATAGAACGTGGTTTGGTCGATCGTGGCATCGGCCGGCGCCTCGACGATCCCCATCACAAAGCCCTGGTCTTCGGTGGGCGCCAACTCCTTCGGCGCGAGCAGGAACATGGGGATCGTCAGGAGACTCAGCACCACCCAAATAATATACACCGCCGGCCGCGCCCCCAGCGTCGCGTCGAGCACGCGCGCGTATGCCCGGCGCAAGCGGTCGAATCCATGGTTGATGCGGCCGACAAGCCCGCGCTCTTCGCCGCCGGCGTCCAGCAGTTTCGACGACATAACCGGCGACAGCGTCAGCGCCACGACGCCGGAAATGAACACGGCACCCGCCAGCGTGAAAGCGAACTCGCGGAACAGCGAGCCCGTCAGCCCGCCCTGCAGACCAATCGGCGCATACACGGCGGCCAGCGTGATGGTCATCGCAATGACCGGGCTCACCAGTTCGCGCGCGCCCAGCAAGGCCGCCCGCACCGGCGTCTGGCCTTCCCGCACGTGGCGCTCCACGTTCTCGACAATGACGATGGCATCATCGACCACCAACCCAACCGACAGGACGATCGCCAGCAACGTCAGCAGGTTCAGTGAAAACCCGAACACCTGCATCAGGAAGATCCCGCCGATGAGCGAGATGGGAATCGCCACCAGCGGCACCAGCACGGAGCGCAGCGAGCCCAGAAACAGGAAGATGACAATCGCGACGATCGCCAGCGTCTCAGTCAGCGTCTTCAAGACCTCGCGGATGGCGTCGTCGATATACTTGGTGGCGTCATAGGCAATCTTACCCGTGAGCCCGGTCGGGAGCTCTTTTTCGATGAGCTGCATCTCGGCCCGCACCCGCTTGATGACGTCCAGGGAATTGGCGTTCGGCAACGGCCAGACTCCCATGAACACCGCCCGCTCACCCGAGAAACGCACCTCGGCTTCGTAATCCTCCGCCCCCAGTTCGACATCCGCCACATCCCGCAGCCGCACCAGCTTGTCGCCGCTCTGACGCACTACGAGGTTGCGGAACTCGTCGAGCGAGCGCAGGTCGGTATTGGCGCTGAGGTTCACCTGGACCAGCGAGCCTTTGGTGTGGCCGACGGCGGAGAGGAAATTGTTGGCCGCCAGCGCCTCGCGCACCTGGTTGGGGTTGATGTTGAACGCCGCCAGGCGGTCGGGTTTGAGCCAGATCCGCATCGCGAAGGTGCGCCCGCCCAGGATATCGGCGCGCTGCACGCCCTCCAGAGCCGAGAGCCGCGGCTGCACCACGCGCACGAGGTAGTCCGTGATCTGGTTGGCCTCCAGAATGTCCGAGGCGAAACTCAGGTAGGCAGCCGCAAACTGGGAGTCGGCGGACTCGACACTGATGATCGGCACCTCCGCCTCGGGCGGCAGGTCGTTGCGCACTTGATCAACCTTGGCGCTGATCTCGGCGAGCGCCTTGGTGGGTTCGTAATTGAGCTTGAGCCGGGCGGTGATGGTCGAGAGACCCAGCTTGCTGCTGGATTGCAGATAATCGATGCCGTCCGCGGCGGCGATGGCCCGCTCGAGCGGCGTGGTAATGAACCCGCGCACCAAGTCGGCGCTCGCGCCGACATAGACCGTCGTGACGGTGACAGTCGCGTTGTCGCTGCGCGGGTATTGACGGATGTTCAGTGAACGGATCGCCTGCACCCCGGCGATCAGGATCACCAGGTTCACCACCAACGCCAAAACCGGGCGCCGGATGAAAATGTCGGTGAAGGATTTCACGGAAGGGACCGTTAAATGGTTACCACGCTAAAACGTTAAATCGGCAGGCCCAAAGCGCCCCGCCTTCGATTCAGCCCCATCCAACGATTTAGCCATTTAACCTTTTACTTTGGTCAGCTATCCGCCGGTTTCGGCGCGGCCTCGTTCTTCGGCGCCACGGAGTTGTTCTCGATCACCGACATGCCGTTGCGCAGTTTGAAGGCGCCGGCGCTCACTACCCGCTCGCCCGCGTTCAGGCCGGATTCCACCGTCAGCAAATCACCGCGCGCGCGGCCAACCCGGATGAATTTTTGGCGCACCGTCCATTGCGGCTGGGTGTCCTTGCCCGGTTTGGACTCGATGACATACACCGAGTCGCCGTAGGGCGCGCTCAGCACGGACGTTGCCGGGATGACCAGCACGGTTTGTTCCTGGGGCAGGAGTACCTCCACCCGCGCGAACATGCCCGGCCGCAGCGCCTGGTCGGCGTTTTCGAAAGTGGCCTGCAGGCCAACGCTGCGCGTCTGCTGGTCCAGGTCGGGGTTGATGGCGGTCAGCGTGCCCTCGAACGACCGGTCGGGGTAGGCGTCGGTCGTCACCCGGACGCGCATGCCACTTTTGAGCGCGGCCAATTCCTGCTGCGGCAGCGAGAAATCCGCATAGACCGGCGAGAGCGCTTGCAGGGAGACCACCGATTTGCCGGCATCCAGGTACTGCCCGAGGTTGACCATGCGGATGCCCGCCTGGCCCGCAAACGGCGCGCGTAGCGTTTTCTTCTCGATGATCGCCTTAATATTGTCCGCATTGGCGGCGTACTGTTTCAACGTTGATTCGGCTGTGTCAAAATCCGATTGCGAGACCGTCTTCTCCTGGCGCAACGTGCGCATGCGGTCGAGGTTGAGCTTGGCCAAATCGACCTGGGCCTCGATGGAGCGCAGTTGCGCCACCTCGGACGAAGTGTCCAGCCGCACCAACACATCCCCCTTGGCGACGTTCGCCCCGGATTCGAACGCAATCTCCACCACCGTCCCGGCGATCTCCGGCGTCACGGTCACGCCCTGAACGGCGCTGATCGACCCGATGGCGGTGAAAGAGTTCGGCCATTGCTCCTGCCGCACGACCGCCGAAGCGACGGCCTCAGGCGCCGGGGCGTACGACGCGCCCGCGCTCATGAGAGTCTTGATCTGCATCACCTTGACCCCGGCCAAAGCGCAGGCGACCACCAACACCAGAAGAATTGCCAATGCAATCTTGCTCTTCATACATCCAAAATCGGCCCCATAGAGTAGGCATGAACGCCGGTTCCGTCAAATGCGGCAAAACGTCGGCCGTGTCCTAAAATAATCAGGACACTACCAAAACGTCAGACCACCAGAGCCGCCCGGGTCGGGGG
>Ga0335071_10007486_pt1 | contig 11232 bp, 8 predicted proteins | sample Lox_Sample_15_FD_206724 | JGI IMG/M metagenome (GOLD analysis project Ga0335071, IMG submission 206724) | Soil microbial communities from Loxahatchee National Wildlife Refuge, Florida, United States - Lox_Sample_1.5 | ecosystem: Environmental > Terrestrial > Soil > Wetlands | place: USA: Florida...
GGTCCGCACCTACACGACGTTATTCGCCGCCTACTGTCAGGCCTTCGATGCGGACCGTGGGTGCGGCTACGGCGCCGCGGAATTCCAGGTCGCTGGCGATTTCCGCGATGTTGAAGAAAAGCTCCTTCAGATTGCCCGCAACCGTAATTTCTTCCACCGGGAAGGTCAGTTCACCATTCTGAATCCACAAGCCTGATGCTCCGCGGGAGTAGTCGCCCGTCACCAGGTTCACGCCCTGGCCCAGAAACTCGGTGACATACAAACCTTCTTTGATTCCCGCGATCAATTCTTTCGGCGACTTCGGGCCGGGCTGGAGGAAGTAGTTTCCCGGTCCAATCCCAGGAGTCCCTGCCAGCCCACGCGAGGCGTTGGCTGTGGTTTGCAGGCCCAGCTTCTTCGCCGTATAGGTGTTCAGCAGGTACGACTTCAGCACTCCGTTTTCGATCACCATCGTGCGCCGGGTGGGAATGCCTTCTCCGTCGAACGGACTTGTACCGAATCCGCCCGGGATGGTGCCGTCGTCGATCACCGTGACGTTGTCGCCGGCGATTTTCTGGCCCAGCTTCCCTGCCAGGAAACTTGCGCCGCGATAGACGGAGTCTCCGTTGATCCCCTCGAAAATGTGTTCGAGGATCGAGGTAGAGACCATGGGATCGAATACGACGGGAACTTTGGCGGTTTTTACTTTCTTCGCGCCCAGGCGCCGGAGGGTGCGCTCGGCGGCAATCTTACCGACCTTCTCGGGTGCATCCAGAGTGTTCAGCTTGCGTGCCACCGAGTACCAGTAGTCGCGCTGCATGGCGCCGCTTTCCGACTGAGCGATCGGAACCGCAGCTACCGAACAGTATGAGCGCTTGTATTCCCCGACGAACCCGTGCGAATTGGCCAGCACTTTGCGCCCGGTCGCGGCGTCGAAGGATCCGCCTTCGGAGTTCTTGATGCGCGGATCGAAATCGAGCGCGGCTTTTTCAGCGCGGCGGGCGTAGTCGATGCGGTCGGGGCCGGGTAGTGAGTAGACGTCTTCGTGGTACAGATCGAGATCGCCCTCAAGCTGGCCGAGTTGATCAGCAGTGGGGATCCCCGAGAAGGGATCTTCGGATGTGATCTTTGCGAGCTGAAGGGCAGAGCTCAGCATACGGTCGAGGCCTTCTTTCGAGAAGTCGCTCGAGTAGGTGCTGGCGGCGCGCTGTCCGAAGAAGATTCGGACTCCGACGGACTTGGAGCCGGCCTCTTTGAGGGTTTCCACCTGGCCCAGGCGAACCAGGGTGGAGAATTCGTCGCCTTCGCGGACGACGCATTCAGCGGCGGTCGCACCATGTTTCATGGCGCGCGCGACGATGTCGGTCGCGACTTCTTTCAAGTCAGTCGCGAATTTCGGTGTTTCAAGTTCAGTTGGCATAAGTAGATTCACAACGCAGAGGGCTCAGAGGACGCGGAGGGATTGCATGGTCCTTCGCTTCGCTCAGGACAGAGCTTCAGAATATTCGCGCATCCGCGTTCATCGGCGGAGGAGAAATTACTGCATGAAGCCGCCTGGATCCTTTCTTGCTGTGCCACCTACGGTGAGGCGGTCGACTTTCAATGTCGGGATGCCTACGCCTACCGGGACAGCCTGTCCGTCTTTGCCGCAGGTGCCTACGCCTTCGTCGAGCTTCAGGTCGTTGCCGACCATGCTTACTCGCGTCAGGACGTCGGGGCCGTTACCGATGAGCGTGGCGCCTTTGATCGGGGCGGTAATCTGGCCGTCCTCGATCATGTACGCTTCGCTGGCAGAAAAAACAAATTTCCCGTTGGTGATGTCAACCTGGCCTCCGCCGAAATTGACGGCATACACACCGTGCTTCACCGAGCGGATGATGTCTTCGGGATTATCCTGGCCGGCGAGCATGTAGGTGTTCGTCATGCGTGGCATGGGGATATGTTCGTAGCTCTCGCGGCGACCGTTGCCGGTATTCGCCATGCCCATCAATCGAGCGGAAAGCTTGTCGCTTAAATACCCTTTGAGGATTCCGTTCTCGATGAGCACAGTTTCCTGGGTCGAGTTGCCTTCGTCATCGACGTTCAGCGACCCACGGCGCCAGGGCATAGTTCCGTTGTCCACTACCGTACATTTTTCGCTGGCGACTCGCTTGCCGATCAGGCCTGCGAATGCGGAAGTCTTCTTGCGATTGAAATCGGCTTCGAGGCCATGGCCCACGGCTTCGTGCAGCAGGACGCCGGGCCATCCCGGGCCGAGAACAACTTCCATTTCTCCGGCGGGAGCTTCGCGAGCGTCAAGTTGGAGGATCGCCTGGCGGGCAGCTTCCTTGGCGAAGTGCTCGGGATTCTTGTCTCCGAAGAAGAAGTCGAGGGCGACGCGGCCTCCGCCACCCGCACTGCCGCGGGCGGAATTGCCATCCGTCTTCGCGATGCAGGAGACGTTCATGCGGGCGAGAGGTTGAGAATCTTCGGCGAACGTGCCGTCGGAAGCAACGACGAGAATGTTGCGGAGTTCGTCGGCGTAGCTGGCGCGGACTTCCTTGATGCGCGCATCGTAGGCGCGAGCAGCCTTGTCGGCGCGCATAACCAGCTCGACTTTGGCGCTGATTTCGGCGTCGACACTCGGCAGAGTTACCGGATAGAGGCTGCGCGCCTGCGTCTTTTGGAATCCGGCAACCGGCGTCTTGGCTGGCGCGCTGGCGATCAGGGCCGCGGTGCGAGCTGCGTGCAAAATGCGGTTTGGAGAAAGATCGTCGGTGTAGGCGTACCCTGTGCGCTCTCCTGAAAATACTCGGATACCGCATCCCGCCGAGATGCCCTGGGAGGCGGATTTCACCATGGATTCGTCCATGGAAAGCGAGGTTGAGGAAAGGTATTCGAAATACAGGTCGGCGTAGTCGCCTCCGGCAGAGAGGGCGGCGGCTAAGTAGCGCTCGAGGTCGCGTTCGGTCAGGCCGTAATGTTCGAAGAAAAAGCGGGATTTTTCGGTGACTTTGTCCACGTTGATTAGATGTCCTCGGGGTTCGGGAAGACTCGCTTGAGTCCATTATCCCACACTAGTCGTGAGTCCTGAGACGCGAGTCCCCAGGTTGTGCGAAGCAGTCACGCTTCGCCGACTGGACAGCCGAGGCCGCTGTCGCTACATGGTCTGGGGATTTCCACACTGGCTATGTTCATTCGTCACAGACTTCGGACTGGGCTCTGTGAACAAATCCTGTCGTGACTCCAGACGCGCTTAGCCGGACGGTGCGGGACTTTCTGAACGGAGCTTCGGGCGCCGTAGTGCTCGAGGATGGCGCGGTCGTGTTCGATCTGGAGCGGGCAAAATATTCGATTTCCGGCGAGTACGACAAGTGCCTGCTGCATCTGTGGTCGGCGGAGCGGAATGCGGTGCGGCGGGTGCTTGATGCGGAGTTGAAGAACGGGATGCTTCGCCTCTGGGTGCAGCGCATGGGGCAGGCGCGTCCGACGAAGATGGAGATCTGCCGCGAGCGGGACCGGCGGTCTCCTTCGGCGAAGAAGGCATGCCGGGCGGCATACGAGGCGAAACTTCGGCGCGTCTTGGAGCGGCATTTCGCGGATTTCCGCATTGAGCGGCTGAGCACGGGGATGGACCTGGAAAAGTCGTTTGGCCCCATCTACACGCGTGGCGTGATACGGCGGGGGCAGGCGGGGTTTGCGGTCCTGGGCGTGAATGCGGCGGAGACGCAGACCTCAATAGATGCGGCTCTGACGTTTGGGATCTTGTGGCTGGACGTCTGCCGGCTAGATCCCCACGTCTCTGAAAAGAAGCGAGACGTGGGGCACCCGCGAAATCTGGGGCATCCCATCTCGTTCTTCGTGGAAGGGCTTTGCCTATTTGTACCGGCAGGGTGTTCGGCTTTGGTGCGGGAGCGAATGGCCAATCTACATCACGGGGTTGCGAAGTGGCGGTTGTTTGAGTTCGATGAGCGGCACGATTCGCTCGTGGAGGTGGATTGCTCGGATCGAGGGAACATCTCGACACGATTAGTGCATGCTCCGAATGAAACAGCAGCACTGGAGAGATTCGCGGAGTCCATTCAGAAGATCCGGGGCATTCTACCGAATTGCGAGGTCGTGGTTCTTTCCCCCGCCGAAGTTGCATTTCGGTGGCGTGGGCTGGAGTTTGCGCGGGCTCGAATGGGTGCCGAGGCACTGACGTTTCGAAGCAAGCAGGAAATCGCGTTTGGAGTCGGCGCCGAGGAACGCGTTCTGGAGGATCGCAATTGGTCGTTTTTTGTGGACCTGCTCGGCACCTTGCGGGACCACCGCCATCCTTACGGGCCGCGACAGCATGCATTGTTCCGAATGCATCCTGAGCGCTGGCTGGAGTCGCTGGTGGGGGGGGATGTCAGCGTGGTGGCGGAACGGCTGGAGGCAGAGTCGGTGTATTCGCAGGTGCCGGCGTTTTCGGCAGCGGACCGGGCGATGATTGATGTGTTGACGCTGACGCGTGACGGACGACTGGCGGTGGTGGAGTTGAAGGCGGATGAGGATCTCCATTTGCCGCTGCAGGGGCTCGATTACTGGTCGCGGGTGCGGTGGCATCATGCGCGGGGGGAGTTTTTGAAGTTCGGTTATTTTGGCGGGCGGGAGTTGTCATCGGAGGCGCCGTTACTGTTTCTGGTGGCGCCTGCTTTGCATGTGCATCCGTCGACGGATACGGTCTTGCGGTATATCTCGCCGGAGATTGCCTGGGAGTTTGTGGGTATTGACGAGCGGTGGCGGGAGGGGATCAGGGTGGTACTTCGGAAACGGTCTCCGCACGGGGACACGGAAGCACGGAGGAGCCGCGAGGCGGCTGTATTGGCGTGAAGTAGTCTCTCTGGTCGGGATGGTTCCGTTTTGAGAATACCCCCACTCACTGAGCGGCTGCCGCGACCATAGAGGCCCTTCGTCTCCGCGCTCCGGATGACCTGATTTGGTCTCAGCTCATTATTCCTTCCAGGCGCCTAGCAAGCGGCGAACATCGATTAGTTGGGCTATGTGGTAGCCATTGTGGTCTGCGAGCAGTAAAGCTTCGCGCAGGATCGTCTGACCGTCACCCCAGGGAATCTTCGCGAACAAATCTGTCTTGGGATTTGCTACCAGATCCTCCATCGCTTTGAGGTCGGCCCGAAATTGCGCCAGACTCTTGGTCCAGGCTTGCGGGTTGGGCGGGGCTGGGTCCTTGGGCCAGTAACCCTCGGGCCATTTCGGTGATTCGTGTTTTGGGGTTCGGCTGAATTCGAGGATGTCCCATTGCGCAATGCGGAGATGTTCGAGGAGCATCCACGGGGAGTGGGGGAAGTTGGGCGGCTTCTCACCCTGGAATTTCGAAGGGAGGTCTTCCATGGCCTGCTCGAATGTTGCGTGGGCGTTGCCACCTTTCAATAGATCGACAAGATGTTTGCGCAGGGCAGCGTGCGGGTCGGCAGCCTTCTTCTTCGGCATGGTGGCTCCTGGGTGATTCCAGTCTAGTGCGGGTGAGGAACTCTTGGCCACGGCCGCAAGCATCGATGAGGGATCTCGCACGCGGGCGTGACTCGTCCGGGGCTGCAGGCTCCGCTCTTGATGGACCGCACGCTCGCTGCGCTCGCGGGACGGACCAATGGGCCCGTCGCCACATAGTTATTGCTGCGATGACGTTGCGGGTTGCGTCGAAGATTGTTCCGTCGTGTTGCCGATGGCATCGCCGGAGAGGATCAGTTCGACTCGGCGATTTTGCTGGCGTCCTTCGGGAGTGTCGTTGGAGGCGATGGGCTCGCTTTTGCCGAATCCCTGGGCGTCGATCGTGCTGCCGGAAATTCCCTGTTGCACGAAGTAATCCCTTACAGCTTCGGCGCGTTGCTCGGAAAGTTTCTGGTTGTAGTCGTCGGTGCCCACGCTGTCGGTGTGGCCTTCGACGGCGAGATGCAGGCTGGGATAGGCAAGAATGATGCCGGAAACTTTGGCCAGGCGCTCGCGGGCACCCGGCATGAGTTCAAAACTGCCGCTGCGAAACAGAACGTCGCTCATGTTCGCGATCAATCCACGGGCGGAGTCGCGAGTGGCGAGAACCTGATTCAGCTGCTGGAGCAAGCGGGCGCGCAGTTCGGCTTTTTCCTGCTCGGCCTGCTGACGCAGGCTTTCAGACTGCGCGGCGGCGGCTTTGGCTTTGTCAGCCTCGACGGCGAGGGCCTGCTGCTGCGCTAAGGCTTCGGCTTTTGCCTTCTCCGCTTCTTCCTTCTGGCGGGCGGCTTCCTGCGCGGCGGCGAGAGCTTCCTGCCGGGCTTGTTCCGCCTCGGCTTTCGCTTGTTCTGCTTGTTGGCGCGCTTGTTCGGCCTGCTCGCGGGCGGCCTCCGCATCGGCACGACGCCTGGCTTCGGCATCCGCATCGGCGCGGGCCTTGGCTTCACGGGCTGCCGCTTCGGCTTGGGCTTCGTCTTCTGCTTTCTTCTTTACTGCCATAAGCCGCGCTTCTTCGGCAGTCTCGGTGGCTTCTTTCGCAGCGGCTTCTACGATTTCTCTTTTTGATTTCTGCCGGAAGAGTTCTTCCGCATGCATCTGCTGCTGTCCGGCCTTCGAGAGGATGGCCGGGGCATACTTGTCGGCTTCGGCAATGTGCGCAATCCGGACGGCGTTGCGCGCTTCAAACAGCTCCAGCGGAGTCTTGGAATCGATGCCAAAGATGGCGTCCTGAATGTGCGCGTTGGTGGAGGCGTAGGTGCCGCGGGTGACGAGTTCGTACTTCGCGTCGATGTTTTCAGTGGCAGCGCCGCTGATCGATGCGCTCTCCATGACGACCATGTTGCCGGGCTGGCTTACGGCGAAGTAGGGCTCGGCGGTCACGATCATGCCGAAGGTCTGCAGGTCAGTGAAGGCCTTCAGGTGCGCGTTGCCGTTCTTGTCGAGGGTGAGTTCGCCGAGATTGACGGGACGGCCCTGAGGCGAGACGGCCCAGAGAACGTACGTCAGGTATTCGAGGCCAAACTTCGTCGCATCCTCGACGCCCGTGAATCTGACGTCGATCTCGAAGTTGGTTTTCTTGCCTTCCACTTTGGCTTCGCCGCTAGCCCCGCGCAGCAGATCGGTACCGGTGAAATCGACTTTCGTCGATCCGCCCTGCAGGCGGTAGTGCATGGCTTTGGTGGTGCGTGAAACGGTATTTGCGGGCGCAGTCGATTGCGTCTGCGCAGACGCGAGGGCGGCCAAGGCGGCGATAACAAGGGTTAATTTTTTCACGGCGATTTTCTCGACTCGAGCAGATTGAGGGGCTGCTAATCTTCCCTATGTTGCGGGAAATGAAGGGGAAAGGAAAATGCGGGAAGGGATGCGACTTTGGTAACGGGCGGCGAGCTTTCGACTCTGCCCGAGATGCAATTTGCTTCCGTCAGGCATCACTGGCCTCGGCCTCAGGGCAATCTGGCCATTGCGCCTTTAACGCCTACGATCAGGGCCCCGCCTTCGGCGGATACGCTGAGCGCATTGAACTTCAAATCTGGAGCACCGGCCGAGATCCGATGGACGGAATGGGCACCAATCTTGAGAATGAAGCCCTGGGCAGCCACATATAGGACACCTCTAGCTTTGTCGTAGGCCGCAGAGGAGAAAAAGGACTGCGGGCGGATGGATGAGAGAGTCCAAGTCTGGCCACCATCTTCCGTAAACGCAAGGTTCGGGCCGTCGGCGGCGGGCTGCTTGTAGTCGCCGCCGGCGATGACTCCGTGCTGAGCGTCTTCGAAGGCCACGGAGAAGATTCCGGTGGAGTCTTTCCCGTGCACGATCGGAGTATTAAAGACTTGCCAGGTCTTCCCGCCGTCCGCGGAGTGAAAAACGCGGGCGACCGGGCCCCCCGTGGCGAACCATATATTGGGATCAGGAGAGGAATTGAGGGCGCTTGAAGATGATCTCAAAGGACTTTGTAGTATCGCGATACAGCTGTTGCTGGCCGCAAATGCGCCTTCCCCAGGGATAGCTTCCGGGAGCTGCGCGGGCGGGAGTGGATGCCAGTGTTGGCCGTCCTCTGTTAGCAAGAGCTCAAATTTCAGTCTCCCGGAGCTGTCCGGGACGGGGTCGCCGATGACGATGCCATGGGCAGTATCCCAAAAGACCATGGAATCAAAGAATCCCTTGGGATTGTCATTCGCGTATTGCATGGTCCAGTGCTGTCCCGCGTCGGCGGTGTGATAGATCCGGGATTGATCGCCCGCGCCGATCGACATCAGGAAGGCTTCATCAGCGGAGAATGCCGCTACGGCGCGGAAATCCAGATCTGTAGCGCCGGCTACCTGAGCTGATTTCCAGCTGTGCCCACCGTCGGTGGTGCGGAGATAAGTTCCGTGTGTACCGCTGGCCCAGGCGACCTGTGGGGAGACTGCGGTAACGCCGCGAAGGCTCTCGGTGGTATGGGAGCTTTCCACAGCCAGGGCCGACATGGCGGCGGCAAGAAGAACGAGGAAGTTCATTTTACGAATTGTACTGCCGTGAAAAAAACGGTTCGAAATCGATGTAGCCGCCCCACTCTTCTTGGCTTACAATGTTCGCACCAGAGGTGATCGCCACCTCGGAGTTTTTCTACGTCGTGTCCTTCACCAGCCACCGTCTCAGCCGTCACGGGCGTTTGGGTCGTGACAAACAGGGTTGATTACCTAGGTCACTTGGCGGGAGATTCGTTGTCTTTCTAACATGCAGACACCGAGAGAAATCAGCGAGAACCTCGCTATGCATGGGATCGCAATAGCCCTCCTGACCGAGGACCGAGAACACCTATCCGCGTTGCAGACCCGAGTCGAAGCGACACGGCTGGGTCGGACTGCATTTACGAATATTGGTTTTCCCTCAAGCGCGACCGACGGGATCCTGCGCCAACTGCAGGAATCGGGCGCCGAAGTCGTCGTCGTGGATGTGCCGACGCACGATCCGGAGCGGGCCGTCCGGGCGATTGAGTTGATCCGCGCCACGACCCTGCAAATCGCGATCTTTGCCAACGGAGAGATGGCCCGGCCGGCCAACATCGTAGCGGCCATGCGTGCCGGCGCAGGCGAATACATAGACGAGACCACAGGATCCGACGGCTTGCTGGAAGCGCTTACGCGCTTTGCGTCCATGCGCACGCGCGCGCCTGGAACCGGCGGCAAGGCCCGGGTACTGACATTTTTAAGCGCAAAGGGCGGAGCTGGTTGCACCACTGCGGCGGTGAATACAGCTCTCGCGCTGCAGCAGTCCCACGGTGATGTTGTTCTGGTGGATTTCGCCCCAGTGGGCCATGCGGCCTTGCACCTGAATTTGCGTCCGCAATTCGGCGTGCTCGACGCACTACAGAACCTGCATCGCATGGATTTCTCGCTGCTGGACGGGCTGATGACTCCCACCAAAGAGGGCTTGCAGCTTCTCGCCGGGCCGCAGCAGCCTTATCCCACAGAGCCCACGCCCGGGGAGCTGGCGCGCTTGTTCGATCTGTTGGTCAATCATTACCGATTTGTGGTTGTAGATGCATCCAGCCGCCTCGATCCCACAACGCGGCTGCTCTCGGATCTCTCCAATGCCGTGCTGGTTGTGGCTCAAACCGACGTGGTCTCACTGTGGAGCGTCGGGAGAATCCATACCTTCCTCGAAGAAGGCAGCGAGCGGGATCGGCTGCACGTCGTACTGAATCGGTATAAGAAGATTCCCGGTTTCACCGACGACGATGTGGAGAATGCCACAAACTGCAAAGTTCTCTGGAAGGTGCCGAACGCATTCCACTCAGTCTCGCCGGCGATCGACCATGGAACCCCAGTGGTCTTGCAGGAAGGTCTGGAGATCAGCCGCTCATTCCGCGGACTGGCAGCTGCCTTGGCCGAGGCCTCCTCTGGATCTGAAAGTGGTCCCGACCTGGTATTCGGAGCGGACCGGAAAACCGCCAAGAAAGCCCCCGGACGGTTAAGCCTGTCGCCGATGCGAGCCGGGCAATAGCGAATACCCAGTACCGAGTTGCGGGTCATTTTCCAGCCTTCCAATAGGATCTCTTCCATCAAATACTAAAGCGCTCACTGCCTTTGAGTCTGGGGCGGGGCGGCGTCTTCCGGGAATTCTTTGAAGGCCACTTCTCGCGAGCGAGATGTCACCTTCTTGTTCGCGTCGCTGGTTTTTTCGGTTAACGTACCCTTCAATACAAAATAGGCCTCCTCCCCCGGAGCCTTGCCCTCCCCGCGTTCAACTGTGCCTTTGAACTCGAAGGAGACACCGTGGACGACGTCCGTAGTGAACGCTAATTTATTTCCCTCGAGTTTGCCCGTCTTGAAGAATTGATCGAGAAAAGCGCCCTGATCACTTTCGCCGCTCCCATAACGAGAGATGAACCCGGTTATACGGCCATCATCCTCGACGGTAATCTGCACGAATTCGCCTTCCTTCAAGAAGGTGTACATGCCTGAGTACTGGCGCCCTGTTTGCTGTTCCGGGGCGGTTTGAGGTTTATCCGCCGGCTGCTGCGCAATGATGGATGGGTTGAGAAACGCGAGGGCGACGAAAGTGACAAGGAAAGATTTGGGCATAAGGTTCCGGTCCATCGTACTGTGCGCGTACGTGCGCTCACAATGGAAGGTTTGATTCGATCTTCGCCAGGCACCGGAAGTGCTTTCCGGCTACCCTAAACGGGCTTCCGCCATCTACCATAGGACAATGTCCCAGGGGAACCAGCCAAGCGGGGTAGTCTTTTCCGAGCCCGTTCCGGCGCTTTTGGTAGAGCTGCCATCGTGGAGCGCGGTATTTTTCCGAAACCTGCGGGAGACGGTGTTTCCTGAACGCCTTCCTCCACTGGAACTGGAATCCGCTCCGGCACCGTTTTGGCCGGATGTCTTTGTGAGGCGAGGATTGCCCTGGTTCACATTCGTGGAATCCGGCGCCTACCATGTGATCGCTCTAACTGTGCTGATTGGGCTGACTCACTTTCTGGGATTGCATCCCACTCCCGTGGTGCGCTCCTCGTTCGATCACACCCAGGTGGTCTATTATTCGCCTTCTGAATACTTGCCGCCCCTGGATACACGCAGCGATCCCGGCCCCCAGCCGGCGAAAGCCGACCCGGTGTATGCCAAGCAGCCGATCATCTCCGTCCCGCGTGAGGCGGACAATCCATCCCAAACGATCGTCGCGCCCCCGCGAGTTAGATTGAAGCAGGACGTAGCGTTGCCTAACATCGTGGCATGGTCGGATAAAACGGCGAAGCCGCAGTTGGAAATCCCTGCGGTTCCGCTGACTCCCGCCGCCGAGATCTCGCGGATCGGGCCG
>Ga0335071_10007487_pt1 | contig 11232 bp, 9 predicted proteins | sample Lox_Sample_15_FD_206724 | JGI IMG/M metagenome (GOLD analysis project Ga0335071, IMG submission 206724) | Soil microbial communities from Loxahatchee National Wildlife Refuge, Florida, United States - Lox_Sample_1.5 | ecosystem: Environmental > Terrestrial > Soil > Wetlands | place: USA: Florida...
CCGGCGCTGGCGCGCCCGAAGCCGGAGGCGAGCGCCACGGCGACCGTGGCAGCTGCGAGCGGGATCAGGACACGGACACGGATGCGGGCGATGTTCATGCCTCCATGGGACATGGTGCCCGTTAGGGCCGGCTGTGGAACGCCCAAGAGCTCCCTAAGACTCAGGCCAGCTGGTCGATCAGGAGCGCCACGACGAAGCCGAGCGTCGTCACGACGCCGGCGAGCTTCCCGCCGTGCTCGAAGGCCTCCGGCATCATCGTGTCGGCCAGCATGGTCAGGATGGCGCCGCCCGCGAACGCGAGCACGAACCCGACCACGTTGGTCGACACGCCGTCGAAGAGGCTGTAGCCCGCAAGGGACGAGACTCCCGCGACGAGGGCGATCATCGTCCAGAGGAGGAGGATCCGGGACGCCCGCCAGCCGCTCGCGATCAGGCCCGCCGACGACGAGAGCGACTCGGCGATGTCCGAGATGAACACGGCGACGAGGTAGGCGGCGCCGACCTTGCCGCTCTCGAAGATCGTCAGGCCGACGACGAGCGACTCCGGGATCCCGTCGAGCACGGTGCCGAGCACGATCGCAAGCGGCGAGTCGCCGCTTCCGCGCGCGCTCTTCCGCTTTCCCCCGCCGGCGCGGTCGATCAGCAGGTCGCCTCCGAAGAACACGAGGCAGCCCGCGAACATCCCGAGGACGACCGGCGTGTGCCCCGCGCCCTTCGTGAACGCCTCCTCGACAAGGTTGAACGCGACGGCGCTGATCAGCACGCCGGCGCCGAACGCCATCACGAGACCGATCGTGCGCAGCGGGAGCCGGAAGCGCAGAGCGATCGCGCCGCCGAGGACGAGCGACGACGCCGAGAGCACGCCCCATGCGAACGCCTCGGCCATCAGCTCTCGTCCAGCGGCGGCGGGCCGTACCGCCAGCTCCACTCGGTTCGCTCGGTGAAGCGCGACGCGGCCTCCGCGAGCGACAGCTCGATCCCGAGCACCTCGCCGACCGACGCCGTCAGGGCGTCGGCGTTCCGGACCGACGGCTCGTCGAGCAGCAGCCGCATCCGCTCGAGCAGGTCGGCCGGACGCTCCGGCGCACGCTCGAGCATGGCCGTGAACCACTTGTGGAACGGATAGAGCATGCGGTTGTGCGCGAGGATCGCCCGGCCCGCGTAGAGCACGCAGCGCGACGACGCGTAGGCGGCGAGATACCGGTCTTCCCGCCTCGCCGCCTCGCCCTGGAACCAGCTCATCAGCAGCGCGTGGCCGTAGAAGTCGCGCAGCTTCCCGTCGCGCTCCGCGTCCGGGTAGCTCCCCGCCTCCTGCACGAGCTCCTCGAGCCCGGGCTCGCGCGCGAACACGACGCTCGCGTCGGCGAACGCCCAGCGTGCGGGCTCGCTACCGTGGTCGGCGACCTCGGCGAGGAACGCGCGCGAGATCGCCTTGCCGTCGAGATGCCCGCCGTCGTAGCCGCCGGCATCGGCGTCGAAGAAGGTGACGCGGTGCTCGGCGGTGCGCCGCGCGAGCTCCTCGCCGGAGACGACGAGCATCACGTCGAGGTCGGAGTCGGGGCGCGCGAGCCCATGCGCGACCGAGCCGCCGACGATCAGCGCCCGGACGCCGGGATCGGCCGCGAAGCGCCGCCCGGCCTGCTCGACGAAACGCCGGTGGTGCTCGTGCACGATCAGCCGAGAACCATGGCCAGGATGAACGCCGCCGAGCGCTCGGCAGGCGCGGTCACCGGGGGAAGCGCTCGACGATCAGCCGGTGGCGCAGGCCGCGGTCGCTGACGGTCACGCGGTCGCAGTGGAGCAGCGTCAGCACCGTGCGCACGACGCACGCGCCGCCGAGGATCACCTCGGCGCGCTTCGGCTGCAGCCCGGGGATCGCGCGCCGCTCGTCCGCCGTCTTCGTCCGGTAGAGCTCGATCTGCCGGTCGATCTCGCGCCGGTCGAGCTGCGTCCCCTGCACGACCGCCGGGTCGTACGCGGCGAGGCCGTGCTTCACCGCGGCCAGGTTCGTGACGGTGCCGCCCATGCCGACGAGCAGGTCGGGCGCCGCCCGCCCTTCGAGCCGCTCGAGCCCCGCCGCGACGGCCTCGAGCGATGCGGCGATCGCGTCCGCGCCGACCGGGCCGTCGAGCCGGAAGCGCTCGGTGACCGAGACGGCGCCGACGTTCACGCTGAACTGCTCCTCGATGTGGCCCGGGTCGCCGAAGGTGAACTGCGAGCTGCCGCCGCCCGAGTCGAACACCGCGAGACGGCCGCCGCCGGACGCGATCCCGGACGTCGCCGCGACGTAGGCGAGCCGCGCCTCCTCGTCGCCGGGTATCACCTCGACCTCGACGCCGGTCCGTTCGCGCACGGCCCGCAGGAAGTCGTCCCGGTTCGGCGCGATCCGCAGGCCGGCGGTGCCGACGGCGGCGATCCCCTCGACGCCGTCGCGGTTCGCCTCGTCGACCATCCCGGCGATCGCCTCGACGGTCCGCGCGATCGGCGCCGCGCCGAGCTCGCCGTTCTCGCCGAGCCCCTCGCCGAGCCGCGTCACGTCGGAGCGGTCGACGACCGTCGTCCACGTCCCGTCGGCTGCGCGCTCGCCGACGTGGAACTTCACCGAGTTGGTACCGACGTCGATGACGGCGAACCGCCGTGCGTCGAACCCCTCGAGCGCCTTCAGCCCACGCGGCAGATTGACGTTCGGCCGGCCGTCGAGGCCGAGCTCTCGCACGGCCGTGTGCACGAGCCTCGGATCGGTCGACTCGACCGCGATCGTCCGGCGCGAGCCGCGATCGGTCGTCACCTCGGACAGCTCGGCCATCGCGCCGGCGACCGTGTAGTGCGCACGCTGCTTGTGCACGTGGACGGCCTGCAGCTCCTCGCTCGGGTCGACCAGCTCCGTGACGAGCTCGTCGAACGAGTACGCATCCCGCGCGAGCACCGGAGCGTCGAGGCCGAGTGCGGCGAACACCGTCCGCAGGTCCGCAGCCGAGATCGGCTCGGATGCCTTCAGCACCGGCTTCCACTGCTCGAGCCCGTCGCGAGCCTCCTGCAGCTCCTTCACGTCCATCAGCCCGGCGCGGATCTTCACCGACGCATCGCTGCCGCTCGAGAGGAGGTACACCTCGTCGCTTGCCTCCTCGTGCTCCGGCGCGAGCGACGAGAAGCCCTCGTCGCCCGCGTCGAAGGTCCGCCACTCCCAGCGTGGGACGATCTCAGGCATCGGCCGGCTTCGGCCGCCGCGCGCGCGGCCGCCGCCTGCGGTGCTCGGCCGCGAAGAACGCGAGCGCCTTCTTCGTCTTCGTCTCCTGCTCGCCGTACAGGTCGATGCCGGCGCCGGCGAGGAACGCCCGCGACTCCGCCGCGACCTGGAACGCCTCGGTCGTGGCGCAGCGCGTCGAGAGCTCGAGCAGGTGCGACCCGTCCGGATAGAGCCACACCTCCGCGACGAGCCGCCGCCCGAGCTGCTTCGGCTCGAGCCGCAGCTTGAGGACGAAGATCGGCCCGAGCACGACGAGGTCGTCGAGCGTGACGCCCTCAGGGGCGTGCGCGGCGAAGTACGCCCGCTGCTCCTTGGAGAACAGCTTGCGCAGCGGCAGCTCGCCGGCGACGACGCGCCTGACGTCGCCCGTCTTCGGCGCGCCCTTCAGCGTGCCCGAGCAGACGAAGCCGCCCGGGAGCGCGTCGACCTCGACGCGGAAGCCGGCCGAGCGCCGGAGCTCCTCCGGCAGCTCCGAGGGGACGACGGGCCGGAGCTTCACGATCGAGTCCTCGCCCTTCCCCTGGACGCGCCGGGCGCGGACGACGACGCCCGCCTGGTCGAGTGCGAGCCCGGGCGTGTCGAAGAAGAACACCTGCCGGATCTGCGCCTCGAGCGGGTCGAGGCCGAGTGCGGCGATCGTCGAGCGCTGGTTCGGCTCCGGCACCGTCAGCTTCAGCTCGACGCTGTCGGAGCCGCGCATCAGCCCGAGCAGCTCGGTGAGCTGCTCCCCGGTGAACCCGGCCGGGGGAGTTGCAGTGGCAGCCATGATCGGTCTCGCCCGCCTACGCGGCGAGCGCCCTCGCCTTCAGCTGGTCGAACTCCGCCTGGGTGATCGCACCGCCGTCGAGGAGCTCTTTCGCCTTCGCGATCTGGTCGGCGGAGCCGCTCGAAGAGGTCTGCACGTAGGCGCCCAGCTCGGCCTGCGCGGCGCCGGCGCTGCGCTCGCCCATGTTCTTTCCCTCGGCGATCAGGTACACGAAGATCCCGAGGAACGGCAGGACGATCACGAAGAGCGTCCAGCCCGCCTTCCCCCAGCCGCCGATGTCGCGCCGCCGGAAGAGGTCGCCGAAGACGGTGAACAGCAGCCAGAAGAACAGGATCCAGGCGAAGAACACGAACATCGCCCACATCACGCTGCCGAAGGTCCAGTACGCAAGCATGTCGTTGCCTCCTTGTCGTCGTCGTCAAGCGAGCGCGCGGCGCGCAACCCACTTCTTCGCCTCGCAGACGATCAGCACCGGCAGCGCGACCCCCATGCAGATCAGCCAGTGCCTCCCATCGAGGTGCTCGGTCTTCAGGAACCGCTCGAAGAGCGGCAGCTCGGTGCCGAGCACGATCGCCGCAATCGAGATTCCGGTTGTGACGAGGAACATCCGGTCCTCGAAGACGTCGAGGCTGAACACCGACTTCAGATCGTCCTTCGCCTCGAACGAGAAGAGCACGTTCGCGATCGCGAAGCTCGTCAGCCCCATCGTCCGCGCGAACGGCGCGTCGTGGGCGTGGTCGGCCCAGAGGATCAGGAACAGCGTCGAGAGGCCCATCACCGCGCCGTACACGACGAGCCACCAGAGCAGCGCCCGCGGCAGGATCGCCTCGTCGGTCGGCCGCGGCTTGCGCTCCATCAGGTCGTCGGCCGGCTGGCCGTAGCCCAGCCCGATCGACTGCGCCACCTGCGTCGTGAAGTTGACGTACAGCGTCTGCAGCGGCAGGAACGGGACGCCGCCGACGATGTTGCCGATGCTCGCTCCGAGGAACGTGACGATGAACCCGGCGAGCACGCCCATCTGGAAGCGGATGTACTTCTTGAGGTTGTCGTAGAGGCCGCGGCCGAGCTGGACCGCCTTGACGATCGTCGAGAAGTCGTCGTCGGTGAGGATCATCGCGGCGGCCTCCTTCGAGACCTCGGTGCCGGTGATCCCCATCGCGATCCCGATGTCGGCGCGCTTCAGGGCCGGCGCGTCGTTCACGCCGTCTCCGGTCATCGCCACGATGTGGCCCTTCCGCTTCAGCGTGTCGACGAGCCGCACCTTGTGCTCGGGCGTGACGCGGGCGATGACCCCGATCTCGCCGATCTGCTCGAGGAGCTCGTCGTCGCTCATCGCACCGAACTCGGTGCCCGTGATCGCCCGGCCCTCGATGCCGAGCTCGCGCGCGATCGCCTCCGCGGTGACCGCGTGGTCGCCGGTGATCATGCGCACCTGGATGCCGGCCGACTTGGCCATCGCGATCGACGTCTTCGCTGCGGGGCGCGGCGGGTCGACGATCCCGGCGAGCGCGAGCAGCGTCAGGCCGTCGAGCTGCGCGAGCAGGTCGCCGCCCGGGTCGAAGGACGACGCGTCGAAGTCCTTGCGCGCGGTCGCCATCACGCGCAGCCCGCGCCTGGCGAGCCGCTCGTTCTCGTCGGAGTAGCGCTGCCGAAAGCCGTCGTCGACGGCGACCGGGGAGAGATCCCCGGGCGCGAGCGTCTGCGTCCCGCGGGCGAGCAGCTGGTCGGGAGCGCCCTTGACGAACGCGCGCACGACCTCGCGGCCCGACTCGTCCGGCATGCGGTGGAACGTCGCCATCAGCTTGTACGCGGCGTCGAACGGAAGCTCCGCGACGCGCGGGTAGCGCTCGCGGGTGCCGTCGACGTCGATGCCGCCCTTCGCCGCGAGGACGACGAGCGCGCCCTCGGTCGGGTCGCCGACGAGCTCGCCGTCGCGCACAACCGCGTCGGCGCAGAGCGCCATCGGCAGCAGGAACTGCTCGAGCGGCACCTCCGGCTGCCCCGCCTCGTGCGTGATGCGCCCGACGGTGGAGTAGCCGTTCCCGTCGACCGCGTAGCGCCGGCCCGGGACGGTCAGCTCGACCGCGGTCATCTGGTTGAGCGTCAGCGTGCCGGTCTTGTCGGAGTTGATCGCCGACGTGCAGCCGAGCGTCTCGGCCGAGCGCAGGCGCTTGACGATCGCATTCGCGCGCGCGAGCGCCTGCGTGCCGCCGGAGAGGATCGCGGTGACGACGGCGGGGAGCCCGGTCGGGATCGCCGAGACCGCGAAGGCGACCGCGGCGATGATCACCGTGTCGAAGGCCTCGCCGCGCGACAGGTTGAGCGCGACGGAGATCAGGACCGAGACGCCCGAGATCAGCAGGATCTGCCGGGTCAGCTTGGCGAGCTGCCGCGTCAGCGGCGTCTCGATCTCCTCCTGCGACTGCAGCATCCCGGAGATGTGCCCGACCTCGGTCGCCATCCCCGTCGAGGTGACGACGAACTCGCCCGCGCCGCGGGTCACGCTCGTGTTCATGTAGACCATGTCGGTCCGGTCGCCGAGCACCGTGTCGACGCTTTCGAGCGTGTCGACGCTCTTGCCGACCGGGGTGCTCTCGCCCGTCAGCGCCGACTCGGCAACCTCGAGCGTCGCCGCCTTCAGGAGCCGCCCGTCCGCCGGGACGAGGTCGCCCGCCTCGATCGCGACGACGTCGCCCGGCACCAGCTCCTCGGCCGCGAGCTCGAAGAGCGTCCCGTCGCGCCGCACGCGCGCCTTGACGATCATCATCTTCTGGAGCGCGGCCACGGCCGCCGCCGCCTTGCCCTCCTGCTGGAGCCCGAGGACGGCGTTGAACACGGTCAGGAAGAGCAGGACGAGCCCGGTGCCGAGCTCCTTGAGCGGATAGAGGCTGAGGATGCCGGCCACGAGCAGGACGATCTGCATCAGGTCGCGGTACTGGCGCACGAACGCGCGCCAGCGCGGCTCGGTGGCCGCCTCGGCGAACCTGTTCGCGCCGTACCGCTGGCGCCGCTGCTCCGCCTCGGTCGCCGAGAGCCCGGAGGAGACGTCGACCTGCAGCTGCTCGGCGACCTGCTCCGGGGGCAGTGCGTACCAGGCGGGCTGCCCACCGCCGGCCGCCGGTGGGGCTTCCGTCACTTGTGGCATTTGCGGGATCCTCCCGTCGACTGTTGCCAAACGGAATCACGGCGCCGGTCGATCGGGCATCACCCGCTGTGGATGAGGAGCGGGTCGGTAGGAACCCCCAGCCGCTAGGCTCGGCCCGGTGACGGCCCCCGGGAGCCCGCTCCTCTCGCCCGCCCAGCTCGCGGTGCTCGCCGGGCTCGGCGAGGAGCGCACGGCCAGGGAAGGCGAGGTCCTCTACCGCGTCGGCGACGCGCGCTACCCGTTCATCGCCATCCTCGAAGGCGAGGTCGCGATCCTCGACGCCGCCGGCAACGAGCTCGTGCGCCACCCGGCGAACGGGTTCCTCGGCGAGCTGAACCTGCTCTCCGGCCAGACGGTCTTCGTGACGGCCGTGGCCGCGACGCCGCTGCGCTACCTGGCGGTCGACCGCGACATGCTGCGGCCGCTGCTCTTCGAGGACGGGCAGCTGAGCGAGCTCCTCCTGTCGACGTTCATCGAGCGGCGCGAGTACCTGCAGCGGTTCGACGGCGTCGGCATGGACGTGATCGGGCCGCGGTCGTCCGAGTCGACGATGCGGCTGCTCGACATCGCGCGCGCGAACCGGCTCCCGTTCACCTGGCACGACACCGAGCGGACCGACGAGGAGGCGGCGCGGTGGGACGTCGCCGGGCTCGACGCGTCGCAGCTGCCGCTCGTGCGGCTCCCCGGCGGGCCCGAGCTGCGGGGCCCGACTCCCGGCGAGGTGCTGCGCGCGCTCGGGATCGGGCGCGAGCTCGGGCCGCGCGAGGAGGTCGACCTGGTCGTCGTCGGCGGAGGCCCGGCCGGCCTCGGCGCGGCGGTCTACGGAGCGTCGGAGGGGCTCACGACGCTCGTCGTCGAGAGCACCGCGCTCGGCGGGCAGGCCGGCTCGTCGCGCCGCATCGAGAACTACCTCGGCTTCCCGGCCGGCATCAGCGGCTCCGAGCTGACGAGCCGCGCCGTCACGCAGGCGCGGAAGTTCGGCGCGCGTACGGCGACGCCGTTTCGCGCGCTCTCACTCGAACAGACGGACGGCTCCTACGTCGTGCGCCTCGAGGAGGGACACGACATCGTCGCGCGCACCGTGCTGCTCGCGACCGGCGCGCAGTACCGGCGGCTCGACGTGGAGGGGCTCGCCGACTTCGAGGGGACGAGCGTCTTCTACGCGGCGGGGCCGCCGGAGGCGCAGCTCTGCGGCGCCTCGCGGGTCGCCGTGGTCGGCGGCGGCAACTCGGCCGGCCAGGCGGCGGTGTGGCTCTCGCGCGGCGGCGCGCTGGTCACGCTGCTGCACCGGCGCGCAGATCTCCACGAGACGATGTCCGACTACCTGATCCAGGAGCTCGACCGCTACGGCGTCGCGGTCCGGAGCCGGAGCGAGATCGCCGCCCTGCACGGCGACGACGGGAAGCTCGAGGCGGTGACGCTGAGAAGCGGCGAGCGGCTGTCGTTCGGGTTCCTCTTCTGCTTCCTCGGCGGGCTGCCGTGCACCGAGTGGCTCGGCGACGTGGTCGCGCGCGACGGGAAGGGCTTCGTGCTCACCGGCCCGGCCGCAGGCGCCGAGCGGCTGCTCGAGACGAGCCTGCCCGGCGTGTTCGCCGCGGGCGACGTGCGCTCGGGATCGACGAAGCGGTGCGCGACGGCGGTCGGCGAGGGCGCGATGGCGGTGCAGTTCGTGCACGCCCACCTGACGGCGCAGCCGGTCTCTGCCTAGGCGAGCGCGAGCAGCGCCTCGACCGACGGCACGAAGTAGTACGAGCCGGTGAGCGCGGTCGTGTACCGCGTCAGCGCGTCGCGCTGCCCGGTCACGAGGCCGGCCATGCTCTCGAGCATCTTCTGCAGCGGCTCCTGCGAGGCGGCGAAGCCGACGAACATCGTCCCGTGGTCCGAGATCGTCCCGTACGGCGTGTTGCGGCGGAAGATGTGCCCGAAGTCGTCCTGGTCGGTGCGCGCGACGTGCGAGTCGTCCGGGCGCGGGTCGAGCTCGACGCTGTCCGGCTTCGTCCGGCCGATCACCTGCTCCTGCGCCTCGTCGGGAAGCGCCTCCCACACGGAGACGTCGTGCCGCCACTTCTGCAGCAGGAGGACGGAGCCGCCCGCCCCCGGCTCGCCCGCCGGGATCACGACGATCCCCGGCGCCTCGACGAGCGACGGGTTCTCGGTGCCGTCCTCGAACCCGGTCAGGTCGCGGTCGTGGCGGTACGGCCAGCTCGACGTCTCCTCGACGAGCCGCGCCACCGGCTCGAGAGCCGCCATCGCCTCGCGGCCCATGTCGAACACGACGTCGTAGGCGCTGCCCGACAGCCAGAGCAGCGCGTCGTGCTGCGTCGCCGGCATCGAGTAGCCGTGGCTCCCGGCGAGGTCCTCGTCGAACCCGTGGAGGTCGGCCGGCGCGCCGCCGGGCACGGCCGCCCGCCAGAGCTCCGGCCGCAGCCCCGCAACGAGGTTCACGCCGCCCATCGTCGTGCGCGGCTCGCGCAGCGACGCCACCGCCGTTGCGAACGCGAGCGGGTCGGCGCCTGCGACGGTGTCGAACTCGAGGTACGCGTGGGAGCTCGTCCCGAGCGCGAAGATCCCACCCTGCGGCGTGCTCATGCCCCTAATAATGCGGTGTCGCGCGTGAAGGACGAAACGGACCTCGAGAAGCAGGCGGTGGCCGAGGCGGCCGCCGCGCTCGTGCGCGGCGGGATGCGCGTCGGGCTCGGCACCGGCACGACCGTCGCGCACCTGCTCCCGCTCCTGCCCACCCGCTCGCGTGACGTGGTCTACGTCGCAACCTCGCCGCACACCGAGGAGGCGGCGCGCGCGCTCGGCCTCGACATCCGGCCCTTCGAGCAGGTCGACCGGCTCGACCTGGCGCTCGACGGGGCCGACCAGGTCGCGCCGTCCTGCTGGCTCGTGAAGGGCGGCGGCGCCGCGCACACGCGCGAGAAGATCGTCGCCGCCGCCGCTGACCGTTTCGTCGTCCTCGTCTCGGAGAACAAGCTCGTCGATGCGATCCGGCCGCCGGTCCCGCTGGAGCTGCTCGCGTTCGGGCTCGACTCGACGCTCCGCCTGCTCGGGGAAGCGGCGCTCCGCGACGTGCCTCCGAGCCCGGACGGGAACGTGATCGCCGACTATCTCGGCGCGGTCGGCGAGCCGGCCGCGCTCGCCGAGCGGCTCGGGGCGACGCCGGGCGTCGTCGAGCACGGCCTCTTCCCGCCCGGGCTCGTCGCCGAGGTGCTCGTTGCGACGTCGTCCGGAGTCGTGACGATGCGCCCGTGAGCGCCGCGATCGAGACCAGCGGCCTGTCGAAGTTCTACGGCCCGACCCGGGCCGTCGACGAACTCTCCCTGGAGGTCGAGGCGGGCCAGGTGTTCGGCTTCCTGGGCCCGAACGGCGCCGGCAAGACGACCACGATCCGCCTGCTGCTCGCGCTGCAGCGCCCGACTGCCGGAAGCGCGACCGTGCTCGGCCTGGACGCACAACGCGACAGCGTCGCCATCCATGGGCGCATCGGCTACCTCCCCGGTGAGCTCGAGCTGTACCCGCGCCTCGACGGCCGGCGGCACATCGCCTGGTTCGCGCGCGCACGCGGGATGCGCGACACGTCGTTCGCCGACGAGCTGGTGGAGCGCTTCGACGTGGTCGTCGACAGGCCGCTGCACGAGCTCTCGAAGGGCAACAAGCAGAAGATCGGGCTCGTTCTCGCCTGCATGCACCGGCCCGAGCTGCTCGTGCTCGACGAGCCGACCTCGGGCCTCGACCCGCTGATGCAGAACGAGTTCGAGGAGCTCGTGCGCGAGACCGTCGCCGAGGGCCGAAGCGTGTTCCTCTCCTCGCACGAGCTCGACGAGGTGCAGCGGCTCGCCGACCGGGTGGCGATCATCCGCAGCGGCAAGCTGCTCATGACCGACACCGTCGAGCGGCTGCGCGAGAGCGCCCCGCGGAAGGTGGTCGCGCGCTTCGCGCAGCCCGTCGACCCGTCGCTGTTCGCGGGTGTCGAGGGCACGACCGTCACCGGCCACGACGGCGTGCGCGTGGAGCTGCAGGTGACGGGGCCGATCGGCCCGCTGCTGCGCGTGCTCGCCGATCAAGACC
>Ga0335071_10007488_pt1 | contig 11231 bp, 6 predicted proteins | sample Lox_Sample_15_FD_206724 | JGI IMG/M metagenome (GOLD analysis project Ga0335071, IMG submission 206724) | Soil microbial communities from Loxahatchee National Wildlife Refuge, Florida, United States - Lox_Sample_1.5 | ecosystem: Environmental > Terrestrial > Soil > Wetlands | place: USA: Florida...
AACGCCGGTTATCGACCGCAAAGCCGGACCGAATGGGACGATCTTTGTGGTCGGCATGAGCGAGGACTCTTCGGGCCACTACCATCAGCGCCTCCACGCACTCGACGTAACCACAGGGGCCGAGCTTTCCGGGAGCCCGGTCGAGATCGCCGCAACCTATCCGGGAACAGGCGCGAACAGCTCGGGTGGAAACGTCGTTTTCGATCCCGGTCAATATGCAGAACGAGCCGGACTGCTCCTGCTGAACGGCGTCATCTATATGGGGTGGACCTCGCATTGCGATGGTGGCCCCTATACCGGGTGGCTCATGGGCTACAGCGAGTCGACGCTCGCGCAGACCAGCGTACTGAACCTGACGCCCAACGGCAGCGAGGGTTCAATCTGGATGTCGGGAGCAGGACTCGCGGCTGATTCAAGCAACAATGTCTACTTCCTCGATGCCAATGGGACATTCGATACGGCGCTGAACGCGAGCGGATTCCCGGCCAAGGGCGACTTCGGCAATGGGTTCATCAAGGTCTCGACCAGCGGCACGAGTCTCAGCGTGGCCGACTACTTCGAAACGTCGAATACAGTGTCGGAGTCGAACGGCGACGAGGATCTTGGTTCGGGAGGAGCCTTGGTATTGCCGGATCTCACGGACACATCGGGGACGGTGCATCATCTGGCGGTCGGAGCAGGGAAGGACGCGAACATCTACGTCGTCAATCGCGACTCGATGGGCAAGTTCAACGCGCAGAACGATAACGCCATTTATCAGGAGATTTCGGGCCCGATCGGCGGTGTGTACTCCATGCCTGCCTATTTCAACAACACCGTCTACTATGGCGCGGTGAACGATAAGTTGAAGGCCTTCCCGATCACGAATGCCAAGCTGGCGACGACGGCAGCCGCGCAGAGCAGCAACAGCTTTCAGTATCCGGGCACGACGCCGGCGATCAGCGCCAACGGAACGGCCAGCGGGATCATCTGGGCCGTGGAGAATGCATCGCCTGCGGTGTTGCACGCCTACGACGCCACGAGTCTGCAGGAACTCTACAACAGCAACCAGGCAGCAAACAGCCGCGACCACTTTGGAAGCGGCAACAAGTTCATTACGCCGATGATTGCGAATGGAAGAGTGTTTGTGGGGACACCGAACAGCGTGGCGGAGTTTGGGCCATTGCAGTGAAGGGAAGAGAACCAAACCGCCGTGCCGCGGACTAGCGCGGCTCAGCAGCCCTTCTTGCACCGCTCCATGATGGCTTTGTGCAGCCGCTCGCGCAGGCCCGTCGGTAGTTCGTAGATCTCGTGGGAACGATAGATCTCGATGGTCTTGCGCGTGGTGTTCAGCGTGACCTCGCAGTGTTCGCAGCCGCGCAGATGTTCTTGCAGGTCAGCGCGCATTTTCGCAGTGACGACGTCGTCGATCAGATCGTCGAGCTGGGCCAGGAACTCAGTGCAGGTCACTTCTCACCACCCTTTTTCCTGCGGAAGTAGCGGGTCAGCCGCTCGCGCAGCTGCAACCGCGCGCGTAAGAGCCGCGACTTGACGGCCGGTACGCTGAGGCCTAGTGTCTCTGCCGTTTCTTCCGTGGAAAGTCCTTCCACATCGCGCAGTACAAAAACGACGCGAAAGCCCTGCGGCAATCCCTGAATCGTCTTGCGCAAAATCTCGGCCAGTTCGGCCTGGGTGTAGTTCTGCTCCGGATCGGGAGCCCAGTCCGCCAGATCGCGGGGAACGCTGCCCTCTTCCGTCTCGACGTCTTCGTCGATCGAGACCATCTTGCCTGTGCGCCGCTTGCGCAGGCGCATCAGGCTCTCGTTGACTGCGATCCGAACCAACCATGTATAAAACTTCGAGTTCCCCTGGAACTGGTCTAGCTTCTCATACGCCTTCAGAAACGCATCCTGCACCACGTCCTCGGCATCTTCGCGATTCTGCGTGATGTGCTGCGCAATGCGAAAAACCTGCCGGTCGTATTTGCGGACGAGCGTATCGTAAGCCGAAATATCTCCCGCACGCACTCTTTCTACGAGTGCTACGTCGGGATGCTGCTCGTTCTCTGCAATTGGTTGGATGGTCGCCATTGAAGTAGGATGCGGGAATTCTTTGGGGAACGGACGGATCTCTCCGCCGGCTCGGCTCATCTCTAGTGTAAAGGACGGCGGCCAGAGCCAACAAACAGCGCCGGCTCACCGAATCGCCTCGCCCAACGTCTCTTCGGCAAGCATGACTTCAGTGGTAACAGATCGGCGTTCTGGGCTGTCGCCGGGGTTGAAATCCGCTTAGAGTGGTCGTATGAAGTGCTTTTGGTCTCTCTTTTCCACGCTTCGTCGGGCACGCATCTTCCAGGCCGCCCTGGCTGCGTGGCTGCTGGTTTTTTTCGCTTCTGCACAAACCGCGGACTCAACGGCTCCTAGTGCAAGTAAACAGGCGAGTTCCAAATCGACTTCGACGAAGACCACGCGGACCGGCGCAAAAGCATCGGCTTCCTCGGCAAAATCGACCCGGAAAGGAAAGCGGTCGAGGCTGACACCGCGCCGCAAGCGGCACCCCTCCGCGCGCGCCATCCGTATTAAGAGAGCCTTTGTCGCGTCGACCGAACTGAGACCGATGGCACAGCAATTGGCCACCATGCGCAGCCCCGCTGCCTACGCCGGAGTGACCAGCTACGCGCAGAAGCACACGGGCGACGCCGCAGCTGCCGCCTACCTTGCGCTTGGCCACGCCTATCTCACCGACCGGCGTTTTGCTGAAGCCTCGGCAAGCCTGCGGATGGCCGGGAAGGTCAGCGATGTGCTGGACGACTATGCGGATTTCCTCGCCGCGCGGTCGGAACACGAGGCAGGAAATGAAGCGGCTGCCGAGGCCCTGCTGCACGGCTTTGCCCAGAAATACCCGGAGAGTGTGTTCGACGTAGAGGCGCCGGAACTGGAGGCTACGGTTCTGCTTGCCATGCGCGATCTACCCGGAGCGCAACGGGCGCTGGCCGAGGGAGTCCACAGCGCAGCGGTCGACCGGGCCGGCTATCAACTTGCCAGGGCGCAAATTGCCCTGGCTCTTGGGCAGTCTGCCGAGGCCAATCAAGGTTTCAAAGATGTGCTGCTGAAGTTTCCCCTTAGTCCCGAGGCTGAAGTTGCCCGGGCACGCCTGACGGAAAGCGGCGCCGAAGAAACTCTGACAGCAACAGAATTGCGCGGCCTGGGCGATGCGTACTACAACGCCGGCCGCTATGCTCTGGCAGGTGAGCAATTTCGTGCCCTCACGCGCCAGCGCGGACTTGCCGACGAGGCGCGTGCCGGCTTTGCCGTGGCTGCCGCTGCCTGCGATCTGAGACTGAAGAAGCTGACCACGGCTGAGGCAGAGGCGCTCCCCGACACGCCGGACGAAAACGGCGCCCGTCGTTCCTATTTATTGATGGAGCTGGCGCGCAGCCACGATGACAACCAGGCCCAGCAGCGGATCGTCGAGCAGATGAAGACACGCTTTCCGCAGAGCGAGTGGCTGGCCGAAGCGCTGTTTTCCAGCGGCAATATGTATCTGCTGGCGCGCGACTACCCGAAGGCAATCGAATACTACAGCTACCTGGCTGCGCATTTCCCTCAGAGCAAGAATGCCGCAGCCGCGCACTGGCGCGCAGGCTGGCTGAGTTATCGCCAGGGGCTCTATGCCGACGCCGCCCGCATCTTCGACGAGCAGATTCATCTTTATCCCACCGCAACCGAAACTGTTGCTGCGCTCTACTGGCGCGCTCGCCTGGATGAGACGCAAGACCACAAGCCTGCTGCAGCTGCGGCGGGCTACACAGCGATCATTCGCGCCTATCAGCACTTCTTCTATGCGCAGATGGCACGCCAACGGCTTTCAGCGCTGGGGTCCCTGCAGCCGGTCGCCGATCCCGAAGTCGACAACATCAAACCCCCGGCATTGCCGCCGCTCGACGACAGCTTCCCTGAAGACAGCGAACATCTCGCCAAAGCGCGTCTGTTGGCCAATGCCGGATTGAACGAATACATTCCGCGCGAAATTGCCGCCGACCCTGACTCCGGATCATGGAGTGCGCTGGCGGAGGCGCAGATCTACGCCTCCTTCGGCGATACCTACCGCGCGATGCGCGCCCTCAAGCGTGCACTGCCCTATGCAGCCACCGCATCCATCAACTCAATCCCATTGGTCTACTGGCGCATCCTGTTTCCCGAACCGTACTGGGAGACGATCAAAACCGAGTCGGAGAAGAACGGTCTCGATCCGTATCTCGTAGCGTCCTTGATTCGCCAGGAGTCGGAGTTCAACCCCGCGGCTGTTTCCTATGCCAATGCGTGGGGGCTGATGCAACTGGAGCCTGTGGTTGGGCGGGCGATGGCGCGCGAAGAAGGCTTGGCACACTTCGAGACGTATCAGTTACTCGATCCGGAGACGAACATAAGGCTTGGCACGCGCTACCTGCGTCATATGCTCGACAAATTCGGCGGTGTGCAGGAATACGCACTGGCTGCCTACAATGCCGGCGATGGGCGGGTCGTCGATTGGGAAGCGGCCGGTCCCTATCATGGGATGGATGAGTTTATCGAGTCGATTCCATTTACGCAGACCCGCGAGTATGTGGAAGCGATTCTACGTAACATCGAAACCTACCGCGCCATCGACGCAGAAGCTCAATCCAAAAGCGGAATGGCGGCTGGTCGGTGACTCCCACGTTCGTGGGATACGAGCGTACCCTGTTCGACACTGGTTCGTGAGTGTTTCCAATTGACGGACATGCCGGCCACCGGCAAAACTGAACACCAACTGAAGGCAACGCGTTTCATCCAAACCATTCACTGCTGTTGCATCGCAGAGCGGCATTCATCACTGGATACGCTCGTCACGTCAAGCTCTCGGAGGGGCAGGATGTCGACCGACCTGCAGTTCTTAGAAGAATGGATTCCAGAGAGGATGGATCCCGGTACAGTATTCGTACTCGAGAACCAGACCAAGTTGGGCAACGCGCAAAATCCATATGTTGCTGTCATGTCCTGTCCGCGCTGCGGGACCATGGGCCTGATCACGCGTCGTCAGCTTTGCGCCGGCGAGACAATGATCTGCGGTGGTGATGTCTGCTCCGCAGAGTACAAGCTCGACGGCGAGAACATTCGCTTCCGAATGCCTCAGTAAGCAAAGATATCTGCAGTTTTTTCAGCGCGGGATCTCTTGCCGACCCGCGATGCTGAAGTTCTTTGTCTGCACGCTGGCCGTGGCGTCGCCGTCGGGTTGCGATCCGCCGAGTGAGATTCGGTATTGCCCCGGCACCACGGCGCGATCGCCTTTTGCATCCACCTGCGACAACGCGCGCGGATTGAGATGAAACACCAGGTGCTTTGTCGCGCCTGCATCCAGATGCACGCGTTGGAATCCAGCCAGTGTCAGCTTCGGTGAGACGGTCGTCGATGGCGGCATCAGGTACAACTCGGCAACCTCATCTCCTGCCACCTGACCGCTGTTCTTTACATCGGCTTCGACCGTCAGCGGTTCTCCCGCGCGCAGCTTCTCACTCGACAGCCTGACATTGGAATAGGCGAAGGTCGTGTAGCTCAGCCCATCGCCGAAGGCGAACAGCGGCTTGCCTTTGAAATAGCGATACGTACGATTGGCCATCGAGTAGTCTTCGAACGGCGGCAGCTGATTGATGCCGGTATAGAAGGTAACCGGAAGACGGCCCGCAGGATCATTCTTGCCGCTGAGCGTCTCGGCGATTGCCTGGCCGCCCGATTGCCCGGGGTACCACGCCTCCAGGATTGCCTTGGCATTCTGCTGCGCCCAGTTCACCGCGAGCGCGCTGCCGTTGAGCATGACAACAATCATCGGTTTTCCGGTCTTTGCAACGGCTTCCAGCAATTCTTGCTGCACATCGGGCAAGGCGATGTCTGTCCTGTCGCCGCCGGCGAAACCCTTGACATCGACCTTCATCTCTTCGCCTTCAAGCCGCGGTGTTAGTCCCACGAAAGCAAAAACCACGTCCGCTTTCCTGGCTGTTTCTACAGCTTCATCCTCCAGCAACTCGTGCCGCGGACTCCATTCAAACGCCAACCCGCTTCCTGGGATGCGTCCCTGCTGGATGTACTCGATGCGAAGAGCGTGGGCCTGCGTATCGGAAAACGGAATCGCGTAATGTTGAATCGCGCCAAAGTTGCGTCCACTGGGCGGCAGGTGACCGGGCAGATCCGTCGGCGCGCTTGGTTCCAGAACCTTCCCATCCAGGTAGATCGTGAAGCTCACCTTGCCGTCGCAGGGCGAACAGAAGGGAACGCGCACATCGAAGTTGTAGGTGTCCGCGACCGGCATCTCGATCGCACCAGTCCATCGCACCGCGAAGCTCTGATTCGTCGAATCGGCGGAGAGGCTCGGGACCGGATTCGCAAACGCCCAGTCGAAGTCGATTTCCTTATCAATCCGCACCATCTCCGGCGCGCCATCAAGGTTCGGCCTGGCAAAGTACTCTCCGCTTAGGCCCTCGACCGTAGAATCCGTCGCGGTACGAAGAACAGTGCGCGGAACGGGAATTTCGCCGCCCATGAGGTAAGGCGAGCCCTCTGCATACAGCACATGATCGTGCCCATACTCGGTCTCAATGCCGTCGATGGGCAGAATCGGGTGCACGGGGATGGCGTTGTAGTTGCCCTCCAGCGCCAGTCGCGATGCCGCAAGCGGTCCGACCACAGCGATGGTCTTCGTCGACTCGGGCTTGATCGGAAGCACGTCACCGTCGTTCTTCAGCAGCACCATCGATTCGCGCGCCGCGCGCAGTGCCAGTTCCGCATTTGCCGCTGAATTGACAACTGAAAAGGGAAGCGATGCGTAAGAGACCCTCGCCGGCGGATCGAACATCCCCAACTGCATGCGCGCCGTGAAGAGCCGCTTCAGGGACACATCGATCTGCGCCTCGCTGATCAGATTGCGATGGACGGCATCGGTTAGGGCGAGATATTCCGTGCCGCAATCGGTGTCCGTACCGGCGAGAACTCCCGCTGCGGAGCCGGATGCGTTGTCGGGCGAGAAGTGGTGGCCGTTGGGCTGCGAGAAGTCGTCGATCGCACCGCAATCCGAGGTCACGAATCCCTTGAAGCCCCAGTCGCTGCGCAGGATGTTGCCCAACAACATTTGGCTTGCACAGGCCGGCACCTTATCGACGCGGTTATAGGCGCACATGATCGAGTCGGCCTTCCCTTCGGTGATCGCGGCGCGAAACGCGGGCAAATACGTGTCCCAGAGATCGTGCTCGCTCGGATCGACGTCGACCTTGTGTCTGGTCGACTCCGGGCCGCTGTGCACGGCATAGTGCTTCGGCGTCGCGATGGCACGAAAATACTTTGGATCATCGCCCTGAATGCCCTTGACGAAAGCCACGCCCAGATTGCTGGTAAGGAATGGATCCTCGCCGTAGGTCTCCTGGCCTCGGCCCCAGCGCGGATCGCGAAAGATGTTGATATTGGGTGACCAGATCGTCAGTCCGTAGTAGCGGTCGTGATTGCCGTGCAGGATCGCGTCGTTATACTTCGCCCGCGCCTCGGTTGAAACGACGGCACCGATTTGCTCGAGGAGCGGCGCATCCCACGTGGCGGCATTTCCAATGGCTTGCGGGAAGAGGGTGGCATAACCCGACCGCGCAATGCCGTGCAGCCCTTCGTTCCACCAGTTGTACGCGGGGATGTCGAGACGAGGAATGGCCACTGCGCGATCGATCAGCTGAGAGACCTTCTCTTCGAGCGTCAACCGTGAGACCAGGTCGTCGACTCGCTTGTCAGTGGGCAGATCGGGGTTGCGAAACGGCATCGCTGCTGCAGCTTTGATCTGTTCTTCTGACGGTGCCGGAACCGGCGTGGCCGGATTGGTCTGCGCGTTGCTAGCCGGCAGAATTGAGAACGCTAGGGCAAAACAAGCGGCAAAACAAGCAATGAGGGATCGCACAGGCGGGGCTCCGGAGAGAAGATGCGTGCCGAAGCCGAATCCTAACAAATCAACCGAATACAAAGCGACCGCACGACACGAAGAAAATCGATTCTCCATGACCCGTGACGAGGACTCCCCGATCGGATATGCGCTTCAATCTGGGGCAAACTTCAGATCGGCCGCCAGGAATCCGCGTGCGAACCCGAACCGGTATCATGGAAAAGCGAAAGCGCCGTGACCATGATTCGATTCGAAGACATGCCCGGATGGCGAAACTGGCAGACGCAGCGGACTTAAAATCCGCAGGCCTTTACCGGCCGTGGGGGTTCAATTCCCCCTCCGGGCACCAGATGAATCGATTGGTTTGTGCGACTCTCCCACTTCTTCTCCCGTTCCAGGAAAAGGGGCCTATCGTACGGATGGAACTCCAGCACGATCACTCAATTCCATCCCATCGGTCAGGCGATCGATGAAGAGGGGCAGATTGCTGCGCAGGATGATATGAGGCGCAACCCGCGTCACGGGTTCCGGTTGGATCCCTTCGAGCAGATAGCGGGAAAGGGTCTCAAAGGCCAACTTCCCTTGTGTGAATGGGCGCTGATAGAGCGTGGCGAGGATCCTGCCTGATTCGAGCGGGGCGACCAACTCGGGAAACAGATCGGTTGTAATGAGCTTGATGCGGCCGCAAACGCCGTTCTCCTCAAGTGCCTGGAGTACCGGGATGCTGATGGCTGTGCCCACATAAATTCCGAGCGGACGCGGCTTGCGTTTCAGGAGCGAAAGTGTGGCTCGGTACGCTTCCTTTGGGTGCTCGTGCGATTCGATAGCGGGGATCAGAGTGAGATGAGGCGCCATGGTGGCTAGCCCGGCGGCAAATCCGCGTAGCTTCTCGCTGTGGTCGAGCGTATTCAGGTCGCCGGTGATCGTAGCCACAGCGCCTTCCGTCTGGAGGATTCGCCCGAAGAGCTCGGCAGCAATACTTCCGCTGGTGGCCGCATCGACCGAGATCGCGGCGAGCCGATTGGATCGGGGAGCGTCACTGGCCACGCAGACGACGGCGGTCCCCCGTTCTGTCAATTTGCGAATCACGGACTCAACCTGCGTGGGATTGCCGGGCGTCATCACGATCCCGTCGTATCCGCGATCAACGTCCTCTTCCAGTAGTCTTAGATCGCCCTCGCCCAACTGTGCGTAGGTGCGGAAATCGAGATTGACAGTCAAACCATGCATGGCCTCCGCGGCTTCGCGGATGCCGGCACGCAGTGGATCGAAGAAGGACGCGATCTGGCGAGGCAAATGAACGGCAATGCGAAGTTGCCGATTGAGCTTGAGATTGCGCGCGGCGAGGTTCGGTTTGTAGCCCAGGCTCTCAGCGATTTTGAGGATGCGGCTGCGGGTCTTTGGATTGACGCCAGAGCGATTGTGCAGAGCGCGATCGACGGTTCCTATCGAACTACCGGCTGCTGCGGCGATCTGCTTAATGCCAATGACCTTCGTCGACTTGTCTTTCACGACAGCAATTGTACTTAAAACTGTCGGCCTTCTACGGCCTGGGGAATCGTTGCGGGAACGTTCACAGTCTGAGGCTCAGGAAGCCGTCATAAGAAACTGCGGTGAGCCGCAGATAAAAGGCTTCACTAGCTGCCTATCCCGGTCCCTGTGCTTGTAATTCCGGTGAAATGCTGGCCGGCGGGAGCGGCGGGCTTGCCGGATCGGTTGCCGGGGCGTGGCGCAGAAATGACCGGTTACGTACACGAAATAATGCTTGACAGTGATTTTTGGGGTCTCTATAGTGGTGCACGAATTTCCGGGAACGTACACGCTCGTTCGTGAATTCACGGAGCGTGCTGCGAATTAGCCGGAGGCCATCAGTGCCGCGAGGCTGGAGGAATTGCATGGGTAAGGTGAGGTTTGGACGGTGGGGCCGGCTATTGCTGATTGGATTTGCGACGCTGCCCTGGGCGCCGGGTGTTCGCGCGCAAGTAGATACTGGAACGATTCTTGGCACAGTCACGGATAGCTCAGGGGCCGTGGTTCCTGGAGCGGCGGTAACCGCGATCAATCAGGGAACCGCGGCTCCGGTCACCGCGAAAACGACAGCCGATGGCCGGTTTGTCATTACGCCGCTCCCCATTGGCAATTACAGCGTCGTCGTTGAGGCGAGCAGCTTTAAGAAGGCAACCATCCAAGGCGTCCACCTCGATATTCAGCAGCAGGCGCTCGTCAATGTCGTTCTCCAGCCGGGCGCGGTCACTGAAAACGTCGAAGTGACCGAGGCTCCCGAGTTGATGCAGACCGAAAGCAGCTCGGTGGGCCAGGTCATCGACGAGAAGGCAATCGTCGATCTGCCACTGAACGGGCGCGACTACACGATGCTGGTCATGGTGACTCCCGGCGTCACCCTGCCGCAACAGGGCGCTCGCGCCACGAACCAGTTTGTGGCCAACGGCGCACGAGTCGCGCAGAACGATTACCTGCTCGATGGAATCGATAACAACAGCAACAGTGTCGACTACCTGGACGGCAAAGCCGATGTCATTAAGCCGCCGGTCGATGCCATTGCCGAGTTCAAGATTATGACCAGCGATTTTCCGGCGGAGTTTGGGCGTGCCGGCGGAGCCATCGTCAACGCCACGCTCAAGTCAGGATCCAATCAGTTCCATGGGTCTCTGTGGGAGTTCTTCCGCAACGATGTGTTCGATGCCTACAACGACTACTTTGTGCCCAATGCAACCGCGAGCAAGAAGCCGGAGCTGAGGCAGAACCAGTTTGGCGGGACCGCAGGCTGGCGCCTTTTCAAGGATCATACATTCTGGTTTGGAGACTTCGAACGGACCAAGATTCTCAATGGGGTAGCAGCCAGCGGCTCGCAAAGCGCGAATCTGGGAGCCAGCAGCATTCCCACGGTTCCCACAATTCAGGAGATCAACAGCGGATACACCGACTTGTCGGATCTCTTCAACTCCACTGGCACGTTCACGCGCACCGACTTGCTGGGCCGGACCTATCAGAACGGTCAGATCTTCGATCCGGCGACGACGCGATCTGTAACGGTAGGCCAGGTTGATCCGGTCACGGGTTTGACGGCGAGCTCGACCGGCTATGTCCGCGATCCGTTCGCGAACAACCAAATCCCCGCGAATCGTCTCGACCAGAACGCGATTAAACTGCTGCAGCTCTATCCAACGCCGACGTCTGGTGGTGTTCTTTACAACTACAACATCGTCAAAGTGAACAGCTACAGCACAAACACCGCTGATATGCGCATCGATGAACGCTTCCGCGATCAGGATCAGGCGTTCTTTCACTATGACTACATCAGC
>Ga0335071_10007489_pt1 | contig 11231 bp, 5 predicted proteins | sample Lox_Sample_15_FD_206724 | JGI IMG/M metagenome (GOLD analysis project Ga0335071, IMG submission 206724) | Soil microbial communities from Loxahatchee National Wildlife Refuge, Florida, United States - Lox_Sample_1.5 | ecosystem: Environmental > Terrestrial > Soil > Wetlands | place: USA: Florida...
GCCATCCATCTTGGAGACGGCCCAGTACAGTCTGGCGACGGCCCGATCGTTCAAGATGGTATCCACCAGATCCCTGCTGCTTTCCACGTGATTCTTGGAACTGGCGGCCGTCCAATCGTCTTCAGTAAACAGCAGAGGAACTGGAGTAGTCGGATACGCATACTCAAAGGGCTTGCCGCCGGATAACGTTTGTTCCAGATCTGTAAGTGGGAAGCCGGAGTCAACTGTAAGGAAAGCTCGCTCCCAGTCAGCGGTGAGCAGAGAGGCTCCCGGAGAGCCGCACTCACCGAGAACGCGATATCCGAGGATACGTAAAAGAGGCGGGGCGCTTTCGCAATTGGGAACGCGAATGACTTGATCAGCTCCCGCAAGCTCCGAGAGCTCTTTCGATTGCACGACGTATCGCCTCAGTAGCAAAAGAAACTCGGTAGGCCTGTCGGTGCCCTCAAAACCGAGAGCCGACACGTTCCAGCTCAGAAGCGGCAGAACATTGTCAACCGGGGCTTGCTGACTGATTCCAGCCATTCGCAAGAACGACCGCAATGGCCCATGGATAGGGAACTCCCTATATGTTGGGTCCGTTCCATTCGTCGAAGCCGATGTGGCTGCATTGGCAGAAGAATGCGGAGCACCGATCAAAGCCCCAAAGGTGGATAAGCTAGTGCAAGCGAAAAGTCCAACGACAAGCACATGCGGACGAATGCGGAGCCTCATGGCTGGATCCCCTTGGGTCATCGGGACGGCATCTGTTATCTACACAAGGACAGGCGGGAACAGGGTGCGACGAATAGCCTCGCGAGTTGCAGATGCGTCTCGAGACCCCAGACGCAAATTCTGATGTCGGCCAACATACCCCATCCTGTCAGAATCTCCAAGCCACTTTTTTGTCAAATTTTTGCGAAGGCTCAAAACGGCTGGAGTCCGACTGAAGGCCAACAGCGGCCTTTAGAAGCCCACAGCAGCAGGCGAGGTTGGCAGTGGGCAAATTTCTTTCGCACCGGGCGACTCGTGAGTTTTCGAAATCCGAGGTCTGAGCCTTTGTCGTTGACGGCGGTCGACAGCCCTCAGTCCATGAATAGCTGCCCTTTTTCGGGGTGTCCGGTAATGAACAGTGGAGGGAGGCAAGCGAACACCTCGGAATCGAAGTGGGCAGGCGATCCGCTGCTATATCCCTTTATTTCAGTTGCTTAAGTTTGGTGCAGAATGGCGGGACAATTGCCCTTTCAATCACCGATGGATATCGCACGGCCAGAGTTTAAGCAACGCAAACGTAGGAAGCAGATCGCCCTTATTGCAGGGATTGCAGTCGTTGTCGCCATTCTCAGTGCGGCGGTCTACCGCCTCAAGCCCGCTGCGCCGACAGTGGAAAGAGGCACGGTTTGGACGGATACGGTCAAGCGCGGGTCGATGCTGCGCCAGGTGCGCGGGATCGGATCGCTGGTCCCCTCGCAAGAGTCGGTGTTGCAAATTCCTGCAGAGACTGAGGCGACTGTATTGCGGATCCGCATGCTGCCCGGCTCGCTGGTTAAGACTGACACTGTCCTGCTCGACATGAGTAATCCCCAGGTGGAACAGGCTGCTGTGGACGCGCAGCTTCAGTGGAAGGCGGCTCAGGCTGAATATCAAAGCCAGCGGATGAAGCTAGAGAGCGACTTGATGAATCAGAAGGCTGGTGCCGCGACGGTTAAAGCCGACTACAACCAGACACAGTTGCAGTCACAGACGGACAAGTCTCTGTACGACCTTGGAGTAATTTCGGGGCTGGCGTACAAGGCCTCGAAGAGCAAGGCTGACGAACTCACCATTCGTAACAACCTCGAAGATCAGAGACTGGAAAGCACCCAGAAGTCAATCGAGGCCCAACTCTCGGAACTGCAGGCGAAAGTTGACCAGATGCGCGTGCTGGCCGACTTGAAGCAGAAGCAATTGGATCTTTTGAAGGTGCGTGCGGGTATCGAAGGAGTCCTGGTGGAACTACCCCTTCACGTTGGGCAGCACGTCACACCTGGAACCATGCTGGCCAAGGTAGTGCAACCAAATCACTTGATGGCGGAATTGAAGGTGGCGGAGACGCAGGCGCGTGACGTCCAGATTGGCGAGCCGGCCTCCGTGGACACCCACAACGGGGTGATTGCCGGAACGGTCATGCGGGTTGATCCGGGAGTACAAAACGGAACGGTAACCGTGGACGTCAAACTGACAGGAGAACTTCCGAAAGGGGCGCGGCCGGATCTGAGCGTCGACGGCACCATCGATTTGGAACGGCTGGAGAACGTCCTGTATGTTGGCCGGCCAGCTTTCGGGCAGGAGAACAGCACGATCAGTTTGTTCAAGGTTGATCCTAACGGGCGGGATGCGAATCGCGTTCCGGTCAAAGTAGGACGGGCTTCAGTGAATTCGATTCAAGTCATCGAGGGACTCCACGAAGGCGACATGGTTGTGCTCTCGGACATGTCACGTTGGGACAACACGGACCGTATACGGCTTCAGGAATAACAAAATTCAACAATGAGGCGGATGACTTCATGACGAATGGCCAACCTCTTATACAAATTTCAGACCTTACAAAAGTCTTCTACACGGATGAGATTGAGACCCATGCACTTTCAGGGGTTCACCTTTCGGTGAATCGTGGTGAATACGTAGCCATGTCGGGCCCTTCCGGCTGCGGCAAGTCCACACTGCTTTCGATCATTGGACTTCTCGACACTCCCACTGGCGGTCGCTATCTACTGAACGACAAGCCGGTGGAGAACCTGGATTTTGCGGAGCGGGCGCGAATTCGCAATCAAGAGATCGGGTTCATCTTCCAGAGTTTCAACCTGATTGGCGATCTTACGGTTTATGAGAATGTGGAATTGCCGCTGACCTACCGCCAGCGCATGCCGTCTGCCGAACGCAAGGGGCGCGTTATGGAAGCGCTCGAACGGGTTGGCATGGCTCACCGTGTTCGGCACTATCCCTCACAGCTCTCGGGAGGTCAGCAGCAGCGTGTGGCCGTAGCGCGCGCCTTGGGTGGGAAGCCATCGATCCTGCTGGCCGACGAACCAACGGGAAATTTGGACTCACGGAATGGTGAAGCGGTGATGGAGCTACTGGCCGATCTCCACCGGGACGGTGCAACCATCTGCATGGTGACGCACGATCCCCGCTTCGCAAAACATGCTCAAAGGGAAGTACATCTATTCGACGGCAAGGTCGTGGCGGAGGAAGAACTTAAAAAACTCCTGGCGGATGTTGGAGCCTAAGAAACTGCCCGGCGTCACCGGGCGGTAAACGATCGGACAAAGGAATCGGTCACGCGGGTCGACAGGATTCGTGTTGCCAAAATGCGGATGGAGTGAGATGTCCTCATGAACAAGTTTGTACAAGATCTTACTTACGGAATGCGGACGCTACGAGCGAGGCCGACTTTCGCTGTGCTTGCAGTTCTGATGCTTGCGCTCGGGATCGGGGCCAACACTGCTATTTTCAGCGTGGTGAACGCAGTCCTGCTCCGGCCTTTGCCTTTCAAAGATTCAGACCGTGTGGTGCGGGTCTGGCATACTCCGCCCGCGAAAAGCTTTCCTGGAATCGATAAGTTTTCTGTGTCTGCTGCGAACTACGTCGATTGGAAGCGGGACAACCATGTTTTTGAGGACATGGCAATCTACAGCTATCGTGGGTTCACGTTAACTGGTGTCGCGCAGCCACAACAAGTTGAAGCGACTGCTGTGAGTCGGGGATTCTTCGAGACACTTGGCGTTCCGCCAATGTTAGGTCGAGTCTTTTCGCCAGAGGAAGACCAGCCCGGACGGACCAATGTGGTTGTGCTTAGCTACCGTTTCTGGCAGGAGCATTTCGGTTCGAATCCCGATATCGTGGACCACGACGTCACGATGGATGGGCAAAATTTTCTGATCGTGGGGGTTATGCCGCCCTCGTTCCGCTTCCCCGAGTTCGCGCAAATGTGGACGCCGATGGGCTGGACCGATAAGGAACGAGCCGTCCGTGGCGAGCACCATTCGGTTGTCATCGCCCGGTTGAAACCGGGGGTCAGACTTGATCAGGCGCAAGCGGAAATGAACACGATCTCGCGACGTCTGGAAGAACTCTATCCCGTAGACGACAAGGGTTGGGGCGCAATCGTCGTTCCTCTGCAGCAAGACCTCGTCAGTGATGTACGGCCTGCGTTGCTCGTCCTGCTAGGAGCCGTTGCATTTGTTCTTCTGATTGCGTGCGCCAATGTGGCTAATCTTGCTCTGGCTCGAACTTTCGGTCGCCAGAAGGAAATCGCGATCCGCTCGGCATTGGGAGCAAGTTCGGTGCGCGTTCTCCGACAGATTCTGACTGAGTCAATATTGCTGGCGTCGATTGGAGGCGTGCTTGGTTTGCTGGTTGCATATTTTGGGGAGCGATTCATCGTTGCCTATCTGGCGAACCAACTTCCAGCAACTGTCAGCGTCGGGCTGGATCTGAGAGTTCTTGCGTTTACAGCTGTCGTTTCGATATTGACGGGCGTTGGTGCGGGCGTTCTGCCGGCGTTGCGCCTCGCGAACAGCGATGTCAATCAGGCGTTGAAGCAGGGATTGGGTCGTACGGATGTGAGTTCGGGCGGTCGGCAAACTCGAAACGTTCTGGTGGTCGCCGAGGTTGCCCTTTCTCTGATCCTGCTCATCGGTGCGGGGTTGATGATCCGCAGCCTTCATCAGCTTCAGAGTGTGGCACCCGGATTCGAGTCCCACGGTGTTCTGACGATGAATGCCGCGATCTCGCGAACGAAATTTCCTGGACCCCAGCAGGAGATCCAATTTTTTGATCAGGTACTCCAGAGAGTCAGGTCGCTTCCTGGTGTCGAATCCGCGGGGTTGATCGACGATATTCCGATGGGGGATGGCGGGTCCCACCAGCCGATCCAGATTGAAGGTCAGCCCGTGGTGTCGATGGCCGATCAGCCGGAAGTCGATGTGCGGCTGACGAGCCCCGGCTACATGCATTCCATGCACATCCCCATTGTGAAAGGCCGAGACTTTACTGATGAGGACGTCGTCGGGCGGACAGCGAGCATTTTAGTCAGTCAGTCGATGGCGGAGCACTTTTGGCCGGGGGAAGATCCGATCGGCAAACGGCTCACCCTTACTTTTTCTCCCGATCAGATCCGCGAAGTTGTCGGCGTAGTCGGCGACGTGAAACTCGACGGCTTAGACCAGCAGCGCCCATCGACCGCTTTATACGAGCCAATGGCTCAGATCTCGAAGTCGAGCAAGTTTGACTGGCGCTCCTTCCCCATGACCATCGTTGTGCGCTCGACAGTCTCGCCTGCGAGCATGGTCTCAGCAGTTACGAACGCGATTCATGACATCGATCGGAATATTCCAGTGCGTGACGTCTTCACCATGGACGATCTGATCGCGAAGTCTCTGTCACAACCACGTTTCAACATGCTCTTGCTCGGGATCTTTGCCGGGATCGCCGCTCTGCTCGCTGCCATTGGAATCTATAGTGTGCTCTCGTACAGCGTCCGGCAGAGAGTGCCGGAGATCGGGATCCGACTCGCGCTCGGAGCACGCCTTGTAGATGTTTTGCGCATGGTTGTTTTTGAAGGGATGAAGCCCGCGCTGTTGGGAGTCGTAATCGGCACAATTGCTGCGTTGGGATTGGGCCGCGTGGTCACAAGCCTTGTGTATCAAGTGAAGCCATCGGACCCGATCACCTTTGTCGGAGTGGCCATCCTGTTGGGATTGATTGCTCTGATCGCGTGTCTTGTCCCCGCATACCGCGCGAGCAGAGTCGACCCGGTTGTCGCGTTGCGCAATGAATGAGGAATACCATGGCAAACCTGTTCCATGACGTGCGCTATGCGTTGAGGCAATTGCGCAAACGGCTAGGGTTCACGGCCGTTGCAGTGATCACGCTGGCACTAGGGATTGGCGCGAGCACAGCGATGTTCAGCGTCGTGTACGGCGTTCTGCTGCGGCCTCTGCCGTACCAGGATCCTAGTCGGATCATGGCAGTCTTCGAGGTGACCACCAAGGGCACGTGGAATCGGCTCGCCGACCCGAACTTCGACGACTTCCGCGACCAGAACCACAGCTTTCAGGCGATCGCGAAATACGGTGCGGATGTTGCCTCGGTTTCCGGATCTGCCCGGCCAACACGTTCGATGGTGGCCAGTGTCTCCGCCGGTTTCCTGGATGTATTCCGAGTGCAGCCAGCTATCGGACGTGGCTTCAACGCGGCGGATATGCACAAAGGAGCGGCCCCGGTTGCGGTCGTCAGTTCGGGATACTGGAAACAGAACCTTGCATCCCGGACAGATCTCGCTCAACTGCATCTCAAAATCGACAATGCCATCTATTCGGTAATCGGAGTCCTTCCAGAGGCGTTCGAGTTTCCATCGGAAACTGCGGTGTGGATTCCCGCGGATCTCGATGGGGAAAACCCGAGCCGAACATCTCATAACTACAGCGCGGTGGCACGGCTTCGCGACGGCGTAAGTCCGCAACAGGCAAATGCTGAGATCAGCGCGATCGCGCGCCGCATTCACGATAGTTCGAGTGAGCAGAGCGATTTTTTGTTAAAGGATGGGGCGGTCGTCCCATTGCACGATTCGATTACCGGCGAGGCTCGTCCTGCTTTATTGGTCCTCTTGGGCGCAGTTGGCTTCCTGCTTCTGGTGGCGTGCGCGAATGTCGCAAACCTGCTTCTTGCGCAGGCTTCTGTGCGAGAGCGCGAGCTTGCAATCCGGAGCGCGCTAGGCGCCGAGCGCGGCCGGCTGATTCGGCAATTTCTTACTGAGGCGTTTGTCCTCTCGCTCGTTTCGGGCGGTTTAGGCATTGTCGGCGCATTTTTCGGAGTGCGAACGCTGATCGCTCTCGCTCCGGAAAATTTGCCGCGGCTCAGCGATGTCTCGATCAATCTGCCGGTGCTGGGATTCGCTCTGTTGCTCTCAACCGCAGTTGCTGTGGGGCTCGGGGCGTTCACTGCTATCCGCGCCACCGGTGGCGATGTGCGTGAAACTCTGTCCGAAGGCGGGAGAGGACAGGCGGGATCTCAAAGCAGCCGGCGATTCGGGCAGGGAATAGTCGCGGCACAGTTCGCCATCACGGTCGTTCTCGTCGTTGGAGCTGGACTATTGGGCCGAAGCCTCAAGAAAGTGCTTGAGGTGAACCCGGGTTTTCGCGTCGACAAAGTCGTCACCATGGACGTTTCTCTGCCTTGGGTGAACTGGACTGACGCGAAGGCTAAGGCCAACGAGGCAGCTTTTTTCTCCAACCTAGTCGACCGGCTCAAACAGATTCCCGGCGTTCGCAAGGTCGGAGCAATCAGTGGGCTACCAATGGACGGCGGGCTTCCCAACGGATTGTTTCTATTGATGAGGCAGGATGAACTTCCCAAAACTCCCGTAAGTGAAGAAGATCTCGCGCGGAAGTTCGACTTACTCTTCCAACAAAAAGAGCGCCTTGGTACTGCGGATTTTGGCGTGGCCACGGATGATTACTTTCAGAGCGTTGGCATTCCTCTCATTCGTGGGCGTGTTTTTGACGAGCGCGACACAATGGATTCGCAGCACGTGGCGGTTATCAGCGAGTCGCTTGCCCGCGAGCGCTGGCCCGGACAGGATCCGATCGGACGCACGATTGAATTCGGCAACATGGATGGGGATATGCGATTGCTCACGATCGTTGGCATCGTGGGCGACGTTCATGACTACGGACTTGAAGTGCCGCCGCGCCCGACAGTCTACGTAGACCTATTTCAGCGGCCGCGTCCTGCGATCACACTTACGATGTTGAGCGACGCACCAACGCAGCTGGTCACTTCGGCTGCGCGCGGAATTCTTCAGGATTTGAATCCTGAAATTCCACCGCAGTTCAGAACGTTCTCGCAGGTGTACTCGGCTTCCCTGGGCTCCCGCAAGTTCAACCTGATTCTGATCACTTTCTTTGGAGTCGTTGCGCTATTGCTTGCAACAGCGGGCGTATTTGGTGTGATGGCTTACTCGGTGAGCCGCCGGACGCGTGAAATTGGAGTGCGAGTTGCACTGGGAGCGCGTCCACGCGACGTGCTGACGATGATCCTGGCGCAAGGTATGCGCACGATTTTGATCGGCCTCGCAATTGGAATTGCATGTGCACTGGTGCTCGCACGCGCCATCGGATCGATGTTGTTTGGCGTGACTGCAGCCGATCCTCTCACGTTTACCGCGGTGATTCTGCTTCTGATCTCCGCGGCGTTGGCGGCATGTTATCTCCCGGCGCGGCGGGCGGCGAATGTTGATCCTATGGTCGCGTTGCGGTACGAGTGAGGAAAACAATGGAAAACCTACTGCAAGACATCCGGTATGCTCTTCGGCAGTTACGCAAGAGTCCTGGATTCGCGGTTACGGCAATTTTGATCCTCACGCTGGGCATTGGTGCCAGCACGGCGATTTTCAGTTTCGTCGATGCCGCCCTGATAAGACCTTTGCCCTACAAGGATCCGTCGAAGCTTGTGGACGTCACCGAGAGCGCAGCAATGTTTGCGCGGGCGAACCTCTCGTATCCGGATTTTGTAGATTGGAAAAGACTGAACGAGGTCTTCAGTTCCTTCGATGCCTATAACACCGAGGGATACCTGTTTCGGACGGACTCCGGTACCGAGCCTGTCGACGCAGTCCGCGTAACCGCCGGTTTCTTTCAGACGCTTGGAGTTACTCCGGCCATCGGTCGCGACTTCCACGCAGCAGAAGACCAGCTCGAAGCTCCACAGACGGTGATTCTGAGTTATGCCACATGGCAGAAGAGGTTTGCTGGACAGAAGAACATTGTCGGCACGGTCGTCACTCTCAGCGGAGTTCCTTACACGATTATTGGCGTGCTGCCTCAAACGTTTCAGTTTGCGGCGCAGGGTAACGCGGAATTTTGGACTACTCTCCGCCAGGACAATCCATGCTTGAAACGCCGCAGTTGCCACAGCATGTATGGCATTGGCCGCCTTAAAGCTGGCGTCTCGGTCGAGATGGCACGGGCGAACATGCAGGCCATTGCTCGCCAGTTGGAGATTCAGTATCCGAATGACAATCGCGGGCAAGGAGCAGCCGTTGCTCCGCTTTCGGAAATCTTTGTTAAGGATGTTCGTCCCATCTTGCTCGCGCTGCTTGGCGGAGCCGGTCTGCTCCTCCTGATCGCCTGCGTGAACGTATCCAGCCTTCTGTTAGTTCGCTCGGAAAGTCGAAAACGTGAGATCGCAGTTCGAGGTGCTCTTGGCGCTTCACGGCTTCGCTTGATCCGTCAGTTTTCCACCGAAGGTCTTGCGCTTGCAGGCGTCAGCGCTTTGTTCGGAGTCGTCCTTGCGCGTGCTTTCATCCAGACGCTAGTCGGCCTCATTTCCAATGAAATGATGGCGAACATGCCATATCTTGCGGGACTTGGATTGAACCGCCATGTAGTCGGATTCGCGGTCGCAATTGCTTTTCTAGCTACGATCCTTTTCTCGCTGACTCCGATCTTCCGCTTGCCGTTGCACGAGATCCGTAACGGTCTTGCTGAAGGTGGTCGCACGTCGGTTGGCACGGTGTGGCGACGTTTCGGCGCAAATCTCGTTGTGGTTGAATTGGCGATCGCGGTTGTGCTTCTCGCATGCGCTGGTCTTCTTGGAAAGAGTCTCTATCGACTCTTGCATGTTGAAGTCGGCTTTCAGCCCGATCACTTGGCCACTATGGCCGTGGCGTTGTCCCCAACGACATACGAGAAGGATGAGCAACAAGCGACAGTCGCAAAGAAGCTCATCGCGCAGATCGAGACCCTGCCCGGCGTTCAATCGGCCGCGATTTCGAACGTGTTGCCCGTTAGCTCAAATGGCAATACAACGTGGATAAGGATCCAGGGGCATCCCTATAGCGGCGAGCACAATGAAGTGAACGGGCGTGACGTCAGTCCCGAGTTTTTTACAACTATCAAGGCGAGCCTCGCCGAAGGGCGTTACTTCACTGAATTTGACGACGCCACCAAGCCGCGAGTGGCCATCATCAATCAGACTCTGGCGAAGAAGTATTTTCCTAGTGAAGATCCTATCGGCAAGAAAATCGGCGACACCGAATTGTCTCCCAAATCACTCGCCGAAGTAGTCGGAGTGATTCAAGACGTCCGCGACGGTTCGCTCGATGAGGACATTTGGCCCGCTATCTATTACCCCTTCGCGCAAAGCACCGACACGTACTTCAACCTCGTCGTCCGCACTTCGCAGTCGGAAGCTGCATTGCTGCAGCCCATCGTGAATGCGGTGCAACAGGTGGATCCAGGGATCGGGACGATGTACCACATGACAATGGCCGCCAAGGTCAATGAGTCTCCGACCGCGTATTTGCATCGGTCGGCCGCCTGGCTGGTCGGAGGATTCGCTTGCGTTGCACTCTTGCTTGGCGTGGTCGGACTTTACGGAGTTATTGCTTATTCGGTGGGACGACGAACTCGGGAAATCGGAGTTCGTATGGCGTTGGGAGCGCAAAGGGCAGCCGTCTACCAGTTGATTATGCGTGAAGCGGCATGGCTCGTCAGTGCTGGCGTCGGGTTTGGGCTGTTGTGCGCTGTCGGCGCCGCAACGCTGATTCGCGGATTGCTTTTTGGCGTGCGGTCATGGGATGCAGCAACGCTGGTTGGCGTGGCGTTTGTGTTGACTGTGTTTGCGTTGCTCGCCAGTTACTTTCCGGCGCGTAGGGCGGCCAAGGTCGATCCCATGGAAGCGCTCCGATACGAATGAGGACCTATGGATAGCCTGTTACAGAATCTTCGCTATGCACTGCGGCAGTTGCGCAAGTATCCAGGCTTCACGGCGGTCGCCGTGTTGACGCTCGCCGTGGGCATTGGCTCAAACGCCGCTATATTCTCACTTGTCGATCAGGTCTTGCTGAAGCGGCTTCCGATTCGTGAGCCTGACCGCCTTGTGGTGTTGCAGTTCGTTGGGTCCGATACGGGCCACACCGATTCCTGGGGCGGAGGAGAAAACATTCAATTCTCCTACCCGATGTACCGCGATCTACGCGATCAGAATTCGGTGTTTGAGGGCATGCTGGGGCTTTTCCCGACACAAGTTGGTGTGCAATGGCACAACACGCCCAGCCTCGCGAACAGTGAATTGGTAAGCGGAAATTATTTCTCCGTCCTTGGTGTTAGCCCCGCGCTCGGCAGATTGTTTGTGCCAGAGGACTCTGCCACTCGCGGAGCCTCGCAGTTGGTCGTACTGAACCATCTCTATTGGACCGAACACTTTGC
>Ga0335071_10007490_pt1 | contig 11228 bp, 10 predicted proteins | sample Lox_Sample_15_FD_206724 | JGI IMG/M metagenome (GOLD analysis project Ga0335071, IMG submission 206724) | Soil microbial communities from Loxahatchee National Wildlife Refuge, Florida, United States - Lox_Sample_1.5 | ecosystem: Environmental > Terrestrial > Soil > Wetlands | place: USA...
AATTGCACGAACAGTCCGTGCATCTCGTTGTAAACCTGCGCCAGTCCGCTTCGCGATGCCGAACTCATGGGCGAGGGCGGATGGGCTTCCGGCCGCTTCGCGTGAAGTTCGTTGCTTTCCTTGCTTAGCGGCCATGCCTCCCGCTGCAACGCCGCTTCCACCAGTTCACGCACCTCGTCGTACCGGGCGGAGGATGGGATGGCGTCATGGCGCGCCAGCACCCGTCGGGTGTAGGCATCGACCACAAAGATCGGATGCTGTCCGGCGTAAAGCAGGATCGAGTCGGCAGTCTCCGGCCCAATGCCCTTCTGTGCGACCAATTCCTTTCGCAGATCCGGCGTTGGTTGTTCCAGCATCGCCTCCAGCGAGCCCGAGTACCTCATGTCGAGGAAGGCGACGAAGTCCTTCAGCCGGCTGGCCTTTTGCCGGAAATATCCCGACGGCCTGATCAATTGCTCCAGCTCCTGCCTCTTCAAACTTCGTATGCCATCGACGCTCAGCACCCCCGCCGCGCGAAGATTGCCGAGTGCGCGCTCGACATTCGCCCACGAAGTGTTCTGCGTCAGGATGGCGCCGACGACTACCTCGAAAGATGTCACTGCCGGCCACCAATGTTGCGGGCCCCAGGCGCGCGACAACTTGCGGTAAATGGCACGGACTGTCTGCGCTGGATTTGTGGCGCTGCGGCGAGCCACTTGCCCTCGTCGCTGAGATTGCGTTCGCACCATCACGCCTGCTGGTTCTTGCCCTGCTTCAGCTGCTGCTTCCAGCCCAGCACGCGCGCCTTGGCGGCTTCAGCTTCGGCCTCGGGAACCATGCCCTTGCGCTGGTACAGAATCGACAGGCTGGTATGGGCGAGCACGTCGTCTGGATCGAGTTCGGTGATGCGGCTGGCAACCGCGATGGCCTTGTCGAATTGCTCGCTGTCCTGCAAGGCGCGCGCCAGGCCGTGCATGGCGTCCAGGAACGTCGGGTCGCTGGCGATGGCCGCCTCGTAATCGGCGATGGCCTCGGCCAAGCGTCCTTCCGCATAGTGATCGAGTGCGCAATAGTAGCGGTCTTCGGCTGTCTGCCGTGCTGTTTCCTGGTTGCTGGACATGCGTGCCGAGTTTAGCACGCACCTCGCTACGATCATTGGTTCAGCCGACGGCTATACTGAACGACAGGGCGGCCACATTGTCGCCTCCGCCACGGACTTGAAGCACATCGGTTACATCATCCGGTTCATCTGGAACGCCACCCGCGGCCATCACCTGGCGCCCTGGCGCAGCCCCTATTTGCGTTGGCGCATCGAAACCTACACCGGCATCAAGATGCAGAGCATCGGTTTTCTGGAGTTCTGGGAATTTACTTGGCGTGAGCGGCGCGAACTTTTGCGCTTCCTGAAGTGGACGGGCGAAATGGAGCGCTACGCGCGCGTAAGGCCGAAGAACCCCTAGTGGGAGCTACCCGCCAGGGATCACGCTCACCGGCTCACCCACGCCGGCGCACAATTTCTCTGCCGCCGAGGCCTGCCGGGCGGCGATCTCAAGGTACCCCGAGCTGCCCACGATGGCGAAGAATTCCTCTTCGCCGCCTTCAGCATAGGAGCGGCACACGCGCGTGATGGCCCGCCCGGCAATCAAGATCCTCACCGCGGGAGTCGTGCCGGCGAACAGTTCAGGCAGGTCCAACTCCGTCAGATTCGTAATCAGGTTACCGAATTTGTCGACTTTCATTACGGAAGCGCACAAGCGGTTGCCCTCACTGCGCTGCACCGCCCGCAGCGGAAGACGGGCGTAGTCGGTGACCTCCGGTCCAAAATCCGAGGGCGCCACGCCCTTGCTCAGCCACCCCGCGACCGGCGAGAAGATGTCGCGCCCGTGGAACGTCTGGCTCACCGGCTGCAGAAAATAGCGCTCGGCGGTGATGTGGCGCACGGTGAATCGCGGCTCGCGCTTCTCCACCAGCGAAAGCACGCCGTTGTCCGGCGCGATGAAGATGTAGTCGTCGGTTTCCGCCAGGATTGGCCGCCGCGTGCTGCCCACTCCGGGGTCTACGATGACGACGTGCACGCTGCGCGGCGGGAAGAAGCGATACGACTGCGCGATCGTAAACGCCCCATCCAGCACGTCAAACGACGGCACCGCATGGCAAATGTCCACGATCTGTGTTTCCGCGTGAATACTGAGCACCACGCCATGCATGACTCCGACGAATGGGTCCTGCAACCCGAAATCAGTCGTGAACGTGACGATGCGCGGCTCGGCCATCCCCTGCAAGCTAGTCGCACTTGCGGCACGAGTCAAGCGGAAGAATCCACGGCGGTCTCCGCGCATCCTATCCTCACGCGAGTTACGAAAGGATGGACCCATGCACGTCGCCGAACTCTGGCGCTATCCGGTGAAGAGCCTGCGCGGAGAAATGGTTGAGGCCACGGAAGTATTGCAAACGGGTCTTCGCAGCGACCGCGAGATCGTGGTCCTCTCGGCGGCTCGAAACCGCGTGATTACCTCGCGCACCCATCACCGCTTGCTGGGTTTGCAGGGCGGGATTTCCCCCGAAACCGGTGCGGCCACGATCAACGGCGTGGCCTGGGACAGCCCGGATGCTCTCGCGCTGGTGCAAGAGGCGGCCGGCGAAGAAGTGCGATTGATGCACGTCCCTGGCCCCCAGCGCTTCGACAGACTGCCGCTGTTGGTCGCCACCGACGGAGCCATCCAGGCGATTGGATTGGACCGCCGCCGCTTCCGCCCCAACATCCTCATCGGCGGGGTGCAAGGCCTGGCCGAGCGTCAGTGGGAAGGGAAGCACATCCGCATCGGCGAAGTAGAGATTTATGCCGCGCAGTTGCGCGCTCGCTGCGTCATGACCACCTACGACCCCGACACCCTGGAGCACGACCGCAACGTCTTGTTTCGCATCGTCAACGATTTCGACGGGACGATGGCGCTGGACTGCTCCGTAACCAAGCCCGGCTCGGTTCGAGTCGGCGATCCAGTTACCCTGCTCGATTGAGCTTCCGACAAAAAACAGCCGCCCCGGTGACGGCTGTTCATCATTCCAAAAAGTCCTACCGAATGTCGATGTCGCCCGAACCGGTCGATACGTTTACCTCTGGTCCTCCGCCGCGAACCGCTCCCCGCAACTCATGCTTGCCCATCGTGCCCTGCACCGTGATGGGCAAGTCAGAGTGTATTGAACCCGAGCCGGTGTGGAGGTCCAAGTCAAAACCTCCACTGGAACCCAGCGCCAGCCGCACCCCGCCCGAACCACTATGCACTTGCCATGCGCCTTTGACGTTGCCGTCGATGACGAGGTGCCCGCTGCCCGTACGCGCCTTCAGGCCGCCGTTGACGCCGCGCACATCAATGCTGCCCGATCCCGTGTGCACGTCCACGTCGCCGCTGCCCGTAAGGTCGGCCTGGATCGAGCCGCTGCCGGTGCCGGCGTACATGGGCGCCGCTACCGAGTCGGCATGAATGCTCCCGCTTCCCGTCTCCAGCCGGGAGTCGCGTCCCAGATCGCGGGCGCGAACGCTGCCCGAGCCGGTGTGCATCTTGGCCGACGCGCGCACGCCCTCCACTGAAATATCACCCGAGCCGCTATTCACTTGCAGCGTGGTATCGGGTGGGACGGTGATCTCGTAGGAAATAGCAACGTGATGCTTGGCGTCCTCCGGCAGGTTGTAGCCAATCCGAATGGAACTGCCATTCTGTTCGATCGGCGGATTCGATTCGACGCTCCTCGCCGCCCGATCGGAGTCCCCACCCCACCAGTCGCCGCTGGTAACCCGGCCATGAATCTCCACCTGGTTGGAGCCGCCGGTCTTCACCGTCACCGAACCCGAGCCGGTAGTGAGATCGAGATTCACCGCGCCGGAAACCGTCAGGGTGCGCTCAAAATGGCCCTCACTGCGGGCAAACGCGGACGCTGATGCAATCAGAAAAAAGGAGAGTACAAGAGAAATTTGCAGTTTCATGACTTCGCCCCGGATGGCTGTAATTCCATGGAACAAAAATCTGGGCTGCCGTTGGCGGCAGCCCAGGGAGGATCGACGATTGCTACTGCTGTAACACCACCTGGTCGCCTTCTTTCAGGCCAGAGAGCACTTCCGTCTTCGCCCCGTTGGAGATCCCGATGCTCAGCGCGACTTTGCGCTTGCCGTCTTTGGCCTTGGGATCAGGCACCTCGGTGGATGCCTTCTTGTCCTTGTCGTACAGGATCGCGCCTTCGGGGATCATCAATACGTTCTTGTGCTCGTCGAGGATGATCTCGGCATTGGCCGTCATTTCAGCCTTCAACTCGCCACCCGGGTTGTTGATCGACACTCGCACCTCGAACGTAGTGACGTTGTCCTTTTCCGTGCCCATCGGCGAGATCTTCGTCACCTTGCCGGTGAACGTCTTGTCCTTAAATGTCTCCACCCGGATGCGCGCCGGCTGCCCCAGATAGACCTTGCCGATGTCGCTCTCATCCACTTTGCCCTTCACATAAACCTCGCTGGTGTCGCCGATGGTCATGACCAGCGTTGCAGCGGAGCCCATCACCAGGATCGAGCTGACCGCGTCACCCATCTCCACGGGCCGCGACAGCACCACGCCGGCAATGGGCGACGTGATCGTGGTGTAGCTCAACTGCTCTTCCAACTGCTTGAGGCTGGCGTTGGCTTTCTGTACCTCGGCCTGCGCCTGGGCCACTTTGGCCCGGTTCACCACCAACTGCGCCTTCGCCACGTCGCGCTTGTTCACGGCGAGGATGTAGGCTCGCTGCGCGTCGTCGAGGGCTGAGGTGGAAACCACGCCGCTCTTGGCCATCTCCTGGGCGCGCTCATACGCCCGCTGCAACGTCGGAATGTCCACGCCCTGCGCATCCACCTCGGCGCGCCTCATGTCGGCTTCCGCGCCCTTTTGGTTGGCCTCGGCCGACAGCAACTGCGCGCGGGCCGAGTTCACCGCGGCTTCAATCTCGACGCGATCCAGTTCGGCCAGCACCTGTCCCTCTTTCACCTTGTCGCCCGCGTCCACATACAGCTTCTTGACGATGCCGCTTGCCTTCGACTTGATCTCCACCTTCGTGATGGGCGTGACCTTGCCGGTCGCAACCACGCTCTTTGCCAGATCTCCCTTTTCGACCTTCGCCAGCTTGGTCGGATCGATCTTGGTGCCGCCGCGGGTGGCCGCTACCGCCACGATGACCAGCGCCACCACCGCTACCGCCACCGCGGAGATAATGATCAGGCGCTTCTTTTTTTTCTTGCCGTTGCCGTTTCCGTTGGCCACTGCCACCTCCCGACGATCGGTAGCTTTCGCTTCTGTTGGTTGGTACGTTCCAGTATGACGAGAAGTTCCGTGCTCTGCGATGAAAAACCCGACGCGAAAAGCCGAATTCCGCTGGTTAGACCATTTTGGAACCGGAAAGGGTAGCAGCCCTCATGGTCTTACATAACCTGCTGAATTGACTATGCATTGACTACTTGGGTGGTGATCTCTCCCAACAAGGCCCCGGAAATATCGGTACCCCCGGTCAATTCAGCCGTGTTGCGGCGTTTTGAGCGGGCGCGGCCTCAGTCGTGCCATTAACCCGTTTCCTTTGTTAGCCCAAGCCCGGACGGGTGCTCGACCTTGACCCACGGCACGGCGATTTCCCGACAGGCTTATACCGCCTGTCCGAATCTGCAAGTTCAGCTGGCTGGATTCGTGTGACCCTTGCCCATCAGGAAAGGCGCTCCCATTCGGTCGAGCTCTGCCACCTCCGAATCACGGAGCGGCAGATTCCATCCGAATCCAAGAGCGTTGGAGGTGAGGTCTCCGGCCGCCGACGAGTGCATCCTCTCGCTCGACCACACTGCCCTTCCCATCCGCGGCGTGCACGGCGACAGCGACCAAATCTTCAGCGGAGAGCCCCCGCATGCATCTGGTCGGGCAGCACATATGCGACTAGTCCTGAGCTTGCGCAGGTGCACCGTCGCCCTTGTCAAGCTCCGCCTGCAGCTTTTGCCGGAGCGCTGCGAAACGGCGGCTGAGTTCTGCAGGATTCGGCCTCGACGCCGCAAGCGGCGACAGCATCCTGTCCAGCGCGGAGAGCAGGCCTGCGCTCGCTGCCAGCTTGCATTCGTTCGCCCGGATGCCGTCTACTAAGGCACTCTGGTCATAGTCCGTGGGATGCCGCCCCAGTAAGCATTGCAGCATGACTACCCCAAGCGAAAAAACGTCCGAAGCGCAGGACAATTCCTTTATCCCTCGGATCTGCTCCGGCGAAAAGTAGCCCCTCGTTCCGAAAGGCTTAAGCGCATCAGAAGCATCGGCTCGATCTAGATATCTGGCAGGCCTGAGTGAGGCACGAACATTGTCGAGATCTAAATATCTGGCCACCCCGAGGTCGATGAGAACGGCGCTGGTCACCGACCCGAGCGTCACGTAGCCGTCGGCGTTTCTGACGATGATATTCGACGGCTTGATGTCCCCATGAACAATGTGCCGCGACCATATCTCTGCAATTGCAGCCGAGATGTCGCGCCCTATCGCCAGCGCTTCGGATTCCACCAGCGGTCCGTCTCTCAACTGAACGTTCAGTGGGTGTCCGTCGATGAATTCCCACGCGACGTATCGCGTGTGTCGACCGGCCACCTCGCAGTAGCCATGCTCAATCAGCCGGGCCAGGTTTGGATGGGAGACATTCTCCATCGCGGCGATTTCGCGCTGTGCGCGAAGGTCCTGACTGTGATGCAGGTGCAACTTCAAGGCTACAGTGTCATTGGCCGCTGTGCCGTCTGGCCGGGAAGTTCGGGTCGCCTTAAAAACTGCTCCCTGACCGCCAACGGCAATTTCGGCGCCAATGACGTAGCGCCCACCCAGCGCTGCTTCTATATCGTCAGGGACAAACCCGTGTACATGCCGGTGGGCAGCCATAGGATAAGATTTTTCACGTAAGCGGCAGGGTTGCTTACATTTGCCTTTCACAGAATCTGGGGAGGTTGCAATAAAGTATACCTGCGAATAGCCACACCAGCGCATCCTTCTTCGGCGGTCGGGAATGGCTGGCAAGAACAGGCCTTACCGTAGCCTGATCTGACGGAATATCTGACGGAATGGTCTTCAAGACACCCATCTGCCGGCAATGCTCCCGTGCGCGCGAACGCCGTTCCACCTGTGGGCCGGTGTAAAGACTCGCGGTGCTACGCGGTCGTGCCATTACCGTGCGCAAGAGGGAATTACGCGAGTTTTGGATGATAAGATTTCTCCCTGATGGTTACGTTCGTTGTGCTGCGCATCGCGGCAGTGGTGTTGCTGGTCGCGGCAAACGCATTCTTTGTGGCGGCCGAGTTCGCCCTGGTCAGCATCCGTGAAACCCGGCTGCAACAGCTCATCGCGGCCCACCGCATTGGTGCGCGCACCGTCCACAAGCTTCACCAGAAGCTCGACGACTTCATTGCCGCCGTGCAATTCGGCGTCACCCTCTCCAGCCTGGCTCTGGGCTGGATCGGCGAGGCCGCCATGGCCCGCGTGCTGGAACCGCTCTTCGTTCGCTTGCCGCACTCCCACGTTTACGCGCATGCCATCAGCATTGCGTTCGCCTTCCTGCTGATCACCTACATGCACGTGATTCTGGGTGAGATCGTGCCCAAGTCGCTGGCCTTGCAGCGCACGGAAACCGTGGCGCTGGCCGTCGCCGGCCCCATGGACGTCTTCATGACTTTGGGCGCCCCGCTGCTCGCGGTGATGACCGCCTCCTCGCGCCTCGTGCTCAAAGCCTTCGGTGTGCGCCAGGTTCGCGAGGGCGGCGTCCATTCTCCCGAGGAGCTCAAGCTGATTGTCTCCGCCAGCCGCCGCATCGGAATTCTCGAGGCGCCGCAGGAACAGATGATCCAGCGCGCCCTCGACCTGGAAAACGTCGTCGTCCGCGAGGTCATGGTCCCCCGCCCCGACATTTTTTCCCTGCCCGGCGATATGCCGCTCGACGATGCCTTCCAAAAGGTCGCCGACGAACAGCACTCGCGCGTCCCGGTCTACGACCCGCAGCGCGGCCCGGAGCACATCATTGGCGTGCTCTATGCCAAAGACTTGTTGCGCTGGCTCCGGCTTCGCTGGCTCTTGCCCGCGTCCCCGCAGCTTGCCTCCCGCTCCAGCGACCTCAAAGTCCGCCACCTGATGCGCGGGGTACTGGTGGTACCTGAGACCAAGCCGCTTCCCGATCTCCTGATGGAGTTCAAACAGCGCAAACGCCACCTCGCCGTGGTGGTCGACGAATTCGGCTCCACCGCCGGAGTGGTCACCGTCGAAGACATTCTTCAACAACTCGTCGGAGAAATCGAAGACGAGTACGACGTCAGCCAGCCGGTTTTTGCCCCGGGCGACGCCTCCATCGTGCTCGACGGGGCCACCAACATTCGCGATCTGGAATCGGAATATCACATCAAGGTTCCGCGCGATGAAGGCTTCGAGACCCTCGCCGGCTTTGTGCTGGCCACTCTGCAGCGCATCCCCGCCATTGGCGACAGCTTCGAGTTTGACGGTCGCCGCTATTCCGTTGTGGGCATGGATGGCCTGCGCGTGGAGTCCGTCAAGGTCGAGGCCCTGCAGCCACAGCCGTCTGCGCCTTCACCGGTGGTGCCGTAGTGTTCCGCTACCTGGCCACGCGCCTGCTTTACATGCTGCCCGTGATCTGGCTGGTGGTGTCGGTCGTGTTTCTGCTCATTCACCTCGTGCCCGGCGATCCCATTCAGCAGATGTTGGGCGAGGGCGTTCCCGCCGCTGACATCGCCGCCGCGCGCCACGCCTACGGCCTCGATGTTCCGCTGGGCACGCAGTACGTGAATTACTGGCGCGGCCTCATGCACGGCGATCTGGGCAAGTCGCTGCGCTACAACCAGAATGTCGGCCACATCATTGCGCAGGCGTATCCCTGGACCCTGCAGCTGACCGTGGCGGCGCTCAGCGTCGCCCTGTTGCTGGCCATTCCCGCTGGCGTGCGCTCAGCCCTGCACCGCAACCGCTGGGACGACCGCACCCTCAGCTTCGTTTCGCTGCTCGGCTTATCGTTCCCCAACTTCGCGCTGGGGCCGATCTTGATCTTGCTGTTTGCGATTGAGCTGGGCTGGCTGCCGGTCTCCGGCTCGGGCTCGTGGCAGAACCTGGTGCTGCCCGCCATTACCATGGGCGGCGCACTGGCTGCGATCCTCACGCGCATGGTACGGACGTCCATGTTGGAAGAGTTGGGCCAGGACTACATCCGCACCGCCCGCGCCAAAGGACTGCCGGAACGCGCCGTGGTCTACCGCCACGCGCTGCGCAACGCGATGATTCCGGTGCTGACCGTGGTCGGCCTCCAATTCGGCGCTATGCTGGCCGGGGCCATCGTCACCGAGACAATATTCTCCTGGCCGGGAATTGGACGCCTCACCGTGCAGGCCATCTCCAACCGCGACTACTACTTGGTGCAGGGATGCATCCTGGTCATCGGCCTGACCTATGTGTTGGTCAACTTCCTGACCGACCTGACCTATTCGCTGCTGAACCCGCGGATCCGGCAATAGAAAGGGCATTCCCTATCCTCTCCGTCTGTGGGTTGGAATTTTCGTGCGATAATCTGACCCCATGATTTTCCATGGATTCCGATTCCTGCCCGGCCTGCTCCTGATTTCCGCCGCGGTAGCGCAGATTCCTGCGGTTCATGAGCATCCGTGTAAAGTCGCCAAGCCCAATACCCGCTGCGGATACATCGAAGTCCCGGAAGATCGCAGCAAGCCCGCGGGTCGCAAGGTAAGCATCGAATTCATCCAGGTTCGCAGCACCGCCAGGGACCGAGATCCTACCCCATGGCTCGACGTGAATGGCGGCCCCGGTGTTGCCGGGACTCCCGGTGGCATCGATCTCATCTTCAATGTGTTCCCCTATGTGCTCAAGTATCGCGACGTAGTGTTCTACGACCAGCGCGGAGTCAGCGGCTCTAGCCAACTCCGTTGCGATCCTCACGCTCATGTGCCGCCGGAGCAAGCTGGCGATTTCCTGCCTGCGCAGGGTGTGCGTCATTGTTATCAGCAGGTTTCAGCAAGCGCCGATCTTGCCCAATACAACACCACCGCCAGCGTCGAGGATCTCGATCAACTCCGCCTCGCTCTGGGTTACGACAAGCTTTTCTTGCACGCGCTGTCCTATGGCACGCGACTGGCGCAGGCGTACCTTCAGGCACATCCCGAGCACGTCAGCGCCGTCCTCCTGGAAGGTGCGCTCAAGCCCGGAGACCGCGTTCCCTTGGCCTATGCGAAGGGCATGCAGCAAACGCTCAATGCCGTGCTCGACGACTGTCGGCGCGATCCAGCCTGCAAGCCTGTCGCCGAGCAGGTCGACCTCCCAAAGATCGCCGCCATGGATCAGATCGTCTTTACCTCGGGCGGGGAAGCCATCCAACTCACCCCTCCCCAGTTCTTCGAGATGTTCCGCAGCCTTCTGTACGATGGCGACGGCCAGAGACGAGTACCCATATTGCTGGCGGAGGTGAGTCGCGGCGATACGCACCGGCTTGGCGAACTATATGAACGGGACTACGGTAACGATCCCAACTTCTCATGGCCGCTGTACCTGAGCGTCTTCTGCGCGGAAGATACTCCGTTCCTTGGCGAAGATCAGGTCCGGCCGGCTACCGAGGCCACGCTCGCCGGGGATTACCGTGTCCGTCAACAGCAACAGGCTTGTAAGTTCTGGCCGGTTCCGAAAAGAGATCCCATGCTCGGCAAGCCATCCCACATTCCTGTGCTTCTCATGGAAGGCCAGTTCGATCTGGTGACTCCCTCGTGGTCAGAGGGTGACCTGCACCGGTATTTCCCGGGCGGCCGCCAAGTCATCCTTCCTCTAGTTGGCCACCTGCCCATCGGGTTTGACGGGATTGAGTGCCTCGATCAGATCGAAGAACAGTTCATAGCAACACGGAATAACAAAACGCTGGATGTCTCCTGCCGAGACAACATTCGCCGCAAGCCGTTTGTTGTGGATGCAAATCAGCCGGCGAAGTAGGGCCTAAACCTCCACGCTTCGTCCGCTGACCACCGCGCCGGGATTGTGGGTCACCAAGGCTTCAGCAACTTCCGCTCCCACGAGAGTCGCAATGCGGGTTCGGGCTTCCGAAAGTATCGGCGGACGCAACTCCAGGTCATGCGCGTCGCTGGCGACAATGTGCACGGCGTTCTTTTGCAGTAGCTTTTCGGCAGCCTTCTGCGACTTCGGCCCCCAGAATCCGGTGAGCGCGTTGGC
>Ga0335071_10007491_pt1 | contig 11228 bp, 5 predicted proteins | sample Lox_Sample_15_FD_206724 | JGI IMG/M metagenome (GOLD analysis project Ga0335071, IMG submission 206724) | Soil microbial communities from Loxahatchee National Wildlife Refuge, Florida, United States - Lox_Sample_1.5 | ecosystem: Environmental > Terrestrial > Soil > Wetlands | place: USA: Florida...
CCCTCCAGCGGCTCCATCCTCAGCACCGACTTCCGCAGCCTGAACCTGTCATCGCTGCCTACGGGCGGCGATCCGGGGCTGGATACTGAGAGCACCGTCCCATCCAATTTCCGCACTCCCTACGTCCAGACATGGACCCTCGGCATCCAGCATCAATTCGGCAACGCCGCGGTGGGCGAAGTCCGCTACGTCGGCTCCAAGACCACACACGACTTCCAGTCCATCGATGCCAATCCTTACGTGCTGCCTGTCGTCACCGCCTTTCCGAATTTCTACCCGAATCTGACGCTCTGTTCCGATCCCCTGGCCGACGGCTTTGGACGTCCCAACTGCAACCAGTCCAATAATGCCGAGATCGGCAATGGCGGCTGGGCCAACTACAACGCCCTCGAGCTCAACCTCACCACCATCAAGTACCACGGCCTCACCTCCACCGCTTCCTACACCTTCAGCAAGACCCTCAACAACGCCACCGACGCCTTCCGTTCCACCGGCGCCGGCGGCGTCACCATCGGCTTTCCTCAGAACCCGCTCAGTCCCGGCCTTGGTGAGCGCGGGCTCTCCGGCAACGACTTCCCCAACACTCTCGGCATCGGTTTCACTTACGACCTGCCGAAGTTCGTCCGCAGCAACAATATGCTCGGCCGCATCGTCAACGGCTTCCAGCTCAGCGGCATCTATCGCTATCGCAGTGGCCAGGTCTACACCCCTTATCAAACCGTGGGCCTCGATGCCTACACTCCCGACACCAGCTTCTGCGATGGTCCCTTCAACGGCTCGGTGATCCACGCCGATACCTGCCGGCTTGTGCTTTCCAACAAGAAAGCTCCGGCCAACACCGTTGCCTATTTCAATCCGTACGTCAATGGATCAGCCCCCTACACGCCCGTCCCCGGAACGCCCCAATATGTCGTCTATGGCACCGACGGCTTCGACTCCAACGGCAATTACATTCAGGGCACGCCGGTCGATCCTTCATCCTCTCGCTGGATCGTCGATAACCAGGCGTACGCCATCTCAGTCGGCAATCCGTTTCCCGGCGCTAGCCGCAGCCTGCTCCGCGGCCAGCCATTCAGTGACCTCGACGCCACCGTCTTCAAGACCATTCCCATTACCGAGCGGGTCAGCGTCCAGCTCTCCATGGCGGCCTACAACGCGCTCAACCAGATGTATCGCGGCGTCGGAGACCCCTTCGTGGGCGCCAGCAACTTCACCAGCAACACTGAGAACGGCTCCGGCAGCGTCTCCGGCGATTCGTCGGGAAACAGGTTCGTAATCCTCGGAGGCAAGGTCACGTTCTAACCGGCGAGACTTGTCACCACCACGCCCCGGCCTCGCGCCGGGGCTTTTTCTTGCTCCGCGCCCTCGTTCTTCCCGCCCGGAATTAAACTTGCGGCCCGATCCATCGCTCCCAAGTTCTTCAATTCGTGACCACTTTGTGGCATGTCTCGTCGGTTTCCCGATTGTTTTTCTTCTTTACAGCCGGATAAATCGAATTCATACTTTTCCTACGCCGAACCTGGCTGCTGGTCACCAGAAGGCGTCATTTCGTCCCTGATTTGCATAGAGCTGAGTTCGAAGATCGCTGGCTCGGCGTTCCTGCATTGTGGGAACACACAACGCTTCAAGACCCTTGGAGGCATTCTTATGCGACGGCTTATCACCAAGAAATTGCTCTTTACAAGTCTCCTCGCCGGCCTATTCGCTCTCTTGGCGGTCCCCACTCGTGCGCAAGATTCGGCATCCGTCACTGGTATAGTCAGCGACTCGAGCGGCGCCCTCATTCCGGGAGTTTCGGTCGTGCTACAGAGCACCTTGACGGGGGAAAGCTACACCCAGAAAACCGACAGTACCGGCACCTACCGCTTCCTCAGCGTGCCGGCCTCTCCGGGATACAAGCTTACCTTGACTCGCGACGGGTTTCAGGTGCTCGTGATCTCCGACATCACTCTAGCTGTCGGCGCCACGCGAACCGAGAATGCCACCCTGACCCTGGGAAAAACCGTGGAGACGGTCCAGGTATCCGCCAGCTCAGCAAACGTCTCTATCAACACCACCAGCGCCTCCGTTGGCAACAATTTGGATGTACAGGCGCTGAATGCTCTTCCGGTTTATGATCGCAGCGTCGGCATCAACACCCTCTTCGTCGAGCAGCCGGGCGTCGACTCCTACCAGCAGGCCGTCACGGGGGCCCGTGTTGACCAGTCAGAGGTCACGGTCGACGGCGTTGACGTCGACGATCTCGCCACCGGCCAGAGCTTCTATCTCACTACCCCTGCTCCGGTTGACTCGGTGCAGCAATTCAGCGGCTCGGTCGCAGGCCTGGAATCGAGCGTGGGAACGGGAAGCGGCGGCCAGTTCCAACTCGTCACGAAGAGCGGCACCAACCGCTTTCACGGAGACTTGAACGACTACCATCGCGACACAACCACCGAAGCCAATGGCTGGTTCAACAACTTGTACGGCCTTCCTCGCACGCCACTCATCAGGAACCAGTTCGGTGGCGACATCGGCGGACCCATCCGCAAGGACAAGGCATTCTTCTTCTTCGACTATGCCGGCTCCAGGATCGTTCAGTCTTCCACCGGCGAACCGATTGTGCCCCTCGCCGACTTTTGGAACGGCAGCGTCGACTATATTAACAACAACGTTGGATGCGACGACAGCAGCCGCATCAACACGCAGCCGTCCTGCATCAGCACAGCTCCCAACGCCTCCAGCCCCAATAGCCTCACGTCTCTCGATCCTTCGGGAATCGGTTATGACCCCAGCGTCCTGGCGTTCATCCAGCAGCGCTATCCCAACCCTTCCATGTCCTACCCGCATGCGCAGTTCGATCCTACCCAAGGCGACGGCGTCAACACCCAGGGATTCCGCTTCACCACGCCGACTCCCGATAATCGCGACACCTACGTCGGCCGGGTCGATTACACACTCACTGGAACTCAAAAGATCTACGGCCGCTTCACCATCGAGCGCCGCAATGCCATTGAATCGCTCCCCGAGTTTCCTACTGATCCCCTGACCCACCCGGAGTATGACCGTAGCTACGGATATATGGTCAGCCACGTCTGGACCATCGGAAACAACAAGGTGAACCAGGCCTACTACGGCGACAACATAAGCAAGCTGAGCTTCCCCGATCTCTACAACCCGACCGGGGCCAACCAGTACAGCTTCACCGGTCTTAGTGGCCCGTATACCGACTATGACGGCCAGAAACGCCGCGTCCCGGTTCCGACTGTTCGCGACGATTTCAGTTGGCAGCACGGCGCACACAGCTTCGTCATGGGCGGCACCTTCAAGTTCATCAAGACCGAAAGCAATCTCATCAGCGACTTTAACTACGTTGAAACCGGTCTCACTGGCCCGGCCTTCCAGTCCGGCCTTGAGCCTTCTGTGCGGCCATCCGACATCAACCAGGGTCCCGCGAATGTGGCCATCAACGACTGGGATTCGCTCTTCCCGAGCGCTCTTGGCGTCGTGGGTCAGATCTACACCAACTACACCTATAACAACAAAGAAGTCGCCAATCCTGCCGGAGCCGGCGCCCCCAGGGGATACCGCTTCTTCCAGACAGAGGCCTATTTCGGCGATAACTGGAAAGTCAATCGAAAACTTACCCTCAGCTACGGCGTTCGCTACCAGCTTTACTCGGTTCCCTATGAGGTCCACGGCAACGAGTCGGTGCCCACACAGATCCCCTTGAACACGTACATCAAGGACCGCATCGCTCAGCAGAATGAGGGCAACACCAGCAATACCGGCCTGCCCCTGTACAGCTACGTTCTGGGCGGAAAGGCCAATCACGGACCGAATCTCTACAATCCCTCGTTCAAGGACTTCGGACCGCGTCTCGGTTTCGCTTACACTCCCTACTCGGATGGCAAGACCGTCATCAACGGCAGCGCAGGAATTGTGTACGACCGTACTGTGATCAATTCGATCAACTTTCTCCAGGACCAGATCTCTTACCTCTTCTTCAACACGCAGTTTGCCAACTTCGGCGCCGCCGGCGGCCCTGCAGCTTCCCTGGCTGCGGCCCCAAGGCTTGGCTCCTCTCTGAGCTACGACTCATCCCTGAATCCCCCTCCGGTGTCGGCCACAGTGCCTTATACTCCTTACGTCGACAGCACTGGCACGCCCTTTGGATTGGCATCTGGAGAGAGCAGCTTTGTCATTCCTTCAAATCTCAAGGATCCCTATTCCATCGCGCTGAGTTTTGGCTTGCAGCAGGAACTCCCGGCGCACACTATCCTCAAGATCAACTACGTCGGCAGGCTTGGCCGTCGGCTCATCGCCGACGCCGATGCATCTCAGGTCATCGACGTCCCCGATTACACGGGGTATTCCACACAATCGATGGGGCAGGCCTTTGCCGGCCTTACTACGCAGATGCGGGCGAACCCAACCGCGACCACATTCCAGGCCGAACCATGGTTCGAAGACGTCATGGCCGGGTGGGGGCCGGTCTTCGGCTATGCCGACAACACCGACTTCATCGCCAACAACATTACCCAGTTGGTTTATCGCGGCGATATCTCCGATTCGCTCTACAATCTCGCCTATTTCACCTATAACTACGGTCTTACCGGGTTGCTGCCCACCAACATCGGCATTCCTTCACAGTTCGGAACCAATGCCTATCTGACCAACATGGGCAACTCGAACTACCACGGCATGCTAGTCACCGTCGACAGGAACATGGCCCAGGGACTCCGCGCCGAGTTCAACTACACTTGGTCCCACTCCATCGATAACACCTCCCTCTCTGGCGCCAACAATGCGCTCTTCAATAATTCTGAGTTGATCTGCGACATCCTGCATCCGCGCGCCTGCCGCGGCGACTCGGACTTCGATGTTCGTCAGGAAATCACCTCCAACTTCGAATATCAGCTCCCGTTCGGACGCGGAAGGAGCCTCGCTACAAACGTCTCCAAAGGCCTCGACGAGATCATCGGCGGCTGGAGCTTCTCCGGGCTTCCTTCCTATCGCACCGGCCTCTCGATGACCGCCGAGTCCGACGCCTACCTGGCCTCGTTCGACAATATCGATCCGGCCATCTTCACCGGTCGGCCCGCCGACCTCAAGGCAAAAGTCAACGTCGACCACTCAACCGGCACTGTCTACGACTTCGCCGGCGGAGCCGTAAATGCCACCAACGTACTCGGCGAGTTTAGAGGGCCCGTCGGCATTGAGTATGGCCAGAGAAACAATCTCCGCAGCGCCGGAGCGTTCTCCCTTGATGCTGGCCTGGGCAAGAACTTCCCCATCGTAGGCGACCGCGTCAATCTGCTGTTTCGTGCTGACGCCTTTAACTTGCTTAACCATCCCAACTTCGGCACGGCCAGCCTGAACATCGTGACGAGTGCTTCCAACTTCGGCCAGATCACCGGAGTCAATGGCAGGCCCGGTTATTCTGGCGTTACCGTTGACGGTGCCCGCGTCGGACAATTCTCGCTGAACCTGGAGTTCTGAGCGTTCAGTCAAACCACAACAAACCGGAGCCCCGGCCGAGGAAGCCGGGGCTTTTTATTGCATCGCGGCACATCTTTCGCACCGGGGCAAACCGATTGTCAACCCCAGGCCAGCGGAGCACCCAGGCTATCCTGCTGATTGCACGCCACATATTTTCCGTCTCATCGTTGCGGATTATTTCCGCCGAATCGCTAGAATGGGCTTGTACGCAGAAAGTTCGGCGAAGGGCTCTCGCCCTGCTGACGCCGCCAACTCCGCTAAGCCCTTTGCTTTCAAAGACCAGTAGTTAAGTAAAAAGGCCAAGCCACTCAAAATGGGCGGCTTGATTCAAAGGGGGGGATAGGGGGGTGGGGTGCCCAACTTGCAAACATCCTGCTGCCTCGGTCGCCGGAGCCTGGTGGTCAAGCCGGGCTAGCCTGAAGGCGGAGGGGTCATGAGCGAGAGCAAGCATAATCGTTGGGCAGATATCGAGCCTGAGCAGTTGAATCCGCTGGTTACGCGCCAGTATGTGGTCGGGACAAACACCATGCTGGCGCGCCTCGTGCTGAAGAAAGGTGCGGTTGTTCCGCTGCACCAGCACTTCCACGAGCAGATAAGCCATGTGATCGAAGGCGCGCTGAACTTCCGGATCGACGGCAAGGATCTTGTCATACGCGCAGGCGAGGTTCTGTGCATTCCTCCGCATGTGCCGCACGAGGTGACAACGCTTGAAGACACGCTGGCCTTCGACGTCTTCAACCCGCCGCGGCAGGACTGGATTGACGGAGATGATGCCTATCTGAGAGGCGGAAGCTCGGCGGCGCCAAAGCGTTCCTGATCTCGGCTCATGCCCATTTACAATGGGGTTCGATATGTCGTGGTTCAAGCGCGAGGATGGCGAGTTCGGCTCGGATAACGGTCCCGATGCGGGAGCGAAGAATGTCCGCACCGAAGGGCTGTGGGTCAAATGCCCAGGTTGCCGGCAGCCGATCTACAAGCCGGACCTCGATGCGAACCTGCGCGTGTGTCCGAAATGCCAACACCATTTCAAAATCGGCGCCAAGGCCCGGATTGAGATGTTGCTCGAGCCGGGCTTTGAGCTGGTCGATCAGGGACTGCGCTCCACCGATCCGCTGAATTTCAGCGACGTAAAGCCTTACAAGCAGCGATTGCGCGCGGCTCGCGAGGCGACCGGGCTGGACGATGCGATTTTGAACGCCGTCGGACAGATTGGCACGCAGGATGTGGTTCTGAGTGCGATGGAATACGCGTTTATCGGCGGCTCGATGGGTGCCGTGGTTGGCGAAACCATCGCGCGGGCCATCGATCGGGCGCGCGAGACGCACAAGCCGCTGATCATTGTGGCTGCCTCGGGCGGCGCGCGCATGATGGAAGGCGTGGTGAGCCTGATGCAGATGGCGAAGATCTCGAGTGCGCTGGCGCAGCTCGACGATGCGCGCGTGCCGTACATCTGCGTGCTGACCGATCCGACCACCGGCGGCGTTACCGCCAGCTTCGCGATGCTGGGCGACTTGAACATCGCCGAGCCGGGCGCGTTGATCGGATTCGCGGGGCCGCGCGTCATCGAGCAGACGATCCGGCAGAAATTGCCGGAGGGATTTCAGCGCTCGGAGTTCCTGCTGGAAAAGGGATTTCTCGACGCTGTGGTTCCGCGCAAAGAGCTAAAGGTCTATCTGGCTCGCGCGCTGGACTTCATGACGGTATAGCAGCAGCGGTTGTCAGTACTCGATGCCGCGCTGTGCCTGGATCCCGCGCGAATACGCGTGCTTCACCTCGCGCATCTCCGTCACCGTATCCGCCAGCTCCACCAGCGAAGGATGCGCGTTTCGTCCGGTCAGAATCACGTGCACCATCTCCGGCTTTCCCTTCAACGCCTCGGCCACTTCCGCAACGTCCAACATCTTGTAACTGATCGCGTAATTGATCTCGTCGAGCACCACAAGATCCCACTCGCCCGAGTAGATCGCGTCGCGTGCCTCAGCCCACGCAGCCTGAACCAGGCGAATGTCTTCGGGATCAGATTCGGCTCCGCCGATCTTCACAAACCCGCGTCCCATCTGCTTCAGGACCAGGTTCCCTCCGAACGCCTCCACGGCATCCAGCTCGCCATAATGCCACGAGCCCTTAATGAACTGCAGCACCAGAACGCGCATACCGCAGCCCACAGCCCGCAGCGCCGTTCCCAGGGCCGCCGTGGTCTTGCCTTTCCCCGGTCCGGTATTGATGAGAATCAGGCCTCGACGGCTGTTGGCTTCCGTGTCCATTGATTTGCCGTTTGCTCTGCTGCGCGCTCGTTGTTCATCCCCGGTGATAGGGATGACCCGTGAGAATTGTACATGCGCGGTAAATCTGTTCCGCCATCACCAGCCGCGCCAGAGAATGCGCCAGAGTCATTGGCCCCAGCGAAAGCAGCCCGCCGCGCCGCTTGCCCTCGGTTCGTGCCTCCTCCGACCATCCGTCCGCCGGTCCGACCGCAAACACCGCATGCTGCGTGCCGTCATCCCGCCGTTTTCCCAGCCATGCGGCCAGCTCCTCAGAGCTCATCTGCTTTCCTCTGCCGTCGAGTAACAGAAGCTGCGCCTCTGTCCGCCCCTTCAGCTTCGCCAGCCAGTCGAGAAACGCCCCTTCATTTCGGAATGCCTGAGTCTCGCAACGCAGCACCCCGCGGCAGCGGCGCAGGTAATCCTGAACCAGACCCTCACAAACCTCAGCGGATGATCCCAGAGCACCGATCTGCACGAGCGTCACCCGCATGCAAATGAGGGTATCGCAACGCGGTCGGTTCCTGGTGCGAGGCGCGACCAGTGAAACCGGACCGCCGAAATCGATGAAGCATGAGATTTCACAGCCATGGGTGATGAGGGAAAAGGGCTGCCCCCATATCGTCATGGGCGGGTCAACGACCCGGTGGCTGGGGCCGCGCCGTTGATCACGGATTTCGGCTGGTTAGTCATGAAAAACAAGAGTTTCGGCCCTGAATTTGCAGATTTCTGAGCGATGTTATACAGAAATTCATATTTCAGTCGTTCAGGTGGTCGTCGATGTGCTTATAAGTACCTTATTTTTCAATCATTAATTGCTGGATTGGGAGTTGTCGGCAATTGGCACATCAATTGCACTCGATTACCTCAACCGTGCAAGCACGTCAGGGGATGCGCAAGCATGTGCTTGCTCTTGAGACTCAGCTCTCAGGCACATCATTCGCGCGTAGAAAGTTCAGTTGTTTGGTCAACTCGCGGCATCGGATTTGCTCCCAAATGAGCCTCCGAAAGCGCGCAACCTGGATTCCGAAGCTTTCCCCGAAGCCTAGGAGTCAACAAAACTCGGAGGAGTATGATGCGGTTCTGCTCTCGTAGAAATACCCTGGTTCTCGGATTTGTACTGGTTCTGTTGGCCTTCCTGTCTGTCGCGATGCCCCAGCTCGCATATGGCCAGGCAACCACCGCCGCAGGCGCAATTCAGGGAACGGTTACCGATCCGACAGGAGCCATCCTGGCTGACGCTCAAGTGATCGTTGTCGATATGGCAACGGGCGCGAAAAGAACCATGGCCACAGATTCCGCGGGCTTTTATAGCGTAGCTTCTCTTGTGCCTGGCAAGTATCAAATCATTGTCACCGACACAGGTTTTGCCAAGGAAACGATCACGGTCACAGTACAGATCGGGAACACAACGAGCGGCAATGTGAGGCTCAAGGTCGGCAACGCAACCGAAAACGTCGTCGTTGCTTCCGACGCTATCGAGGTCAACACAGTCCAATCCACCGTTCAGAACGTGCTGACACAGGAGCAGATCGACAATCTGCCGGTCAGCGGCCGTAACTTCCTCGACTTGTCACAACTCGAGCCGGGCGTGCAACTGCAGGATGGCTCGGGTTTCGACCCCACGAAGGGCGGCTACTCCTCCATCTCATTCAACGGCGTCAACGGTCGTACGGCCCGCATTATGCTCGACGGTCAGGACATATCGGATGAGACCGTCGGCACCTCGACTCTGAATGTGAGCGCAGGTTCCATTGATGAGTTCGATATGAGCCGTTCGTCGCTTGACATTTCCACTGAACTCACCAGCTCCGGTGCGGTGACTGTCAGTACCCGCTCAGGCGGCAACGCCTATCACGGACAGGCCTTCGGTCTCTTGCGTGACCAGCGGGCCGGCGACGCGCTTCAGATCGGCGGAACAGACTTTTACTTCCAGCGCGAACAGTTTGGCATGCGCATGGGCGGGCCATTCATCAAGAACAAGCTCTTCTTCTTTGGCGATTCCGAGCGCACCAAGCAGGATTCCTTCGTTCCCTACTCGGCGCCAAGCCCATTTGAAGCCCTTTCCGGCGGCTGGGGTTCGCCCTTCCGAGACACCTACTCGGTGGGCCGGCTGGACTACAACGCCCCCTGGGGTATCCACATGTTCTTCCGCGGCGCCTACGAGAATAACCTCAGTGCCAGCAACTTCAACGAAGGCTATGCGCGCTACGGCAACAAGGACAACACGCCCATCTGGGCGGGGGGCGCCGACTTCATTACGGGAAAGTTTACCCACAGCATTCGCGGCAGCTACTTAAAGTTTCACAACCTAATCGTTGACGATTCGGCTGGCCTTCCCAGCCCGGTGCCGGGCGTCTATCTCTCCATTCACGGCTTCCGTTCCGGCCCGAACGTCAATGCACCGCAGCAGACCTATCAATCCGACAAACAGTTCCGCTACGATGGCGGCGTTACGATCAAGTCCCACGTCCTCGGCTTCGGCGCCAGCGTGAACCGGATTCTTGGCGGCGGGTTCGCTGCCTTCTTCAACTACGGACCGGAAGTGTCGGGATCCGCAGCTTTCTCCCAGGGCCCAATCGGTCTTGACGGCAGCGGGTTAGCCAGCGATCCGAGCGCATACCTCGCATCGGTAGTCATCATAGGGAACGGCGAAGGGTTCAACACGGAACGCGCGGGATTTGGCTATCCAGCCGGAGGCCAGCAAGACTGGAGACTTGGAGTCTATCTTGGTGACACATGGAAGGTATCCTCCAAGCTGACCGTGAACTACGGCATCCGCTATTCGCGCGATACCGGCCGCACCGACGGAGACCTGGCCCCGACTCCTTGCTCGGATGCCGTTGCCTCGTTTGGCGATGCATCACCCTGCACGACCGGCAACCTGCTCGATGCCCTCATTCCAGGCCTGGGCGCCAGGACTCGCCAGCCGAACGACGACTGGGGACCAAAGGCCGGTTTCGCCTATGACTTGACGGGTAAAGGCAAAACCGTTATCCGCGGTGGATTGGGACTCTATTACGAGAATAGCGTGTTCAACAACGTGCTGTTCGATCGCGCCGGCCGGTTGCCCAAGGGGCTGTTCTTTGGCGACGAAGAACTCACTCCGTCTTCAACGTCCGTTCCCATGCCGGATGGTACAAGTTTGACCTCGGTTACATGCCCCGATGGCACTGAACGAACTGTGAGCAGTCTTTGGAAAGAGGCGATGAGCGTGTCGGGGCCTTGCTTTAAGGCTGTCGAAGAGGCGTACCAGCAGATCACGAATACAGTCGGAGCCGCTTCCAATGGTGGTTATATAGCCAACAATTTGAGCACCAACACTGGGAACTATATTTACGCGCCGAATTACAGGACGGCGCGTTCCGTGCAGATCAACCTCGGCATTCAGCGTCAATTCTGGAATGGCGGCATCCTGAGTGCAGACTACATTAGGAACGTTGGCTTGCACTTCATGCAGGGGATCGATGCAAATCATGTTGGCGACGC
>Ga0335071_10007492_pt1 | contig 11226 bp, 14 predicted proteins | sample Lox_Sample_15_FD_206724 | JGI IMG/M metagenome (GOLD analysis project Ga0335071, IMG submission 206724) | Soil microbial communities from Loxahatchee National Wildlife Refuge, Florida, United States - Lox_Sample_1.5 | ecosystem: Environmental > Terrestrial > Soil > Wetlands | place: USA...
GCCGCCGCGCCCGCGTTAGCCGGCGCCATGCCGCCCGTCGGTCATCGGGCGATCAGGAGTCGGGGGACGGTGTGCGGAAGCTTGGCCCACGCCGATCCGGCGGCGGAACTGCCGGCAGTTGCCCTAGCGGTCGGCGCGGAGATGATCGTGCAGGGCCCGGCGGGACAGCGGACGACGGCTGCGGGTGACTTCTTCGAGGGATATCTGTCATCCGCGCTCGCAGAGGACGAGTTGCTCGTCGAAGTGCGCTTCCCCGCGTGGGCCCCCCGCGCGGGGATGGTCGGTGCTGGAGGTGAGCAGGCGACACGGGGATTTCGCGTTGGTCGGGCTGGTGACGACGCTCGAGATCGACGAGGCCGGGTTGCTGCGGCGACCGGCGTTGTCGTTTTTCGGTGTAGCCAGCACGCCGGTGCGCATCGCCGAGGCCGAGCAGTTGCTCGACGGCAACACTCCCGACCCGGCGCTCTTTGCGGAGGCGGCGAAGGTCGTTTCGGGTGCATTGGAGCCGACCGCTGACGACCACGCATCGTCCGAGTAAGGGCGCATGTTTCGGGGGTGCTTACCCGCCGCGGGCTGGCCGAGGCCGCGGCGCAGGCCACGGGACGGGCGGGCGTCTGATGCCGGAGATCACCCTCCGAGTCAACGGTCGGGACGAGCGCGCGGTGGTCGAGGGCCGCACGACCCTGGCCGAATTGCTTCGCGACCATCTCGGGCTCACCGGTACGCATCTCGGTTGCGAGCACGGTGTGTGTGCGGTGCGTGCACAGTGGCGGTCGACGGTCAGCCCGTCCGTTCCTGCCTGATGCTGGCGATGCAGGCGGAGGGAGCGATTGTCGAGACCGTCGAGTCGCTCGGCGACGGTGATGGCCTGGAGCTCATCCAGCAGGCGATGTGGGAGCGCCACGCGTTCCAGTGCGCGTTCTGCGCACCGGGATTCCTCATGATGGTGCGGTGTTTGCTGGCGGACAGCCCGACGCCGACGACGGCGCAGATCAAAGAAGAGCTCTCCGGCAACCTGTGTCGTTGCACGGGATACGCCTCGATCCTCGAGGGTGTCGCCGAAGCCGTGCCCAAGTTGGCCTCCACTAAGGCCTCCATGGGAGGTGCGAACGATGCGTGAACAGATCGTGGGGCGATTCGTCGGGGCCCGCGTCCGGAGGGTTGAGGACCGCCGCCTGCCGAGCGGGCGCGGTCAGTATGTCGACGATGTCGTCGTCCCGGACATGGCGCTTGCGGCATTCGTCCGGAGCCCATGGCCCCACGCGTGATCCGGGGTATCGACACCACCCGCGCCGCCGCCGTTCCCGGGGTGTACGCGATCTTCACCGGTCCTGACATCGCTGCGATCACCAACCCGCTGATGGGGATGCTCGCCTTGCCGGGCCTTTACGACCCATGGCACTGGGCCCTCGCCGTCGACCGTGTTCGTCTGGTCGGGGATCCGGTTGCCATCGTGGTAGCCACGTCACGCGCGGTGGCAGAGGATGCGGCAGAGATGGTCGACGTGGAGTACGAAGAGCTGGAACCGATCGCGACGTTGGCGCACGCCCACGATCCCAGCCGGCCTGCGATCTGGCCGAAGGCCAACGGCAACGTCGTCTACACGGCGTCGGAGTTGTTCGGCGACGTCGATGCGGCGTTCGCCGGGGCGGATCGAGTGATCAGCGAGACGTTCCGCCAGCACCGGCACGCCAACCAACCGATGGAGACCAGAGGCACGGTGGCCGAGATCGACGCCGACGGCAACCTCACGTTGCACGCAGCCCATCAGGCCGCGCACGACCTCAAGTGGGCCATGGCACTTTGCCTGGCACGCCAGCCGGTGTGGATGTCGGTGCGCGACATGTTCCGCCAACGCGAACAGACGAAGGCCATATTCGCCGGGGCCCGCGAGTTCGTTCGCGCCCACCCGACGATGATGAAGGACACACAGCCGATGATGCCGACCATGTTGCGTCAGATCGCCCGGGATCCGATGCGGATGGTGCACCTCAACCGGGCACTCCTCGGATTGATGGCAACGCCCAAGGAACGCCTCCCGCGCGTCGTGACGGGCGACATCGGTGGTGCGTTCGGGTCGAAGAACACCGTGTTGCGTGAGGACATCGCCCTGTGCGCTGCCGCGCTACGCCTCGGTCGATCGATCAAGTGGATCGAGGACCGCAACGAGCACCTCGTGCTCGGCGGCCAGGCCCGTGACGAACAGGTCGCCGTCGAGGCTGCGGTGATGAACGACGGGACGGTGCGAGGCCTGCGCGCCAAGCTCACGATGGACGCGGGGGCCTATCCGGGATTCCCGTACGCGGCACCGCTGTACTGCCGCATCATCCAGACGATGTTCCCCGGTCCGTACCGGTTCGACGCCATGTAGTTCGACATCGAGGTCGTCTCGTCCAACAAACCGACGTACGTCCCCTACCGGGGCCCCTGGGCGGTCGAAACCTGGGTCCGCGAACGGCTATTCGATGTCATAGCCCGCGAGCTGGGGATCAGCCGCGCCGAGATCCGGGTGCGCAACATCGTCGGTCCCGACATGCTCCCGACAACGATGATCACCGGTCCGACCCTCGATGTGCGCATGTCGGCCAAGACCACCCTCGAGAGGGCTCTCGACGTCGCCGACTTCGAACATTGGCCAGAGCACCAGGCGGCGGCTCGGGAGCAGGGTCGCCGCCTCGGCCTGGGGATCGCGACCTACATCGAAGCGGCTCCGGGGCCGCCCGGGTACATGGACGCGGTCCTGCCCGGCTTCTCCGCGTTCAGCAGCGCCGAGCCGGTCCACGCCGTCCTCGAAGGCGATGGCAGCGTCACGATCCACACCCAGCAGGTGCCCCATGGCCAAGGCCACGAGACGACGCTCGCGCAGGTGGCCGCCGACGAGCTCGGCGTTCCCGTTGAGGCCGTCCGAGTCAGATACGGCGACACGAACTTCGCGCCGTTCGGCACCATGGGCACCGGCGGCAGCCGGTCGGCGGCGATGGCGGGCGGTGCGGTCGGGGTGGCCGCGCACACGCTGCGCGAGCACATCGTCGACATCGCCGCGGACCTGTTGGAGGCATCGCCGGCAGACATCGTCATCGAAGACGGTGAGATTCACGTCGCGGGCGTCCCCACGATGTCGCGGAGCTTCCGCGAGGTCGCCGAGGAGGCGATGCGGCGTGGCGTGGTCGGCAACACCACCCGGCTGGGCCGTGGTGAGGCCATCCGGGTTCACCGGGACTGGAACGGCGGCGAAGGGGGATGGGCGCAGTCCACGCACGTGTGCTGGGTGGAGGTCGATCTGGAAACCGGGCAGGTGAAGGTTCCTCGCTATGCGGTCGTGGAGGACTGCGGCGAGATGATCAACCCGGCCATCGTCGAAGGCCAGATCCGCGGTGGCGTCGCGCAGGGCGTGGGCGCCGTGTTCTACGAGAAGACCACGTACGGGGAGGACGGGCAGCCCCGGTCGGGGACGTTCATGGACTACCTGATCCCGACCACGATGGAGATCCCTGAGATCGAGATCCACCACGTCGAGACGCCGACGGACATCGGCTACAACTATCGAGGCGTCGGCGAAGGGGGCATGATCGGCGCACCGGCGGCGATCACCAATGCGGTGGAGGATGCCCTCGCCGACCTCGGCGTCCGGATCACCGAACAGCACCTCCCGCCGACCAGGATCCTCGAGCTCGCAGGCGTCATCCCCGAACGCACCGACCGATATACGGCGAGTGCCGGCCTTGATGAGGGGTTGCGGAGGTCGTGGGGTCGCGGTAATCGAATTGTTCAGTGCCACAACGTGTTTGAGGTTCGATCCAGTGCAGGTGGGGATCGGCTGTGATCACCGGGGTGCTAATTGTTGGTCGGTAGTGGTGGGGGTTGGTAGGGCTCGTACCACCACCATTGGGCGCGTTCGCCGGTGGGTCCGGGGCAGGGCGCGACCGCGGGTGGGCGTTGGGTGGGTGGGCGTGCCAGGGATCCGGGGCTGAGGGGGCGGCCGGTGTGGTCGGTGACGGTCAGTGCAGTTGCGGGTCCGGTGATGGTGATGATGCCGCGGTGGTGTAGCCGGTGATGGTACGGGCATAACAGCACCAGGTTGGCCAGCTCGGTGGGGCCGCCGTCTTCCCAGTGCCGGATGTGGTGGGCGTGCAGGCCGCGGGTGGCGCCGCAGCCGGGAACTGCGCAGGTGGGTTGGCGGTGCTCGAGGGCGCGACGCAGCCGCCGGTTGATCAGCCGCGTCGTGCGCCCGGCACCAATGGGCTCCCCGGCACGTTCGAACCAGACTTCACCGGTGGCATCACAGGTCAGGTAGCGTCGGTCGGCGTCGGACAGCAGCGCACCCAGATGCAGGGCCGCCGCGCGCTGCTTCACGTCGAGGTGCACCACTACGGTGGTGTGCTGCCCGTGCGGGCGGCGGGTGGCCTCGGCGTCCCAGCCCGCCTCCACCAGACGCATAAACGCCTCGGCGGTGGACGGCACCGGGGGCCGCTGATCTACAGCGCCCCTACCATCGCCGTGATCAAGCTTCCATTGGTTGATCAGCGCCTCCCGATGCGACGCCACCGCGGCGTCGAACTTGGCGGCGTCTAGACGAGAAAGGGTGATCTTGTAGCAGCAGCCCTGTGCGGTGGGGTGTTTGGTGAACGAGCGCTCGGGCTCGGGTGCAGGGTCGGGGTCGGGTCGCGGTTCCAGCTTGACCGCGGTACGCAGCTGAGTCACCGTGGCATACGCCGCGAACTGCGCGTAATGCTCATCAGATCCCGCCCCGGCGCGCGCGGCGATCACCCCGACCTGATCCAGCGACAGCCGGCCCTCGCGCAGGCCCTGAGCGCAGCGCGGGAACTCTTCCAGCCGGCCGGCGATGGTGGCGATCGTGTGGGCGGTCGCCGGCGAGCAGCCCGTCTTCCAGGCCACCAACGCCGGCACCGAGCGCGCCCCGGTAATCCCACACAACTGGTCGCGATCGATCTCGGCCACGATCTCCACGATGCGCCCATCAATCGCGTTGCGCTGACCGCACAACTCCGCCAACTCCTCGAACAACACCTCAAGACGCTCGCGAGGAGTCACCTCCACGGCGCCAGCAGATGCGGTCGAAGACATAACGCCATCATCGCAGCCACCACCGACAAGTTTCGGCCGCCTGCAAAACCACAGGTCAACCCCCGATCCGTGGACCAAGTTAGGGCTGAAGCTAGCTGGCCCGATCTAACCCTTTCGAGGTCATCTCGAGATGACCTCAGTCAGATCGCCCAATGCGTTCAGGTTGTGACCATCGATGAATTCGTCGATGTACGGCAGCGCTGCGGCCATACCGCGGGCCAGGGGGGCGTAACCAGGCGACGCCTTGAGTGGGTTGACCCACACCACCTTGTGAGCCACGCGCGACAGCCGCGCCATTTGATCGGCAATTACGGTCGGGTCGCCCCGGTCCCAGCCATCAGAGAGGATGACTACCACGGCGCCACGAGACATGCCTGGCATCCCCCACTCATCGTTGTAGTCGCGCAAAGTGTCCCCAAGACGAGTGCCCCAGGCCAGTCGGGCACCACCGCGCCCGCGCTACGCAGCGCTTGATCGGGGTCGCGGGACAACAGCTCCCGCGTCAGCCGGGTCAGGCGTGTTCCCATGGTGAAGGCCTCCACGCGGCGGCGCCAGCCACCGCCGCGTGCATGAACCGCAGTAGCGCCCGGGAGTAGGGGTCCATCGAGCCGCTGACATCACATAACAAAACAAGCTTGCGGGGTTGCAGGGTCGGCGCATACCAGGCTCGGGGGATGGGCTCTCCACCGGTGCGCAACGCACCGGTGGAGTGGCGCGGATGTCAGGCTGCCGGTGCCGCCGCCATTTGGCGGGCCGCCGCCGTCTGCTGCGTCGCATTGCCGCTGTCGCACGAAGATCGGCCATCAACCGCTGCGCATCGGCAAAGTCTGCTGCGGTGCATTCGCCAAAGTCCTTGCTGCGCAGAACCTCTGCGCGGCTATAGCGAACGAGCGTCGTGGATGCTCGGCTCGGGGGCTCAGCGTCGTCCTTGGTCTCCGGCTCTAGGTAGTCGTCGACGCCGAACCTCTCCTCTGCGGCTATCGCGGCGAGACGGGCATCCGGCGGTTGGTGGAGCCAGACCGAACGAAATACGATCGAAGGTATCGATGTCCTCCGGCCGCTTGACCAGGACAGCACGCCCCGCCCAGTACACGCTGTCACGGTCGGCCGGGTCAAGCTCGCTCAGCGCCGACACGAACAGCGCGACCGAACCGGTGGGAACGGCCATTTCCTCGGCGCGTAGGCGGCGTGCGAAGATCACCGCAAGCCGGTCCGCGCTGTCAGACATCGTCGTCGGCCACCGGCACCAAGGTGTCCAGCCCTGCCGCCCTTGCCTTCTCGATGTCTTCGCGATACTTCAGCACCCAGCCGAGGGTGTGCTCGATGTCAATGTCGGCCAATTCCGGCTCGCCCAGTTCAGCCAGTGCTCGGGCCGAATCGATCGTTTCGGCCACTCCTGGGGGCTTATAGAGGTCGAGCCCCCGCAACGCCTCGACGGCGGCCGCGACCCGCCGTGCCAGCCGTTCGCTTGCCTCGGGCACGCGCAGCCGCACGATGGCCACTTCTCTGTCGATGCTGGGATGGTCGACCCAGTGATAGAGGCAGCGCCGTTTGAGGGCGTCGTGCAGGCCGCGGGTGCGATTGGAGGTCAAGACCACTAGCGGCGGCACCTCGGCCACGAACGTTCCAAGCTCCGGTACCGTCACTGCGAAATCAGACAAGATCTCTAGAAGGAACGCCTCAAACTCGTCATCGGCACGGTCGATTTCGTCGATGAGTAGCACCGGCGTGGGCCATCGCGGTTGTCGAGGGCTTTTAGGAGTGGTCGCCGAACGAGGAATCGCTCCGAGAAGAGCTCATCTTCAGCAGCCGCCACAGCCTCTGCACCACCGGTTTCCGCGGCCTTCAGGTGCAGCAACTGGCGGGCGTAATCCCATTCATAGACCGCCTGCGACACGTCGATGCCTTCGTAGCACTGCAGGCGCAGCAGCTTGGCGCCGGACAAACGCGCCAAGGTTTTGGCAACCTCGGTTTTGCCCGCCCCGGCCTCACCCTCAAGCAGCAGCGGGCGCCGTAGCCGCACGGCGAGATGAATGGCGGTGGCCACACCCTCGTCGGCGAGGTAGCTGAAGCGGGCGAGGTCTGCTTTAAGCTGGTGGACCGCGTCGGTCGTCACGGGCGCTCCTCCTGACAGGCTCCGAAGGAGCCGCCGCGCGCGACCTCATTCCACGCGAGCGCGCGCACATACTGCTGACTCTACGAAGCGACGAGGGCCCGTCGCGCTGTCTTATCCAAAACATCGTCTCGAACGCGAGCGCCGTCCGTCCATGTGTAGCGATAGCGGGATAAGAAACCCGACCAATCCGCCGGTGTAACGGCCGTCGCGGGCTGATGCCTCTGCTCAGCCGAGCTCAACTCCCCCAGTCCGCGACTGTCAACGATCAGCGCGAAGTAACTTTCAAGCATTAGCCGGAAACACTGTCAGGCAGATTTCCTCGAAGAAAGACTGCTTAGGCGAGCGGCGAAGCCGCCTCGCTTTTGTGCGGAGCTGACCAGATAACCCTCTCGCTGTCCAGCTGGCGCTCGGCGAACTGGCTATATGCCCGCGGGACTTCAGTCCCTATTCAGACGTTATCTCCTCGTGTGAGATTGGGAGACATCAGCCTTCACACGACGAGAGGGGTGTTGAATGCCAGCGGCGGGCCGAGTTGGGCAGCTAGGAGCGGTCATCGCAGGAATTGGTGCTCTAGTCCGGACCGCCAACGAGTACGGGCCCGAAGTTCGTGAAGCTATTCGGCGGACGTCGCCTGATCATGCCGCGATGGCGGCATTTCGTGCCGACCTCGCAACCTTTCGCAGGGCATCGGCGGCCCCACGGGCTTCGAGCGTCGAGCGCAAGTAGATCACTGGACACGGTCGCTCCAGTGGATTGGGGATGAATTATGGCCGCCGTCTTCGACGCGATCACGATCGGATCCGGACTTGGTGGGCTGACGGCAGCCGCCTTGTACTCACGGGCCGGTCACCGAGTGCTGGTCCTGGAGCGCAATTCCGAGATTGGCGGTGCTGCAACGACATACCAGCACGGCTCATTGAGAATCGAAGGATCCTTGCATGAGACCGCGCAGTTGTCCACGTCTGGCGACCCCAAGGCGCGCATCCTGCACGCGCTCGGCATCGACGACGAATTGCAGTTCGTGTCCGCCGGCCCGCTCTATGAGGTTCGCGGCCGGCACTTCGATCCCCCGTTTCTGCTGCCGACGGGAGACGATGCCGCGCAGGCGGCACTGGCAGATCGATTTCCCCAGCACCGCAAGGCCTTTCGGCGTTTCTTTCAGCGCCTCGGGGCCGTCCGGTCGGCGATGGGCGTTGTCGGCGAGGAGCACGACAGCTTGTGGTGGTTCCTGCATGCGCCGGCGTTGCCGCTGACGCTTTGGCCGCTGCTTCGCGACATGCGCAGCAGCCTCTCGGAGGTCTTCGCCGACCTGTTCGGTGATGACGAATTGCCCAAGATGGCGCTGGCCGCCAATCTCGGCTACTACGGCGATGACCCTGACCGGTTGTGGTGGGTTTACTACGCCCTAGGACAGGGCGCGTACCTCTCCGGTGGTGGGGCCTACATCAAAGGCGGCTCGGCCAGCCTGACCCGCAGGCTGGCCGACCTGGTCTGTGATGAGGGCGGACAAGTGCTCACCGGGCGCACGGTTACTGAGATTCTCCTCGATGACCGGGGGCGGGCTGCGGGTGTAGCGCACACCGGTCCCGACGGCACCGACCGGCGGGTGGACCGTGCACCAGTGCTGTTCGGCAACGCCGCGCCCAGTGTGCTCGCCGACGCCCTTCCACCAGAACGCCGTTCGGCGTTTGCGAGCCAGTTCACCGGGCGAGAGCTGTCGACATCGCTGTTCTCGGTCGCAGTCGGTCTCGACCGGCCGCCCCGCGAGTTCGGTCTAACTCACTATTCGACGGTGCTGTTCCCCGACTGGTTTGAGCGGCTGACCGATTACTCGGGGTTCGCTGATCTGCTCGCCGGCATGCCCGGGACCCGAATGCCAGGGCTGATCGTGGTGAACTACGACACCATCGACAGCGGCCTCAACCCTGCGGATGTTCACCTGGTCTCCATCACCGGAATGGATCAGCTGACCAACTGGAAGGAACTCGACGAGTCGTCCTACGGGGCCAAACGGCAGGCGTGGCTGCAGGCCCTCATCGGCCAGGTCGACCGGTTCTTTCCCGGATTCGCTTCCGCAGTCGTGCACCAGGAGATGGCCACCGCCGCCACCATGGCGCACTATCTGAACACGCCCGACGGGGCGGTATACGGCTTCGCCCAAGTTCCCCCGCACGGCATCCCAACGGCGGGCACCCCGAGGGGAATCCAGACACCTGTTCCGGGCTTATGGCTGGCCTCGACGTTCGGCGGTTTCGGTGGCTTCAGCGGGGCCATGCTCTCCGGCATGCTGGCCGCGCGGGCAGCGCTCCAGTCGCACATCCACTCTCATGCGGCACAGTGATCGCCAGCGAACAGATGGCCGGGGGGTCGCTCAGCATTCCCGGTCGAATCCTGGCCATGGCGACCAGTTCGTCACTGCATCTACTGCTTCGCCGCGGCAACGCCGGTGCGTCGACACGGCGGGTGCTCGAGGCGCTCGGCTGGCTGATCGGGCAGACGGCTGGCGATGTCGGGATTGCGCATTCCAACCTGGGCGGGGTTCGGGTCGACGTCCTCTCACCCCTTATCGCGGACCCGATGGCCACCATTGTCTACCTGCACGGCGGCGCGTACGTGTCCGCATCGCCCCGGTCGTATCGCCGACTGGTGTCGCACTTAGCCGCCATTACCGGTTGCCGCGTGTACGCGGTTGATTACCGCCTCGCTCCGGAGCACCCGTATCCAGCGGCCCTCGATGACAGCATCGCCGTCTGCACGTCCCTGCTAGCCGCCGAGTCAGCCGAAAACCTCTTCCTGGCAGGGGATTCCGCGGGTGGAGGATTAGCGCTGGCGACCGCGGTGAGGTTGCGGGAAGCCGGCGCACCCCTGCCCGCCGCGCTGGTGTGTATCGCCCCGTGGGTTGATCTCACCTGCTCGGGTGAGAGCATGCGTACCCGTGCCCGGCGGGAGCGGATGATGAGCGCGGCCGGGCTGGCCATTGACGCCCGGCGTTACGCCAACGGCGAGGACCTGCGTAGTCCGTTCATCTCGCCGCTGTTCGCTGACCTGAGTGGTCTGCCGCCGTTGCTGATTCAGGTCGGCGACGACGAAATCCTGCTCGACGACTCCACCCGGCTTGCCGCCATGGCCCAGGCCGCCGGCGTCGGCGTGACTCTTCAAGTGTGGCCGCGGCTTTGGCACGTCTGGCACCTCTATGCCGGACTGATGCCGGAAGCCCAAGCAGCCATGCGGTCAATCGCCGACTTCATCGACGAACGGGTAAACCTTGAGGGCTGGAAACTCCGACCGAATCGGCATTCTTGAAAGTAAGACATGCGGGACGTAAGCAAGGACGGTTGGGGTCAGTCTGACAGCTCTCACACCTCAAGGAGCTTTCGGCGCCAGGCGGAATACCGGCATTTCCCGGACGCCCATGGTTCTCTCGGCATAAACGATGTAGTTGGGGCTATAACGTTGGGCCAGGGCGAACAGCCTGTCGCGGTCCGCTCCCTTGGTTAGGTGCGCGATGAAGCGACCACCCCGGCCCTCGACGCCGTCCGCGAGCAACTCGCACTCCGGGCGCTTAAGTAGGTTGTAATACCAGCCTGGGTGCTCAGCGCGGCCGTAGTTGGTGGCGATCAGAATGACATCGTCACCGTCCGTGAAGTAGCCCACTGGCGTGTCGCGCTGAGTTCCCGACCTTGCCCCCGTCGTCCGGAGAACTACCAGCGGGACGATGCCGAACACGGAACTGACGTGGCCGCCGGTCATGCGCATCAGCCTCACGTCGATCGGCGCCAAAAGTCGGCGGTGGATGGCCGCGCCGAGCCGGGTGGTGGGGATACGGGAGATCAAGCGGCGAAATCCGGTCGGCCCACTGCTCACGTCTACCCGCGGGATGCCGTTCAACAGATCGGCCATGATTGGCAGAGTACGTCGGGGCGCGAAAATCACCGAATGACAATCGTCGACCCCTATCACGACGTGAAAACGGGGCCGACGCCTGATGGTGATTTGGCCCAGGTCCGTGGCCTCCGATGGTCTAG
>Ga0335071_10007494_pt1 | contig 11225 bp, 10 predicted proteins | sample Lox_Sample_15_FD_206724 | JGI IMG/M metagenome (GOLD analysis project Ga0335071, IMG submission 206724) | Soil microbial communities from Loxahatchee National Wildlife Refuge, Florida, United States - Lox_Sample_1.5 | ecosystem: Environmental > Terrestrial > Soil > Wetlands | place: USA...
CTGACCAACGACGGGGTGCTCGCCAACCGCTTGATGCATCCGCGATACGGGGTACCGAAGACCTACGTCGCCCGCGTGCGCGGCAAGGTCACCCGGAGAGCGCTGGGCACGCTGCGACAGGGCGTGGACCTCGAGGACGGCATGACGTCGCCGGCGGATGCGAAGCTCAAGAAGCAGAGCGCCAAGACGGCCCTCGTCGAAGTCACCATCCACGAGGGCCGCAAGCGCCAGGTGCGTCGCATGCTCCTCGCCGTCGGGCTGCCTGTGGAGGAGCTCGCCCGCCGCCGGTATGGGCCGCTCACGGACAAGGGTCTGGAGCCCGGTGGCTACCGCGAGCTCAGCGGCGACGAGATCGAGGCGCTGCGCCGGGCCGGGGAAGAGGTGGCCGGCAAGGTCGCCGAGGAGGACGAGGGCTCACCGGTCCTGCTCGCCGCGGAGGCGACGCCGGAGGCCGGCGGAGTCTCGCCTCCGAAGGCCGGCGAGGTCCTGCCTCAGGAGGCGGGCCCGGAGGCTTCGGGTCGGCTTGACGCTGCTCCTCCGCAGGCCCAGGCTGACGACGCGTCCAACGAGCCGGACACGCCGGAGCAGCCGTCCGACGAGCCGGACACCCCGCCGCCGCCCGGCGAAGCGTGACATGTATACTTATTCACTTCGCAGGCCCAGTCTCGGAGTGAGCACATGACCGTCCGCTTCATCCCGGAGCTCACCGGCATCGTCCCGTACCAGCCCGGGCTGCCGATCGAGGCGGTGCGGCGGGAGCATGGGCTGGACACGGTGGTGAAGCTGGCGTCCAACGAGTTCCCGCTTCCGCCGTTCCCGGAGGTCAAAGAGGTCATCGCCGCCGCTCTCGACCGGCTGCAGCGGTATCCGGACGGGTTCTCGACAGACGTGCGGGTCGCGGCGGCCGGCCACTACGGCCGCGACCCCGAGCAGATCACCGTCGGTTGCGGCACCTGCGAGCTCCTCTTCCTGCTGGCCCAGGCGGTGCTCGGGCGCGGCGACGAGGCCGTGTTCGCCGCGCCGTCCTTCTCCTGCTACCGGGACGTCGTCAACATCCGCGGGGCGGTGCCGGTCGCCGTCTCGCTGAAGGACTTCACCCACGACCTCGAAGCCATGGCCGCCGCGGTGACGCCACGGACCAGGCTCATCTTCGTCTGCAACCCCAACAACCCCACCGGCACGTACGTCCAGGCGGCCGAGATCAGGCGCTTCGTGGAGGCGGTGCCGGCCGACGTGATGATCGTGATCGACGAGGCGTACGTGGAGTTCGTCACCGACGGCGACCGCGAGGCGTCGCTGGACATCCAGAAGGACCACGACAACGTGGTCGTGCTACGCACGTTCTCGAAGATCTACGGGCTGTGCGGTCTGCGCACGGGGATCGGGATCTGCGCGCCTGAGGTCCGCGAGGCCGTCAACAAGGTCCGGCAGCCGTTCAACGTCAACCTGCTGGGCCAGCTCGCCGCCGTGGAGGCGCTCAAGCACCAGGACCAGGTCGCGGCGCGCAGGGAGGCTACCGCGCGCCTGCGCCGGTTCCTGGTGGAGCGGCTCGCGGAGCGCGGGCGCCCTACCGTGCCGTCGCAGGCCAACTTCATGCTCGTGGGCATCGAGGGCCTCGGCGTGCCGCAGGAGGCGGTCTGCGGAGCGCTGCTGGGACACGGCGTGATCCTCCGCGACGGCAACGCGCTGGGCATCCCCGGCTGGGCGCGGGTCACGGTCGGCACCGAGGAGGAGATCACGTTCTTCCTGGACAAGCTCGGCGCGCTCGAGGGCGCCGAGCAGGCAAAGGAGGCCTGAGACGATGGCCGGGACAGGGACCCAGGTCGACAGCGTCGCGCTGATCGGCGTCGGCCTCATGGGCGGGTCGATCGGCCTGGCCGCGCGGGAGCGCGCCGGCGTGGCCGAGGTCCGAGGCTTCAGCCAGACGCAGGCCACGCTGGACCTGGCGCTGGAGCGCGGCGCCATCACCGTGGCCTGCGGCAGCATCCAGGAGGCATGCGAGGGCGCCGACCTGATCTTCGTCTGCACGCCGGTGCGCGTGGTGGTCAAGCACGTGCGCGCGGCGCTCGCAGCCGCCTCGCCGCGCGCCGTCGTCACCGACGTCGGCAGCACCAAGGGGCCGCTGATGCGGGCGCTGGCGCCCGACGAGCAGCGGCGCTGCATCGGCGGACACCCGCTGTGCGGCTCGGAGTCGGCAGGCGTGGTCAACGCGCGCGCCTCCCTCTACCACGGAGCGACCTACTTCGTCACGCCGGGTGCACACGTGGACGCCGACGCGTACCAGCTGCTGTACGGATTCCTGGGGGAGATCGGGGCGCGGCCCGTCGCGGTCGACCCGGAGGAGCACGACCGCGTCATGGCCGTGGTCAGCCACCTGCCCCATGTCCTCGCCAACATCCTGATGAGCCAGGCGGGTCTGCAGGCGGGGTCGCGCGATGCCCTGCTCTCGGCGGGTCCGAGCTTCCGCGACCTCACGCGCATCGCCGGCACCAACCGGCGTGTGTGGACGGACATCTTCCTCGACAACCGCGCGGAGTTGCTCGCCGCGCTGGCGCAGTTCCAGGAGGGCCTCCAGGAGGTGCTGGAGGCGCTGGCCGCCGCAGACCCCCAGCGCCTCGGCGACCTCATCGTCCGCGCGCGCGAGCAGCGCGAGCGCATGCTCGCCGCCGGCAACCTGGCCGCCGAGGACCTCTACTCGCTCATCATCCCGGTGAGCGACCGTCCCGGCGTCTTCAGCGAGATCATGGTCGCGCTCGGCGACGCCGGCATCAACGTCGAAGACCTCTCCATGTACCACATGAGCCCCGAGCTGGGCGGCACGCTGACGGTCTACGTGCTGGGCCAGGACGTCTGCACGCGCGCGACGCACGTGCTCGGCGCGCTCGGCTACGAGGTGAGCGTGCGCGCCGAGGCCGAGCCGGAATGACCATCGTCGCCATCGACGGTCCCGTCGGCTCGGGCAAGAGCACGGTGGCGCGGCGAGTGGCCGAGCGGCTCGGCTACGTGTACCTCGACACCGGGGCCATGTACCGCGCCGTCGGGCTCCTCGCCACCGAGGCCGGTGTGGACCTCGGCGCCAAGGACGCCGTGGTGCCCCTGGCGCGCGACACGAAGCTGCGCTTCGACGCCGAGGGCCGCCTGTGGGCCGGCGAGCGGGACGTCAGCGACCTCATCAGGAGCCTCGAGATGGGACACGCCGCGTCCGTGGTCTCCGCGCTGCCCGGCGTGCGCCGCCTGCTCGTCGAGCGCCAGCGCGAGCTGGGCGCCGAGGCCGACATCGTCATGGAAGGCCGCGACATCGGTACCAACGTGTTCCCCGGCGCCGAGGTCAAGGTGTACCTGACGGCGCGTCCGGAGGTGCGGGCGGCGCGGCGCGCCGCGGAGCTGCGCGCAAAGGGTGAAGACGTGGATGCCGACGAGGTGCTCGCCGCACTGGTCGAGCGCGACCGGCGCGACAGCGAGCGTGAGGTCGCGCCGCTGCACAAGGCCGCCGACGCCGTCGAGCTGGACACCTCCGGGCTCACGCTCGACCAGGTGGTCGACGCCGTCGCGGCGATCGTCAGGGAGAAGGTGCCGTCATGATGGGTCCGTGGGGCTACCCGCTCAAGGGCATCGACGAGACCGGCCTGTACACGTTCCTGCGCTGGCTGGCCGTGCCGTTCTTCGGCGGCGTGTACCGGTGCCGCGTGAAAGGCGCCGAGCACCTGCCGCGGACCGGCCCGGCGATGGTGGTGATGACCCACAAATGCTTCTGGGACCCGGTCATCGCCGGCATGATCTTCGAGCGGCCACTGCGTTACATGGCCAAGAAGGAGCTGTTCGCCAACGAGCACGCCGCGCGGTTCATCTCGAGCCTCGGGGCGTTCCCTCTCGACCGGGGCGCCGGGGACCGCGCTGCGCTGCAGACGGCGCTCACCATCCTCGATCGCGGCGAAGTGCTGCTCATGTTCCCCGAGGGGCATCGCCAGATCGACGACGCCGTGCACGAGTTCATGCCCGGCGTCGGCATGATCGCCCTGCGCAGCGGCGCGCCCGTGATCCCGCTGGCGCTGGACGGCACCCAGTACATGCTGCGCGACGGCAAGCCGGGGTTCCCGGCGCTGCGCGGCCTGGTCGGCCCGCCGGTCGACCTCAGCGACATCACGCAACGCAACAGCAGGTCGTACCGGGAGGCCGCGCAGCGCATGCACGAGGCGGTGGCGGGTCTGTATGCGCGGCTCTGAGCAGGACCCGGAGGCCGCGCCGGGGTCGGCCTCGTACGACGAGGAGCCCGAGCGCAGCGCGGAGCTGCGGCACGTGCGAGCGGGCGAGCACGAGATCGTCGTCGCCCGCTACGCCGGCTACTGCTACGGCGTGGAGCGCGCCCTGCGCCTCACCGGTGAGGCGCTCGAGGGCGCGCCGGCGCCGGTGGCGACGTTGGGCCCCATCATCCACAACCCCAGCGTCGTCGGGAGCCTCAGGGACCGCGGCGTCGACGTGGTGGAGCGCGTGGACGACGCCGCGGCCGGCACGCTGATCGTGCGCACGCACGGCGTCTCGCCGGACGTGATCGAGCACGCCCGCTCCCGGCATCTCAACGTCGTCGACGCCACCTGCCCGTTCGTCTCGGTCGCGCAGCGCAAGGCTGCGGCGCTGCGCGAGGCCGGGTACGCCGTGGTGATCCTCGGCGAGCGCGACCACCCCGAGGTGGTCGGCCTGCAGGGCTTCGCCGGAGCCGACGCGGTGGTCGTCGAGGACGCCTCGGGCCTGCCGCTCGCGCGCCTGCGCGGCAGACGCGTGGGCGTGGTCGTGCAGACCACGCAGACGCGCGCCAACCTCTCGGCGCTCGCGGCCGCGCTCGCGCCCGTCGCGCGCGAGCTGCTGGTGTTCAACACGGTGTGCGACGCCACGGAGAAGCGCCAGACCGCGGCGTGCGAGCTCGCGGAGGAGGTGGACGTCGTGGTGGTGGTCGGCGGGCGGAACAGCGCCAACACCGCCCGCCTCGCCCAGCTCTGCGCGGCCATCGAGCCGCGGACCCACCACATCGAGTCCGCGGCCGAGCTGCGCCCCGAGTGGCTCGAGGGGGCGCAGCGCATCGGCGTGACTGCTGGGGCCTCGACGCCGGACGAGGAGATCGAGGCCACCGTGCGCGCCTTGCTGGACCTCTGCGGTGAGTGACGAGGCTCGAGGTTGCGCAGGCGTGGTCGTCGCCGACGCGAGGGGTGCCGCCGCGCGCGGCGGCCTGTGCGCCGGCGACCGGATCGTCGAGCTGAACGGCGTCGTCCCGCTCGACGTGCTCGACCTCGAGGACGCCGCCGCCGACGGCGTCCTGTGGCTGCGGGTGCTGCGCGACGGCCGCCCGCTGGACCTGGCCGTCGCGCCGGAGCCCGGCGAATGGCACGGGGTGTCGCTCGACAACGGCGGCCTAGGTGACGAGACGCGCGTCTGCAAGAACCGCTGCAGGTTCTGCTTCGTCGACCAGGTGCCGCCCGGCCTGCGCGCCGGGCTCTCCGTCAAGGACGACGACTATCGCCTGTCGTTCCTCCACGGCAACTTCATGACCCTGAGCAACCTCTCCGAGGCCGACCTGGAACGGATCGAGGAGCTGCGTCTGTCGCCCCTGTTCGTCTCGCTGCACGCGTGGGACGACGTCGCCCGGGTTCGGCTGATGGGCCGCGCGGCGGCCGGCTCGCGGGCGGTCCTCGAGCGTCTCGCCGGGTCGGGGCTCGAGCTGCACCTGCAGGTGGTGCTCTGCCCGGGCTGGAACGACGGTGAGGTGCTCGCCGAGACGGTCGCGCGCACCGGCGCTCTCGAGAGCGTCGCCGATCTGGGCGTCGTGCCCGTCTCGCTGGCCGCGGGAGCAGAGCCGCCGCAGGCAGGCTCACCTACGGGGCGCCGCAGCCGCGCCGCACACGGCCTGCGGCGCGTGACCGTCGCGGACGCTCGCGCCGTCCTCGACGCCGTGAGGACCTGGCAGGCCGGCTTCCGGAAGCGACGCGGCATGGCGTACGTCCACGCCGCCGACGAGTTCCACCTCCTCGCCGGCGAGGAGCCTCCCGCAGGCGACGCGCCCGAGCAGTACGAGAACGGGGTCGGCATCTGTGCGGGGCTGCTCGCCGAGGCCGCGGAGCTCGCTGCGGGATGGACGACCGGCGCGGGAGTCGCCGCTCAGACGGAGGGTGCCGCGAGGCCGGGTGACCTGCCGCCGCGCCCGGCCTTCGGTGTGACCGGTGTGCGCCTGCTGACCGGCACGCTCGCTGAGCCGGTCGTGGAACGCGCCGCGGCCGCGCTAGGAGGCGCCTCCGGCGTTCCCATGCGGCCCTTCACCGTGCGCAACGACCTCTTCGGGCCGCACGTCACCGTCAGCGGCCTGCTGGGCGGCGCCGAGGTCCTCGCCGCGCTCGCGCACGACCCGCTCGCCGAGGGCGAGTGGCTCGTGGCCCCGCGCGTCTGGCTGCCCGAGGACCTCGGGCGCACGCTCGACGACGTGCGCGAGGACGAGCTCGCCGCCGCCTGCGGCGGCCGCCTCCTCGTCGCCGGTTCGGTGGGCGAGGCGTTTGCTAGACTGTGCCGATGACCCTGCTGCCCGTCGTCGCCGTTGTGGGCTCGCCCAACGCCGGCAAATCCACCTTGGTGAACCGGCTCACCGGCACGCGCGCCACCGTCGTGCACGAGACGCCCGGCGTCACGCGCGACCGCAAGGAGATCGAGGTCGAGTGGGCCGGCCGCCGGCTGCTCCTGGTGGACACCGGCGGCTACGACACCACCGAGGACGCGCCCTTCGCCGGCCACGTCCGGGAGCAGGTCGGGCACGCCATCGCGGCCGCCGACGCGGTGCTGTTCGTGCTCGACGGCCGCACCGGTCCGCTCGCCGACGACTACGGCATCGCCGACGTGCTGCGGCGCATGGACGTGCCGGTCGTGGTCGCCGCGAACAAGATGGACGACCCGTCGAGCACGGCGACCGCGCCCGAGATCTACCAGCTCGGCCTGGGCGAGCCACTGCTCGTCTCGGCGCTGCACGGCACGGGGAGCGGAGAGCTGCTCGACAGGCTCGTCGAGGTGACGGGAGCCGTGGCCGGCGACGGGGACGAGGAGGCCGGGCCGGCCGAGACGCCGGTGGCCATCGTCGGCCGGCCCAACGCCGGCAAGTCGTCGCTGTTCAACGCCATCGCCGGCGAGACCCGGACCATCGTCAGCGACATCGCCGGCACCACGCGCGACGCCATCGACAGCGTGGTCGAGACGGACGCCGGCCGCTTCCGCTTCATCGACACGGCCGGCATGCGCAAGGCCGCCAAGGTCAGCGGCGTGGAGTACTACGCGTACCTGCGCAGCGTGCAGAGCCTCGACCGCGCGCACGTGGCCATCATCGTGGTCGACGCCACCGTGCGCTTCGGCGAGCTCGACCTCTCGATCTGCACGGAGGCGACGCGGCGCGACTGCGCCACGGTGATCGCAGTCAACAAGTGCGACGTCGCCGAGCCCGACCTCGAGGAGATCGCCGGTGTCGCCCGGCGCAAGCTGCGCCAGCGCCCGTCGGTGATCCCCGTGTCGGCCGAGACCCACCGCGGCGTCAAGACGCTGCTCGCCAAGGTCGGCGAGCTGGACGCGGTGTACACCTCCCACATCTCCACGCGCGCCCTCAACCGAGCGCTGGGCGAGCTCGCCACGGAGCGCGCCCTGCCGCAGAAGCACGGCAAGCGGCTCAAGATGTACTACATCGCCCAGTTCGGCCAGTCGCCTCCGCGGTTCGCCATCGAGGTCAACGACCGCACGCTCGTCACCCGCGACTACGGCTACTTCGTCGAGAACCGCCTGAGAGCCGGTTTCGGGCTCGACGGGGTACCGGTCATCATCGACTTCAAGGGCAAACGATGATCACCGCCGCTTACATCCTCGCGTTCATCGTCCTGCTTGTGCTCGCCTACCTGATCGGCTCCATCCCGTTCGGCGTCGTGATCGGCAAGCTGTTCTACGGGGTGGACGTGCGCCAGCACGGGTCGGGCAACGTGGGCACCACCAACGTCTTCCGCGTGCTCGGCAAGAGGGCCGGAGTGGCCGTGCTCATCCTGGACATGCTCAAGGGCTACATCCCCGGCGTGATCGCCGCTTGGCTGTTCCACCCGTGGTTCGCGATCTTCATCGCCGCCGCCCCGGTGGTGGGGCACATGTACTCGGTGTTTCTCAGGTTCAAGGGCGGCAAGGGCATAGCCACGGGCGCTGCCGCGGTGGCCGCGCTCGTGCCGCTGGTGTTCCTCATCGTCGTCTCCGTATGGGTGATCCTGGTGCTGACGACGCGTTACGTGAGTGTCGCATCGCTGGCGGCCACGACACTCGTGCCGGTGCTCACCATCGCGTTCGGCGAGCCGCTGCCGTACCAGATCGCCGGGGTGCTGGTCGCGGTCGTGATCTGGTGGGCGCATCGCGGCAACCTCAAACGCCTGCGCGCCGGCGAGGAGAACCGCGTCAGGCTGCCGTGGAGCGGGGGAGGCCGGGCGACGCCCCACGGGCAGGGAGGAGCGTGACGTGCGCGCTACGGTGATCGGCTCGGGCAGCTGGGGCAGTGCGTTCGCGCGCCTGCTCGTGCGGCGCGGCCACGAGGTCGAGGTGCTGGCGCTGACGCGCGAGGAGGCGGCGCAGCTGCAGGCGACGCACGAGAACCCGCACTTCCTGCCCGGTGTGCTCCTGCCGGACGAGATCGCGTTCACGGCCGTGCAGGACGCCGACCTCGCGCCGGCGGAGCTGCTCGTCTATGCGGTGCCGACGCAGGCGGTGCGCGAGGTCGCGCGCTGGGTGGCGCCTCGGCGCCGGGAGGGCGCGCTGCAGCTCTCGCTGGCCAAGGGATACGAGATCGGCTCGCTCAAGCGGCCCACTCAGGTGATCGAAGAGGAGACGGGGGCCGGCGCCGCCGCGCTCTCCGGCCCCAACCACGCCGAGGAGGTCAGCAAGGACATGCCCTCGGCGACGGTGATCGCCTGCGCCGACGAGAAGACGGCCCTTGTGCTCCAGGCGGCGGTCACCAGCGACACCTTCCGCGTGTACACCAACGACGACGTCGTGGGCGTCGAGTTCTGCGGCGCCGTCAAGAACCCCATCGCCGTCGCCGTCGGCATGTCGGACGGCCTCGGGTTCGGGGACAACTCGCGCGCCAGCCTCATCACGCGCAGCGTGGCCGAGATGACCCGGCTCGGCATGATCCAGGGAGCGCACCTCGCCACGTTCACCGGCCTCGCCGGGATCGGCGATCTGATCGCCACCTGCACGTCGCAGCACAGCCGCAACCGCCTCGCCGGCGAGCTGCTCGCCAAGGGTGCCTCGCCGGAGGAGGTCGAGCAGCAGGTGGGCCAGGTCGTGGAGGGCCTGCACACCGCCGTCGCGCTCCACGACCTGGCCCACAGGCTCGGCATCGACATGCCGGTCACCGAGAACGTGTACCGCGTCCTGGCCGGCAAGCGTACGCCGCAGGAGTGCGTCGCCGACCTCATGGGCCGCAGGCCCAAGAAGGAGCGGCACGAGGACCTGTGATGGGCTCAATTGCCGCCCGTCCGGGGGGTCTGGTAGACTCCCACGGGCCTCGGGGGCGTCCCCCGCCGCCCGACCACACAAGCCAACCAGCCGGCTCGCCCGCGCCGTCCGTCCGGAGGACTCACTTGGAAAAGCGCACTCACCTCTTCACCTCTGAATCGGTCACCGAGGGGCATCCCGACAAGATCGCCGACCAGATCTCGGACGCCGTCCTCGACGCGATCTTCCAGAACGACCCGTACGGCCGCGTGGCCTGCGAGACGATGGTCACCACCGGCATGGTCGTGGTCGCCGGCGAGATCACCACCGACACGTACGTGGAGATCCCGAAGATCGTGCGGGAGACCGTCCGCGGCATCGGCTACGACAACGCCGCCTACGGCTTCGACTGCGACACCTGCGGAGTGGTCACGTCCATCGATCCGCAGTCGCCGGACATCAGCCAGGGCGTCGACGAGGCGCTCGAGAAGCGCACCGACGTCAACGACGACGACGTCCTCGACACGCAGGGCGCCGGCGACCAGGGCATGATGTTCGGCTTCGCCTGCACCGAGACGCCCGAGCTCATGCCGCTGCCCATCGCGCTGTCGCACAAGCTCGCGCGCCGGCTCGCAGACGTCCGCAAGGCGGAGATCCTGCCGTACCTGCGCCCTGACGGCAAGAGCCAGGTCACGGTGCGCTACGAAGACGGCAGGCCGGCCGAGATCGTCAAGGTCGTGCTGGCCACCCAGCACGCCGAGAGCGCCGACCTGCAGAGCATCATCTACCCCGACCTCATCGAGCACGTGGTCGAGCCGATCCTGCCCAAGAACCTCTACGACGTGAGCAGGATCGAGGACATCACGGTCATCAACGCCACCGGCAAGTTCGTCATCGGCGGTCCGATGGGGGACTGTGGTCTCACGGGGCGCAAGATCGTCGTCGACACGTACGGTGGCGCCGCTCCGCACGGCGGCGGCGCCTTCTCCGGCAAGGATCCGAGCAAGGTCGACCGCTCCGGCGCCTACGCCGCCCGCTACGTGGCCAAGAACGTCGTGGCGGCCGGCCTCGCCGAGCGCTGCCAGGTCCAGGTGGCCTACGCCATCGGTGTGGCTCACCCGGTCTCCGTGATGGTCGACTGCGAGGGCACCGAGAAGGTCGAGCTCTCGGTCATCGAGGGGCTCATCACCGAGCACTTCGACCTGCGCCCCGCGGCGATCCTCCGCGACCTCGACCTGCGGCGTCCGATCTACAAGAAGACGGCGGCCTACGGCCACTTCGGCCGCAACGACCACGACTTCACATGGGAGCGTACCGACAAGGCCGACGCGCTCCGCGCCGCCGCCGGCCTCACGGGCTGATCCGGCGGCGCCGGGAAGACGGCGGCGCCGGGTGAACGGCCCACGTCGTTACGCTGTCGAGCGAGGCGACGAAGGGCCACCGCTCTCCTACGCCGCCGTCTTCCCGCTCGTCCGCACCCGGGCTTTCTCGGAGACCTTCGACTACGAGGTGCCGCGCGAGCTCGCCGGGCGAGCTGTGCCCGGCGCCCTGGCCGCAGTGCCTCTGGGCGCCCAGACCGTCATCGGCGTCATCCTCGGTCTGAGCGAGGCCACCTCGCACGAGGGCCGCGTGCTGCCGCTCCGCGACGTCTTGCACGTGCCGCCCATCCCCGCGGAGCTCCTCGCGCTCGCGCGGCGGATCGAGGAGTACTACCTCACCTCGTTCGCCAACGCGCTGGC
>Ga0335071_10007496_pt1 | contig 11225 bp, 7 predicted proteins | sample Lox_Sample_15_FD_206724 | JGI IMG/M metagenome (GOLD analysis project Ga0335071, IMG submission 206724) | Soil microbial communities from Loxahatchee National Wildlife Refuge, Florida, United States - Lox_Sample_1.5 | ecosystem: Environmental > Terrestrial > Soil > Wetlands | place: USA: Florida...
GCCGAGGTACGCATCGGGGACACCGTGGCGATCAGGGCCCGCATCCTCGCGCGGAGCGAGAAGCTGATGCACTACATGATGTTCATGGTAAATGAGACCCGGGGCATGCTTTCTTCGCTTTTCGAGTGCGTGCATGCGCATGCCGACCTTAGCGCCCGTCGCACTGCCCCCTTCCCGGTGCAGGTGGCGGCGCAGATCGACGCCTTCATCGCCGCGAACAGCGCGTTGGCCTGGCCTGCACCGGTCTCGGGATCCATGGGTGTACAGCGAACTCTAGTCGAAGTGCGTCGCGCGAGGTCCGGCTAACTCCCGTCGGCCGCTGGCAAGGTGAACTGGAAGGTCGCGCCGTTCCCCTCGTTGGCCACGGCCCACAACCGGCCGCCATGCGCCTCGATGATCGAGCGGGAGATCGCCAGGCCCAGGCCCATGCCCTGCGGTTTGGTCGTGTAGAAAGCTTCGAACAGCTTCTCCGCCTCGCCGGGGTTCACGCCGATTCCGCGGTCCTGCACGCTGATCCGCACCGCACGATGACCGTCCTGCTCATCCGGCTGCCCGAGAATCGCGAGCCTCCGCTCGGACTCGTCGACGCTGGCCATGGCGTCCATGCCGTTAACGACAAGGTTCAACAACACCTGCTGCAGTTGAACGCGATCTGCCAGCACGACCGGGAGATCCGAAGCAACCTGGGTGTGAACCACGATTCCTCGCGCCGCCGACTCTGTTGCGGTCAGAGCGAGGATGTCGTCCACGACATCGGCAAGTTGCACCGGCGTCCGCTGTGGCACCGAGCGCCTGGCCATCCCCCGCACGCGTTGGATCATCGCGCCGCCTCGCTCGGCGTCATTGACGATGTCCGCCAGCGCCTCCCGGATCTCCTTCAGACTCGGGTTTCCACTGCGCAGCATTCGGAGACAGGCGTTGGCATTGTTGGCGATGGCCGCGAGCGGTTGATTGAGCTCGTGAGCGATCGAGCCGGCCACTTCTCCGAGCGTCGTCACGCGCGTCACGTGTGCCAGCGACGCCTGGACGTCCCGCAAGGCCTGCTCCGCCCTCTTGCGGTCCGTCACGTCCATGGAGGTGCCGATGTATTCGACGAGCTCGCCGTCCGTACCGGCGACGGGATGGCCGATGCTCTGGAGATACTTCACGGTCCCGTCGGGCAGCAGGACCCTGAAATCCATGGCGTATTGGGTCTCCTGCTGGCGGGCCTTCTCGATCGTTTCCTGCCACCTCCCGCGGTCATCCGGGTGGATACGCTGCATGTGCATCTCGCCCGTCGGCAGACCCTGCTGCGGATCGAATCCATAGATGCGGAACATCTCCTCGGACCAGTAGAGGGACTCGCGACTGGTGCCAGCGCTGGCCCAACTGCCCGTGTGGGTCAGCCGCTGTGCATCGGTGAGATGCGCTTCGCTTCGCCGCAGAGCTTCCTCGGCCCGCTTTCGGTCCTCGATGTCGGTTCGGGTGCCGTACCACCGCAGAACGCGGCCCGCCTCGTCCCGCATCGGATTGTCTCGGATTAGGAACCAGCGATATCGCCCGTCCTTTCCCTTGATGCGTGCCTCCAGCTCGAACGGGGCGGCCTCCACCTGCGCGCGTTTCCGGATGCCATCGAGCTTCCCGATGTCGTCGGGATGAACGAGGCGATCGAAGGCGTCCTTGGAATGCGCCTCTTCGAGAGAGAGGCCCGTGTATTCCCGTTCGCGTTGGTTCACGAACAGCAGGTTCCAATCCGCGTCGAACACGACGACTTTCTGGGGAATCACATCGATGAGCTGCCGAAGCTCCGCTTCGCTCTCTCGAATCCTCTGTTCCACCAGCTTGCGCTCGGTGATGTCGCGAACGGCGCTGGAGACCAGCAGGCCCTCCTCGGTCTCCAGCGGGCTGAGGCTGATCTCGACCGGAAACTCGCGTCCATCCCTGTGCAGGCCGTACAGCTCGAGCCCGGACCCCATCGACCGCGCGTGAGGGTCGGCCACAAAAGCCGCCCGGTGTTCCGGATGTGTGCTGCGGAACCGCTTTGGCACCAACAGCTCGATCTTCTTCCCCAACAACTCTCGCCGTGGATAGCCGAACAGCTCCTCCAGCTGCGCATTGACCAGGACCATTTCGCCTTCGCGATTCACCACTGCGACCGCGTCGGGCGCCGATTCCAGCAGGCCGCGGAATCTCTGCTCGGCCCCGGCAAGCTCGGCGGTCCGAAGCTCCACTCTGGCTTCAAGCTCGTCACGGGCCGCTTGCAGCTCGGTCTCCGCGCGACGGCGCTCGGCGATCTCACGTTCGAGGCTCTCGTTGGCGATTCGCAGTTGCGCCGGGCTGGGAAGCGCCAGTGCCTGGGGAATCAGCCGGACGAGCAATCCAGCCGTCACCACGGAGGCCGCTGCAGTGATGGCCTTGATCACACCTGCCAGTCGATAGGTGCCGTACCAGAGGGTCCACACATCCATGAGGTGAGTGGTGCCGCAGCTCAGGATGAACAGCCCGAACATGACGAACACCCAGTTGAACGGCAGATCGTGGCGGCGGCGCACGAAGTACAGGAGCGTGACCGGGATCACGTAGTACGAGAGCGCGATCACCCCGTCCGAAATCGCGTGCAGCCAGAGGACTCCGGGATTCCAGAGAAAGCAGTGGCCGTGGGGCATGAAGTCCGAGGTGAACAGCTTGGCAAAGAAGTTGATCATGAGTTGCCTTCCTCGCGGCGCGTGAGGGTCTCAACCTCGTGGACGCTCGCCACCGCCGAGATCGTCCAAGGCAAGGTCGGCGTCCTGACGAAGCGCGTCGCTGGCGTATCCGGAAGAAACCATCACACCCGCTCCGTGTAGAGCTTATCGACGGTGCGGTCCACCTCACCCCGCTGGCGCGAAACGAGCTGCGCCGACATGACGGCGCATCGTGCCGATGCGCCGGCACAGTGTGCGTCCGCCTCCTGAGCGCGCGGCCTCCGCCCTGGGCGCGCACGGTGCTGCCGAACCAAATGGGGCACGCTTTTTGCTTCTAGCTCGATAAGGCCGGCAGTCGTCGGCGAAACCCTTCCTGGGAGAGGAGCCCCAAAATGTCGTACCAAACCATCAATCCCTTCACCGAACAGTTGATCCAAACCTTCAGCGAACACACGGACGCCGAGCTCGAGAAGATCATCCGAGCGGCGCAAGACACCTATCAGGATGACTGGAGTCTCCGGTCGCTCGCGAAGCGGAAAGCAGTCGTCAAGAGAGCGGCCTCGATTCTGCGAGAGAAGAGGGATGACTTCGCGGAGCTAGCCACGCTCGAGATGGGCAAGCTGTTTCGCGAGGCCCAGGCGGAAGTCGAGCTGAGCGCCGACATCCTGGACTACTACGCCGACGGGGCGAAGAAGTTCCTGGCACCCCAGAGATTGTCCGTGGAGCAGGGCGAGGCGGTGATCGAGAGCGCACCCATCGGCGTGATCTTCTGTGTGGAGCCGTGGAACTTCCCCTATTACCAACTGGCGCGCGTTGCTGGCCCGAACCTGATGGCGGGCAACACGCTCCTCGTGAAGCATGCGCCGAACGTGCCGCAGTGCGCGTTGGCCTTCGAGAAGCTGTTCCTCGACGCCGGCGCTCCGCAGGGTACCTATACGAATGTCTTCCTGTCGAACCAACAGGCCGCCAGGGCCATCGCGGATCCGCGCATCAAGGGAGTTGCCCTGACGGGCAGCGAGACAGCGGGTTCGGCGGTCGGTTCGGAGGCCGGACAAGCCCTCAAGAAGAGCACACTGGAGCTCGGCGGCAGCGATGCCTTCATCGTGTTGGATGACGCGGACATGGATACCGCGATCAAGTGGGGACTCTGGGGTCGGATGAACAATACGGGGCAATGTTGCGTTGCCGCCAAGAGGTTCGTACTCGACGACGAGATCGCGGACCGATTTATCGAGCGGTTCCAGGATGAATTCGAGAAGCTGGTCCCGGGGGATCCTTTCGACCCGAAGACCACGCTGGGACCCTTGTGTACGGCTGCTGCGCTCGAGCGCGTGCTGCAGCAGATCCGGGATGCAGTCGACCACGGCGCCAAGGTGCTGGTGGGTGGAGCGCGACTCGCGCGTCCTGGCTACTTCCTCGCGCCGACGATCCTGACCGACGTGACGCCGGACAATCCCGTCTACCACCAGGAATTCTTTGCTCCCGTCGCGCTCATTTTCCGTGTCCATGGGGAGAGGGAAGCCGTTCGACTGGCCAATGACTCGCCCTACGGGTTGGGCGGCACCGTAATCACGCGGGACATTGAGCGAGGAAAGCGAATCGCTCGCAACATCGACACCGGCATGGTCTGGATCAACGAGGCGACTTGGACCGCTCCAGAACTGCCATTCGGAGGAGTGAAGAACTCTGGCTACGGGCGAGAACTCTCGCAACTCGGGATCGGTGAATTCGTGAACAAGAAGCTGATCCGAGTGGCCTGATGGAAGCTCTGACGAGTCGCACCAGTACTCGTGCCGGCATCGCCCGGAGCGCGGCTTTGCCTCCCGCCTACCTCCCGCCGTGGGCGCGCTTCGAATCGCACCCGGGTGGCGCGTGGCGGCGTGCCCGGCTGCACCTGGCGCTGCGGCTGATGGCGAAACGCATGCGGACGGGCCGCGCCGACATCCCGCTGTTGCGCGCGAAGGGCGCAGCCTTCGATCTGAAGTTCGCCCAACCCGACCCGGCGAGGCGCAGCACGCGCCTCGCCGGCGACGGGGTGCCCGCGGAGTGGATCGACGTTCCGGAGAGCCGGCCCGACCGCGTGTTGCTCTACCTGCATGGCGGCGCATTCTTGTTCCGCTTCCCCAACCTGCACGCGACCCTGGCCGCGCGCTGGGCGCGGCCGCTTCGGGCGCGCATCTTGATGGTCGACTACCGGCTCGCGCCCGAGCATCCCTATCCCGCCGCCCCGGACGACTGCCACGCGGCCTACCGGTGGCTCCTCGCGCAGGGCGCGTCCGCGAAATCGATCGTGATCGCGGGCGACTCTGCGGGCGGCAATCTTGCCCTCGTGACGCTGCAGCGGATCAAGGCCGCAACCGAGCCGCTGCCGGCGTGCGCGGTCGTGTTGTCGCCGGTGGTCGACTTCACGCTGTCGGGCGCGAGCTTGCTGACCAACGAGCGCAGCGATCCGATGTTCACGCTGGCGGGGCTGCTCGCCATGCGCTCGCTGTACGCGCGACCAGAGCACTTCCTCGACATCTCGATCTCGCCGCTGTTCGGCGACTGGCGTGGCCTGCCGCCGTTGCTGTTCCAGGCGGGCGACATCGAAGTGCTGAGGGACGAATCGGTGCGTGCGGCCGAGCGCGCGCGCGCCGCCGGCGTCGATGTCGAACTGGAGATCTGGGATCGCATGGCGCACGTCTTCCAGGCGCTCGCGTTGCTGCCGCAGTCGGCGCTCGCGGCCGAGCGTTGTGTCCGCTTCATCGCGAAGCATACCGGGTGGTACAGCGCATGATTGCCAAGAACTCGATGCCGTGGGACTCGACGAAGTCGCGAAAAACGTGCGTGAGTCGCAATCCGCACGCGATGGCCATCCCGTGCCAGACGCTGAGCGATCGGCAGGAAAGGCTGGACGTCACCGCGGGAACCGACGATCAAGATGGCGATCGCCAGCGGCGGAACCGGGCCGGTCTCACCGAGGGCGTGATCCGTCGGCGGCGCCTCAGCGACAGCGGGATCGAGAAGGTGTGCGCGCGCTCGCGCGGTCGCATCGTCGAGCTCGATCCGAACGCGGTGGCCCTCGAGAGTCGACACCCGTTGGACAACGTCGCGGACGAGCGCACGCTGGCGCGCATGGTGCAGCCTACGCTCGAAGAGAAGTCGCGACGATGCCGTCATCTCCGACGTTCCACCGAAGATCTTTACGAGTCGGCCGACCCGGCGGCCAGAGTGGACTGGATCAGCTTTGCCCTCTGCACATCCACGTTGGTCTTCAACACCGTACCGCCGAGCCCGCGTATCGCGTGCAAGATCACGTCCATCTCTCCTTCATTGTCCACGACGAAGAGAGCGGAGGTCCCCGGTTTCATCAGTGCCTCCACCTCGCGGACGAAGTCGCCTCCGATCCCCACCGAACCCGCAGCAACGGAGCCGATGCCGCCCAGCAAAGCGCCGACGGCCGCGCCGGCAAGCGGCGCGGCCAGCACCAGGCCCGCAAGGAAGCCCACAAGCGTGACGCCCATGATGTTGAGCACCGTCGGGAAGGGTTCTCGGTCGAGTGTGAAGGATCCATCGGCGTGCCGTACCACCACGGCGATGTCGTCTAGGAGGAGGTAGTGGGAATCCCAACCGAGCCTGGTGATCTCATCGCGAACCTGACCCGCCCGCTCGGTGTCGTCGTAGCCGATGGCCCACAGATGACCGGATGTCGTCACTGGCAATCCTCCAACCATTGAGGCGTCTGAAGTCTAGAGCCGCTTTCGTGCCACCGCGCACGCGCCGATGTCTCGAGCAGCGATATGACACCGGAAACCGGGAATCATGCGGGCCACCTTCAACGAGCTCGATGAGCCGATTCTGATGCTGGTGGCAGACTGCCAGGCGACCCCGATGATATAGTGGGGCCGGGCGGAGGCCGGCTGGGCGCTCTGATTCGCCACCATGGTCATTGGCTCCGGAGTAGTCGGGATACAGCGCCGCACCTGGCCACGCCGAGCGGAGCCACGTCACCGGTCTCCGCGGACGCTTTTCGAGGCCCGGCGGAACACCGGGCCGCGGGCGCGGGCTCGTGGTCTGGCCGAGTCTCGCTGGTGACCAGGCCCGCGCGTTCGCGGAGCACTCGCCGGCATCCTTCGATCACTCGGCCTCGCCGCGACAGCCGCAGGCGGTGGGCTGCCAACAGCTCGGCACAGTGCCGATAGAGCGGCATCTACGAGCGCCCCACGCCGGGCAGGCGTGACGTTGCAGCGCCCACCGATTGAAGGGCCAACTCAGCGAGAGTCTGTCAGCGCCCCTCGAGCTCGAGGCGGTGGCACGCTCCTTGCTCTGGAGCGAGAGGCAACAAACGCGACGATTGGAGAAGACATGAGCTTTCCGCAAACACCGATGAGACCCTCGCTACACGCGCATCGTGCGTGGGGGATCGCTGTCGCCCTCGCCCTCGCAGCCCGGCCGGCTGGCGGAACTGGGCGAAACCAAGGACGCGTTGGTAGCGTCCGATGCTGTCCGACACCGTACTCGCGTCGCGCGATGCACTGTGCGCGCCGGACCGTGGAGTCCAGCCCATTCGCCGCCCCGCCAGCCTCGCGGAAAAGCGAAGTGGGACACCAGCGCGACGCCTGTTGCCACAGGCTGGCTGCCTGGGGCGCCCCGCCTCATCCCCTCGCCTGCGCAGCCCGCGCTCCAGGAGTTCGGGTAGAAGCCGAGCGGATCGCCGGCAACGCGCCGACCTGCGGCACGCGAAACGCGAGCTCCCCGAGGCGCGTCCCGAGCGGGCCGAATCGTAAAGTGGTTCATCATTCTTTACGCAGATTTACCAACTCCAGCCATCGAACGTGAGAGACTCAAGCCTCAAGGAATCGACGATGCATCTGCAGGCAGCGCGACGTGCTCCGCGACTTGGCGGGTTCGCTTCGGTGCTTCTCGGTGTGATGGCCGCTGCGAGCGCGGGCGCGGGGACGCTGCAAGGGACGGTCACCAATACGCTGACGACGGGCGGTGTCGACGGCGTAAAGGTCACGATCGACCCCGGCGGCTTCGTGAGGACGACCGCGATGGGCGGCACCTACGCGCTGCCGCTGGCCGGCGGGGACTACACCGCGACCTTCACGGACGCGCGCTTCCAGACCCACAGCGAGCCCGTCACCGTGCCCGACGTGGGGGCCGTGCCGCTCGACGTCGCGCTCACGCCGGTGGCGCCGGTGATCGTGAGCATTGTCGTGACGGGTACGGCGACGCCGGGCGCGTCGCTGACGGCGACCGCGAACATCGACATCCTCGACGGCTCGACGCTCTCGAGCGTCGCCTGGACGCAGACCGCCGGCGCGACCGTCACCATCGGAAGCCCGACCATGGCGGTGACGGGCGTCACGCTGCCGAGTGAGTCGACCTACAAGGACCAGCTCGTCCAGGTGCTCGAGGAGCCGCCGATCGGGCCCGACCAGCTGCCGCCCAACGTGACGATCCCGCCGGGGGGCTTCTCGGGCGGCTTGCAGAATCGCTTCCAGGTGACGGCCGTGAACCCGTTTGCGCTCGAAGAAGCGGGCAAGGTGACACTGAAGGCCGACGTGACGACGAGCTCGGGTGCGTACTCCGCCACCAGTGACGTCGCGGCTGCGCTCCCGTGGAAGACCGCGGGCGGGCTCCGCAACGTGCCGCTCGGGGAGCCGGTCCTACTGCACGCCAAGAGCCCGCCCCCGAGCGGCTCCAGCGTCTACGACTGGGCGCTCGCGCGCCCGGCGGCGTCGATGGCCAGTCTCGTGGACGCGACGACTCAGGATCCCTGGTTCATCCCCGACGTCACGGGCACGTACACCCTCACGGTGACGGACCCGACCTCGAACCCGTCCGCCACGGTGACGATCGAGATCTACACGGGGCCGTGGCACGGCGCGATCACGGGAATCGGCGGCGACGGCTTGCCGCTCGCGGACGACTGTACCTACTGCCACAACGACATGATCGCGCCCGATAAATTCACCCCGTGGCGCAAGACCGGCCACGCGGCGATCTTCACCGGCGAGCTCAACACGGACGCGCACTACAGCTCGGCCTGCTTCTCCTGCCACAGCGTCGGCTACGACCCCCAGGTCGCGAACAACGGCTTCGACGACGCCTTCGACTTCGCGAAATTCCTCTCGTCGGGCCTCCTCGACAAGCCGGCGCCCGACAACTGGTCGAACGTCGTCCACGACTTCCCGGAGACGGCGCGGCTCGCGAACGTGCAGTGCGAGAACTGCCACGGCCCGCAAGAGGGCAGCCACGGACGCGGCGCCCCGAGCATCAGCCTGGCCGCCGACAACTGCGGCACGTGTCACGGCGAGCCGGTGCGGCACGGCCGCTTCCAGCAGTGGCAGATCAGCGGGCACGCCAACTACGCACTCGCGATCGCGCGCGCCGGAAGCGGCGACTGCTCGCGCTGCCACACCGCCAACGGCTTCCTCACCTGGCTGCCGGTCCTGCTCGGCGAGACGCCGGGCGACCCGCTCGCCAGCGTGACAGTGACGTGGACGCCCGACGAAGCGCAGCCGCAGACCTGTGTTACCTGCCACGATCCGCACAGCACCGGCACGACGAGCGGCATCCCGACCGACGCCACCGTCCGCATCAGCGGCGACACGCCGCCGCTGATCGCGGGCTTCACGGCCACGAACGTCGGGCGCGGGGCGATCTGCATGACCTGCCACAACTCGCGCAACGGGCTCAAGAACGACGCCACGTACAACCCGACCAGCAGCGCCTCGTCGCAAGCGCCGCACCCGGGCCCGCAGGCGGACGTGCTGATGGGCCAGAACGCCTATCTGGTGGCGGTGGGCGCGCGCGGCCCGCACTCGACGCTGCCCGACAGCTGCGTCACCTGCCACATGGAGAAGACGCCACCGCCCGCCTTGCTCTCGTACAACCAGACCGGGACGAACCACACCTTCGCGCCGAGCCCGACGCTCTGTGGCAACGCGGGCTGCCACACCGACGGCCGCACGGCCGCCGACATCCAGGGGCCGGTGGCGGCGCAGCTCGCGGTGCTCCAGAACGACTTGAAGGCGGCGCTGCTGGCCCAGATGAACGTGCTCTGGAGCCAGGGCCGCTCGATCCAGGTGGGAAACGCGACGCTCACCGGCCCCGGCGACCTCACGAACCTCATCTTCGGGGAGGTCTCCGGGCGCCAGGCGATCACGGTCGAGCTGAAGGGCGGCGGGTCCGTCGGTCCGATCGCCGTCAACAGCGTGCGCGTGCTGGACGGGACCACCGACCTCGGCGATCTCTACCAGTTCGTGCCATCGACGATCCCGCAGGCGGGCTGGAACTTCCTGGTGGCTTCGGACGACGCGAGCCTCGGCATCCACAATCCGATGTACGTGAGCCACGTGTTGTCGGCGAGCCACACTGCGCTCGTGCCCGAACCCGGCTCGCTCGCATCGGTCGCCGCCGCGTGCGCCGCGCTCGCCGTCCTTTGCCGGCGCGCGCGGGGCGGGTGCCGGCCCGGCGCGTGAGACCAGCGAGCAGCGCGTTCCCGGGGAGGAATCTGCATGCGACCGTTCGAATCGCCTTCGTTCCGATTCTCGCTCCGGGCGACCCGGCGCGTCCGACGGGCGGGTGCCGTCACGGCAGGCGGCGCAGTCCTCCTAGCTGCGACGAGCGCGTTCGCCTTCGCCGAGTACGGGGCGCAGTTCCCGAACCTGACCGCGGCGGGTGGCTGCGACGGCATGTGTCACGCCACCGGCTACGACCAGAGCCCGCTCTACATCGACTTCGCAGCCTCGGGCTCGACTTGGAACGCCACGTTCGCCAGCAAGGACTCTGACGGCGACGGCTTCTCGAACGGCTGGGAGCTGCAGGACCCGAAGGGAACATGGGTGCCGGGCACCAGCGATCCCGGCAACGCGGCGGCCGTCTCGAGTCCGGCCCTGGCCAACTCGCTCCCGCCGCTCCCGGTGGCGGTCGATCCGCCGAGCATCACCCACTCCGAGAGCCCCGGGGCCAACGGATCCGAGGGCTTCGCGGTGAAGAACGTCGGCAGTCCCGGTGCCGTCTCCTTCGACTACACGCTCTCGACGGATCAGACGTGGATGGCGCCGAGCGTGTCGAGCGGCTCAGGCCTGCCGCCCCAGATGCAGAACCTGCTCGACCTGATCTTCGCGACGAATTCGCTCGCGCCCGGCACTTACATGGGGCACCTCACGGTGTCGATCGCCGGCATTCGCGCCGATCGGATCCCGACGGTGCCCGTCTCGCTGAACACGCCTGAGCCGGACGCAGCCCTGGGAGGTGCGGCGGCCGTGCTGGCGCTCGCGCTCGGCGCGGTGCGCGTTGCGCGCCGGCCACGGGGTGATCGAGTCCGCTCCGCCGTTCCCCACCGGTAGAGTACGGGAACGCCCTGTCCGGAACGCGACTATGGCGTCCTGCTTCGGGGGAGTCCGAGCGGAGTCCCGCTCCTTCACGGGCCTCGCTAGCTTCCTGCCCGCCGACGAGGACCGGAACCACCACATGAACATGCGCTGGTACCTGGCCCTCTACGACGAGGCGGGCGACGCGATGTACCCGATGCTCGGGCTCACCGCGGATTACTTCGCGGCGTCGGGCATG
>Ga0335071_10007497_pt1 | contig 11224 bp, 11 predicted proteins | sample Lox_Sample_15_FD_206724 | JGI IMG/M metagenome (GOLD analysis project Ga0335071, IMG submission 206724) | Soil microbial communities from Loxahatchee National Wildlife Refuge, Florida, United States - Lox_Sample_1.5 | ecosystem: Environmental > Terrestrial > Soil > Wetlands | place: USA...
AGCTCGTGGTGGTGGCCACCATCGACGCGCAGAACGCCTCGTCGGTCGCGGAAGGTCAGTCGGCGACCGTGTTCTTCCTGCGCGGCGGCGGGGGCTTCCCACAGGCCGGGCGGAGCGGCACGCCGCAGCCGCAGGGCAGCGGCGTGCCCCAGGCCGGCGCCAGCGGAGTGCCCGTGCCTCAAGGCGGCGCCAGCGGCGTTCCCTTCGGCCAGGAGGGCCAGAATGGAGGCGGTCTCCCCGGCGGCCAGGGCGGCTTTCCCGGCGGCGCCGACCAGCGCGGCGGCACCACCGGCACGGTGACGGCCGTCACCGCCAACGCCGACGGCACCGCCGCGGCGACCATCTCCCTCGACAAGCTCCCGTCGGGCGTCAAGGCCGGCTCCGCCGGGTTCGCCCGGATCGAGGTCAAGGTGCTGGCCAGCGATGTGATCCTCGTCCCCACCGCGGCAGTGAAGGGCAGCGGTTCGTCGGCGACCGTTCAGGTCAGTGCGAACGGCAAGACCGAGACCCGCACCGTCACCGCGGGGCAACAGTCCGGCGGCATGACCGAGATCGTCTCCGGGCTGGACGAGGGGGAGAACGTCATTTACACGCGGGCGTTCCGGGGCTTCCCGCGGTCCGGCCAGAGCGGCGCTCCGTTCCCGCAGGGCGGGCAGAGCGGCATGCCCTTCCCGCAGCAGGGCGGGCAGTCCGGCGGGAGCTACTGATGCGCGGCTCCAGCGGACGTCAGGGCGAGAGAGGTCAACGCGCGCGGGCCCGGGTGGCCTCCGCGGTGCCGAGTGGAGGAGTCCGGGCATGAAGAAGAAACGCTGGTTGATCTTGGCGATCTTCGTGATCTTGGTCGCCGCCGTGGCGGCGGGCGCGTACCTGTGGTTCGGCCGCAGCACGACCGCGACCGTCCACTACCTGACGGCGAACGTCACCAAGGGCACGATCTCGCAGACGGTCGAGGCGGACTTCACGCTGAGCTCGGCGAACGGCGCCACATCCGTCGCCCTCGGCGGCGGGGCGGCGAGCAGCTCGTCGAGCTCGTCGACGAGCTCCTCCGCGAGCAGCAGCTCGTCGGCCGCGACCACCTCGAGCCTGGAGTCGACGACCAGCCTGGCCTCCGTCCAGGCGCCGGCCTCGAGCCACAGCGCCGGTGCGGTCACGGCCAGCTACGCCGCGCTCACGACGAAGGCCGCGGCGCTCTCTGCGAGCGACCTGCTGCCCGACGCCTCCGACGACTCGGGCAGCCCCTCGGCCTCGCCCTCCACCTCGCCGACCGTGACGCCGACGCCCACGCCGACCCCGACGCCCACGAAGACGAAGACGCCGCACCCCTCGCCGACGGCGTCCGCGACCACTTTCCCCTCCGGCGGCTCCGGCGGATCGTCCACGCTCGGCGGCTCTACCTCCGGCTCCACGACGGGGTCCTCCACGTCCAGCTCGACGTCGACGTCGACATCATCGTTCAGCGGCGTCGTGACGCGCCTCATCCAGCCCGCCGGCGCCAGACCGCAGACGCTGCAGCGCCTGCTCTTCGTCTCCGGCAAGCCGGTGTTCGCGTTCGTCAGCTCGACGCCGCTCTGGACGGACCTCTCGACCAGCCTCTCGTCGGGCGCTCAGCGCCTCAACGTCGCCGCGTTGCAGAGGGCGCTCAAAAAGCAGGGCTACTACACGAAGGCCGTCAACGGGCGGTTCACCTCCTCCACCAAGAAGGCGTTCAAGCGCTGGCAGAAGGCCAACGGCATGAGCGCGACCGGCGTCCTGGACATCACGCGCTTCGTGTGGATGCCCACCGGCAGCGTGCTCACCGCGTGGTCCGTCAATCTCGGCAGCCACGTCAGCTCCGGGACAGCACTGGCGTCGGTGGTCTCGCCGAGCCGCCTCTCGGCGTCGGCGCTGATCAGCCAGGCCGACATCGCCGACCTCAAGGTCGGCCAGAAGGCGCAGATGACGATCGACGGCTACACCAGCGACGCGTTCACCGGCCGCATCAGCTTCATCTCGAGCGAGCCGGCGTCCAGCTCGTCGACCTCCGGCTCGTCCAGCTCCACGCAGTACTCCATCACCGTCGCGCCGCAGGACCTGCCCACGCTCGCCAAGTCGGGCATGACGGGCACGCTCGAGATCGTCATCAAGCAGCGCACCAACGTGCTGATGGTCCCGACCGCCGCCGTCTCCGGCAGCTCCAGCACGGCTTTCGTGCGCGTGCTGCAGGACGGCAAGCCGGTGTTCCGCCAGGTGCAGACCGGGATGGCGACCTCCTCGTACACCGAGATCACCAGCGGCCTCGCCGCCGGTGAGACCGTTGTGACGGGCCAGTACACCAGCGGCGCCAACAGCACCAGCTCGAGCTCCACACGGTCGACCCGTTCGGGCAGCCTGCTGCAGGGCGGGGGGTTCGGCGGCGGGTTCCCCAGCGGCGGCGGCTTCCCAAGCGGCGGCGGTGCGCCGGCCGGAGGCGGCCAGTGATCGTCTTCCTCGAGTCGCTGCGCCTGGCGTTCTCGAGCTTGCGCGGCAACCCGCTGCGGGCGTTCCTCACGATCCTCGGCATCGTGATCGGCGTCGCCGCAGTCGTCGCGTTGACCTCCATCGGCGGAGGCTCGACCAAAGCTGTGGTCGACCGGTTCAACTCGTTCGGCACCGACACGGTCACGGTGGAGGCCAGCCGCTTCTCGTCGAGCGCCACGATCACGCAAGGCGACCTGAAGGCCATCCAGGACACGCCGGGCGTGAAGACCACGGTCTACACCGTCGACACCAACGCGACAGTCACCTACGACGGCACGTCGGCCATGGCGAGCGTCACGGGCACGTTCCCGCCGTACAAGGCCATCAACCACCTCACCGTCAAGGCGGGGACGTTCTTCTCGCAGTTCGACGTGGACCACGCCCTGCCGGTGGCTGTGCTCGGATCGACGACCGCCGACGACCTGGGCCTGAGCCCGCTGCGCGCGGTGGGCCAGACCATCAACGTCGGCGGCGTGCGCTTCCGCGTCGTGGGAGTGCTCGCCTCGCAAGGCGGCCTGAGCTTCGGCTCGGTGGACTCGGCCGTCCTTGTGCCGCTGTCCTCAATCGAGGGCCGGCTGGTCGCGTTCCACCCCGACATCTCCACCATCCGCGTCCAGGCCGATCCCGGCGCCAAGGATACGCTCGACACGGCCGTCGAGTCGACGCTGCGCACGCAGCACGGCCTGAGCTCGAGCGACCAGGACGACTTCCAGGTCGTCGACGCCAGCTCGATCTCGTCGGCAGTGTCGTCGAGCAGCAAGACGCTGACCAGGCTGATGGCGGCCATCGCCGCCATCAGCCTGGTCGTCGGCGGCATCGGCGTCGCCAACGTCATGCTCGTCACCGTACGTGAACGGACGCGGGAGATCGGCGTGCGCCGCGCGGTCGGCGCGACGCGGCGCGACATCGTCGTCCAGTTCCTCGTCGACGCCGTGGTCATCAGCCTCATCGGCGGCGTCATCGGCCTGGCCGTGGGCTTCGGCGGCGCGTTCGCCGGCGGCTCGGCGCTCGACGTGACGCCCGTGTTCTCGTGGACGGCGGTGATCCTCGCGATCGTCGTGGCCGTCGCGGTGGGCGTGCTCGCCGGCATCGGCCCGGCGGCGCAGGCGTCCTCAGTCGAGCCGACCACCGCGTTGCGCTACGAGTAGGAGTCGCCCCGCCGTCGCCACCCGCTCGGGGCGGCGACGCCGCGGCCAATTCGGACCCGGCGACTCAGTTTTCGGCCCGGCGTGGGGGCAAGGCTACTAGAGGTACGCGCGAGGGGGAGGCGGGGCGACCCGCCGGCCGGAAGGACGCCTCGGCCAGAGGGCCGGAGCGGCGTCCGGAGCAGGTGACTACCATGAAGAGCACGTCCCAGACGAGGGTCGCAGTCATCGCGGTCCTGTCACTTCTGCTGCTGCTCGCCCTCGTCGCAGGAGCTCAGGCCGCCGCGGCGGCGCACTTCAGTGACGGCTCCGCGGCGACGACGCCGGCCGCGGGGACCCAGGGCAGGGGCGGCATCGACGCGAGCCAGGTCGACGCCATCGCGGCGACGACGCCGGCCGCGGGGACCCAGGGCAGGGGCGGCGTCGACGCGAGCCAGCTCGACGCCATCGCGGCATCGTCGTCGGCCTCGTCGGCCGCAGGTACGACTGCCTCGGCCGGCAGCGTGGCCAGGACCTTCAGCCACGGGCGCGGGGCGTTCCCGCTGCCGCAGGCGGGCACCCCGCCGACGGCGACGCTGACTCCCTCGTCAACGGGATCGTCCGTCGGGGTCGGTCTTGCGGCACTCGGCGCCGTCCTGGCGGCCGCCGCGATCGCCCTCTGGGCGATGAGCCGGCGGCGCACGTCGCGGAGCGAGGCGCGTGATGCTTCGTACTGCGCCAGCCATCCCAGCGACCCGATCTGCGGGGCCGGCTGAGGTGTGAGCTCACGACCGGGTCCACCGACGAACGTGAGCCGGTGAGCCGGCCGCGCGGGACGCGGAGGGGCGGCGGCGCCGTAGGCGCCGCCGCCCTCATGTGTGCCTCGGGTCGAGGCCGGTGAGTGCGTCTGGTACGCTGCGCCGCCGTTCGAGCCGGACCCGCCGGACCCGCCCGCCGGACACTGGGCGCCCGACCCCTGCGACGGGGCGGGGCTGCTCCCGCCGGGGGCGGGTGTCTGCGAGCCGTTGCCCGCCGCGAGCGCGATGGGCACCAGGAACGCGAGGGCGAGCATCAGGACCAGGACGAGCCCGATGACGAGCCTCTTGGACACGGCCGATCCCCTTGATCGCTTGCGTGTGCCGTACTTGTAGCCGCAAGCACGCCCGAGACGCGCGGCCGCGCATCAAGCAATGCGAGAAGGAGACACAGGCGCCCCTCAGCGCCGGCCCAGCTACGCTTCAGCCCCGGATGGCAGCCTGACGGGGCAAGCTCGCAGGAGGGGTGGCATGCACACGACCTTCGAAGCGCTCGGCAGCGACACCGTCGTCATCTGGGTCCACGGCGACCTGGACGCCTTCAGCGCTCCCGACCTCAAGCAGCAGCTCTTCGCCGCGCTCGACAACGGCTTCAGGCGCGTCGTCCTGGAGATGAGCGCGTGCGGGTTCGTGGACTCGACGGGCCTCGGCGTCCTCGTCTCCGGCCTCAAACGGGCGGGTGGCCGGGATGTGGTGATGGCGGCGCCGAGCCCCGAGGTGCGCCGCGTCCTGGAGATCGTGGGCCTTGACCGCGTGCTGCCGCTCTGCACCTCGAGGGCGGAGGCACTGCGCCAGTCGCCATCGGCGTGAGGAGTACCGGGAGGCAATCGGTCCGCCTTTCCCTATACTCGGTCGGGTAGGAGTGTGAGCGGCCGGCCCGGCTCTTGGCCGCGTGACGACCGAGGTGACCAGCGGATGTACTGCCCCGCGTGCGGCGAAGACGCCGGTGAAGCCAAGTTCTGCCCCGAGTGTGGCGCCGACCTGAGAGGCCTGGCTCAGGCGCCGGTCTGTGACGCCTTCGGCACGGAGACGCCCCAAGGCCTCAGGTTCTGTCCTGAGTGCGGGGAGCCGACCGGCGCCGTCGCCGGCGCCCAGCGTGGACTCCCTGAGGCCGAGCCCCCCGCGGCCGCGGGCCCGAGCTCGGCCGGCGGCCGCCGCACCGGCACCCGCGGCAAGAGCGCCGGCGCCGGGCGCCGGCGCCGGCAGCAACAGCCCGCGCCGCGGCCGGTCGAGGCGGAGGGCAAGCGCGCAGCCGCCTCCCGGCAGCCCGCCCGTGTGTCACCGCTCGTCATCTGGGGCGTGCTGGGCGTCGTCGCGGTGGTGGCCGTCCTGGTCGTCGCGATCGTCGCCGGCGGCCGGGGCAACGCCTCGGCCGCCTCGGCGAGCTCCGGCTCCGCGGCCGCGCAGCCGGTCGCCGCCGACACCACCGGCGGCTACTCGGAGCTCGTCCAGCGCGCCAACCACCTCTACGACCAGGGCTCCGCCAAGCTCCAGTCCAAGCAGTATGCGCAGGGGTCCGAGTACTACCTGGCCGCGTCCAAGGTCTACGCTGCCGCGTGGAGCAAGCAGGCGACGGACCCTTCCGTGGGCACCGACTACGCCACGTCGCTGTTCTACGCCGGCAAGATCGACGGCGCCGTGGCCCAGGTGGACAAGGTCCTCGCCATGGCGCCGCAGTTCCAGACGGCGTGGTTCAACAAGGGCGACTACCTGGCGCACAAGGGGAGCGACGCCGCCAAGGCCGGGAACGCCAAGGCTGCCAGAGTAGCCTACGCCGGCGCCCGCGCGGCCTACCAGAAGGCCATCGTCCTGGATTCGAGTTCGGCGTCTGGGCAAGAGGCCGAGCAGCAGCTGAGCCAGCTGCCCAGATAGGATTCGGGAGGTGGGCCGGGCTCGCCGGGGGTCGAGTCGCCGGCCGGTTCAGCCTTGGGCCCCGGCGTCGTTGAGGCGCCACGCGGTGTGAGCGAGCCCAGCACCCGCCGCCGGCGCGGCCACGAAGGCCGCCCGTGCCGGCTTCAGCGCTTCAGTACTCGATCCACTGCGTCAGCTTCCAGCCCAGCCAGGTCCCTGCCACGGCGCCGACGAACCCGCCGATGAGACTCGCCGCCGAGAACCAGCCCTGGTGGGACACGGCGACCGGCAGCCAGCTGCCGACGATGCTGCCGACGAACAGCCCGAGCATGATCGTGGTCTTCTCCATACGAGGTGCTATCGGCAGGTCGGCGCTCGCGCTGGAGGCCTGCCGTGCGCCTCGACCAGGGGTCACGCCGCCTGGGTGAACCGCGCCGCCGGGTCGAACAGCCTGACCTCGTGCACCTCGGTGTACGGCACGCCGAACGCCTCGAAGATCTCGTGGAGCATGCGCTCGTCCGGCGACTCCCACTCGCAGTACGTGAGGTGCGCGCCTTCCGCGACCAGGCTGTGGCGCCAGACGCACGACGAAGGCAACTCGTCGCGGCGCTCGCGCAGCGCGAGGAGGTCCTCGTCCTTGAAGGCGACCGGGTGGACGACGATGTAGCGTGGCATGGGATCCCCCTCTCCCACAGGGCGCGCCCGGCGAGGGCCGTCGGCGACTCCGGAGGCGCCGGTTCCACCCGTCAACGTACCCGGCGCGGAGCTCGCGCCGCCGTTGCGGCGGGGGAGTCGCGGCGCGGGCCGGACCTGTCTGGCGAGGGCCCGGGTGCCGGGCAGACGACCGGCCCGAGGAGTGAGCTCGCGGGCGCGCAGACCCGCCGCCCGCCGCGTCGGACGGGGCCGCGTTTGCCTCGCGCGGCGCGCTCGCGTAGCGTTCGGCCGACCGTCAAGCCGTCGCCGAGGGAGGCCCGGGAATGGTCGAGCTCCTGCCGCAGATCACCCAACGCATCAAGCTGACGCCGGCTCAGCGTGCGGCGCGCGGCAAGGAGGCCCGCAAGCGCGCGCCGCGCTCATCCCACGGCGCCTGGGCGCCGCGGCCGGACAGGCCAGACCCGGTCGGCCTGCTCGAGGAGCAGGCCGCCGACCGGGCCGCCGACCTCGTCCCCATCCGCTACGGGCGCATGCTCGTCTCGCCGGGCACGTTCTACCGCGGCGGGGCGCTGCTGATGGCGTCCGACCTCGACGACAGCCCCGTCACAGGGCTTGCCGCCCAGCTCTGCGGCGACGCGCACCTGATGAACTTCGGCCTGTACCAGTCGCCGGAGCGCAGCCTGGTCTTCGACATCAACGATTTCGACGAGACGCTCCCCGGGCCGTGGGAATGGGACGTCAAGCGGCTCGCGGCGAGCTTCGAGATCGCGGCGCGCGACCATGGGTTCGCCGCGGCCACTCGTCGCTCCATCGTGCTCCACTGCGTTCGAGCCTACCGCGAAGGCATGCTGGAGATGGCGGAGAAACGCGCCATCGACGTGTGGTACACGCGGCTCGAAGCCGCACTCATCCAGGAGCACCTGGACGCGCTCGGCGCACGGGACGCCAGGCGCATGGCCAAGGACATGTCACGAGCGGAGATGAAGCACGACCTCCGCGCGCTCGATCGCCTGACCTGCGAGGTCGAGGCAAGGACGCGGCTGCGCAGTGACCCGCCGTTGCTGGTGCCCGCGCGCGAGCTGCTCGCGGGCGACGAGCGCGCGCGCTTCACCCAGGCGATGGAGGAGGCGCTGCGCAAGTACCGTGCCACTCTGCCGCGGGACCGGCGCGCCGCCTACGACCTGTATCGCTTCCGCGACATGGCGCGCAAGGTCGTCGGCGTCGGCAGCGTCGGCACGCGCGCGTGGGTGATGCTCTTCTTCGGGCGCGACGACGACGACCCGCTGTTCCTGCAGGCCAAGCAGGCGCAGGCGTCGGTGCTCGAGCGGTTCGTCGGGCGCAGCCGGTTCCGCTGCGCCGGGCAGCGCGTGGTGGAGGGCCAGAGGTTCATGCAGGCCGTCGGAGACATCCTGCTGGGCTGGTACGACGTCACCGGCTTCGACGGGCGTCACCACGACTTCTACGTGCGCCAGTTGTGGGACGGCAAGGGATCGTTCAACGTCACGGCCATGAGCGAGGGCGCCTGGCATACCTACGCGCGGATGTGCTCGTGGGTGCTGGCACGCGCTCACGCCCGTTCCGGCGACCGCATCGCCATCGCCGCCTATCTGGGGACCGGCGACGTCTTCGACCGTGCCGTCGCCGACTTCGCCGCGGCCTACGCGGAGCAGAACGAGCAGGACTACGACGCGCTGCGCGAGGCGGTCGACGTCGGGAGGGTACGGGCAGAGCACGGCATCTGACCCTCTCGCCCACGCCGCCCTGCAGGACCACAACGCGTTCGCACGGAACTCCACAGGGAACACCACACGACAGAGAAGGCGCTCGGGCGGCCGCGGGGTGCCGGCGCCGCGAGCGTCATGAGGGGGGCGCGCCTGATGGGGGGCAGCGACGGCCATGAGCTGGCGAGCCTGATCGACCTGGATCGGGTCAGGCGTCTGTGCGCCAGTCTCTCCGAGGCCTTCGACGTCGCCCTCGCGGTCCTCGACCTCTCGGGGGACGTCCTCATCGCCACGGGCTGGCAAGACATCTGCACGCGGTTCCACCGCGAGAACTCCGTGACGCTGCAGGGGTGCCTGGAGAGCGACCTGCGCATCAACGAGCGGCTGGAGGAGGGACTGGCCGCCTCCGAGCACTACGCCTACCGCTGCAGCAACGGCCTGTGGGACGTCGCCTTCCCGCTGGTCATCGCGGGCGAGCACGTGGCCAACGTGTACACCGGGCAGTTCTTCTTCGACGACGACCGCGTGGACCGTGAGGAGTTCGCCGCGCGGGCGCGGCGCCTGGGGTTCGACGAGGCCGCGTATCTGGCGGCGCTCGACCGTGTGCCTGTGATCTCGCACGCGCGGCTGCAGCGCACGGTCAAGTTCCTGAGCGACTTCGTCGGCATGCTCGGCGAGATGGGGGTGAGCGCGGTCGAGCGTGAACGCAAGCACGCCGAGCTGCGGGAGACGGAAGAGCGTTACCGCAGGCTCTTCGACAGCGCCACCGAGGGCCTCATCCTGTTCCGCGTGGAGACCGGGGAGGGCGGCGAGGTCGAGGACGTCGTCATCGTCGACCTCAATCCCATCCAGGCAGGCCGCACCGGCGTGGGGCGCGACAGCATCGCCGGGAAGCGGCTCAGCGGGTGCGGCCCGGGCGACGAGCGGCTCCGCTGCTACTTCGACGCCGTCGCGTCGGCTGCCACCTCCGGACGCTCGGTGCGCACGGAGGTGTGCCTGCACACGCGCGACGTCTACGAACTGCTCTCCGTCTCACCGGCGGGCGGCGACCTCTGGGTGCTCAGCGCCACGGACGTCTCGGAGCTGCGCCGGGCCGAGGAGGCGCTGCGCCGGCAGGAGGAGGCCATCCGGCGCGCCTACGTCGACGTCCTCGACGCGGTGACCGGCGGCAAGCTGATCCTGCTCACCGACGAGGAGCTCTCCGACGAGCTGGGCGCTCCGGTCGGCGACGCGGTCGCGTTCTCCGTGCCGGCGGAGCTCGCCGACGCGCGGCGGACCGTGGTGGCCGCCGCCGAGGCGTGCTTCCCGGGGCGGCTCCGGCATACCGACCTGCTGAGCACTGTGGGGGAGGCGCTGGACAACGCCATCAAGCACGCCGGCGGCGGGACCTACCAGACGTTCGCGCGCGACGGCAGTCTGCAGATCGCCATCGCCGACGAGGGCCCGGGAATCGACTTCCGCACGCTGCCCCGGGCCACCCTGATGCCCGGATTCTCGACCGCCGCAAGCCTCGGCATGGGCTTCACCATCATGCTGCAGCTGTGCGCGCGCGTGCTGCTGACCACGCGGCCCGGCCGGACCGTGGTCACGCTGGAGTTCGCCGCGGCTCGCGAGTCGGCGCTCGAGGCGGCGCCGGTGTGAGTCGCGGCTCGGACGGGCGTACGCGGCACGGGCGGACCGTGTTGGGCCTGGCGCTCATCATCGCGCCCGTGCCCGTGTTCTTCTGGCTGGTCCCCGGCCGCAAAGGCTGGACGGTGATCCTCGGCGGACTCGCGGCAGTCGGGGTGCTGGTGGCCGGCGTCCTCCTCGCCGGCGGCTGGCTGGGCGTGTTCCGGCGCCGCCGGGAGGAGGGTCTCGAGCAGCAAGGCTGCCTGCAGCTGCTCGTCACGCTGGCCGCGCTGCTGGCCGGCACCGTCATCCTGTACTACGTGGTCTACTACGGCGCCGGCGCGTACCTGCGCGGCGAGCTCTGAGTTCTTCTGGTACCCTCGACGGTATGGAGCAGTCACCTCAATCGCGTGCGGGCTGGCGGCGCCTCACCCCGCGCGCCGGCATGGTCCCCCAGCTCATCGCCGCCGCCGTCCTCTGGGGCGTGGGCACGAGCGTGCTGCTCATCCGCGGCGTCTTCTACCTGATCTCACAGGACGAAGTCGACCGCTTCGGGTACTGGGTCGCGGCCATCGGCCTGGCTGCCGTCGCCATCGGGCTGGTCAAGGCTCGCCTCATCCTCATCCGGTACGCGCGGAAGGCGGTGCGCCGCATCCGCACGCGCGGCCATGCCTGCTTCTTCGGCTTCTTCGCGCCGAGCTCGTGGCTGTTCATCCTGGTGATGATGGGCGGCGGGATGATGCTGCGGCGCACGCCGCTCGTGGACTACTGGTGGGGCCGCACGTTCCTCGGCATCCTCTACATCGCCGTGGGGACGGCCCTGCTCATCGCCGACGTGATCTTCTGGCGCGCCGTGGTCCGGCCGGCCGGGGCTGAGGCGCCGGCCGAGGTCGGAGATGCGACAGGTCCTTCCGGCGCCGGCGGTCAGGCCGGCGCCCCGCGTGACGCGGTCGCC
>Ga0335071_10007498_pt1 | contig 11224 bp, 11 predicted proteins | sample Lox_Sample_15_FD_206724 | JGI IMG/M metagenome (GOLD analysis project Ga0335071, IMG submission 206724) | Soil microbial communities from Loxahatchee National Wildlife Refuge, Florida, United States - Lox_Sample_1.5 | ecosystem: Environmental > Terrestrial > Soil > Wetlands | place: USA...
AAGCGCTCTCGTTGTTTCCGATATCGTGAAGGGGACGAAACTCCGGCGTATCCAGGTAATGGCCGGAACGGTTAAAATTTATCCCCGTGAAGTTACCCCACCGCTGATTGCCAAATCCCAAATTGGCGCTCTGTTCAATAGTCCCAAAGCTCCCGTACTCGGTGCTGATGCTTCCGCTCGGTTTCTCCTGCCCCAATCCCGAACGCGTTACCGCTGTCACAACCAGACTGGTTTTGTCGCCATACTCGGCTGGTACGGCTCCGTAAATGGATTCCATCGATTGGATTACATTGGTGGGGAGTTGGTTGGAAAAGATGCTACCTTGCTGATCCGTCATCGGCTGGTCGTCGATGACGAACTGTGCCTGCGCATGGTCGCCGAGGGAATGAAAAAAGCCATTCGAGTCCGCTACAACGCCCGGCGTCCCCAGCGTGATCATGTCGCTCATTCCGGAGGCTATGGATCCCTGCGGAATCTTCTCAAAAACATCCCGACTGATGTCAGTGTGGGACAGCGGCGTCTCTTCCACTAGAGGGATCTCCTGCGTTACCACAACCGCTTCAGTCCGAATCAGGATTTTTAACCCGATTGATACGCGGAGCGGCACAACAGATCGGACAGAGATATGCGAATGAGACTTTTCAAATCCGGAAGCGTTGATTTCCAGATGATACTCATTGAAGGGAACGTTTGTGAATCGGAACTCGCCGTTGTCGTCCGCAAGAGCGTATCGTTCATACCTGGTCAATTCGTTTGACAGGCTCACATCGGCCGAGGGAATTCGGCCTCCACTCGGGTCGGTGACAATGCCGTAGACGGTCCCTGCACTTCCCATGGATTGAGAAAAGGTATGCGTAGCCATGGCGCATAAAAGCAGAAGAGGTAAACAGAGCCTTCGCATAATTATATATCCTATGAATGAACTGAATGAATTTGTATTAAGGTTAAATTAATGACGACGAAGGAGATGCAATGCCGCAGCCCGGTGGAGCACGTGCCAATGTGCTGCGGATAATGCATCCGCAGCTTGGTTCTGGTCTCCGCACATGCCTAAATAACCCTATGGATTCGATACAAGGAAGCACAGCCCGGACAATCGGTTTCAGGAATGTTAATTGGACGATATAACAGATTACGCAGGACTCAGGAGAATGTCCGGATAGAGTATCCGACGCATGAAAGTGGAAGGCACTCCCGCCTATCACAGCAAGGTAGGCGAAAAACGCCACAAGCAAAACGATGGCTTTCCGGCTAAAAAGCTTTGTCATTCGTTTTCGTTTGTTTTCAACGCCCCGACCTGTCTCCGTGGATATAGAACAGCCTACGGGCGCATTCAGTGGAAACAATTACTTGGTTTCGACTCTAGACGAGAAAGTACGAAGGAGGCGCGCGAGAGGAATTACTATCGATGCTCTGTTTGGTTTCAGGACTGTACGGGATCCCAGGCACGGTGTGCCACATGACCATCACAGGATCCACGTCCAAACCAATCGCTGGTTCAATCGTTGAAACCTGCAGGAGCTGACAAGCGGCACAATGATCATCCATCCCATGCTGATGGGTGTGCCAGACACTTGCCAATATGAATGCACAAACGGCAAGGAGCGCCATGGGGCACAGGATTCTAGATCGCAGCATGTTTCCCCAGGTTCGGGTTATCCTATATCTCCCCCGCAGCTCATTAGCTCTTTTAAGCAAACACATGTAGTTTGGTTTTCTGCTCTCGCTGCAAAAAGATGTTGTCTTCACAACATCCTGTCGAACCTGACATGAGCCTTCCGTGCGGCAGAAGTGTAGTTTGAAGCTCCAGGGTTGGCTTTGAAACCGCCCCTCGCCCTTGCTCCTCTTCTGAGAATAGCCGTGTCCGGATATCCCCATCGTTGTTTTACCGTAGTCATCCCGAATCGACACCGGAGCACACAGGAATCACGGATAGCGTTCGAGAGCTTCTTTGCCTGTCAGGCTGGCGCTTGGGATCGACTGGGGACGCACGCCGCACAAAGGCCGTACACAAAGAACTCGTGGCTGATCGCGCGAAATCCTCTCGGCAGTTTTGGCTTCACCTGGGCAATGCATGTCTCCAGTTCGTAAAGCTTCCCGCATTCATTGCACTGGAAGTGATGATGGTGCTCCTTGCCTGCGACCTCGTAGCGCGTGGAATCGCCCGGCACTTCGATAGGCTGGAGCCATCCTTCTTCAACCAGCGTTTGAATATTTCGATATACCGTCGCAATCCCGAGAGACGGATGGTGATGTTGAGCTTCTTCCAGGGCTTCTTCCGGAGACAGCGGCCGGCCGGTCCCGATGAATGCCTCTCGAATCGCGGCTTTCTGTCGTGTATTCCTCTTTTCCAAGGTTAGCTCCATGTCGAACACTTCCATCAAATGCTATCAGGCGTCGATTGCGGCCACTTGACTTGCTCCATAAATGATAATAATGTATCATTATCAATATGTCAACTCCCATTCATCTGAACAACCCTTCCTCATCACCGCACACGGCGATGACTGGAGCCCTTTGATGCCAGTTATGGAGAGTGTCTTTACGAAGATATGTGCGGTAGCAATGTTCTTTGCAAACCCTCCGGTGAGACGCAGCTACTGGATCGATGATCTCAATCCGTGGGTAGTGCGATTCTATGGTGACGTGGGAATCCGCTGGTACGGATTGGCTTACCTGGCAGGAATGTTGGCGGCTGGCTGGATTCTTCTTCGATGGGCTCGAAGAGGAAGGTTGCCGATCAAGCAGGATGACGTCTCCATATTTATCATGTACGCCGGAACAGGCATGATGATTGGCGGGCGCTTGGGTTACTGCCTTTTCTACAACGCGCACGAAGTCATCCATCAGCCACTTGAGATCCTTGCGTTGTGGCATGGCGGAATGGCGAGTCACGGCGGGATTATTGGACTCGTGGCCGCCATCTGGGTCTTCGCGCTCCAACGCGGGTTGAAACCGCAGGCCCTTGTGGATGCGGCAGCAGCGACCGGCCCGCTGGGCATTGCGCTGGGCCGACTCGCAAATTTTGTGAACGGAGAGTTGTGGGGCCGGTCAACGAACGTTCCATGGGCCGTGGTCTTTCCCCAAGCGCCGCTGGTGAACGGCGTCCAAGTGCCTCGTCATCCCAGCCAGATTTATGCCGCCGGCATTGAGGGAGTGTTGGTTTTCCTCATCGCTCAGTGGGTTTACGCCCGGACTTCGCGGCCGGGGCTCACCACAGCGACGGGCTGCATCGCGTATGGAGTTGGGCGCTTCATCGATGAGTTCTGGAGAGCGCCCGATATTGGCCAGCCTGTTTATTGGGGATGGATGAGCAAGGGACAGTTATTGACCATTCCGATGATCGTCTTTGGGGTCGCATGGGCTTTTCACATCAAAAAGGGCGCGGCCCAAAGTGGGAGGGGCGGCTCACTTTGAAATTATGCGCTGGTTCTAATTCGTGAGCTGAGCTGATTCGTGAGCTGAGCTGATGTGAAAGGTTTTTGGGTTGGCGGTTTAGAATGTCTCGCTGGTCCTGCCCGAATGCCTTTTGTTTTTTCGAGATCTGTAATTAAGGTAGCCGCTGCCGATTGGAGCGATAGTGTATCGGTACAGGGATTGCAGGTCAAATCATGCAGTTTCAGACCGAGACAATCGAGTATCTTCACAGTCACCTCGGGGGGATTGATGGCGCAGAGAATGCGCATCCGCTCGCCGCATTCGCATTTCAAAACGTCTATTTCAAACACCCGCTTCATTAACTCAGCCCATGGATAATTCCTCGGATGGCTGCAGCTCCGTTTCCCTAAGTTTTTCCTCTCAGGATCCCTTTCCTGTTTTTCTGCATTACAGCAATTGCGACCTGCCAATTCGGATTCCCCAGAAGAAAATGGCACGATGCTCGATCGCCAGCGGGAGGCAGGAGAAAATATTCCCTGATGTCTTACAAGATTAAACCTCGATTCCGAAGTTGAGCCATAAAACTGGGTCCAAACAGGCATCAAGGACAACTGTTCTGTGGAGCGAAATCCAACTTCGGCGAAGTTGGAAAAACATAGCTTAGGATCTTCTAAAATAAAGGATTGCGGTCTGTCCTGGGGAAAAGAAGTGCATCGTTCAAAGAGCGGCTATGCACCCTCGGAATTATTCCTGGGCTGAGCTGATGAAACGGGTGTTTTCAAGAGACGTCCTGGAATGTCCCCGCTGTAAAGGCCGCATGCGGATCCTCTGCGCGATAAACCCTCCGGAGGCAATTCGCAAAATTCTGAATTGTCTCGGCCTGCCCTCGCGCCTGCCGCCTCTTGTTCCGGCCAGGCTCGCAGATCAATGTGATTATTTTTAAAAATCGGCCTGGGCCCGGCCCGCTTATTTTCCCTTGGGCTTGAGCGGCGATTCATGCCTTTGCACGTGCTTCTTAGTCACATCCCGGTTACCTTTTAAAGTATAATCCTATCGAGCTCGATAGGATTAGAAACTTCAAAATCAGCGGCGAAAACCAGCATTGGAACCGGCGATTACCATTTTGGCGCAATTTCCTACAAGCGGACTTCTTGGGTCCTAGGATTCCAGCAAATGATGGATAATAGCTTTTGGTATAACATGCTTGTTTATTTCAATCGCAGACGCGATTATCGCTGGTTGCATGTGGGGCGGACTATATGCGATGGCTTGTATCCTTCACCCTATTAGTTATTTTATTGCCTCTGAATATGGCCGAGCAGGTTACCAGCCAGAATGGATTTATCCCTAAGGATGGATTTGTTCCGGACGCGAAAACAGCAGTGGCAATAGCAGAAGCTGTTTTGATCCCAATTTACGGGAAGGAACAAATCAATTCCGAAAAGCCATTAAAGGCGAATTTGAAAGATGGAATTTGGCCGTCTTGGCGGCCTGATATGTCAAGCGAGTCCGGACCTGAGCCCGGAACTGCATGAAAGATATGCATGGATGCGCTTTCAGGCACGCAGTTCTTCCGCAAAACGCAAACGAGCAGCAATTTGTGCGGCGGTGTAAGAATAGAATATGGCGACATCCAAAGCAGACGGAGTTCTCAGGAGAGCATCCAACCGATCCGTGCCCAGGTGGAAATCGAGAGTCCGGCATTTCCTGGTCTGGAGTTCCGTGCCTCCCCTGCTTGGCTTTTACCGATGGGTATATCACCTGGTGATATGGGGTGCGGTGCAGGCTTTCCGCTGCTGCAGGGGCGTCGTTGCGGTTTATCTTACGAGGGGTTGTGCCAAGAATGACATCACTCCCGGTGTCAGCGATATTGACCTGGTCGTAGTCGTTGGACCCGACGAAGATGAACGGCAGCAGGTGGAGAACCTGTTGCAGCGTCTTCAAACCGTTTCCGGAGGCCTGATCCCGTATCTGCCTTCATTCGTGATGGCAGAGAGTGAGATGCCCCTGCGATGGAAGAACACAGCCGTTCGCCGCTATCAGCTCATCGAAGGCCGGTCGGTCTGGCGGCTGCTGTATGGAAGGGACGTGCGAAGCGCCCTGCCGCCGATGACCGAACTCGATCGCATCGGCGCCTGTTTTGCCGGCATGAGTTACTGGTGGGTCCAGTTCGCTTTATTCCTGCTGGAGAACGAAGAGTTCCGCAATGACTCGATCCTTCGCCGCTCGATTATCATCAAAGCGGTTTCCGAGGTGGCCAGCACATTTCGCGCAATGCAAACGGGAGAGTTCTGCTACTCGCGCGCCGAATCGCTTCAGCGTGAGAACACGCCTCTATGCCGAAAACTGCTGGCAACAACAACGCGCATCCCTCAGCCCGATCCGGCAATCGAGGAAGAAGCCTACGGCTATTTGATTGCGACCTTGCTGAATGTCTGGGACACATTCCGGCAGAAACCATTTTTTGTCGTTCACCCGGAGATCACTCAATCGGTCGAACCGGCTACGAAAGAGACGGAATTGGAAATCGCGCAGCCGCCGTTTAGAGAAATTAGCCGGCATCTCACCGAAACCTGGGGATCCAAATGTCAGGGCGTGCACTTGCTGAAGAGCGCATTTTACCCCTTGGACTGCAGCCTCCTGGTGGTGGACGGGGATCGCCGCAATCTCCCGACTCTGGCGGATCTGGAACGATTGATGACGATCCGTGAACAGGCTTACGCAGGCATGCAGGCGGCTCAATTCGTGCTTCGGTTAGGCGACGTAGGTTTCCAGCTGACGCCAATGATTCCGGGGGATGCGATTCGCGGATTGCTGACTCCGGCAACAACGCCGGACATATTCCTCCAACTCGGCGTGAACCCGGTCTATTGGACCAACCACACGCAATGGTATCTGGGCGAATGGAATAGCAACCGCATGTGGTTGGATGCGCCTCCGCAGAAATTGCGCCAGTTGGAGGCAATCGCGCGTTCCGCCGCTGCCGGTCACGTACATTACCCTCTACATTCGACGGCGCTCAAAGACTGAACGTCCGGTTCGCAATTACTGAGATGAACACCCTCTTATTCTGCTATGTCTTCTTTTTGCACCTCCTCCGCGTTTTTATGAGTCCTCATAAGAAATATCCGTTTCATCCTGTATCCGGATCAGAATTCTTAATGTCGAACCGACAGCTTATAATTCCTATCCTTTTTCCAAGATTTCTTTTGATTGGGTCCAAACTGATTGACAATCTTATAATACATAGTGTTGCGCCCTAACGGACTGCTGCTAAGCTGCGCGAAGATGTAATGGCCTCCGGCTCTTTTTAAACTGGTTAGGCAACCGAAAATAGATGGGACTTTTAGATCAGTACGGCTGGCTTCCCAGAACCGGACTTCGGGACAACAAGTGCAATTCCATAGGGGATAGCAGCTGTCCGGCTACTTTGTTGCGGTTCTCCTTTTCTCTTTTTGAGACGCCGTTATTGAACGTACAATTTCGCTCTGTTCAAATTCACGAGCGAGTTCCAATGAGGGCGCCTGCACATCCCAAAAAACATCCCCATCCGTCCAAAATATCCTCACGGATTGGTAGGTTGTAAATGCCAAGACACCGCGCCTTCCAATCTTCTTGCCGTCCTTCTCGAACTTAAGGCCGATTTCGATTAGTTTGGCTTCCGCGTTGGGCGTGGCGTTCGAGTCAAAAGTATCACTGGTCACTTTGGCTGACCTGAAATCGCCCAATAGCGTTATTTCCTCAAGGTCGTTACTTCCTGGCGTCCTATAGCGATAAATGCAGTAATCGGCCTGTAGTTCGGAACTTACCGCGATAAATCGTTTGTTGCTTTCTGAAGATAGCACCTTTTTTTTGAGAGGCTTATTTTCGAGAAATTCCGTCAAAAGCTCCCTGTGGAGGCGATCAACTTCTGACAAACGGTTTTGTCGTTTCTCTAGTTTACGAATGTAAGCGAGAGCGCCATTGGCAACGTCTCTAAGTTCCCTGACTTCGTCAGCCGAAAGCGTGGCGAATAGCGCCCTTTTACCGACGTAAGAGTGGGTGAGAACTGTTCTCGCATTGAAGTCAAAAGTTCGTGCTCCGCCATCTGCGGTGTATACGGCAGCATCATCGTCAATTAAACCTGGCCGTTTTTCATCCAGGATGTATCCCTTCCCGCTGGCCAGGAACCGACGAGGCAAGTTTTTGACCATAGCCTCATATGGATCGCGGGAACATGAAGCTGCAAAAACGAGTACGATGAGAACAAATGGTTCCCAATACGAAATCGACCTAGTCGAGCTTGCCATAACAACCATTTCTAACCGGTTCAGTTTTTTTATCTTACTGCCAAATCGCTCTTCGATAAACGAGTAAAGCCCAAGAAACAGCCATGGGGGAAACTACGAAGCTGCTTCGGATGGCTTCCTCTGCTAAAATTGGCGTTTCTCATAAGCGGACTTCCGAGGAATAACCCAGCCGACAGAAGCATTAAATGTGAGATCATGGTAGAATCACGTGGAATCAATAACCTGATAAATAACAAGACCTATGCCCATTCCGCGCCTTGCATTCCTTGTCCTGCTGGCAGTTGCTCAATTCTCTTGTGAATCTTCAATCGATAGCGAAGAAGCGTCGGTTATCAGCACGTATGTTGATTCAAATTTAAAAAAGCTATTTGACCATGTTGAGTTCAAAGATAAGCCGCTGGCGGTTATCTACGTCGGCAGCGTGACCTCTGGATTTCAACCTCGTTGGCAGCATTACTTCGCTGAATTAGGCCAAGCCGTCAGACCTGATGCGGCAGAATCATTCCTTCGCAGAAACGACCGGGAATACGCGGTGAATCCACATCTCAGCTTTAGCCTTCCTCACAGAATAATCCCAGAGGCAAAAGCCAAGAGGATACTCAAACAGGAAGGCTGGGGCTCTTTCTACAGAGAATATCCTGCCTCCCACGGAATTATCTGGTTTTCACGAGTAGGATTCGATAGAGGCAGAGTGCAGGCACTTCTTTATTTTAGCAATCACTGGCAGTCGGGAGCAGCGGAGGGCTGGCTGGTACTGATGAAGAAAGAACACGGAGCTTGGCATGAAGCTGGATGTAAGATGATCTGGATTTCGTAACGCTATTAGCAGTTGTTTCCCCGAACCGGACTTCGGGACAACAAAGTGGTTAACAGATCCGTTCCATTGCATAGCGTTGATGTCTTGGTTAGACCTATCTCAAGTTGTCCCTCCGCATAGGCCAGGCAATTGGTAAGATATTTGGTATTCTTAATAACTCCTTTTTTGTGGGTTGGTGGAACAATGGCACAAATGCCCGCAGGTCCTGCTTCGTTTAGCGGGGCTTCCCTTGTGATGATGGCGAGGGATGCGCCGCTCACAGTGGAACAGATCGAAGAACTTACGAAGATACTCCCCGACGGAAAGGCTCAAACCAGAACCATCGAGAGGAAAATTTATCGAGATCAGGTAGGAAGGTTTAGGACAGAGACTAAAGCACCAGATCCGCTAAGCGAAATTATTTCACTTGCGGACCCAGTTGAGGGGTTCATAGCGATTTTGGTGCCTTCTGCAAAGATTGCCCACCGGTTTGTCCCGCCAACAGCTGATCGCACCCTCGGCCTGGGTTTCACTTGGCCGGGTCTCCAAATGGGCGGGAAAGATCGGAAGATGGAGAACATCGGGAAACTCACGATTGAGGGTATCGAATTTGAGGGCATCCGCACGACCGTGACGTCGGATAGTCAACCACCCGTGGTCACGATTGATGAACGTTGGATGTGCAATGAACTGGGGCTGATTGGTCGTGTGGAAGACACCAGCCCCACCGAGCGTTATTCGGCGAGGATAAAGACGGTGAGCCGTAAGGATCCCGATCCAGAGCTTTTTGTGATCCCTGCGGATTACGCAATACGCGAGCTTGAACAGGGCATAGACCACCCACTGAAGTGAGTGGCCGCGACACTAGCCCTTCGTCTCAGTTTCGCTGATTGAACGTATTCAAGGCAATTCAGTTCCCAGGCTGTTCAGCGCGAAAGTGTCTGCGTAGGTCGACGGCGCCTGTTGGTTTCCCACAACCGGACTTCGGAGGAATTGATCGGGCAAATATTGCGTCTGGAGTCAGCGGTGGACTTGAACGTGGCTTTGTCGTAAATTGCTGGTTATGGGTAACCTCCTTTCGAATTTTGTTTTTTTTATTTCTATAGCTTTCGTCAGCTACCCGCAACACACCGATGTGCTCAAGAATATCATCAGCGACGGTGAGTATGTTGGGCTTGAAAGAAGTCCAGATAATTACACGCCTGAGGACCGGGATGCCACCTGGTTTCACGAAAACACACTTGTAATTAGGAATAATGAGGCCATTTTGGACAAGGTTCCGATTACCATCCATAACGGAAGGAAAACGTACTCTGCTTCTGATGGTGGCTTCACAACCTACAGAGCTAAATTCATAATAAAAAATGGAAAGAGTCTTGTTGCGCTGAGATTGTGCCGGTCTGACTATGTGCTTTTCCCAATAAATAAGCCCGATCCATATGCCGAAATCAAAACTCTCCCTGTGAAGCTTGTATCGGATCGAATTGTGATCGATGGTGTGCAATATCGGCGCACTGTATTGGATAAGACTTCATTAAACTTCCTACTGCGGGAGCTAAAAACAGAACCGCTGGAAAAAACCAACGCAAAACGATAGAACGGGAATTGTCCTAGTAGCTCAGGAGACATGGCTGAATGAAGATCAAGGCGATCCGATTGCTAATTCGAGCAAGTAACTGCGCCAACTTGCCAGTTGGCCCTATCCCGCTCAGGATTACTTCCAACAATCCGACTTCTTAGGAGTTACAGGGATTTCACTTCCACGATAAGCGCATTTATCAGGCGTTGAGTCCATTGCCGATAGAAAAGTGCCATTGATATACACAATCACTGCGGGGCATCCACGTGAAACGGAACTCCTTTCGATTTGAAGTTTTTGACTTCATCCATAGGCTTGCTCCACTCCATAGGGGCTGGATGTTCCCATTTCGGGTCTGATAGTGCTTTGCACGGCTCATTTGGAAATTCAGTAAACCTCCAATCGGTAAAGAACCACTCATTATGTTCCAAAACCGCGTGAGTTATAGCAATCCCATTGAACATCATGCCTTCACGCCTTGCTTTCCCGCAGCCATAGATATCAAACTCGCCCTTGTCGTCCGTCTCAATCAGTTCTGGTCGGAATTCCAGAAGGTCAGGCATTTGAGCGAAATCTGTTCCATGCTCGGACTTCATAGCGGCCACAAAGGCATTTTGATTCACGCCCCCTCTGCCAACGCTCGACACTAACTCGTAGAGCTTTTCCCATTTCCGCCCACGATATGCTTCCACGTAGGCGTTCAACCGCTTTGTGAGTGTGTCTCGCCGCTCTGTCGAAATCTTGGAAAACGGTTCAATTCCCGTTCCAGCGTGGGCACTAACAATATAGAGGCAAACAAACAAACCATATATTATTCTCTCTCGAATTCTCACAATCCTCTCCCTAGGATAAGGACCGTTCTCGAAACGGCATTCCGATTGACATGCCGAACAGTAAAGCTTATGGGGTTCAGACACAAAGTGTATGCTTTTTCCCCGATAATTAACACCGCATTGGTGTTCAAAATGCGTAACCAAATTGGGCCGTGCCTGATAAATCGGGCTGTCGGATATTCGACTTTGGTTCAAACTCCCAAGATACAGCCATCGAGGAAACTAAGAAATCAGAACCACCTGAGCCTCCGAGGAAGTATTATTAGCTGGGAAGGGAGTAACTTCCCACATCCGGACTTGAACGTAGCCGCTACGCGGCGGACGCTTCGCGTCTTTCCACGAGCATGGA
>Ga0335071_10007499_pt1 | contig 11224 bp, 11 predicted proteins | sample Lox_Sample_15_FD_206724 | JGI IMG/M metagenome (GOLD analysis project Ga0335071, IMG submission 206724) | Soil microbial communities from Loxahatchee National Wildlife Refuge, Florida, United States - Lox_Sample_1.5 | ecosystem: Environmental > Terrestrial > Soil > Wetlands | place: USA...
GCGCGCGCCGCGCCGCGGCGAGCGCCTGCCTCATGAACCGGACGTCGGACGCGTGCTGCACGCCCCCGAGATTACGGGATCGCGGTATCCGGCGTTCGCGAGCGTTTCTAGGCGCGCGTCCTGGAGAGGAACGCCCAGCCGGCGGCCGAGAGGGCGAGGCCGAGCGCGAGGAGTCCCCACGCGGACAGGGAGGGGATCGGGTCGGCGACCGTGAAGCCGTCTTCGGCGATGATGCGCGTGTCCGTGGACGCCTCCACGGTCCGGCCACCCGTGCCGACCGTGACGCACGATCCCTGGAGGAGCAAAGCCGTGTATTGACCCGCTTTCGCCGGGGCCCAGACCTCGGTGGGACCCACGTTGCCCGATGAGTCGGTCGTGGCGTCCGCGGTGCCGAGAGGAGCCGGCGTCCCGTTGTAGCACCCGTACCCCACCAGGGGCGAAGGGCCGCTCCGAAGACCAACGCTGATGGGGACCACGACGATCCTCACCGACGCGTTCGAAGGCGCTGACGTGACCGTAAAGGAAACGGGAGCGCCGTCAACCGCCGTTCCGACGAGTTGCAGGTGGTTCACCGGAGTGGCGTGCGCGGGGCGCGTCGTCGCGGCAACCGCGACGACGACGAGAGAGAGCACAGAAACGGCGATCAGGCGGGATCTCACCTTCAGCCTCCTTGCGGGTGTGTTCGGCCCGGAGCATATATGACCGCTCGGCCGGCGAGTCAACACCGACGTTCCGATGCTCGACACCGTCCCGCGCCCGCGCTTGCGCGTGCCCGGGGATTCCGGTCAACTGGGAACGTGAACCGCGCCAGGCCCGCGACCCTCCCCGGCTGGTTCGTCTCCACCTTCGCGAGCACGGCATTGGTCGCCGCCGTCGCGCTTCCGGTCCGGGCCCAGTTCCGGATGCCCGTGACCCCGCAGGACGAGGGGATGCTCCTCGTGTATCCGTCGCAAATCCTCGCGGGCGCGATCCCCAACCTCTCCTTCTCTTCGACGTACGGAGCGGCATCTCTCTGGTCGATCTCGGCGGCGTTCGCCGTGGGCGGGCAGAGCGTCAGGACGGAGCGGGCAGTCGGGCTCGTCTACGAGCTGGCGCTCGTCGCCGCGCTGGCAGCGCTCGCGTGGCGCCGGCGCGGCCCGCTGGCGGGAGCCGCCGCCGGCATCGTCAGCATGATTTTCCGGTCGCCGTTCGGCGTTGCGGCATTCGCGTGGATGGGCGCACTGGCGTTCGGAGCGTTCGGCCTGCTCCTCCTCGACATCGCCCTGGCCCGCGAGGGACGGCGATGGGCGCTCCTCGCCGCGGGAGCGTGTCTCGGCCTCGCGGTCTCGTACCGGCTCGACCTCTCCTTCGCGGTGGCGCTCGTCCTGGCCGTGATCGGCGTGGCCCGGCCCAAGGCGATCCCGCCCGTCCTCCTCGGAGCGCTGGCCGGGTCGGCGCCACTCGTCGTCAACGCGGCCCAGGCCGGCCTCGGGAACGTCGTTCTCCAGCAGCTGATCGACCCGGTCTTCGTCTCCAGCCCTCTCCGGCGGCTGCCCTTGAGCGGGCTTCCCGCGGTGGGGCTGCTGGTTCTCGCGGCGTCCGTCTCGGTCGCGGTCGCGCACCTCGTACTCGGAGCGATCGCGTTTCGCCGGGATCGCGCTTCTCTTCCAGGCGTCTCGTCGCTCCTCGTCGGCGCGTTCGAGGTCGCCATCCTGCCGCAGGCCTTCCAGCGGGCGGACGCCTTTCATGTCGCCTTCGTCGCATCGTTCGTGCTCGCGACGGCGGTCATCATTCCTTCGCGGATCGGATCGCGCCCCGCATCGCGTTTTCCCTGGGCGATCCTGGCGGGCGGCGTTGCGGTCGTCCTGGCGGTCTCCGCATTTGGCAAACCGTTTGCGCTCGCCTCCGTCCGGGGGATCGGCCCCGGCCTCGCTCCGGAGATCCTGGTCTCGCACGACGGCCGGACGCTGCCGGTCGAACACGACGAAGACCGCGAGGATCTTCTCGGGCTCCTCGGCCGGATCGACGAAACGCCCTGGAAGCCGGGAATGACCGTCTTCGTCGCTCCCGAGGATCTGCGGCGCACCAATTACAACGACACCTCGCTCTACTTCCTCCTCCCGCGCCTCCGTCCCGCGACGTTCCACCTCGAGATGAACCCCGGAATCGACATCGGAGAGAACTCGCGGCTCGTCGCCGAGCTGAAGAGGAGCGATCTGCTCATCCTGACGAATCGGTGGGACTCCTGGGACGAGCCGAACGGCTCGAGCAGGTACGGGCCCGAGACCGCGAACGAGGTCGTTCGACGCCGGTTCCGGCCGATCGGGCGATGGAGGTTCTGGACGCTTCTCGTCAACGCCGCCCCGGCGCGCGAAGGCGCCGGAGGCGCTGCTACGATTCGAAGGTGAAGCGAGGGCGCGGTCGGGTCGACGGCGGGAAGAAGCCGCCGCAACCGCCTCCCGCCGGGCCGGACCGGCTCCGCGTCGCCCTTGCGATCGTCCTCGCCGTGGCCTTTGCAGAGCTCGTGCGCACGGCGTGGATCAGCGACGATGCCGCGATCACCCTCCGCACCGTCCTGAACTTCCTGCACGGATACGGCCCGCGATTCAACGTGGACGAGCGCGTCCAGGCGTTCACGCATCCTCTTTGGTTTCTCGCGATATCCGGCACGTCGGCGATCACGGGAAACGTTTTCGTGGCGACGTTTCTCCTTTCGTTCGTCTCCGCGCTCGCGACGCTCTGGTTTCTCGTCCGTCGCGTGGCGCGCGACGTCCGCGCGGGGCTCCTCGCCGCGGGCGTCCTGGTCCTCTCGAAGGCCTGGGTCGATTTCTCCACGTCGGGGCTGGAGAACCCGCTCTCGCACTTTCTCGTGCTCGTCACGTTCGTGCTCGGCGCGGCGGCCCTGGACGATCCGCGCGGCCCGGCCCTGCGCGCGTTCTTCCTCGCCGCCGGCCTCCTGTTTCTGAACCGGCCCGACCTGCCGCTCCTCTTCCTGCCTCTCGCTGCCGTTCTCGTCTTCCGGAGCCGGAGCGCTCCGGGGCGCGTGGCGGCTGCGGCAGGCGTCGGCGCTCTCCCCGTGGCCGCCTGGACGCTCTTTTCGCTCTTCTACTACGGCGCCGCGGTCCCGAACACGGCGTTCGCGAAGCTCGGCCACGGCCTCGCGCCCGCGGAGCTTCTCGCGCAGGGCACCCGATACCTGTCCGATTCCCTTGCACGGGACCCGCTGACCCTGACCGCGATCGCGGTCGGCGTCGTGATCGGCGCGAGGTCGACTCTCCCCGACGCCGCGGCCGCGGCAGGCGTCGTGCTTTATCTCTCCTACGTCGTCGCGATCGGCGGCGACTTCATGTCGGGGCGCTTCCTGACGCCGGCGCTCGCACTTGCAGCCGCCCTGCTCGCACGCGCGAGGCTGGCGAACGCCGCCGTCTGGGGGCTTGCGCTGGGGGCGGGCGTCCTCGGCGTCCTGAACGCAAGGACGACGGTCCTGAGCGGCGCCGGCTACGCGGACAAGGTGATTCCCGAAAGCGGCATCGCGGACGAGCGCGGCTTCTGGTTCCCCGAGTACGGTCTCGTGACCGCGCCCCGGGCGACGTGGCGGACGCCGCGTTGGGAGGTCGGGACCCGCGCCGTGTCGGTTCGGGGCGGCGGGCTCGGCTACGCCGGAATCGAGGCCGGCCCCGGGCTCCACATCGTCGACGCGTGCGCTCTCGCGGACCCGCTCCTCGCGAGGCTCCCGGCCGTGCGCGATCCGAACTGGCGGATCGGTCACTTCGACCGCCGGATTCCCGCGGGCTACGTCGAGACGCTGATGTCGGGCCGGAACGTCATCGCGGACCCGCGCACGCGCGCGTTCGACGACGTGATTCGCCTCGTGACGCGCGCCCCCCTGAACGCGCCGGGCCGGCTGGCGGCGATCGTCGACCTGAACCTCGGGCGCGTCGAAAAGCCCGACATGGCGTTCTATCGGGACGGCGCCGCGCCGTAGACGCGCGGGGGTTCAGCGCTTCAGCTCGAACGCACCCTTGAGGATCACGACCACCCACGGCGTCCCGTGGAGGACGAGGTCGAACCAGTCGATCGGCTTCACGAGCGTGCCCTTGAAGAGCATGTCGAGCTTTTCGACGATGTGCGGCGGGCGGAACGGCGCGAGGCCGAGCGTGAGCGCGGCCATGATCGCGAGCTGCCAGGGGATCTTGTCGAGGACGTCGCGCATTCTCCGCGAGAGTACCGCGAGGAAGGTCAAGGTGAAGGTCGACTGGTTCTCGGGGAGGTCGGAGTCTCTACAAGTCCGCCAGATGCGGGTCCAGCAGACTCTGGTGCTTGCTCAGCTCTCTTCTGTGCCGCTCGCAGAGGTAGATCGCGATTCTCAGCCCGCCGATCCGCACTTGCGTTGCGAGCACCTCGTGCCGTTCGGGATCATCGGCACTGCCTTTTCCCGCGCATCCAACGGCCTGACAGGGCCGCTCCGTCTGAATGTCGTCGGTCTTCGGCATCGTGGGCCGCCCGTAGGCCGCCGGGCCCTAATCGCCCCAGCCGACCCTCATGAAACCCCTGTGATCATTGGTGCGCCCAGGAGGACTCGAACCCCCAACCTTTTGATCCGTAGTCAAACGCTCTGATCCAGTTGAGCTATGGGCGCACGCGAAGAAACCGCGGGGAGCGGACCATAGCGGAAGCCGGCGCGCCGCGCAAGTCCCTGCCGCGATGGACGTTTAGCGCCGCCGGCGCTCCCGCCATAAACTCCGCGCTCTCGCGCCCGTAATACCGCTCCGGCACGCCGCAGGAGGAAACGCATCCCATGACCGCCGCGATCTCGCTCCACGGAGTCGTGAAGCGTTTCGGGAAGTTCACGGCCGTGAGCCCCCTCGATCTCGAGGTCCCCTACGGCACGACGTTCGGACTCCTCGGCCCGAACGGCGCCGGCAAGACGACGACGATCCGGATGATCATGAACATCACGAAGCCGGACGCGGGCGAGATCCGCGTCCTCGGCGAGCTCATGAGCGAAGCGCTCCAGCACCGGATCGGATACCTGCCCGAGGAGCGCGGCCTCTACCGGAAGATGAAGGTCATCGACCAGCTCGTCTTCTTCGCCGCGATCAAGGGGGTCGACAAGGCGACGGCGCTGAAGCGGCTCTCTCCCTGGATCGACTCGATGGACCTCCGGCCGTGGCTCCAGAAGAAGACCGAGGAGCTGAGCAAGGGCATGCAGCAGAAGGTCCAGTTCCTCGGGACGATCGTCCACGACCCGGAGATCCTCATCCTCGACGAGCCGTTCAGCGGCCTCGACCCGATCAACGTCGTCCTCGTGAAGGACTTCCTCACGGCGTTCAAGAAGCAGGGAAAGACGGTCGTCTTCTCGACGCACGTCCTCGAGCAGGCCGAGCGTCTCTGCGAGCGCATCGGGCTCCTCTACCGCGGGATGAAGCTCCTCGACGGGACCGTCAAAGACATCAAGCGCTCGTACCGCGGCCGTGTGCCCCTCCCGCCGCCCGTCGAGCCCGAGCCCGAGCTCGAGAACATCTTCATCAAGGCGGTCCAGGAGTCCGGACTCGTGGCCCCCACGGCCGAGGAGCTGAAGTAGCCATGGACTCGAAGCTCTTCACGATCATCCGGCGCGAGTATCTCCAGCAGGTGCGCGCGAAGGCGTTCTGGGTCGCGACGTTCCTGATCCCGGCGCTCGGCCTCGGCCTCATCTTCATCCAGGTCGCGCTAACGAGGACGCTCGTCGCGAAGGGCCGCATCGCCGTCGTCGACCTCTCGGGCCGCCTCTACGAGCCGCTCGTCGCCGAGTACAAGGCGCGGCCCGGAGACGAGGAGGCCGAGACGGCGAAGAAGGACGAGAAGCCGGCGCCGAAAGTCGACGAGAAGTCCGTCGCCGAGAAGATGAACGAGAGCCGCAGCCAGAAGATCGTGACGCAGCTCGACCTCTTCAAGGTGGACGCGACCCCCGAGACGCTGCCCGAGGTGAGGAGGCGCCTCAACAAGGACGTCCAGTCCGAGAAGATCAAGGCCTACATCGTCCTGACGCCGAAGACGCTCGAGACGGGCGCGGCCGAGTGGCGCGCCCAGAGCGTCAAGGCCGAGGTCGTCATGCGCGAGCAGATCGCGAACTACCTCTCGCGCGCCGCGACGAAAGAGCGCCTCAAGGACCGGGGCGTCGACCCGGCCGTCTACGAGGCCGCGCGCGTGCGCGTCGACCTCGAGGCGCACGAGGCGAAGGAGGTCGAGAGCGGCGAGAGCGGCAAGAACGTCGGGATGAACCTCGCGATCTCGGCGACGTTCTTCTTCCTGATCTACATCTCGATCTTCATCTACGGCGCGTACATCATGCGCGGCGTCCTCGAGGAGAAGAACAACCGGATCGTCGAGGTCATCGTCTCGTCCGTGAGGCCGACGACCCTCATGCTCGGCAAGATCCTCGGGATCGGCCTCGTGGGCCTCACGCAGTACGCCGTGTGGGCCTCTCTCGCGATCGCGATCGCGCTGCCGGGCGTCGCCGCGTTCGCGGGCATGGGCGAGGGCCTCCCCCACATCCCGGTCGCGACGATCGGCGCGTTCGTCCTCTTCTTCCTCCTCGGCTACTTCCTCTACGCGTCGCTCTACGCCGCGCTCTCGGCCCCGTTCAACACGGAGCAGGAGGCGCAGCAGTTCGTGATGATCCCGGGCATGATGCTGATCCTCACGTCCACGACGTGGTTCTTCGCGTTCAACCAGCCGAACGGCCGGCTCGCGACCGTGCTCTCGTTCTTCCCGTTCACGGCGCCGCTCATGATGTTCATGCGGATCTCCGTCCAGACGCCGCCTCTCTGGCAGATCGGCGTCTCCGTGGCGCTCCTCGTCGCGACGATCTTCCTCGTCGCGTGGTTCGCGGGACGCGTCTACCGCGTCGGCATCCTCATGTACGGCAAGAAGCCGACGCTGCCCGAGATCTTCCGCTGGGCGCGGATGGCGGACTGATCCGGAGCGTTACGCGCTGACGCGGAAGTTGATGACGTCCCCGTCCTGCACGACGTAGTCGCGCCCTTCGAGGCGCAGCGTGCCGTGCGTCTTGCAGTTCGCGAGCGAGCCCGCTTCCATGAGCGTCGTGAACGGAACGACCTCGGCCCGGATGAAGTGCTTCTCGAAGTCCGTGTGGATCGCGGCCGCGGCCTTCACGGCGTGCGTGCCCTTCGGGATCGACCACGCGCGGCACTCGTCCTCGCCCGCCGTGAGGAAGGACATGAGGCCGAGGAGGTCGTAAGCGGCGTGGAGGAGCCGGTCGAGCGCGCGGTCCGGGAGGCCGAGGCCCTTCAGAAACTCGGCCTGGTCCTGGGGCGACATCGCCGCGATCTCCTGCTCGATCGGGGCCGAGACGGCGCTGAAGGCGACGTGCGGCTTGCCTTTCCACGCGTCGAGCTTCGCCCGGGCCAGAGCGCCGGCGAGGTCGCCCGCCTCGCTCTCCCCCGCGTTCAGGATCACGAGCATGGGCTTGCGCGTCAGGAGGCCGAAGCCCTTCACGAACTTCTCCTCGTCGACGTGCACGTCCATTCCGCGGAGGGTCTCGCCCCGGTCGAGGGCGGCCTTGAGGCGCTCGAGGAGGCCCTTCTCCGTCTGGAGGTCGGGCGTCTTCTTCTTGACGATGTCCCGCTCGACGCGCTCGAGGCGATTCGAGACGACCGAGAGGTCCGCGAGGAGCATCTCGGTCTCGAGGAGCTCGAGGTCGCGCGCGGGGTCGACGGAGCCCTCGGGATGCGGAACCGCGTCGGACGCGAAGGCGCGGACGACGACCGCGAGACCGTCCATCTGGCGCAGCTCCGGGAGGTTGAGGCTCTGGGAGCCCCCCTTCGCGACGCCGGGGACGTCCACGAACTTCACGGTCGCGGGGGTGTGCTTCTTGGGCTTGAACATCGCCGAGAGGCGGTCGAGCCGCGCGTCCGGGACCTGGGCGATCCCGACGTGGGCCTCGCGTTTGTGCGTCGCCGCGGCGGCCGCGTGCCCGGTGAGGAGCGAGAAGATGGTCGTCTTGCCGGAGAGCTCGAGGCCGAGAATGCCGAATTCCATGGGGGGATTCTCCTCCACCCCCAAGTTGTGGCGGCGCCGGCCGGCGTGCTAGATTCCGCGTCCCCGCACGCGGGGACAGCCGTTGGTGGGAAACGTGCCGCGTTCGTCTAGCGGTTAGGACGCCGCCCTCTCAAGGCGGAGATCACGAGTTCAAATCTCGTACGCGGTACCATTTTCCCCCGGCCGCCCGCCGGCCTTTTCCCTCCTCGCCCGCGCCCGATTCCCCGGTCGCGGTACGCTTCCCCCAATGCGGCTTGCGCTCATGGCGGACATCCACGCCAACCGGGAGGCGTTCGAGGCCTGCCTCGCCGACGCCGACGCGCGCCGGGCCGAGAGGCTCGTCCTGCTCGGCGATTACGTGAATTACGGCGCGGACCCCGACTGGGTCGTCGGGACGATCATGGACCGCGTCGCGAAGGGCGCCGCGATCGCCGTTCAGGGCAATCACGACGCCGCCGTGAGCCTGCCGCCGGGAACGATGGATTCCCCCGCCGAGCTCGCGCTCGCCTGGACGAAGAACCAGCTCGGCGCCGACCAGCGCGCGTTCCTCGCGTCGCTCCCGCTCACGTCCGAGGAGGGCGATTGCCTCTTCGTCCACGCGGACGCGTCGGCGCCCGCGCGCTGGACGTACGTGACGGATCCGAGCGACGCCGCGCGCAGCCTGAAGGCGACGCGCCGGCGCGTGACGTTCTGCGGCCACGTCCACCGGCCCATGGTCTTCACCATGTCCGAGACGCTGAAGCTCGGGACGTTCCGGCCCGTCGAGGGCATCGCAATCCCCCTCCTTCCGCAGCGCCGCTGGCTCGCCGTGATCGGCTCCGTCGGCCAGCCGCGCGACGGGAACCCCGCCGCGTGCTGGTCGCTCGTCGACACGGCGCGGGCGGAGATCACGTATCTCCGCGTCCCGTACGAGGTCGAGGAGGCCGCGAAGAAGATCCGCCGCGCCGCGCTCCCCGAGATGTACGCCGAGCGCCTCACGTGGGGGCAGTGATTCCGCCGTGAACGCCCGCGTCCGCATCCAGAAAGGCGCCGTCGTGGACGGCTTCGTCGTCGGGGAGCTCCTCCACACGGGCGGCATGGCGACGCTCCGCCGCGTCGAGCGCCCGGGAATCTCGATGCCGCTCCTCATGAAGGTCCCGGCGCTGCTCGAGGGCGAGGACCCGGCCGCGATCGTGGGCTTCGAGATGGAGCAGATGATCCTGCCGCGCCTGTCGGGCATCCACGTGCCGAAGTTCGTCGCTTCCGGCGACTTCGCCGTGCAGCCCTACATCGTGATGGAGCGCATCGAAGGCCGGACGCTCCTGACGAAGCTCGACGTCCTTCCTCTCCCGTACGACGAGGTCGCCACGATCGGGATCAAGGTCGCGGCGGCGCTGCGCGATCTCCACCACCAGAACGTCGTCCACCTGGACGTCAAGCCCTCGAACATCATCATCCGCGAGACGGGCGAGGCCGCGCTCGTGGACTTCGGTCTCGCGCACCACGACCAGCTCCCGGACTTCATGGACGAGGAGTTCCGCGTTCCGTACGGCACGGCGCCGTACATGGCGCCCGAGCAGGTCCTCGGGAACCGCACGGATCCGCGGAGCGACATCTTCGCGCTCGGCGTCCTCCTCTACTTCTTCTCGACGGGCGTCCGCCCGTTCGGCGACCCGAAGGGGATGAGGGCGCTCAAGCGGCGCATCTGGTGGGATCCCGCTCCGCCCCGCCGGCTGAAGTCCGACTATCCGCCGTGGCTCCAGGAGGTCGTCCTGCGCTGCCTCGAGCCCGACCCGCTGCGCCGCTACCCGACGGCCGCGCACCTCGCGTTCGACCTCGCACACCCCGACCAGGTTCGGCTCACGGCGCGCTCGGAGAGGCTCGAACGCGACCCGTGGGGCGTCCGCGTCCGCCGGAGGTTCAATCCGGAGATCCGCCCCGCGGCCCTTCGCGAGATCGCCGCCCCGCTCGCGACCGCGCCGATCGTGATGGTCGCCGTCGACGTCACGGACGGCGGGCAGGATCTCGCCGAGGCGATGCGCGTGACCGTCCGCCGGCTCATCGAGATCGTCCCCGGGGCCCGCTTCGCGATCGTGAACGTCCTCAAGACCCGCCGGATCGGGATCGACACGACGCTCGACGACGAAGGCCGCAACAAGCACATCACGCGCCTCGTCGAGCTCAAGCACTGGGCCCGCCCCCTCGCGCTCGGCGAGACGCGGGTCACGTTCCACGTCCTCGAGGCGAAGCAGCCCGCGGACGCGCTCCTCGAGTACGCGTCGACGAACCACGTCGACCACGTCGTGATCGGCGCGCGCGCCGACTCCGTGCGGCGCTCGATCCTCGGGAGCGTCTCGGCCGAGGTTGCCGCGAAGGCCGATTGCTCCGTCACGGTCGTGCGCTCCCCACGCCCGCCCCAGCCGCCCGCGAGCGCGATGGACGGGCTGGACCCCTTCTGATGTCGGGCTACTGCCGCGTCGCCCCGGGAGACCCGCTCCACGGCCCGTACCACGACACGGAGTACGGGTTTCCCCTGACGGGCGACGCCGAGCTCCTCGAGCGTCTCGCGCTCGAGATCAACCAGGCGGGCCTCTCCTGGGCGACCATTCTCCGCAAGCGCGACGCGTTCCGCCGCGCGTTCGACGGCTTCGACCCCGACGTCGTCGCGCGTTACGGCGCGAAGGAGCGCCGCCGCCTCCTCGCGGACGCCGGCATCGTCCGGAACCGCCTGAAGGTCGACGCCGTGATCCACAACGCGGGCGTCGTCCGCGCGCTCCGGAAGACGCACGGCTCCTTCGACGCCTGGCTCTCCGCCCACCACCCGCGGACGAAGGACGAATGGGTGAAACTCTTCCGCTCGACCTTCCGTTTCACCGGGGGAGAGATCGTGAACGAGTTCCTCCTGTCGACCGGATGGCTCGGCGGGGCGCATGCGCCCTCCTGTCCCGTCGCGAAGAAGATCGCGAAGGCCCGGCCGCCGTGGATGCGCGCGAAGGGACGCGGCTCGCGCGCCTTGCGGTAGGCTGGCCCTCCGCATGTCCTTTTCGAGCCGGAACGCCCTCGCCGCCGGCGCCCTCGGCGTCTTTCTCCTCGCCGCTCCGCTCGCGGCGCAGATCCCCGGGCTCTCCCCGACGCCGACGCCCGCGGCCGAAACCCCGGGCGACCCTTATCGCCGCGAGACGCCCTACGGCTCGTTCTTCGGCTTCATGCGCGCGGCCCAGAA
>Ga0335071_10007500_pt1 | contig 11224 bp, 10 predicted proteins | sample Lox_Sample_15_FD_206724 | JGI IMG/M metagenome (GOLD analysis project Ga0335071, IMG submission 206724) | Soil microbial communities from Loxahatchee National Wildlife Refuge, Florida, United States - Lox_Sample_1.5 | ecosystem: Environmental > Terrestrial > Soil > Wetlands | place: USA...
CGCTCGAGGCGAGCAGCACGATGGCGTCGCCTTCCGAGAGCCGCTCGCCGAGGGTGAGCCGCGAGCGGGGGCGGACCACCCCCACGCAGGAGGCCGCCAGGTCCACTGCGCCCGGCGCCACCACCCCGGCCAGCGCGGGCGTCTCCCCGCCACCCCAGGAGACCCGGCACCTGTCGCAAGCCTCCTTCCAGCCCCGCACCAGGTCCCGGGCACGTTCCGCGTCGGCGAACCACTCGCTTCCTCCCGCCGCCCAGTAGGCGTGTACCGAGATGGGGGTGGCACCGACGGTGACGAGGTCGTTCACGGCCATGGCCAGGGTGTCCTGGGCGATGCCGGCGTAGTGGCTCCTCCCGGTGAGGGCGCGGACGGCGTCGGCGAGGAGCGCCTTCGTGCCCAGGCACTCGGTGATGGAGGCGAGATAGAAGTCCCCGGCGTCGACCACGTAGGCCGATTCGCCCCGCGACGAGCCCACCTCGGCGAGCCCGTGCGAGGCCAGGTGGCCGGCCGTCTCACGGGCCGCCCGCTGGGCCTCGAGCTTCAACGGGTCCACCTGCCCGTAGTCCACTCCGGCCGCCTTGTAGTCGAGGGGCTCTGCCATGATCGAGGGAGTATACCGGGCCGCCATCCGTCGGCGCCCCAGGCGATCCGTCGCCCCCGGGCGTCGCCCGTCGCGGGGCGTCCGCTCGGAGCTTGCGGCCTGCGGGGGGGCCGCCGATCATGGCCCCGTGCGACTCCTAGAGGGCAGCCCCGGCCCCTCCGGCTGGCGCGATGACCCCGCCATCAAGCGGCGGCTCTTCCTCATCGGCATCCCCGTCACCCTGGCCGCCAACACCGCCATCGCTGCCTTCCTGGTGATCCTCCTCCGCGTCCCCTTCCTCCAGACCCTCCTCCATTCGCAGCTCGTCGGTTGCTCCATCCTCTTCCTCAACTTCCTGGGCCACTACCTCACCCACCGCCGCCGCATCCAGCACTGGTGGGTCAGCCCGGCGGCCCTGATCCTCGGGGCGGTCGTGGGCGTTTCCCTCGCCGGGCCGGCCCTTTTGCGCAGCGGGGTGAGACTGCTCGACGAGCTCCTCGTCACCGGCGCGGTGGTGGTGGTGTTCGGCACCGCCATGACCTACTACTTCCACTCCCGCGGGGCCCTGGCCGGCGAGCGGGCCCGGGCACAGGCGGAACGGCTCAAGCACGAGCAGGCCGCCCGGCAGCTGGCCGAGGCCGAGCTGAAGCTGCTCCAGGCGCAGATCGAGCCGCACTTCTTGTTCAACACCCTCTCCAACGTGCTGCAGCTCGTCGATGCCGACCCCGCCGCCGCCAAGCGAATGCTCCACAACCTCACCGGCTACCTGCGAGCCTCGCTGCGCCGGACCCGGGCCGGCCCGGTCACCCTGGGGGAGGAGCTCGACCTCGTGCGTGCCTACCTGGAGATCCAGGCGGTGCGCATGGGACGGCGGCTGTCCTGGCGCATCGACTGCCCGGACGAGCTCCGCGGCCTCTCCTTCCCGCCGCTCTTGGTCCAGCCGCTCGTGGAGAATGCCGTCCGGCACGGGCTCGATCCCCAGCCCAAGGGAGGCGAGGTGGCGGTCGCCGCCGCTGTCAGGGACGGAAAGCTGGTCCTCGAAGTGAAGGACGACGGCAAGGGACTCGATCCCCACCAGCCCGCCGGGATCGGCCTCGCCAACGTCCGCGAGCGGGTACAGGCCATCTCCGGCGGTAGGGGAACCCTCACCCTGCACCCGCTCGAGACGGGCGGACTGTGCGCCCGGATCGTCCTCCCCCCAGAACCAGCGACCCCGGCCGCCCCGGCCCCGGGAGGCCAGCCGTGAGGGCCCCGACCGCCCTCCTCGCCGACGACGAGCCCCAGCTCCGCGCCTACCTCCGCGGCGCCCTCTTCCGGCTCTGGCCCGAGCTGCAGGTGATCGAGGCCGGCGACGGCCCGTCGGCGGTGGAGCTCTTCGAGACGCACCGGCCCGACGTCGCCTTCCTCGACGTGCAGATGCCGGGGATGACCGGCCTGGAGGTGGCCCGCCACATCGCCGGCCGGTGCCACATCGTCTTCGTGACCGCCTTCGAGAAGTACGCGGTGAAGGCATTCGAGCACGCCGCGGCCGATTACGTCCTGAAGCCCGTCGAGGAGGAGCGGCTGGCGGCGACGGTGGACCGGCTCCGGACCCGGTTGCTCGGCCCCCCGACCGACCTGGGCGCGCTCCTCGCCGCGCTCACCCACCAGCGCCCTGAAAAGGAGCACCTGGAGTGGCTCCAGGTGCAGTCCGGCAAGGACCTCTTGCTCCTGGCGGTCGACGAGGTGGACCTCTTCCAGGCCTCGGAGAAGTACACCGTGGTCTCCTCCGGGGAGGGCGAATGGGTCATCCGCACCCCGCTCCAGGAACTGGAAGAGCAGCTCGACCCGGCGCGTTTCTGGCGGGTCCACCGCAACGCCATCGTGCGCGTCGGGGCAGTGGCCCGGGTGAACCGTGGCGCCAGCGGGCAGCTCGTAGTCCAGCTGCGGCGGGGAGGGCGGACCGTGCCGGTGAGCCGGGCCTACGCCAGCCGGTTCAAACAGATGTAGTCCGAGCGGGGGGCAAGGGCCCACCGCCAGGACCAACTCGGGATCGGGGATGCCGGCCATGACGTGCTCGATGGAGATCGTGCTGGTGCGGCACGGAAGGGTGGCCTTCGACCGCCGGGCCCGCGTCCACCAGCCGGACCTCGCCGCCCGCCTGGCCCAGTTCCGCGAGGCGGGGATCGTCCAGGGGACCATCCCTCCCCCCAAGGTGCGCCGCCTCGCCGAGCGGGTCGCCCACCTCACCTCCTCCGACTTGCCGCGCGCCGTCGAGTCCGCCCGGGCGCTCGCCAGGAGCCAACCCGTCCCCGCGGACGCGCTCTTCCGGGAGGCGGACGTCCCCCCCGACCTCCCCCTCCCCTTGCCCCTGCGCTTCAGCACCTGGGTGGCCCTGGGCCGCCTTGCCTGGCTGCTCGGCTACACATCGCAGTGCGAGTCCGGCCGCCAGGTGCGGGAACGGGCGCGACGGGCCGCTCTGCGACTCGCCCAGCTCGCTTCCCAGCACGGCTCGGTGATGCTCGTCGGCCACGGCTACTTCAACATCCTGCTCGCAAGAGAGCTGCGACGGCTCGGCTTCCAGGGTCCGCGGCTCGGCCCGAGAAGGAACTGGTCGGCAGCCCGGTTCTGCAAGCCGCGCTGAGGCGCCCCCTAAGCGTCCCACCCATCCGACCAGGTCGCTCCCTGCTCCGGCGGCCGATGTGCCGGCTGCACCAGCCCCCTAGGCTTCCCTCCACCCGCCGCCTCTTGCGGCCCAGGAAAGGATGGAAGCAAACGATGTCGCTCGATCTCTTCGCCCAGCTCTCCGCCCAGGTCGCGGCGCTCTCCGCCGCGGGGGCGGCCCACGTGGTCCGCGTCGACGGCCGGGGACGGTTCCCCGCCTCGGGCGTGGTCTGGTCGGCGGACGGGGTGCTCGTCACCGCCCATCACGCCCTCTCCCGCGACGAGGGACTCGAGGGCGGCCTCCCCTCCGGCGAGACGGTAGCCGCCGAGGTGCTGGGCCGCGATCCCACGACCGACCTGGCGCTGCTGCGCGTCAAGGCCGCCGGCCTTTCGCCCGCCGTCCTCGGCGACGAGCCCGGCCCCACCGGCTCCTTGCTCCTGGGCGTCTCCCGCCCGGGGCGAAGCCCCCGCGTCTCGCTTGGACTGTTGGCCCGGACTGCCGGCGAGTTCCGGGCGAGGCGCGGCGGCCGGGTCGACCGCTACCTCGAGACCACCCTCGATCTCCACCCTGGCTTCTCCGGCAGCCTGGTTCTGGGCGCCGACGGGCGGGCGATCGGCCTCGCCAGCGCCGGCCTGGTGCGCGGCGCGGCCATGGCCATCCCCCCCTCGACCTTGCGCCGGGTGGTGAAGGCGTTGCTCACCCATGGAGAGGTCCGGCGCGGCTACCTGGGGCTCGTCACCCACCCCGTCCCGCTCCCGCCCGAGGTGCGAGCCCGCACCGGCGAGGAGCTGGCGCTGCTCGTCTCCCGCGTCGAGCCCGACAGCCCCGCGGAGCGAGCGGGCATCGCCCTGGGCGACGCCCTGCTCTCCTTCGGCGGGGAGTCGTTGCAGGACCCCGGCGAGCTGCTCGGCCTGCTCGCCGAGGACCGGATCGGCGACACGGTGGCCATGAAGCTCCTCCGGGCCGGCGAGGTGAAGGAGGTAGCGGTCACCATCGGAGCCCGGGAGCGGCGACCCGGTGAAGGGAGCTGCGGATGACCTCGCTGCAGGCATTCTCCCAGGATCTCTCCGACCTCGTGGCACGCTCGGCTGCCGCCGTGGTCGGGGTGGAGCACCGGCGAGGCCAGGGGAGCGGACTCGTCATCGCCCAGGACGGCTACGTGCTCACCAACGCCCACGTGGCCCAGGGCGGCGGGGCGCTCCGGGTCCGCGTCTCCGGGTCCCGGGTGGCGAGCGCCGAGCTCGTGGGCGCCGACGAGCGCACCGACCTGGCGGTGCTCCGCCTGGCCGCCCGCGATCTGCCGGTGCTCTCGCTCTCTGACCGCCGGCTGAAGGTGGGCGAGGTGGTGGTCGCCATCGGAAACCCGCTCGGCTTCGAGCGGTCGGTGACGGTGGGGGTGGTCTCGGCCCTCTACCGGAACCTGCCCGCCCAGAACACGGTGCTCGAGGGGCTCATCCAGACCGATGCATCCATCAACCCCGGCAACTCCGGGGGCCCCCTCCTCGACGCGCAGGGCCAGGTGGTCGGCCTGTCCACCGCCATCATCCCCTGGGCGCGCGGCATCGGCTTCGCCGTCCCCGCCCGGACCGCCAGCTGGGTCGCTTCCGTGCTGATCCGGGCCGGCGAGGTGCGCCGGCCGTTCCTGGGCATCGCCGCCCGCGGCGAGGACCTCGATCCGGTGCTCTTCCGGGAGGCCGGACTCACCCGCGGCATCCGCGTGCTGGAGGTGGTCGAGGGCTCGCCGGCCGAGGCGGCCGGGCTGCGCAAGGACGACCTGCTCCTCTCCGCCAACGGGAACCCCGTCCAGACGCTCGACGATCTCCAGCGAGTGATGGTGCTCTCCCCGCCGGCCGAGATCCCGGTCGAGGTCCAGCGCGCTGCCGATCGACGCACCCTGTCCATCCGCCCCCGGCCCGCCCAGGCGGCGGCGTGAGGCAGCCGGCGCCGGGGAGCTTCTGGCGCCGCGCCCGCCCCCCCGAGTTCGCTCGCTCCTCCTCATGCAGCTCGCCCTGGCCGGCGGGCCGGCCGAGGCCGGCCTCCGAGGCGATCGTGGCGCCGAGCGGCGAGCCATCTGGCCGAGGCTCGCCCTCGGGGATCGCCTTACGGGATCCGCAGGCCAGGAACCCGCACAAGCGAGTTCCGCACCGCCGGGTGCGGGGCCCACGGTCGCCGGGGCGAGTTCCGCCCCCTTGGCGACCGACGGCACCCTTGCCCGTTACCGGACGCGGCCACCCGGCCGAGAGGCCTACTTCGGCGAGCCGCCCATGGTCCCGCTCGCGCCGCTCGTCCCGGCGCCCATGCTGCCGGTGCCGGTCGTGGTGGCCGCGGACCGCGCCGCGCTGCGCTCGGACGACTGCAGCTCCTTGGCCGCCGAGAGGTGGCTCTCGATGGTCTGCCCGGTCTGATCGAGGAAGCTCGCGAGCTCGGTCTGCCCGTCCTTGCGCGCCTGGTCGGCCAGCTTCTTCACGTCCTTGGCGTCCTTCTCGTGGTCCTTCACCATGGCCGAGACGTAGGCCCGGTCGAAGGCCGAGCCGGTCTTGCCCTGCAGGCTCTTCATCGTCTTCTGGGCGCTCTTCTGCTCCTTCGCAAACGCCTTGCCCTCGAGGCTCACCCCCAGGGTCTGGGCCAATTGCCGGAGCTGCTGGTCGTTCTGGCCGTGCTCGTCGACCATGCGCTGCCCGAAGGCCTTGACGTCCGAGCTCGAGGCGTTCTGCGCCGCCAGCTGCCCGGACTGGATCTCGCCCTGGTCGGCGCCGTGCAGCTGGGCGAGGCCGTCGGCGAGGCTCCTGCTGAGCTTGGCGGAGCTCTGGGCCGCCCACGCCGGCGAGGCCCAGGCCACCGCCGCCGCCGCGCCCACGAGCCACATCTGCTTCCAATTTCGCATGAAAATCCCTCCTCCCTCGTGTGGTTCCAATGTGGGGAGGCGCCCGGATTCGGCACGGGCCGTGGCCCCGCCACCCAGGCCGCTCCGGCAGCGCCCAACCCTCCCCCCCTCCGGCACCGCCCCGGCGGGCGGGCAGGCCCTTCACCCCGCGCCCCAGGCGTGCTAACGGGTCTTCCTGGGAACGGCGCGCCCCCCGCGCACCGCGCCGAGTGGATTCGACCATGGACTTCGACGAGACCAGGGTGAGCGGCGCACCCCAGCCCAGCGGCCGGGCGGTGACGGTCCGGGCGTCCCTGCTGGTGGTGCACTCGGTGGACCCGGACCAGCAGGGCAAGCGCTACGCGCTCGGGGACGAGGACGTGACCTTGGGCCGCGAACCGGGCAACACCGTCCTCGTCGGCTCCGAGCAGGCCTCCCGCCGCCACGCCCGGATCTTCGTCTCCGGCGGCGCACACGTCCTCGTCGACCTGGACTCGACCAACGGGACCTTCCTCAACTCCAAGCTGGTCAAGGAGCAGACGCTCCGGCACGGGGACGTGATCCGGATCGCCTCGACGGTGCTGAAGTATCTCGTGGACGCCTAGGGCGCTCGCCATCGCCCGCGGCGAAGGACCGGATGGCATCACACGGCCGTCCTAGGCCGGCGGGGCGCGGCTCGATCGCCTGGGCGACCTGAGCCGGTGCAGAGCCTCTCCCCCGCGGCAGGGGCCCGGCCACTCGGGACGGCAGTATGACCCGCTGCCCGACCGCCTACCTGGAGCTCGACGGCTACGACCCGTTGCCGTCCCGGTCCGGCACAGGCCTGCTCGTGGCGGAGCGCCTCTACGTCTCGGATGAACGACGCCTCACCGCCGTTCTCCTCGACGGTGCCCGACGAGACTGGGAGGTTCCCCGGACGAAACCGCCGCCGGCCTGCTACCAGGTACCTCGTCGGATCCACTCGACCGGCCTACAGCTATGGGCGGACCGGCACGTCGTCTGCCAGCTCCTCGACGGCGCCGACGGCGTCACCGTCATCGCGCACCGGCCATCGGACGGTCGAGAGCTCTGGCGCCTCGAGGTGCCGACTCCACCCGCCCTGCCCTGGACCGAGCCCCGGCCGGCCTGGGACGGGGCCAGGACCGAGGAGCTCGACGCCTTCCTGGTCGCGTCGGAAGTGCTCGGGGTCGCCATCGCCCGCACCACCCGCCGGACCATGCGCTGGCCGGACATCCCCGCCCCCCGGTTCCATGCCCAGCTGGAGGTGATGCGGATCGAGCCCGCAAGCGGATCGGTCGCCTGGCGATCCAGCTTCCCCGGCCTCAGCATCCCCGTGCCGGAGAGATCGCGCTTCCTTGGAGCGTACCTGGCCGACGGCCAGCTCGGATCCATCGATTGGGCGACGGGCTCGGTGCGGTACCTGGCCGGATTGCCGGGCGAACCGGGGTGGCCCCGACCGCGGGGCAGGCAGGTCTTGGTGCCCTCGCGCGGCCGAGCCGCGCTGGCCGTGGACCTCTTCGACGGCGCGAGCGGTCACCACCTTCGTCGGGGAGAGTGGCGAAGGCCGGGAGTCCGGGAGACCAACCTCTTCGTCTGCGACCAGCACCCCATCCTCCAGCTGAACCAGCAGTTCATTTCCCTGCTCTCCGACGAGGACCTCACCCCGCGCTGGGAGGCGCGAGCGACGCCGTACGTGTACGCCGTTGCCGCGGTCCGCTCCGGTCCGATCTTCGTCGCCACCTCCGGGAACGGAGGGGGCCTGTACGCGCTCGATCGCCTGCACGGCACCGTCATCGCCGAGGCCCGACTCCCCGGGGGCGCCTGGGGCGCCACCCGGGTCGACGGGACGAGGATGATCGCCTCCATCTGCGGCGAGGGGCTGGCCATCGCCCAGGACACCCAGATCCACGTCGCCCCCCTGCGCGGCGCAAGAGCCATCGCCGGTTCCCGCGACGGGCACGTGGTCGTCCTCTGCGGCCCACCCCGGCCGGGCGTGCACGTCGTCGACGTCCGGCGAGTGTTCGGTGGATAGAACCCCGGCGAAGGGCCCCGCCCTCCCCCGGAAGCGGCTAGAAGAACCCGAGCTGCAGCCGCGCCGCCTCGCTCATCCGCGACGGTTCCCAGGGCGGATCGAAGACCAGATCCACCTCCGCCTCCTTCACCCCGGGCGTCCCGAGAAGCTTGCGGCGAACATCGTCCACCAGCACCGGACCGATCCCACAGCCCGGGGCGGTGAGCGTCATCCGCACCCGCACCCGATGGCCGCCCTCGACCGGCTCGGAATCGATCCCGTAGACGAGACCGAGCTCCACGATGCTGGCCGGGATCTCCGGGTCGTAGACCGTGCCCAGCGCCTCCCACAGCCGCCGTTCCTCGAAGGGACCCTGGGCCACGGCCGCCTGCTCCGCCTCGAAGCGGCGCGCCGCCTCCACCAGCTCCGGCCCGAGCGCGTCGGCATCCTTGCCGTCGATGCGAGCCAAAGAGCCCATGTCGGTCATGACCGTGAACTGCCCCCCGAGCGCCTGCTGCACCACCAGCCAGGTTCCGGCGGGGAAGAGCACGCGCTCGCCGCTCGGGACCAAGAGGGCCTCGACCAGCGCCTGGCGCAGGGCGTGCCAGGCCAGACTGGCGCACTTCACCCGGGCCGGGAACTCGTGGACCCCGGCGAACACGGACAGCTTCCCCATCGCCTCCTCCGTGCCCGGACCCGGACCCTCGGTCACCAGCCGGTGGAAGTCTTTGAAGAGCGCCTCGACCTGCGCCGGAGACTTCCCCTTCACCATCCCGGTCATGACCGAGGCCGAGGCGCGGGAGATGGCACAGCCACTCCCCTCGAAGCGCACCTCGGAGAGCACGCCGCCCTCCAGCCGGGCGTGGATGATGAGGTGATCCCCGCAGAGGGGATTGAGCCCCTCGGCCTGGTGGGTCTCCCCCGGCAGCGGGCCGTAGTTGCGCGGCCGCTTGCTGTGGTCCAGGACCACCTCCTGGTAGAGATCGGTGAGCTCGCTCATGGCCTAGCCGAAGATCCGTCTCACCTCGCGCAGCCCCTTCAGGAGCGCCGAGACATCCTCGGGCGAGGAGTAGGCGGCGAAGGAGGCCCGCACGGTGGCGTTCACGCCCAGCCGCCGGAGCAACGGCTGGGCGCAGTGGTGGCCGGCCCGCACCGCCACCCCGTGGCGGTCGAGCACCGTCCCCGCATCGTGCGGGTGGACGTCCCCCGGCAGGAAGGAGACCACCCCAGCCCGTTCGCGCGGCGTGCCGACCAGCTTCACCTCGGGCAGCTCGCGAAGGCCGTCGAGGAACCCCTCGATCACCGAGCGCTCGTGGGCAGCGACGGAGGCGAGCCCCAGCGCACTCACCCAGTCGATGGCCGCGCCCAGGCCGACCGCCCCGGCCACGTCCGGCGTCCCGGCCTCGAACTTGTGCGGCAGCGTGTTGAAGGTGGTCTCCTCGAAGGAGACCGAGAGGATCATGTCCCCGCCGCCCTGCCAGGGCGGCATCTCCTCGAGCAGCGCCCGCCGGCCCCACAGCACGCCGATGCCCATGGGGCCGTACACCTTGTGCCCGGACATGGCGTAGAAGTCCGCCCCCAGCGCCGGCAGGTCGGCGGGAAGGTGCGGAGCGGCCTGGGCCCCGTCCACCAGCACCGGAACGCCCGAGGCGTGGGCCCGGGCAATGACCTGCCGGAGCGGGTTCACCGTGCCGAGCGCGTTCGAGACATGGGCCACCGCCAGTAGCCGCGTGCGCGGCCCGAGCAACCGTTCCAGCTCCTCGAGGCGGAGGTCGCCGGCGTCGTCCACGGGCAACACCCGCAGGCGCGCCCCCTTCTCCCGGCAGACGAGCTGCCAGGGGACGATGTTGGAGTGGTGCTCCATCTCGGTGACGAGCACCTCGTCCCCCGCCCCCAAGCGCTGGCGACCGAAGGTCTGGGCCACGAGGTTGATCCCCTCGGTGGCGCCGCGGACGAAGATCACCTCCTGCGGATCCACCCCTCCCAGGAAGCGGGCCACCTTCGCCCGCGCCTCCTCGTGGGCCCGGGTGGCGCGCTCGGAGAGCAGGTGCACGCCGCGGTGGATGTTGGCGTTGTCCTCCTCGTAGTAGCGGCGCACCGCCTCGATCACCGCCCGCGGCTTCTGGGTGGTGGCGGCGTTGTCCAGGTAGGCGAGCGGCCGGCCGCGCACCGGACGGGAGAGAATGGGGAACTGGGCGCGGACCGCCCCCAGGTCGTAGCCGGGCGCCGGAGGCGGCTGCGGCCTCCCCGCCGCCTGTGACTCGGCCGAGCGCATCATCTACGCCGCCTCCAGGAGCGCCGCGGCCCCCGGCAACCGCGCCGCCACCTGCCGGCGAGCGCGGGCCCGCAGCCCGGGCGGGCCGATCCGTTCGACCATCTCGGCCGCGAAGGCCCAGACGAGCAGGCTCCGGGCCTCCGCCTCTCCGAGCCCGCGGGAGCGCAGGTAGAAGAGGGCGTCCGGGTCGAGCTGGCCCACCGTGCCGCCGTGACCGCACTTCACGTCGTCGGCGAAGATCTCCAGCTGCGGCTTGGTATCGACCACGGCGTCCTCGGAGAGGAGCAGGTTGGAGTTGAGCTGGCGGGCGTCGGTCTTCTGGGCGCCGGGCAAGACCCGGATCCGCCCGGCGAAGACGCCGCGGGCCCGGCCGTCCAGCACCCCCTTGTACGTCTCGGCGGTGGAGCAGCGGGGAACGACGTGGTCCACCCAGGTGAAGGCGTCGGTGAGCCGGCTCCCGTCGGCCATGTACAGCCCGGAGGCGCAGAGGGTTCCGCCCTCCCCGGAAAGCCGCGCCCTCAGCTCGGCACGAGAGAGCTGGGCCCCGAGCGCCTGCACGTGCGAGGTGAGCCGGGCCCCCGGCCCCTGCTCGGCGAAGGCGCTGCTCACGTGGAAGGCCAGGTCCCCCTCGTCCTGGAGCTTCACGTGCTCGATCTGCGCGCCCTCGTCGAGCCACAGCTCGGAGACCGCGGCGGTGAGATAGGGGCCCTGGCCGAGGTAGACCTCGGCCACGGTGGCCCGGGCGCCCGCCCCCCCCCCCACGGGCACCCCCCGCGGGGGGACCCCCCGGCCCCCCCCCCCCCCCCCCGCCCACACCCCGACCGAGGGGGCCGGCCCCAGGGGCCCCGCCCGCC
>Ga0335071_10007501_pt1 | contig 11223 bp, 11 predicted proteins | sample Lox_Sample_15_FD_206724 | JGI IMG/M metagenome (GOLD analysis project Ga0335071, IMG submission 206724) | Soil microbial communities from Loxahatchee National Wildlife Refuge, Florida, United States - Lox_Sample_1.5 | ecosystem: Environmental > Terrestrial > Soil > Wetlands | place: USA...
AGCGTGAGGCCGGCGCGCCGGAAAGCAGCGAGCTAGCGGGCCTGCCCGAGCAGGGCGGAGGTCTCGTCAGGCCCGAGGGCGGGCGCGAATCGCGCCGCGCGCTCGGCGCCGAGCTTGTTCAACCCCGCCAGCGCCGCCACCTTGTAGCACTCAGCGAGCGTCGGGTAGTTGAAGACATGATCCACGAAGTACCGCACGGTCCCTCCGAGCGCCATGACGGCCTGGCCGATGTGGATGAGCTCGGAGGCGCCCTCGCCGATGATGTGCACGCCCAGGACCTGTCCCGTCTCGCTATGGAAGAGGAGCTTGAGTCGGCCGGTCGTGTCCCCCATGATCTGCCCCCGCGCGATCTCGCGGTAGTGCGCCATGCCCGCCTCGTACGGCACGCCGGCGGCCGTGAGGTCCTCCTCGGTGCGGCCCACGAAGGAGATCTCGGGGATCGTGTAGAGGCCGTAGGGAAAGAAGGCCGGCGCGAAGGTCGTCTGCAGGCCGCACGCGCTTGCGGATGCGACCCGGCCCTGCTCCATCGATACCGAGGCGAGGCTGGGGAAGCCGACCACGTCGCCCGCAGCATGAATGTGCGGCACGGCGGTGCGGAAGCTGCCGTCCACGCGAAGGCGGCCGCGCTCGTCGGCTTCGAGCCCCGCCGCCTCGAGCCTGAGTCCGGCCGTGTTGCCCTGACGGCCCACGGCGTAGAGCAAGACGTCGGCGCGGAGGGTCTTGCGGCTCTTGAGATGGGCCGTCACGCCTCCCGCCGGATCGCGCTCGACCCGCTCGACCGACTCCCCGCACCGGAAAGTGACGCGGTTCTCACGCATGTGGTACATCAGCGCCTCGATGATCTCGGCGTCCGCGAACTCGAGGAGGCGCTTGCGGGCCTCCACGACGGTCACCCGAGACCCGAGGGTGGCGAACATGCAGGCGTACTCCATGCCGATGACCCCGGCTCCCACTACGATCATGGTGGCGGGCACGCTGCGGAGCGTGAAGATGCCATCCGCGTCGATGATGATGGTGCCGTCCACGGGTACGTCGGGGGAGGTGGCGGGGACCGTGCCGGTCGCGATCACGACCGTCTCGGCGCGCACGAGCTCGGCGGGACCGTCCCCTTCGATCTTGATGGTATGCGCGTCGACGAAGGAAGCGTGTCCCTCCCGCACGTCGACGCCGTTGCGGGTGAACTGGCTCCGGTAGACGTCGTTCTGCTTCTGGATCACGTGATGGCAGCGGAACATGAGATCCTGGATGGTGATCGTCTGCTTGACGCGGTAGGAGTGTCCGTAGAGCCCGCGCTGCTGGAACCCCGAGAAATAGAGGACAGCCTCGCGAAGCGTCTTCGACGGGACCGTGCCCGTATTGATGCAGACGCCCCCCACGCAGCGCAAGCGCTCGATGATGGCCACGCGGCGGCCGAGCTTCGCCGCCTGGATCGCGGCATGGTGGCCGGCGGGCCCCGTGCCGATCACGATCATCTCGTAGTCCGTCATGGCCCGAGGCGCCGAACCAGACTCTGTGCCGCCCGCATGGAGGTCCCCTGGCGCTCGCACATCTCTCTTATCGGCGACTCCCACGTGATCCGAGAGGGGTAATCCGTCGCGCGCGAATCCGGAGGGGTAAGTGCTGTGTGTGGAAGCTACATGGCCTCAGGAGCCGGCATCCGTGATGGGCTCCGGGTCCCAACCACCTTTCTGGGCCTTCAGGGGATCGGGATTGAAAAGACGACGAGCCAGGCGGTCCTGCGCTGGCACCGCCCTGCCTCGCATCCACGAATCTCTAAAGTTTGGTGGAGCTGAGGCGTGTCGAACTTGACAAGTTGCTCGTAAGTACTACAGAAGACGGCTTTCTGGAGTGGCCGTCCTCCGCTCGTGGCCTGGTGCCACTCGACCGGCGAGCCGTAGCGCGGCGACTTGAGGTTGATCTTGGAGCCGTGCAGCCGCACCGCGGGGCCGAGCAGATCCTGGAGGATCGCGACCAGGCGCGGGTGGCGCATCAGGCGCTGGAACATCGGGAAGAAGCGATGCGGCGTCTTCACCCGGCGGACCCGCGGATCGTCGGCGCGGTGCCCGGTTTCGAGATCGTACATGTCGGTGTGCGCGGTCACGTGCCGGGCGCGGTCCAGGATGCGGGCCATCTCGGCCCGGATGGACGACAGCGTCGACGCGTCGAGGGCGTCGGGGACCACGAGGTATCCCTGCTCGCCATAGAAGGCCACGTCGGAGGTGGAGAGCATGGTCAAAGGTAGCACGGGACACGGAATGCTTGACACGGGCGAGCCGGTGACCGACAGTCGGAGCCGCGTCGTGATCAAAGACGATCAAGGGGGACACGCCATGCCCGATCAGCGCATCAGCCGCCGTTCACTCCTCGCCGGAGCCGTCGGGACTTCCGCCCTGCTGACCTTGCCCCGACCGGCCGCGCCGGCAGTGAAGAAGGGCACGAGCCTCCGGCTGTGGATCCTCAAGACGTACGTGGAGCCGACCAACAAGGCGATCGAGGCCAGCGCCCAGCGGTGGGCGCAGAAGAACGGCGCGAGCGTGACCATCGAGTACTTCACGTTCGAGGACATGCAGACGAAGTACGTGGCCGCCATCGAGAACAACAGCACGCCGGACGTTGGCCAGCTGGAGACGAGCGCGCCCGCCCGCTTCGCGGGCATGGGCCAGCTGATCGACCTCACCACGTTCGCGCGTCAGATCGAGGGGCAGGTCGGCAAGCCGCCCGCGAACGTGGCGCCGGTGACCATGGTCGGCGGCAAGGTCTACGCGCTGCCCTGGTACGTGATGGCCGCCTTCTGGTACGTCTGGCGCGACGTGTTCGAGAAGGCGAAGGTCAAGCTGCCGAACACCTTCGAGGAGGCCAAGGCCGCTGCCGCGGCGCTCAACCGGCCCAAGGACAACTTCTACGGCATGGGCCAGAGCTGGAACCGGACCTCGGACGGCTACGGGGTGATGCAGAGCCTGATGTACTCCTACGGGGTCGGCTGGGCCGGCAAGGACGGCAAGTACAAGTCGATCAAGACGCCCGCGATGCAGAGCGTGATGAAATGGGCGACCGACATCTACAAGGAGGGAATCCAGCCTGCCGACACGTTGACCTGGACCGGCTCCGGCAACAACGAGAACTTCATCGCCAAGAACATCGCGCAGACCTCCAACGGTCCCAGCATCACCTTCGCGCTCGAGAACGCGCTCGCCAAAGCCACCGACGCCAAGGACAAGAAGGCCAAGGAGGAGGCGCTCGCCAATCACGTGGCCCTGCCGCACCCGGCCGGGCCGGACGGGCGGCGCATGTGGGCGATCGCGATGAGCTTCGGCATCTTCAAGAGCAGCAGGGACCCCGAGGCGGCCATGAACCTGATCGCGCACATGATGTCGCCGGAGGAGACGGTGGCGGTCATGAAGGACTCCTACGGCCAGTTCGCCCCGGTGATGGACAAAGCGCGCGCGGCCTCGAAGGACTACTTCAACAGGAACGACAACTACCGTACGTTCGGTCGCGCCGCGGAGTGGTTCGTGCCCACCGGCTGGCCGGGGCCGATCACCGCGGCCGCCGCCGAGGTGCAGGCGAGCAACGTGCTGACCGACGCGCCCGCCAAGGTCATCGTGGACAAGTGGTCGGTGGATCAGGCCATCGACTGGGAGGACAAGAAGATCAAGGAAATCTACGACACCCTGCGCGGGTGACGTGGCGCTCCATTCCACCGTCCGCATTCCCGCGATGCGGCCGCGCGCCTCCGCCTGGAGGCGCGCCCGCGTCCGGGAGGCGGGGACGGCGCTCCTGTTCCTGCTGCCGTTGCTGATCCTGGTGGTGGCCCTCATCTTCTATCCGGTGTACCGGGCCGTCTGGCTCTCGCTCACCGACAAGCTGGTCGGCTATCCCGAGCGATTCGTTGGCCTCCGCAACTACGTCTACCTGGCGGGCGACGACGCCTTCCACACCGTCATCTGGAACAGCTTCGTGTTCACGGTGGGCTCGGTCGGCCTGAAGGTGATCACCGGGGTGCTGATGGCCCTGGTGCTGAACGGCGTCGTGCGCGGCCGCAACTTCTTCCGCGGCCTCTTCCTGCTGCCGTGGATCACCTCGACCGTGATCATCGCGCTGACCTGGCGCTGGATGTTCGACGCCTTCCCCGGGCGCGGATTCTTCAACAGCGTCCTGCTCGACACGGGGCTCATGAGCCGGCCCATCGCCTTCATGGCCACGCCCGAGGGCGCGATGATGGCGGTGATCGTCGCCAACTGGTGGCGCGGCTTCCCGTTCTTCGGGGTGTCGTTCCTCGCAGGCATGCAGTCCATCCCGCGAGAGCTGTACGAGGCCGCCTCGGTCGACGGGGCCTCCACCTGGCGGCGCTTCTGGCACGTCACGCTGCCCGGTCTCAAGCACGTGATGATCGTGACGACCCTGCTGAGCTTCATTCTGACCATCAACGACTTCAACATCGTCTACGTGATGACCCGGGGCGGGCCGGGCACCGCGACCCAGATCTTCGCGACGTACTCCTATCAGGTCGCGTTCAACCAGCTTCGGTGGGGCCGCGGGGTAACCATCTGCCTGTTCGTCGTGCCGATCCTCGTGATCGGCATCGCCCTGATCAGCCGCTACCTGCTCCGCGACCGGAAGTAGCGACCACCCAAGATATGGCCACGAACACGCCGAACAGTGCGGTGGGGGGGCATGGGGGAGGAGCGGCGCCGCTCCCCTCTATCCAGAACAAGCAGCGCCCGCTGAAGGCCCTCACGCTGCTCGGCATGCTCCTCTTCCTGCTCGTGATCCTCGTCCCGTTCTGGTGGATCACCAGCATGTCCTTCAAGACGTACGAGCAGATCCAGTTCGCCACCAGCATCTACGTCCCGAATCCGCTCACGTGGGAGAACTACACCGGGCTCTGGAGCGAGACCCGCTTCCCGCTCTGGCTGCGAAACAGCCTCGTCGTGGCGCTGGTCGTGACCGCCACCACCACCGTGATCGCGAGCCTCGGAGGCTACGCGGTAGCCCGCCTGCGCTTCCCGGGGCGCGAGTCGGTGGCGAGCCTGATCCTGATCCTCTACCTGATCCCGCCTGCCCTGCTGTTCATCCCGCTCTACCGCGTGCTCGCCGAGCTGGGAACGACCAACCACCTCTCGTCGCTGCTCCTCTCGTATCCCACCTTCACGGTGCCCTTCTGCACGTGGCTCCTCATCGGCTTCTTCAAGGCCCTGCCCGATGAGCTGGAGGAGGCCGCGCTGATCGACGGCGCCGGCCGGGTCACCGCGTTCGTGCGCGTGCTGCTGCCGCTGGCCGCGCCGGGGCTCGTCGCGTCCGCGATCTTCGCGTTCACGCTCTCCTGGAACGAGTTCCTCTACGCGCTGGTCTTCATCCAGGACGAGCAGACGATCACGGTGCCGGTAGGGCTGAACCTCCTCATCTACGGTGACGTCTTCCACTGGGGCCAGCTCATGGCCGCCTCGGTCATCACCACGGTGCCGGTGGTCGCCCTATACGTGTTCATCCACCGCTGGATGGTCGAGGGGCTGGTGGCGGGCTCGGTGAAGGGCTAGAATTCCCGGCGAGGCGGCTCCCATGGCGATCGGCACGAGCCGGCTCACGATCACCCCGCTGCATCCCTCTTCGGCGCCGAGGTCTCCGGCGTGGACCTCACGCAGCCGCTCGACGACGTCACGTTCGAGCGCATCGCGGTGGCCTTCGACGACTACTCGGTGCTGGTGTTCCACGGTCAGGCCCTGAGCGCCTATCACTTCATCCTGCCCTTCCACCAGATCCGCCCCGCGCGCACCGGCTCGGGCTCGGGGCGCGGCTTCTCCGGGGCGGCCGGGCACATCTGGGTGCCGATGGACGACGTGACCACCATGGTCTACAACTGGGAGCACAGCACCATCGAGCCCTTGACCGACGAGGACCGTCTCGAGCGGCGGCTCGGCAACGGTCCGGGGGACGTCGACCAGACGACCTTCCGCTCCCGGCGCAACCGCGAGAACAACTACCTGCTCGATCGCCGCGTCCAGAAGACCGAGACCTTCACCGGCATCGACGGCGTCAACGTCCAGGACCGTGCGGTCCAGGAGAGCATGGGCGCCGTCGTCGACCGCAGCCGCGAGCATCTCGGGCCCGCGGACAAGGCGGTCATCCAGGCGCGCCGGCTGCTCCTGCAGGCGATCGGCACGGTGGAGACGGGCGGGTCGCCGCCCGGAGTCGAGGCGACGTACTACGGGCTGCACCCGGCGGAGGCGGTGATCCCGCGCGGCTCCGACTGGCGCACGCTCCTCGCTCCCGAGAGGCCGGGCGTCCCCGCCGCGCTTCCCGCGGGGTAGGGCCGGCGGATCCGCCCCGCCCGGCGCCGGCGTCAGGGCGAGCCGTCGGCCTCGGTGGCCTCGAGGGCGCCCGGCCGTGACGGCTCGAGGGCGGCGCGCCACGTCACGGGCCGCTGGCGCGTGCGATCGACGGTGAGGTTGAACACGTCGAACCGGTTGTAGTAGCCGACGACGTCGTGGAACTGCTTCGGCTCGACGCACGCCGTCGTGTCGATGGTGGCGTAGAGCAGGCCCTCGTGGTCCGACAGGACGTCGCTGATCGGCTCGCCGGTTGGGCCGATCACCATCGACACCGCGCGGGGACTCTCCTCGAGCACCCGCACCGCCTCGGGGCCGAGCGTGGCGAGCTGGTCGCGCATGGCGTGGTCGAAGACGCCGGAGGCGACGATGTTGAAGGCCTTCGCCTCGAAGGAGTGCGCCCCCGCGCGGATCCGGATGGCCCCGGCCAGATCGTAGTTGCCGCCCCCCTTCGGGTCGCGCGTGGGCCAGACCGGCGGGTACGTCGAGATGTGGATCTCCTCGCCCTGGGCCATGAGGGCGAAGCGGGCCAGCGGGTTGGTGTTCTCGCCGCAGATGAGCGCGCCGAGGCGGCCCAGGTGCGTCTCGCACACCCGCAGGCCGGCGCCGTCGCCGTTGGCCCACGTGAGCTTCTCCCAGAAAGTGGGCACGAGCTTGCGGTGGTGGTTCAGGATCGCGCCGTCGTGGCCGATGAGCACGTTGCTGTTCCAGATGCACCCCACGCTGTCCGCGGTGCCCTCGTTGAAGCCGAGCGAGACGATGATGCCGTGACGCCGGGCGGCGGCGGCGATACGCTCGAGCTCGGGCCCGGGGCAGCGCACGCTGCTCGCGGCCAGGCGGGCGAACCACTCGTGGTTGTGGATAGGCGCGGCGACCGCGGACCAGAGGGGGAAAGCGGGCACGTAGGTCTCGGGGAAGGCGATGAGCGCCGCGCCGTGACGGCCCGCCTCCTCGATGAGGCTGCACGCCTTCGCGACCGTCTTCTCGCGGTCGAGGAAGACCGGGGCGACGTGGGCGGCGGCCGCCGTGAAGGACGCCATGGCGGGGTCAGGCGCCTGCCTTCTTCCAGGTCGTCTTGATCCAGTTCACCGTGGCGGAGGGGTCGTTGTGGCCCTTGCCCGGCCTGGGCCAGCTGGGGGGCGCGGTCATCTGGGCCACGGGGATCGTCATGACGCGCTCGGGATCCCACACCGGAAACGGATAGTCGGCCAGGTTCTTGCTGAAGCCGACCTTCACGTCCTTGAAGGCGCGGTGGTCCTCCTTGCGCACGGTCACATGGCCCGCGGGCGCCTCGATGCTGAGCCCCTCGAGCTGCTTGATGACCGCGTCGTCCTCGGGCCAGCCGCCGCCCACCTGCTTGTTCGCGCGCTCCACGGCGCTCTTGAACAGGTAGAGGCCGGTGTAGGCCGCCTCCGCCGCGTACGACGGGTACTCGCTCCAGCGCGCCACGTACGCCTCGACGAAGCGCTTGTTGGCGGCGGAGGCGCCGGCGGGCGCGTAGGTGAAGTGGTAGTTGGAGTGCACGCCGGCGATCGCGCCCTCGGGATGGTCCTTGCCGATGGCCTGCGGCACCACCCCGAAGTTGATGTTGCCGGCGAGGCGCGCGCGGCGCCACAGCCCGAGGGCGAGCGCCTGCTTGTAGAACGAGATGTACATGCCGCCCCACATGGAGGTGACCACGAGATCCGGCTTGGCCGCGATGGTCTTCACGATGTGCGAGGTGAAGTCCGCGGTGTTGGGGAAGGGCGCCCACACCTCCGACACGATCTCCGAGGCGGGCAGCAGCTTCTCCCGCGCGGCGTCGAAGTGCAGCTGGAACCAGCGGCCGAAGGCATAGTCCGGGTTGATCACCGCGATGCGCTTCACGTCCGGCCAGGCCCGGCTCACCGCGAGGGCGGTGGTCACTCCGTCCGCGGACAGGATGTTCGTCATGCCGAAGAGGTAGTGCGGGTTCGGGACCTCGATCTCGAAGAGCTTGTCGATGCACCCCTCGGTCATGATGGTGAGCAGCTTCAGTTCCTCCACCACCGGGCCCACCGCGAGCTGGTTGTGGGCGGCGATGACGCCCGAGAAGTAGTCGATCTTCTCGACGAGCTTCATGCGCTTGACTTCCTTCACCGTGGCCTCGGGCCCCGCGGCCTCGTCGGCGGTGATCGTCTCGATCCGGCGCTTGCCGAGCAGGCCGCCGGCCGCGTTGATCTCCTCGGCGGCCAGGGTGTGGCCCTTGAGCGACGGCAGCCCCAGGACCGCACCGGGCCCGGACTGGATCGTGATGTGGCCGAACTTCACCGGCGTCTCGGGAATGCGCCCCTTCGCGGCGTCCTGCGCCTCGGCCATTCCGGTGGCGGCCACGTCGCCGAGCGCCGCCGCGCCGAGGGTCGCCCCCACCCCGGCCAGGAAATCCCTCCGATCCAGCTCCTTGCCCATGGCTGCTCCTCTCGCGGTCTGGATGGCGCCCGGCGTCTAGGTGACGTGGACGCTGATGGTGTGGATCCGGTTGCGCCCGGTCGCGGGCTGGGTGCGCCCCCGCTCGTCCGTGGCGCGCACGCGCAGCTCGTGGCGCCCGGGCGCCGCCTCCCACGGACAGGTGAACGGCTGCCACTGGTGGTCGGCGCCGCGCGGGGCGACGCGGGCGGGCTGCCACGTGGCGCCGCCGTCGGCGCTCGCCTCCACCGCGCGCACCGGCCAGACGCTCCACGCCCACCCCTCGACGAGGTGCGGGCCGGGGGCAAGGGTGGCGCCATCGGCAGGCTGGACGATCACCGCGTGCACGTCGAGCTCGCGCACCGGCCGCAGCTCGCCGTCCACCCGGCGGTTGTACAGACGCGTGGTGAACAGGCTCTCCGGGCGCTCGGCGGCGAGGGTGAGGCGCGAGAGCCACTTCACCGCGTTGGTGCCGAAGTGGCCGGGCACGAACAGGCGGGCGGGGAAGCCGTGCTCCGGGCTCAGCGGCTGGCCGTTCATCGCCCAGGCCACCAGCACGTCCGGATCGAGGGCGCGCCCGAGCGGCAGGTCCTTCACGTAGCGGTCGCAGCGCACGCCGGCGAACGTCCCGGAGTCGAGTCCCTCGGAGCACACGAAGCGCGCTTCCCGCCCCACGGTTGCGCGCTCCAGGAGATGCGCGAGCCGGACACCGCGCCAGACGACGTTGCCCACGCGGCGGGTCGGCACCTCGGGCTCCACCGGGTTGCCGAAGCACTCGAGCACCGCGGCCACCTCCGTCGCGGGCAGCGCGGTGAGGGTGTGATAATCGATCTCGAACGGGCGCTCCACGAGCCCCCCCACGCGGAGACGCCACCGGGCCACGTCGACGCGCGCGATGCCCATGTGGGCGATGACGTAGACGTCGTCGCTCGGCGTGATCTGTGGCGCGAGCCGATCCACGGGCACGAGGCGACGGAAGGTGGCGCCCGGATCCATCACGACCGGTAACGTGTCGGCCATCGGGCACGGTATGAACCAGGCGGCTCGTTATGTCAAGGCGATTCGACTCCGCGCATCGTTTTTGGGCATACCAGGCTGTTTTCGCTTACCATTCCTGTCGTCGAAAATCATCGACACCTTCGAGGAGACCTTGGCGAGCCTGGAGGAAGCGCTGGGCCGGATCGGGATCTCGGGCAAGCGCGCCCGCTTCTATCTCGCCGCGCTCGAGCTGGGCGAGGCGCCCGTGCACGCGATCGCACAGAAGGCCGGCGTCACGCGCACCACGGCGTACGATCTCCTGGCGCGCCTGGTGCGCGAGGGTCTCCTGAGCCGCGTGGAGAAGGACGGGCGTACCCACATCGCGGCCGAGGACCCCGCGCGCCTGCTCGGCGTCCTCGACGATCGGCGTCGCACGGTCGAGGACCTCCTCCCCGAGCTTCGCTCGCTGCACCGGCGATCGTCGGTGAAGCCGCGCATCCGGCTGTACGAAGGTCGCGAGGGCATCAACACCGTGCTCTACGACACGCTGCGGGGGCGCTCCAGGCGCCTCGACGGGATCCTGTCCATGACGGATCTCTTCCAGGTGCCGGGCCGGCGTGAGATGGACGACTACGTGGGGGCGCGCATCGCGGCCGGCGTGCGCCTGCGCGTGGTCCGCTCGCGCGAGAAGGATGTCGGTCCCGACGTGTGGCCCACGCGCGCCGAGGATCTGCGCGAGCTGCGCTACGCGCCCGAGGGCGCCGTCTTCACCATGACCACGTGGGTGTACGACGACAAGGTCTCGATCATCGCCTCCCGCCGCGAGAACTTCGGCATGATCGTCGAGAGCGCGGAGTTCGCCGAGATGCAGAAGCACCTCTTCGCCGCCCTCTGGCTCGCGAGCACGCCGGACTGACGGCGCTCGGGGATCACTCGCTGGGGGCGGGCAGGGACTCGACCCTTCCCGAGCTCGCGCGCGCTCGTTCTGCTCGGCGCGCACCCGTCGCATGAGCGGGATCAGGGGCAGGATGGCGATGAACATCACGGAGATCAGCCAGAAGTCGTCGGCATAGCCCGGGATCTGCGCCTGCTCGATGGTGCTCCGGTACAGCATGGCCAGCGCCCGGCGGCCCGCGGTGAACGCGTCGGCGTCATGACTCTGGAACACCACGGGCAGCACCCCGAGTGAGCTCAAGGCGACCGTGGATGGCCTTATGGACGCGCTGCAGCGCTTCCCGGAGGTGCTGGCTGCTGGGGAACCCGAGGAACGCAAGGTGGTGGTTCGCGCCTTCCTTGAGGGAATTAGAATTGAAAAGACGACGAGGCAGGCGGTCTTGCGCTGGCACCGCCTGCCTCGGGTCTTTGAATCTCTAAAGTTGGTGGAGCTGAGGGGGCTCGAACCCCTGACCCCAAGACTGCCAGCCTTGTGCTCTCCCAACTGAGCTACAGCCCCACGAGGAGTTCAGCCTACTGTGCACGTCAAAAGTTGTCAAGC
>Ga0335071_10007502_pt1 | contig 11223 bp, 7 predicted proteins | sample Lox_Sample_15_FD_206724 | JGI IMG/M metagenome (GOLD analysis project Ga0335071, IMG submission 206724) | Soil microbial communities from Loxahatchee National Wildlife Refuge, Florida, United States - Lox_Sample_1.5 | ecosystem: Environmental > Terrestrial > Soil > Wetlands | place: USA: Florida...
CCCTCCGTTCGATTGGCGTTGCAAGAGGGCTGTTCCGAACAAAGGAGAAAAAATGGCGCGTATCGCCGCGAATGTTACCGAACTCATCGGGCGCACTCCCTTGGTGCGTCTCAACCGCGTCTCCGCCGGCCTGCCCGGCACCGTGGTCGTCAAACTCGAAAGCCAGAATCCCCTCGCCAGCGTCAAAGACCGCATCGGCTTCGCCATGATTGACGCCGCCGAAAAGGCCGGCCGTATCAAGCCCGGCCAGACCGTCCTCATCGAACCCACCAGCGGCAACACCGGCATCGCCCTCGCCTTCGTCGCCGCCGTCAAGGGCTACAAGATCATCCTCACCATGCCCGAGACCATGAGCCTCGAACGCCGCGTCCTTCTCAAAGCCTTCGGCGCCGAAATCGTCCTCACACCTGGCCCCAACGGCATGAAAGGCGCCATCGCCAAAGCCAATGAGATCCTCGCCAACACCCCCAATGGCGTCATCCTCCAGCAGTTCGATAATCCGGCCAACCCCGCCGTTCACCTCGCCACCACCGGCCCCGAAATCTGGGAAGACACCGACGGCCAGGTCGACTTCCTCATCTCCGGCGTCGGCACCGGCGGCACCATTACGGGAGTCTCGCAGTACATCAAACCGCGCAAACCCAGCTTCAAAGCCATCGCCGTCGAACCCACCGATAGTGCGGTCTTGAGCGGCGGCAAGCCCGGACCCCACAAAATTCAAGGCCTCGGCGCCGGCTTCATCCCCAGCATTCTCGACACAAAACTCATCGATGAAGTCATCCAGGTCACCAATGACGAATCGGTCGCTATGGCCCGCCGCCTCCCCCTCGAAGAAGGACTCTTCGTCGGCATCAGCTCCGGAGCCGCCGTCGTCGCCGCGCTCAAAGTGGCCGCGCGCCCTGAGAACGCCGGCAAACTGATCGTCGCGGTTTTGCCCAGCTTCGGCGAGCGTTACCTCTCCAGCGTCCTCTTCGACAACCTGCGTCAGGAAGCCCTCGCACTCCCCACGCAACCGGTTACGCTGTAGTGGATAATTCCGATGTCGGAGTTGTGTCATCCTGAGATTCGGCGCGCTTGGAGCCCCACGTCCGTCTCAACGGGCGTGGGGTAAGCCGAGCGAAAGCCTGCCCTGAGCGGAGCCGAAGGGGATCTGCTTTTCGGTGGTTGCCCCCGGTCTCGCGTTTGAGACCTGGGAACGGAACACTGACACCTGACACCTGAAACCTGCCTTTATGGAATTCTTCTCCCGCATGCGCGAAGACATCCGCTCGGTCCTCGAGCGCGACCCCGCTGCGCGCTCCCGCCTCGAAGTCTTCCTCTGCTATCCCGGCCTCTGGGCCGTCTGGATCCATCGCATCAGCCACTCCCTCTGGCGCGCCAAATTCCGCCTCCCCGCCCGCGTCCTTTCGCAGATCGGCCGCTTCTACACCGGTGTTGACATCCACCCCGGCGCCCTCATAGGCCGGCGCCTTTTCATCGATCACGCCACCGGCGTCGTCATCGGCGAAACTGCCATCGTCGGCAGCGATGTCACCATGTACCAGGGCGTCACCCTCGGCGGCACCGGCAAGGAACACGGCAAACGCCACCCCACCATCTGCGATCACGTCTTCATCGGCAACAACGCCAATATCCTCGGCAACATCACCGTCGGTGAAAACTCACGCGTCGGCGCCGGCTCCGTCGTGCTCGACAACGTCCCACCCAACTCCACCGTCGTCGGCGTGCCCGCCCACATCGTCTATCGCGCCGGCAAGCGCATCTTGATCACCAACCCTCACGAGATCAAAGATCCGCTCTCCGACGCCCTCATCGCGCTCTCCGCACGCGTCGAAGATCTGGAGTGCCGCCTCGGCGCACAACCCTGCGAAGAATCCGCCCCCTTCGCCACCGAAGAAGCCGAACGCACCGCCTACCGCCAGGAGCTCGAACGACTCCGCGACTACGTCTCCATGGGCGAAGGCATCTGAAACGCGGAAATTCTGCGATCAAGGTTTCAGGACTCAGCCCCAGTACCCCCAAAACCCCCATCGAGAGCCCTTCTATTCCCTATTCCCTATTCCCTATTCCCTATTCCCTATTCCCTATTCCCTATTCCCTGTCTTTCCACCGCCGGCAACTCTCCGATCTCTAGATACACCGGCAATCCCCGCTCCCGCGCGACGCGCACATCCTCGTCCGCACCCTTCGACGCACCCTCAATGCGGAACACCGCATCGCATCGCTGCAGCAGCCGGTGCGCCACCGGATACAAATACCGCTCCGCAATCGCGTCTCCCACCCGCGTCGATCCCGCCTGCTTCGCAACCGGCAATGCCACCCACTCGCCAATCAACGGGATATGCCCCGCCTCGTACACCCGCAGCGCCGCCTCCTCGAGCCGGTCGAGATTCCTCGCAATCAAAGTGGGATCGTCGTTCGTCCCCGAGCGATACGGCCCCGCAACCAAAACAATCAGTGGGTTCCTTCCCAACGTTTCAGCAGTCATAGTTGATCTCCAGAATCTCACCATAGCAGCCGTGTGCAGTTCCGTGCAATATCGTGCAGCTTCATGCACGCCGTTCGACGCATCCTGTGCGATAGTTGTCCTGTGCTCACCAGCCATCGCAAACAACATCTCCTCGAGGTCCTGCGTCGCACCGGCCAGATCGTCGCCAGGGATTTGAGCGAGGAACTCCGTGTCTCCGAAGACACTATCCGCCGCGATCTGCGCGAACTCGCCGCCGAAGGCCTCCTGCAGCGCGTCCACGGCGGAGCACTTCCCGCCTCACCCGCCATCGGAGACTTCGCCGCGCGCCTCAATCTCGCCACCGAGGAAAAACGGCGCATCGGCCGCACCGCCGCAGCCATGGTCCAGCCCGGTCAGGTCGTGATCCTCGACGGTGGAACCACCGCCGTCCAGATCGCCCGCCACTTTGCGCCGGAACTCCAAGCGACGGTCGTCACCCACAGTCCCACCATCGCCGTCGAACTGGTCGCGCACCGCAACATTGAAGTCATCCTGATCGGCGGCAAACTGTTCAAGCATTCCGTCGTCGCCGTCGGTGCACCGGCGATTGAAAACATCCGCCGCATCCACGCCGACACCTACTTCATGGGCGTCACCGGCATCCATCCCAGCGTCGGCCTGACCACCGGCGACTTTGAAGAAGCGCACGTCAAGCGCGCTCTCAGCGAGAGTGCGGCCGAGACCATCGTCCTGGCCTCACCAGAGAAGCTGAACGCGGTCTCTCCCTACGTCATCGCACCCATTTCCGACATCGCGGGAATGATCGTCGCCGCCAACACCAAACAGAAAGCGCTCGCACCCTTCACACGCCTAGGAATCGCCATCACCAAGGCCTCGTAGACAACATGCGCGCCAGGCCCATCGAGGGTCTTTCTAATCCCTAATCCCTATTCCCTGCCTTCATCACTCTCCCCGCAGCGCCTGCATCGGCTCAATCGACGCCGCGCGCAACGCTGGCAACGTCGACGCCGCCACAGCCAGCAGCATCACTCCAATTGCCGCAGCCGTCAGCACCACCGGGTCAAACGGACTCACACCGAACAGCAGCGATCGCAGCAATCCCGATGCGGCCAGCGCCCCTCCAACACCCAGCACACACCCCACCACCGCCAGCTTCGCGCCCGACTTCAGCACCAGCTGCACAATCATCGACCGCTGCGACCCCAGCGCCATCCGGATCGCCATCTCCTGCACCCGCGACGCGACCGTAAACGCAATCACGCTGTAGATGCCCAGCACCGCCAGCAACACTGCCGCAAATGCGAAGCTCGAAATCAGCACCGTATTGAACCGCCGCGGCGCCTCCGACAGCGACACCGCCTCCTCCATCGTCTGCACCTGCGTCAGCGGCAGCAACGGATCGATCGCCCGCACCGTCGCGCGCAGCGCATTCTCCATCTGCTCCGGCGGCAGCGTCGACCGCAACACGATATAGCCGTAGTTCCCGTTCAAATCGGTCGCCGGATTCGCCAGCGCTCCCGCATCCTCCTCCGATTGCGCCGCCGGCAGATAGTACTGCTCCTTCGCCGGATCGTCGGGCGATGCCAGCGCCACGTTCGCCACCACGCCCACCACCGTCATCCAGGGCGTCTGCATCTCCGGCGTCCCGATCCGCATCCGTTTCCCAATCGGGTCTTGCCCTGGCCAGTAGTGCTGCGCCAGCTTCTGGTTCACAATCATCACCAGCTGCTTGCCCGGCCGATCGTCGTCCGTGAACAGGCGCCCGCGCAGCAACGGAATCCCCAGCGTCTTGAACGGCTCCCCAATCACATACGAAACCGTCGCCAGGTTCATGTCCGCACCCTTCGGCGGTGTATAGCCGTCCACAACAAACGTCTGGTTGTTGTTCACGCCGCCCGCCGGAATGGTGCTCGTCAGCCCGACCCCCGTCGCACCCGGCAGCTCATTCAATCTCCGCAACAGCTCGCGGTTGAACGTGTCCACCTGGTCCTGCTTCGTGTACTGCTTCTGCGGCAACCCATAGTTCGCCATCGTCACATGCTGCGGACGATACCCAAGATCCACATCGCGCATCTTCTCAAAGCTGCGCAACAGCAGCCCCGAAGCCGACAGCAGAATCATCGCAACTGCAATCTCCGCAATCACCAGCGCCGAACGCAGACGCGCATGCCCTCCACCCGACGTTCCACTGCGTCCGCCTTCTTTCAAATGCGTATTCACGTTGGTCCGCAGTGCCGCGAACGCCGGGGCCAGCCCGCACAGCAACCCCGTCACCACCGCCAGCGCCAGCGCAAATCCCACCACCGCCCAGTTCAGCCCGATCTCGCTGATCCGCGGCAGGCTCTCCGGCAGCAGGCTCTTACCCGCACGCAGCGCAATCGCAGCCGCTGCCAGCCCCAGCACGCCTCCGCTCACGCTCAGCACCAGGCTCTCCAGAATCGTCTGCCGCAAAATCGCCGTGGCCCGCGCACCCAGTGCCAACCGCACCGCGACCTCTCGCTGCCGCCGGATCGCCCGCACCAGCATTAATCCCGCCAGATTTGCGCACGCAATCAGCAACACCACCGCCACCGCCAGAAACAGCGTGCGCAGCAGCGGACGCGCCTGCTCAATCGTCTCCTCCTGTTGCGGCCGCACCACTGCGCTGATGTGCAGGTTCGCCATCATCGCCGGATACCCACGCATGATCTCCTGCGCCACAACCTCCGCATCGGCCTGCGCCTGCTTCGGCGTCACACCTGGCTTCAGCCGGCCGATCATCTGGTAGCTCCAGTTTGCCGCCGAAGCCGGAGCCAATTCCTGCTCCGAGAAGCTCATCGGTACCCACAGCTCTTGCCGGTTCAGCTGGCCCGTCACCAGCGGAAACTCGAAGTTCCGCGGCATCACTCCGATCACCACATACGGCTTGCGGTCCAGCAGGATCTTCGTGCCCAGAATGTGCGGATCGGCATGGAACCGGTTCACCCACGTCGCATAGCTCAGCACCGTCACCTGCGCCTTCTGCTCGTCCTCTTCGGTCGTAAACACACGCCCCAGCTGCGGCGCGACGCCCAGAGCTGAAAACACACCCGCCGTCAGGCGCGCCGCACTCACCGATGCCGGTTCGCCATTCCCTGAAAGCTCATACCCTGAGAACTGATATCCGCCCAGCGCCGTGAACGAGTGCGTATCCCGCGCATACGCCCGGATGTCCGGCACCGTCACGCCCGCCTCGCACCCGCCTGCGGTCCCGACGCTGACCCCCTGCAAACAATCTGCCAGCACCATCAGCCGCGACGAATCCGGAAACGGCAGCGGCCGCAGCAGCACGCCTTCCACAATCGAGAAGATCGCCGTCGTCGCTCCGATGCCGAACGCCAGCATGAATACCGCCGTCAGCGTAAATCCCAGAGAGTTGCGCAGTTGCCTCAGTACAAAGCGAAGATCGAAGAGAAGTTCCTGCATATTCGGCCTCACAGACACGAAGGGTGTAACACTCGCAGCACTTGATCCGCCAAATCCCCTCCTCGTATCTCCCTTTCGTTTCTTCCGGATAAAGTGCGAGGCCTCAGTTGCCGATGTTCAAAAGCGCACACACCTCAGACAGTGCGTCCGCAAACGGACACGGAAACTATGGCGCCAATCACTCCGCAATCGCCGCGATGCTACAGTGGACTTTCCACTCCTCCCTTGAGGTCGGGCTTGTCCCTCGCTTCTCGTGTGTCGCTGCTGATCTGCCTCCTGCTCACCCAGGCAGCCTTGGCCGCACCCCGCGTCCAGCCCATCCCCGTCCCGCCCGAACTCCGCTCCACCGCCTTCACCCTCACCGTCAACGGCATCCCCATCGACGTCGCTCACGCCGCCGCCAGCTACGACTTCGCCTCCTTCGACATCACCGGCCCCGTCGACGTCGCCATTACCGCTTCCGATCCCGGCTTCTGGGATCGCGGCGTCGACATCCAGCCCTGGCGCCTCGGCCTCCGCGCCCAGCGCGATGGCCAGACCATCCGCTTCAAGCTCCAGGGCCCAGCCAAGCTCTCCATCTCCCGCCCACGCGACTTCCTCAATCACGCCGCCATGCTCTTCCTCTTCGCCGGCGCGCCGCCACCGCCTCCCCCCAGCGGCGCCATTGTCTACAAACCCGGCGTCTATCGTCAGAGCCTCAATCCCAAAACCGGCGAAACCTACTACCTCGCCTCCGGATCCTGGTTCTACGGCAGCCTCAATTTATTCGACGTCCAAAACGTCAAGGTCCTCGGCCGTGGCGCCATCGTCTACGACGGCCCCCAGGACCCCGCCAGCGACGAAGGCTGGATGCAGAAACCTGACTGGCACTGCATCGGTACCAGCAACGCGCAGAACATTCAGGTCTCCGGCCTCACCTGCGTCATCCGCTCCCGCACCTGGTCCATCCAGATGAAAGACTCCGACGGCTTCCTCTACGACGATCTCCGCGTCATGGGCGGCAATCCCGGCAACGCCAATCAGGATGGCATGGACTGGATCGGCTCCGGCGCCGGCCTCGTCCGCAACTCCTTCTTCCGCGCCTCCGACGACGTCATCGCCCTCATGGGCAACTGGGACGGCTACACCGACGCCGACATGCTCCGCCCCGGCAAAGACGTCCACGACATCACCATCGAAACCAGCCAGCTCTCCACCTCCATCTCCAACATCGTCCGCGCCGGCTGGCCTCGCAAAATCTTCAACTCCCGCAACTTCACCCTGCGCGACTCCGACATCCTCCACGCCGGCATCGGCGCCTGCGGCCAATCCTTCGCCCTGCTCGGCATGTGGGCCTCCAACGGCGCACGTGGCGATCACTCCGGCTACACCTTCGAGAACCTCTTCCTCGACAACTGGTACTCGCTCCTCCAGATGGAACAGGAGGAGCCCTCCATCCACGGCTTCACGTTCCACAATATCTGGGCTCTCGATCAACCGCCCCTCATCGGATCCTCCATCGCTGGACAGATCAGCGGCATCACCCTCGACAACGTGAAGTACAGCCAGCATCGCGTCGAATCCAGCGCCGATGTCCCCGTCTCCGTCACCGATGGCGCCGCGCCTGTCGCTTTTCCTCCAACATCCGGCCCCGTCTCCGCCTTCTCCGTCGAACCACCGTTCTCCGCTCCCGGCGACCCGGTCACCTTCACCGCCGACGAAGTCCCCCATGCCCACTACACCTGGCTCTTCGGCGACGGCGCAACGGCGCACGGCCGCCGCGTCACTCACAAATTCCCCGACGCTCTCGGCACCCAGCTCGACGACGTCAATGGCGCGGGCCGTTTCCGCGTCCTGCTCCACGTCGAAACCGCAGACCGGAAAGGAGACCAGAAGCAGGATTGGTCCGCAGCGGGAGTCGTCGTCGTAGCCAAATGGCACGACCCCATCCAGACCACCGGCCCCAACGTGCCGGGACTCGCGTGGCACCTCTATCCCGGCACCTGGACCGAACTGCCCGACCTCACCCAGGCGTCCTCAGTCTTCGACGGCACATCGCCCAACCTCCTCACCGATGCCCACGGTTTCACGCGCTACGCCGCCGCATGGGACGGCTTCCTCGACATTCCCGTCGATGGCGGCTACACCTTTCATCTCCTCGCCCGCGACGGCGCACGCGTCGTCATCGACGGCATCCAGGTCGCCAAAACCGGCCCGCCCTTCGCCCAGGTCTGCGGCGCTCCCGGCAACGCCATGCGCTACGACCGCGGCTCGCTCGGCCTCCGCGCCGGACTCCACACCCTCCACATCGAAGGCCTGCACTCCGTCAGCCAGGGCCCGCCGCGCCTCCTCTGGGAGGGCCCCGGCATCCCACCCACCGACATCCCCTCCGCCGCCTTCCTCCATCCCCGCGCCACCGCAAGCGGCCAGTAGCAATTCGACAGTAGCCAGTAGCAGGTAGCAAGTAGCAAGGGATCGTCGGAGACCACCGCAAGCAACTGGAAGCAACTTGCGACTGGCTACTGTTCCCTATTCCCTATTCCCTGTCTTTTCGTCACTCTTCCCTTGAACCCCTAGCCCTCTAGGCCTAGACTTCTCTGTACCAAGATCGCTAGGGGTAACCATGCCGAAAACCGACCTCCAGGGAACACTCGACCTCCTCGTCCTCAAAACCCTCGCCCACAACGGAGCCCTCCACGGCTACGGCATCGTCCAGCACATCCAGAGCGCCTCCAACGAACTGCTCAGCGTCGAGGAAGGTTCGCTCTACCCCGCCCTGCATCGCATGGAACAAAACAGCTGGATCGACGCCGAGTGGGCGCTCACCGAGACCAACCGCCGCGCCAAGTACTACAAGCTCACCGCCAGGGGTCGAAAACAACTCCAGCAGGCCGAAGAGAGCTTCGATCAGCTCGTCAAAGGCGTCCGCGCCGTGCTCCGCTACGCCTGAAAGGATCGCCATGTCCCTCATCCGCAGAGTCCGCAATCTCTTCCGCCGCGCCGACGTCAATCGCGACATTGACGAAGAGCTCCAGTCCCACATCGATCTCTTCATCGAAGACAAAACTCGCCAGGGCATGCCCCACGCAGAGGCACGACGCCAAGCCCTCCTCCACTTCGGCAACCCCACCTCCACCCGCGAGCGCGTCGCCCACGCCGACACCGCGTTAGGCATCGATTGCCTCTGGGCCGACCTTCGCTACGCCGCCCGCCAGCTGGTCAAATCCCCCGGCTTCTCGATCACTGCCATCCTCAGCATCGCCATCGGCATCGGTGCCAATACCGCCATCTTCAGCAGCATGGACGCTGTCGTTCTCCGTCCGCTTGCCGTGCCCGCCATGGATCGCGTTGTGACCGTCGCCGAGCATCAAGATCGGACCGATGCCAATGCGGTTGCTCTGGCCAACTACGAAGACTGGAGGCGCATGAGCCGGTCGTTCGAAGAGCTCGCTGTCCGCGCCGATGCTGACATGAGCCTGACCGGCGCAGGAGACGCCGCCCACGTGGCGGCGGAGCGGACTTCCGCTAGTTTCTTTGCCGTGCTGCGCGTCCAGCCGGTTCTCGGCCGCCTCTATGTTCAGGACGAAGAGCAGCCCGGGCGCGACGCCGTGGCTCTGCTGAACTACGGGTTCTGGCAACGGCGGTTCGCGGGCGACCCCGCCGTCGTAGGTCGCAGAATCCAGCTCGATCGGCGCGACTACACCATCATCGGCGTGCTGCCCAAAAGCGTGCAGTATCCCTCTGAGGCCGACATCTTCTTGCCCCTTGCTCCAACGCCCCAACAACTGGCCAATCGCTCCGATCGCCCCTATTCGGTCGCGGGCAGGCTGCGCGATGGAGTCACCGTCAAGCAGGCGCAGGCCGAATTGCGGAGTATCGCGGATCTGCTGGCAAAATCCTATCCTGCAACCAATCTTGGCTGGACCGTGAAGGTCGAGCCCCTGCTCGACGGCATCAACGGAGACTACACGCCCCTCTACTACCGCCTCATCATGGGCGCAACTCTCTTCGTCTTGCTGGTCGTCTGCGCCAACGTTGCCAACCTGCAATTCGCCCGGGGCATCGGCCGTCGCACCGAAATCGCCATGCGCACCGCGCTCGGCGCAAGCCGCACGCGCATCTTGCGGCAGCTCCTTACCGAGAACCTCCTCCTCGGCCTGGTTGGCGCACTCGGCGGGCTCGTCTTCGGCTGGCTCTACCTCCACTTCACGCTCGTGCTCATGCCCGAACGCGTCGCCCGCCACATGTCCGGGTGGTCCAACATCACGCTCAACGGACGCGCTTTGGCCTTCTCGCTTCTTCTCGCGGTGCTCTCTGGCCTCGTATCCGGACTCGCACCGGCCATCGAGGCCCTGCGCATCAATCTCTCCGATCAACTCAAAGCCGGCTCGCGCTCCACCATCGGTGCCGGCCACCGCCGTTGGCTGCGCAACGCCTTCGCCGTCGCTCAGGTCTCATTAGCCGTCGCTTTGGTCGTCGGCGCGGCGCTCATGTCCAAAGGCATGTTCTGGCTCTTGCACCTGCCCGACATCTACGAGCCGAACAAAATCCTCACCTTCTACACCTCGCTCCCGCCCGCCCGCTATGACACACCGCGCAAACAGGCCGATTGGTACGCTGACAGTCTCTCCCGGCTCCGCGCCCTGCCCGGCGTCACCCATGCGGTCGTCACCAACGCCCTGCCCTATAGCGACTGGGGCTGGAACCGCGAGTTCCAGATCGAGAATCGCCCCACCCTGCTCGGTCACGAGCAAGACGCGCTAAACCTCGTGGTCAGCCCGGACTACTTCTCCGCCTTCCACATCGCCATCCTCGATGGCCGCGCATTCGCCTCCGGCGATTCTCTTGAATCGACTCCCGTCGCCGTCGTGAGCCGCCGCTTCGTCGCGCAGTACTTCGCCGGCCAGAATCCCATCGGCCACCGCATCCAACTGGGACGCCCAGAGACTCACGGTCCCTGGCTCACCATCGTCGGCATCGCCGACGAAGCCCAGTACACCCTCTGGGACCAGAATCAATACGCCGTCGTCTATGTGAGCTCCGCCCAGCTTCCCTCCCCGACCACCAGCTACGCCGTGATCACCAACGGCGATCCTCTCGCCCTCGCCGAGCCCACACGCAAAGCGCTCGCCGCCATCGACCCCGGGCTGCCCCTTGACTCAGTGCTCACCTACCGCCATCTGCTCAACGACAACCTCGTCGGCCTGATGTACTCCGCCGGTATGATCGCCCTCGATGCGTTGATTGCTCTCTTCCTCGCCTCTATCGGCATCTTCGGTGTCATGGCCAACGTGGTCGGCGAACAGACGCGCGAGATCGGCGTACGCCTC
>Ga0335071_10007503_pt1 | contig 11223 bp, 7 predicted proteins | sample Lox_Sample_15_FD_206724 | JGI IMG/M metagenome (GOLD analysis project Ga0335071, IMG submission 206724) | Soil microbial communities from Loxahatchee National Wildlife Refuge, Florida, United States - Lox_Sample_1.5 | ecosystem: Environmental > Terrestrial > Soil > Wetlands | place: USA: Florida...
TCGGGCAGCGGCGTCTCGTAATCCTCGAGCCGCGCCTGCATGAGGTTGACGCGGGTCAGAAACTCGTTGGCCGACATGACGCCGAGCAGGTGCTCGCCCGGCACGTTCATGAAGCGCGGCAGGCCGGCGCCGGTGCCGACGAAGATCTTCCAGAAGCCGTTGTCCTTGAGGTCTTCTATGGTCGCCGTCTTGCCGACGACGAAATTGGTGACGAACCGCCCGCCAAGGAGCCGGATCTTGGCGACGACGTCGTCGATGAGGGCGTTCGGCAGGCGAAACTCCGGGATGCCGTAGCGCAAGACGCCGCCGAGTTCGTGGAACGCCTCGAAGACGGTCACCGGATAGCCCTCGGCCGCCAAGAGATAGGCGTTGATGAGGCCCGAGGGTCCTGAGCCGATCACCGCGATCGGCGGCTTCTCCGCCTTCGCCCAGGGACTCACGAAATTCTTCCAGCGTTCTGCTTGCGCCGCCGGATGGATGAGCTTCTCGCGCTCGGGCAAGAACCATTCGAGCTGGCCGATCTCGATCGGCCGCCCGGTGAGCGTGCACACGCCCTGGCACTGCAGCTCCTGCGGGCAGACGCGCCCCGTCACGTCCGGCAGCGGATTGCAGCTTTCGATGAGCTCGAGCGCGTCCTTGAACTTTCCGGTTCCGAGCAGCCGGAGCATTTCCGGAATGTGGATCTTGACCGGGCAGCCGCCCTTCGGCTCGGCGCCGGGCCTCGGAACGCCAAGCTCGCAGGCGCGGTCCTCGCATTGCTTGTCGCGCAGCGTTTCGAGCCAGACGAAGAGGTCGACCTCGCGCGCGCTGTAGCCGAGGTTCATGTAGCCAAGGTAGCCCTGGTTGACGAGCCCGAAGTCGCGCGCCCGCTCTTCCGGCGAGCGGATGTAGGGCGGAATGCCGTTCTGTCCCGGCCAGCCTTTCGACAGGCCTTTGAACATCGGGTAGCGGTCCGAGAGATAGGCGTCGAGCGCGACGATGAACTTGCGCTTGAACTTGAGCGGCACGTTCCAGATGAAGCGCAGAAGAATGGCGCTCATGTCGTCGTCGCGCAGCAAGAGTTTCCACAGCGTCCGCGTGAAGTCGCGGCCGAGCGCCTCCTGCTTGAACTCCCAGACGATCGCCTGCGCGCCGTCGTCGATGAACACCTGCCGCAGGGATTGCGGGCTGTTGAGGAGTCGCCGGCGCAAGAGGTCGAGCTGCTTTTTGAAGACGTCGAAGGCCTCCGTGTGCTCGAGCTCTTCGATTTCGCTCTGCGTCGATTCGAGCGCACTGGCCGCTTGCCGATAGCGCTCGAGGTCGTCCGCTGTCGAAGTCTCGGCCGGCGGCGGCGGCGTAGCGCGCTCCGTCCGCTTGGGCTGCGGCAGTTCAATGTGCATGGATGATCTCCGCGTCGCAATTGGCGGCGATGCGCGCGAGCTTGGCTCTCATCTCCGGCGTTGGCTTGATGCGGGCGAGCGCGCCGGGGATGAGATGGCCGACTTCCTTCGCGACGCCGTCGACGACGACCCGCGTCTTCTCGAAAAGTTCGGGGGCCTCCTGATAGCAGGTCTTGCAGTTGGTGCACTTGGCGACGTCGGTTTCGGCGAGCGTCACCAGAGCCGCCCCGTCGCCCTTAGCGGCGGGCGCCGGCGCCTCGGCGACGGCCGCGCCTCCGCCGGCGGCCAAGGCGACGCCGAGCCCCCCGCCCGGCGGCGCCCTGGACGAAGCGGCGAGTTCGGACATCGCCTGCGCGATGGCGTCGATCGAGGATTCGCGCGCGTTCACCGCCTCCTTGTACTGCTTGCGCAGCGTCTCGAGTTCGACGTGATGCTCGGCGTCCAGCTTCGCGACGTCGAGGCCCGCAAGATATTGCAGCGTGCGCCAGTTCCTGCGACGCTCCTCGACGAGATGGACGATGGCCGGCGACGCCTCCATCTTGACGAGCTTCTTTTCTTCGTCCGTCGTCCAGACGAACGGAGTATGGGCCGCCCGCTCGGCGCCGCCAAGCTCGATATATTCGTGCATGGGCGCGCCCGCAGCGTCCGGAGCGAGCGGCCGGAACTGCTTGCGGAATCGCCCTTCGCTCAGCGCGAAGTCGGCGGGCGTGAGCGGAACTTCGAGGAGCTTGACGGCGCCGTCCTCGACGTACTCGATGGCGTTCGTCGTCCAATCCTTGTCCAGGTCCGGGTTGCCCTCGATCGAGAAGCGCGCGTGCAGATCGGCGCCGCGGCGCGGGTCGTGCACGAAGAGCGGGCTCATGCGGCTTTCAACCGCCATTCGTCCATGCCGGTTCGCCTGCGCGTCGGCGACCCCATGCTCGCCCTGGCAGGGCGTATAAACGTCCAGCACCGCCGGCGAATCGTTGTGGTTGAGGAACTCGACGACGTTCTTGAGGAAGTGTCCCTGCATCGCCGCGCAGCTCTGGACCACGAAGACGTGCGGGTGGAACGCCGCGATGAGCGCCAGCTCCTTGCGCTCCTCCTGCTTGCCGGCGTGCGCCGAGCCGAACCGGGCGAGGTCGGAGTCCTGCCCCGTGAGGCTCGCCGTCGAGGCCTGCCCGCCGGTGTTGGAGTAGGCGCCGCTGTTCAGCACCACGACCTTGATCGGCGTGGCCGTGCTCAAGAGGCGCGACAAGGCGCCAAAGCCGATGTCGTAGGTGGCCCCGTCGCCGCCCATGCTGACGACCGTCGGCAGGAGGCTCATTTCCTCCGGCGTGAACTCGGCCCAGCCGAAGGTCCGGAAGAACTTGTCGTGCACCTGCGGGTCGTATTCGTCGGCGAGGTCGAGCTTGGCGATGCGCAGCGCGCGGATGTCGCCGCTCGCCTCGGCGCTCAAGCCCTCGAACACGCCCTTGGCGACCGCGGGCGTATCCTGGAAGAGGCTATTGACCCACGGGTCGTGGTACGGGTTGAACGGGAAGGTCGAGGCGTAGACGCTGCTGCATCCGGTCGCGTTGGCGATCACGGCGCTGGCGGGCCCATGTCCGCGCGGGCCGCTTTCCAAAAGGTAGAGCCGCCGCTCGAGGCTGGCGATGGTTTCGGCCATGCGCTCGCAACGTCTCGGATCGCTCTCCGTGTTCTTGACCGTCGGCAGCTTGGCGTCGAGGCGCTCGACGAGGCTCTCGACCTCGCGGATATGCGCCTTGCGGCGGTTGTCGTGGATGGCGTGGTTCGCGGAAGTGACGAGCCGGATGGCGGTGACCTCGCCGCAGCCGCGGCAGGCGCCGTGGCCGCCGGTGGTGGCGTAATAGTTGTCGCGGTCGAGCATGAGACGCTTGGTCTCGCCGTCGGATTTCAGCGCGCCCTCGACGAAGCGCGCAGGCGTGTTCGGCGTCCGACTGAGGAACTCGAAGCGCGCCTGGAGCGTGTCGAGCAGCGCCGCGTCCTGCTGGCGCTCGACGAGCGCGTGCGGTCCGCAAACGTCGATACATTCGAGGCAGCCGGTGCATTTCCACGGGTCGATCGCGGCCGAGAACAGTCCGCCTCCGCCCGGCGAGACCTTCTCCATCGCGTCGAAGAACGGCCGAGTGCGCGCGACTGGGTAGATTTTCATGGCGTTCGCGAGCTTGGCCAGATGGCTTCGCGTCACCGCGCTCTCGACGTCGAGCGCGTCCGCCGCCCGCGCCACGATTTCATGGAACGGCCCCGGCTCCTTCTCGCGCCGGTAAGTGTCGCGCACGGCGTCGGCGAGCGCGTGGACCTTGGCTCGTAAAACCTCGCGCTGGCTCTCGGCGATGTCCAGCTGGCGGACGCCTGTCATAAGAAGATCGTGGATATCGTGGACCGTATTGGGGATCGCCGCGTCCGGGCAAACGAGCGCGCATTCCATACAGCCGGTGCAAAGATCGGCGATGAACTCCGGGACGTTACGCCGGAAGAGGCCCTTGTCCTTCATGGCGGCGCTCCCCGCCGGCATGAAGAAGCCGGCCCCTGGCAGGACCGGCGCCTCGGCGATAGCGCCCTCGCGGAAGGGGGCGGCCACGGTCTCTTCGAAATAATCGGCGTCGAGAAACGCCGCGGGCGCGGTCGGCCGCTCGGCGCGGCACATGGCCGCGGAGATGGCGACGCTTCGGCTGCCGACGGGGGCCGAAGGCTTTGCGGCCTCCGTGAATTCCGGTTGCTCGTAGTCCACCTTGCGCGTCGCTTTGAGGCCGTCCTCGATCACCGCCATGTTGCTTTCGACGACCGGGCCGCCTTTGGCGCCGAACTTCTTGGCGATCTGCTGGCGGATTTTCTTCAACATCACCTCGGCGGAGGCGCCGGCGGTCACGCGGTCGCAATGGCCGCACACCGCTCCGATGAAGGCGATGCCCATCATGCGCGTCTCGAGCTCGGGCGTCGGAGCGTGCCGCTTGGCGACCGAGAATGCGTCGACGACGTAGAAGCGAATCTCCTTCTCCCGAATCGTCTTGCGCGCGAGCGCTGGCAACTCTTTCCAGGCGTCGCGCGGGTCGAGCTGTGACTGGAGGATGAACGTTCCGCCGCGCGCAAGCCCGCGCAGCGGATTGCTGTGGCTGAAGATCTTGTGGTCCGGCGAGACGACGACCTCGACGTCCTCGAGCTCCGCGTTGGTGATGAGCACCGGATCGGGGCTCAGCGTGATGTAATAGTTGGTCGGCGCGCCGCTCTTCTCCGAACCGTATTTCGGCGCGGCCTTCGAGTGCAGGTCGAGCGCGCCCGCAAGAATGTCGGTCAAGAGCTTGCCGGTGGCGATCGTTCCGTAGCCCCCGATCGAATGAAACCGGATCCGGAACGCGGAGCCGGGTAGAAGATTAGGATTGGGCTCCGTATCGAGCGCCATCCACTCGGTTTCCGGGTAGGCGGCCCGCATTTTCGCCTGCACCTCGGCCATGCGCGGCGGCGGGTTCTTGTAGAAGAATTGCGAACCGAGATAGACGAACGGAACGTTCTGCGCCTCCATGTTCCTGAACGCGGCGACGAGGTGACGCGGCTGCAGGTCGTGGGCGCCGAGGCCGAAGATCGCCGTTGTGATCTTGGGCGATTTCTCGATCGGCGGAACGCCGGGATGGCGCACGCCGTCGGCGTTCTCGCGCGCCTTGAACAAAGCCTGGGTCACGAGGTTCGTGAGCGCGGTCACGTCCGAGCGTTCGAGCACGGTCGCGGCCTTCTTGCCCTTGAGCGCGGCGACGATCTCCGCTTCCGGGAACGGCTGCAAGAGCTTCACTGAAATGACGCCGACCTTCTTGCCTTGCGCCCGTAAGTGGGCGGCCACGGCCTGCGCGTCGTCGGTGACGGAGCCGAGGCCGATGACCACGGTCTCCGCGTCGTCGCACATGTAAGTCGTGATCGGGGCATACGGGCGGCCCGTCAGCGCCGTATATTCCCGCATGATCTCACGCGCGAGGCGCGGGACCTCGCTCGCAAAATGCGTGCGATGGTCGACCGAGCCCGCCTGGAAATCCGGCTGGTTCTGCACCCCGCCGGTGAGACCGGGGTTGTGCACATCGACCAGCGCCGGGACGACCTGGCGCGTTCCCTTCTCGAAGGCGTTGATCCATTGCCGCCGCCACTGCGCCCTGAGCTCCTCGGGAATGAAGGCGAGGGTCGGTTCGACGAGCGCGCCTTTGCCGTCGCGCTCGACCGCCTCCTCGTTCTCGGCGAGGAAGGCCTTGAGCTTGGCCAACGCCTCGGGAGCGAAATCCTGCTCATGGGCGGGAAGATAACGATTGAGCTGGAAGACGCGGCCCTTAGCGCCGAACAGGATTTCCTGCGCAACCGTCGGGCACTGGATGCGGCTTGCCGGGTCGGGGAGGAACTCGCGCAGGAGCTCCGGCTCGGGCATCAGCGCCTCGGACAGCATGTGACTCGTCGCGAAGCCGTCCATGGCGTTGACGACCGGGATCAATGACAGCGCGCTGAGCTTGTAGGCGATTGCGGCGAGGTCGGCGGCTTCCTGGGGATTGCTGCCGAAGAGGATCGTGTAGCCAGACGGGAGCAGCGCATAGACGTCGTCATGCCCCGCCATCACGTTGAGCGAGTGCCGGGAGACGACGCGCGCCGCGACTTGCAGAACGAAACCGCCGACCTTCTTGCCGACAGTCACGTAATGCGATTCGAGGCCGTAAAGAATGCCCTGGCTCGACGAGGCGTTCGACACGTACTTGCCGCCGGTGAGCGCGGCGCCGAGCGCGCCGCTCTGCGCGGAATGCTCGCCTTCGGGCTCGAAGAAGAACGGGTGCTTGCCCCAGATGTTGACGCCGCCGTTGGCGCGGAACGCCTCGTAAATTTCAGAAATCTCGGTGGAGGGCGTAATCGGATAGCCGATGACCCCGCCGCAGACGCGGCTCATCACTTCGGCGACGGCGCCGTTCCCGTGAATGACGGTGGGAATGCCTGGATATTTGATCTTCATCTGCCCTTCAAGGACCGACGCTTCGCATTCGTCACGCGGGATCGCTGAGCAGATGTTGTTAAAATGGCTCAATTTGCGCCAAGCAGCGCGTCAGATCCGTTCCCTCTGCAACGCCCGTCGCGGTTGTTCAGATGCGAGCTCGACATCCTCCTCCTGGTTCATCGCTCAAGATCGATCGGCTCGAGCCTCGCCGCATTGATTTGCCTCAAACCCATATAGCTTAAGACCGCCGCGCATGGATGCGCGCGCGACCGCTACAAATTGACGCGGACGGGCGACGGCGGCAGACTGGAAACCGGTTCGCGAAGTCGAGGGCGGTCATGAACGTCGGATTCATTGGCCTCGGCCACATGGGCGCGGCGATGGCGCAGAACCTCCTGAAGGCCGGACATCGTCTTGTCGTCTTCAACCGCACCCGCAGCAAAGCCGAGCCGTTGGCCTCGGCGGGCGCGTGCGTCGCCGCCAGCCCCGGGGAGGCCAGCCGCAACGACGCCGTCATCACCATGCTGGCCGACGACGATGCGGTCGCCGAAGCGGTTTTCAGCGACGGCGGAATCCTCGCCGAACTGCCCAGCGGCGCCGTCCATATTTCGATGAGCACGATCAGCGTCGCGCTTTCGAAGCGATTGGGCGAGGCGCACGGCAAAGCGGGGCAGGCGTACGTTGCTGCGCCCGTCTTCGGCAGGCCGGAATTCGCCGCGGCGGCCAAACTTATCGTCGTCGCGGCGGGCGATGACAGCGCGATCGGCCGCTGCCAGCCCTTGTTCGACGCGATGGGCCAAAGGACCTTCATCGTCGGACCCAAGGCCTCGCAGGCGAACCTGGTCAAGCTCAGCGGCAACTTCCTCATCGCTTCCGTGATCGAGAGCCTCGGCGAAGCCTTCGCCTTGATCAGGAAGGCAGGCGTCGACCCGCACCTTTATCTCGACATCCTCACGAGCACGTTGTTCTCCGCGCCGATCTACAAGATCTATGGCGGCCTCATCGCGGACGAGAAGTACGAGCCGGCCGGCTTCAAGATGGCGCTCGGGCTGAAGGACGTGCGCCTCGCGCTCGCCGCCGGCGACGCGCTCGCCGTGCCGATGCCGGTGGCGAGCCTCGTCCGCGACCATTTCCTATCGGGCCTCGCGCAGGGCAAAGGCGACATCGACTGGTCCGGCCTCGCCGGCCTCATCGCCAGGGACGCAGGCTTGTAGCCCAGGACTTGAAGGGCACTGACTGGTTTTCGTTTTACAGCCAGGACGGTCGCGACGCTCGCCAGGATTTGCGGCACCCCGTATCTGCGCGAACGACCTCTCCGCGTTGCCCCGCCATCATTGCTCCTCACCCGGCGGCGGCTCGTCGAGAAGGGGGTCGCAGCGGGCGTGCGCCCGCCTCAATTCCGCAAGAGTGCGAAAGATTCGGGTTTCGATGCCGGCGCAATCGTCATTTTGCAGCTCATCCGGCGCCTGGGAAGGGAACTCTGCATCGGGCGGCTCGGATGGCCCGGTTGCGCCAGGCCGCCCGGAAGGAACGACCGGCGAATTCTCGAACAGCCCCGGGGGATAGTCCTGCGTCTGCGCCGCAGCCGGCTGAATAGCCAGCGCCGCGAGGACTGCGATGGTCGAGCTCGTGATGGTTCGCCTCCCTAAAAAACAGTATCGGCGTTTGCAAGAGACCGCGCCGGCGCGGCGATTGTGCGGCGGCGCCGGCGCTTGTATGCCCGGCGCCCGCATGATAGGCGACGCCCGCGCCAGGAAACCGCGCCGGCGCGCCGGGAGCAAGAAGTCGGGAGTGTTTGGCGATGGCGGATGAAAGCGGGAACGGCGCTGGCGCTCCCCAGACGAGTCCGAGGTTCTCCGTGCTGGCCCAGTATACGAAGGATCTCTCCTTCGAAAATCCGAACGCGCCCCGGACGCTCGGTCCTCAGCAGAGCGCGCCGAACCTGTCGGTGCAGATCAATGTGAATGCGCGGCAGCTCGCCCCCAGCGACTACGAGGTGAGCCTCATGCTTGAAGGCGGGGCCGGACAGGGCGCCGACACGCTGTTCAAGTTCGAGCTCAATTACGCCGGCGTCTTCCGGGTCGAGAATTTTCCCGCCGAGCAAGTGCAGCCTGTGGTCATGATCGAAGGACCGCGGCTCTTGTTCCCGTTCGCCCGGCAAATCATCGCCGACGCCGTTCGGGGCGGCTCCTACCCTCCCCTCTATATCGACCCGATCGATTTTCACGCGCTTTACCTGCAGCGCCTTCAGGCCGCCGGCGGCCAGCCGCAGCAACAAACCGCGTGAACACCGCCTAACTTAAGCTCGGCGCTGGCGATTCGGCGCGCGTCAGCAACCGGCACAGCCGTGCGATCACATCCCGCAGCTGCGGACGCGGGACGACCATGTCGACCATGCCGTGAGTTTTCAGATATTCGGCGCGCTGGAACCCCTCCGGCAGCCGCTCGCGGATGGTCTGCTCAATGACGCGCGCTCCCGCGAAGCCGATGACCGCGCCCGGCTCGGCGATATGCACGTCGCCGAGCATGGCGTAGGACGCGGTGACGCCGCCGGTCGTCGGATTGGTGAGGACGACGATGTAAGGCAGCTTCTCCGCCCGCAACCGCTGCACCGCGACCGTCGTGCGCGGCATTTGCATGAGCGCGAACATCCCCTCCTGCATGCGCGCGCCGCCCGAGGCGGTGAAGATGACGAAGGGCGTCCTGCGCTCAACCGCGTAGGTCATGCCTGCGATGATCGCCTCGCCCGCGGCGATCCCAAGCGTGCCGCCTTGAAACGCGAAGTCCTGCACGGCGACCGTGACATGCTGGCGCACGAGCTTGCCATGCGCCAGCGTCACCGCGTCCGGCGCCCCGGTCTTCAACCTATTCTCCTTGAGTCGCTCCGCATATCGCTTCACGTCGCGAAATTTCAGCGGATCGCTGAGCGTCTCCGGAGCTTCGATCTCCTCGTAGACTCCTTCGTCGAAGAACGAATTGAGTCTCGCCTTGGCGCCGATCGCCATGTGATAGCCGGAGCCCGGCACGACCATAAGGTTCGCTTCGAGGTCCTTGTGGAAGACAAGCTGACCGCTCTCCGGGCATTTCACCCACAGATTTTCCGGCGTCTCTCGCCGCAGAAACGAACGGATTTTCGGCGGGACGACGTTGGAAATCCAATTCATCGACGCGCTCTTTCAGAGCCCCTCGATGCGCGGCACGCGCCGGCCAGGGATTTCACCAACTCGGCGACCGCCGGGACCGTCGCGGCGCTCGCTTTTCCCTCGTTCAAGGACTTGCGGACGGCTTCGACCAAAGCCGTTCCGACGGCGACGCCGTCCGCGAGGGCGCCGATCGCCGCCGCACTCGAAGCGTCCTTGACGCCAAACCCGACTGCGACCGGAAGCGCCGTTTGCCGCTTGATCCGCGCGACCGCCTCGCGAACCTTGCTGGGATCGGGCGCCGCAGATCCAGTGATCCCGGCGATCGATACGTAATAAAGAAACCCCGAGCTGTTCATGAGAACGGCGGGCAGCCGGGCGTCGTCCGTGGTCGGGGTTGCGAGGCGGATGAAGGCGAGCCCAACTTTCCGCGCCGGGGCGCCAATCTCGTCGTCTTCCTCAGGCGGACAGTCGACGACAATGAGCCCGTCCACGCCGGCGATCTTGGCGTCGCTGAGGAAGGATTCAACGCCGTAGACATAGATCGGATTGAAATAGCCCATGAGGACCACCGGGGTCTCGGCGTCTGTCTTCCTGAGGTCGGCCACCATCGCCAGCGTCTTGCGCAGAGTCTGACCGCCTTTGAGAGCACGCAGGCCAGCCGCCTGGATCGCCGGGCCGTCCGCCATCGGGTCGGTGAACGGCATGCCGAGCTCAATGACGTCGGCCCCCGCGCCCGGCAGAGACTCCAGCATTTTTTGCGACGTCTGCGCCTCGGGATCGCCAGCCATAATGTAAGTGACGAGAGCCGGCCTTCGCTCGACGGCGAGCTTCGTGAAACATCGATCGAGTCGCGACGTCATGGGCGTGGTTATCACAGCGCGCGGAGAAGGGTCCAGCGGGGGCGCGCGCTCAAAGCTCGCTCTTCACGTTCTCCGGGCGCGGCATGGAGATGATGTTGTAGCCGGCGTCCACGAAGTGAATCTCGCCGGTTACCCCGCCCGAGAGATCCGAGAGCAGATAAAGCGCGGCGCCGCCGATCTCCTCGATCGTCACGGCGCGCCTCAGCGGCGAATGATCGCGATGATAGTTGAACATGAAACGGGCGTCAGCGACGCCTGCGCCGGCCAAAGTCCTGACTGGGCCGGCGGAGATGGCGTTGACGCGAATATTGTCCGGGCCGAAGTCGGCGGCGAGATAGCGCACCCCCGCCTCCAGAGCCGCCTTTGCGACGCCCATGACGTTATAATTCGGGATGACGCGCGTCGAGCCGCCGAAGGTCAGCGTCAGCATCGCGCCGCCACCTGGCATCAGCGCCGCCGCGCGCCGCGCAACTTCCGTGAAGGAGAAGGCGGAGATCACCATCGTGCGGATGAAATTCTCACGAGTCGTGTCGGCGTAGCGGCCCTTGAGCTCGTTGCGATCAGAAAAGCCGATGCTGTGGACCAGGAAATCGAGCCGTCCCCAACCCTCCTCGAGCTTCGTGAACGCCTCATCGACGGACCCCGAATCCTCGACATCGCACGGCAGAACATGCTTCGCGTTGAGGCTGTCCGCCAACGGAATCACCCGCTTCCCCAGCGCTTCGCCCTGATAGGTGAATGCGAGCTCGGCGCCCTGTCTCGCAAGCGCCTTTGCAATGCCCCAAGCGATCGAGTGGTCGTTCGCGACCCCCATGATCAAGCCGCGCTTGCCGCTCATCAAGCCGGCGGTCATGACGATCCTTTCGCGAGGGGAGACGGCGACA
>Ga0335071_10007504_pt1 | contig 11223 bp, 8 predicted proteins | sample Lox_Sample_15_FD_206724 | JGI IMG/M metagenome (GOLD analysis project Ga0335071, IMG submission 206724) | Soil microbial communities from Loxahatchee National Wildlife Refuge, Florida, United States - Lox_Sample_1.5 | ecosystem: Environmental > Terrestrial > Soil > Wetlands | place: USA: Florida...
ATCGCAGCGGCTGGCAGGCCGTTAAGGAAACGCAGATTGGAATACTGGCACAGCGCAGCCGCCCAGTTGCGAGCCTGGCAAGTACCGCAATTTAGTTCGCAAACGGGACTGTTGCTGTCCCATTGAACCCCTCTTACTCCTCGCATAAACACTGTCCGTGACATCCTTCGAAGGAAGGTGACCGATGTCCGAATCCGATATCAACTCCAAAAACAGAATGATCAGTCTCCGGCTCTCGGAAGCCGAGTATCAGGCGTTGAAGACGCAGTACCGGGCCTTTGGCGCACGCAACGTCTCCGACATGGCCCGCCTGGCCCTGCAATACATCATGCGGGAATCGCCTGAAGCGCCGGGCAGCCTGGTGGATAAACTGGCCGCCCACGATCAACGGCTCAATCGGGTGGAGTCTCAACTAATGCTCCTTCAGGAGCGCGACAAGGTGATGTCATGAGTCACGTTTCGACCATATGGAAGATCCTCTGCGCGGCATGCGTCACCCTGCTGCCGTGCGCACTCGCGCAAACCGGTCCGGCCGTGGGCAACTCGATGGGCTACGTGCTCGGCCCGGACGATCAGATCGTGATCCGTGTGCTGAAGGGCTTCGAGACCTCCGACAAGCCCGTACTGATCGGCACCAACGGCAGCATCACGCTCCCGCTGGTAGGCCAGGTCCAGGCAGCCGGTCTGACGGTGCCACAACTCGAGACGCGGTTGACCAGCCTTCTCAAAACCTACATCCAGGATCCGCAGGTTTCGGTGAACATGGTCGAGTTTCGCAGCCAGCCGGTTTCCGTCCTGGGCGCGGTGGCGACTCCCGGCACGTATCAGATTCGCGGCCGCAAGACGCTCTATGAAGTCCTCTCGATGGCCGGCGGCCCTCGCGATACGGCTGGATCCGTCATCGTCGTCACGCGGCGGCTCGAGAACGGCCCGATCCCGCTGCCCGGCTCTGCGCCCGATTCAACCGGCCGTTTCTTCACTGCCGAAATCCTGTTGCAGGGCGTTCTGGAAGGCAAGAACCCCGCGGCGGACATCGAAATCCGCCCCTTCGACGTGATCTCCGTCACCCAGGGGAACGCGCGGCAGATCTACGTGGTCGGCGATGTGCAACGCCCCGGTGCGTTCGCCCTGGGCGGCCAGAGTAGCATCTCCGTGCTGGGAGCGGTCGCCCTGGCGGGTGGCCTTGGCCGCACCGCCAATACGCAGAAAGCCACCGTCTTCCGGCACATCGACGACAACACGAAGCCCCAGGAGATTCGCATCAACATCAAGGCCATCCTGGCCGGCAAGGCCGAGAACATCGGGTTGCGGCCCGAGGATGTTCTCGTGGTGCCGACCAGTGGCCGCAAGAGCTTCACCACCTACGTGGTCCCGGCCACGATTGCCTCCGCGGTAGCCGCGGCCATTTACGCAGGAACCCATTACTGAGCGATCCGCCATGACACCATCACTTCTTCCAATCGAATCCCGTACGGATCTCCATGCCCGCGTGACTCGCCTGCTGACCGTTTCCCGGTCCAACTTGAGTGCGCGGCGGCGCACGATGACTCCGCCCATCGTCGTCGAGGATGCCGGTCCCAGCCCGCTTCTGGAGTGTTGGTATGTGCTGCGCCGGCGCAAGGCTGCCTTGTTGACGATCGTCTCTCTGGCGATTGCCGCCTCTCTGGTCTGGTCGTTCCAACAGACTCCCGTGTACCAGGCGCGCACGGTTCTCGAAATCCAGAACCTCAACGACAATTTCCTCAACATGCGGGACGTGAGCCCCACCGCCACCCAGGGTCCCGTGGATAGCGCGGAAACCGACCTGCAAACCCAGGTCAACATCCTGCAAAGCCAGACCGTGCTGCGCAATGTTATCGCTCAGCCGGGTTTCGCCGCCCGCCTGTCCGCCAGCAATCCCGCAGGCGTTTTCACGCGCTGGGCGAAACTCCTCCAACCCGCCCAGCCTGCGGCCAACCCGGGCGCCGATGCGCTGCTGCGCCGTTTCGCCGACCACCTTCAGGTGATTCCCCGCGCCAACACGCGCCTGGTCGACGTTCTCTCCGAATCGCCCGATGCTCAGCTCGCCGCCGATCTCGCCAACGCGCTGACCGCGGAATACACCCGCCAGAACCTGCAATCGCGCTGGCAGGCGGCACAGAAGACCAGCGAGTGGCTCACCCAGCAGATGGAAGAGATCCGCGCCAAACTGGAAAGCTCCGAAATGCAGCTTCAGTCCTACGCCAGTTCCGCCGGGATCATTCTCACCGACGAAAAGGACAATGTCGCCGAGGCGAAACTCCGCCAACTGCAGGATGAACTCACCAAGGCACAGGCCGAGCGGGTAGCCGCCCAGTCGAAGTTCGAACTGGCCTCCACCGCTTCCCCCGAATCCCTTCCCGAAGTGCTAGACGACAGCACCATCAAGGAATACGTGGTGAAACTGGCCGACCTCCGCCGCCAGCTTGCCGAACTCACCGCCTCCCTGACGCCGGCTCACCCATCGGTAAAGAAAGTCGCTGCGCAGGTTGCGGCGCTCGAGGCTTCGCTGGACAAAGCGCGAGCCAACGTAGTGCGGCGCATGCAAAATGAATTCGAATCCGCGCAGCGCCGCGAGCGGCTCCTCTCCAAGAGCTACGACACCCAGGCACATCTGGTGACCGTACAATCCGCCAAGGTCGCGCACTACAACATCCTTAAGCGCGAGGTCGATAACAACCGCCAGTTGTACGCTTCCCTGCTGCAGCACGTCAAAGAGGCGGCCATCGCCTCGACGCTCCATGCCAGCAACGTGCGCGTCATCGATCCGGCTACCGCTCCGAGAAGGCCGTACAAGCCGAATCTGCCCCTCAACACGGCCATCGGTCTCCTCTCCGGCTGCCTGCTGGGCATCGCCTTCGTATTCGTGCGCGAGCGCACCGACCGCCGCATCCTGGCGCCGGGCGAGGCTGCCATTCATCTGGATCTGCCGGAATTGGGAGTCATTCCCTCGGTTCAGGCCGAACGGAGCCGCGCCTTCGCTTATTACGGCAGCAACAAGAAGCTCGCTGCAGCCGACGACGAGAGCACGCCCAAGCGCAAGATCCCGGTGGAACTGATCACCTGGCAAAAGAAGCCGTCGATGGTGGCTGAGGCCTTCCGCGCCACGCTCACTTCGATTCTCTACGCCGGCGAAAACGTTGGCCGGCCGCGCGTCATCGCGCTCACCAGCGCCAATCCGGCGGAAGGCAAAACTACCGTGACCAGCAACCTGGCTCTGGCGCTCGCCGAGATCGGCCGCCGCGTGCTGCTGATCGATGGCGACCTGCGTCGCCCGCGGCTTCACGACGTTTTCGGCGTGTCCAATACCTGGGGATTGAGCGACATCCTCGAAGGACAGGGGGAACTCGAGGGACTCGGCGCCGCAGTGTCCGTGGACGGCTACCCGAATCTCTTCCTGCTGCCCGCCGGAACCGCCCAAACCAGCATCTCCGGCCTGTTGCACTCCCAGCGCGCCATGGAATTCCTGAAGCGCGTGCGCCACGAGTTCGACATGGTCCTCATCGATACGCCGCCCATGCTCCACATCCCCGATGCCCGGGTGCTGGGCCGGATGGCCGATGCCGTGATTCTGGTCATGCGTTCCGCCAGCACCACCAAGGAGGATGCCGCCTCCGTCGGCCGGCGCCTCGCCGCTGACGGAACCTGCGTGTTGGGCACCGTCCTCAACGAGTGGGACCCGCGGCGCACCAGTCACTCGGCCTACGACTACGCATACCGTTCGTATGGGGCGCCCAAGGCTGCCCGGTCCTGACATACCTCCAGCGAAACTCCCCCAATGGCGACCATCACCACCAAGCCCTGGCAATTGAGACAGTTACAGGCCCTGTCCACGGCCGAACGGTCTCGCGAGCGGTACCGGCGCATTCTGTTGGGCGCCGGCAGCGCAATTGCCGCCAAGTTTCTGCTCGCGGCCTGCGCAATGTTAACCATCCCGCTCACGCTGCGGTATCTGGGCGCCGAGCGTTTTGGCGTGCTGATGGTCATCACCTCGCTGCCGTTGATGTTCCGCTTCGCCGATTTCGGTCTCGGCGCTGGCGTCACCATCGCGGTGGCCGAGGCCACCGCTTCGCACGATTCCTCCACCCAGCGGCGTTACGTTTCAACCGCGTTCTGCGTTCTCTGCGCGATTGCCGTGCTGTTCCTGCTGGTGCTGGCCGGCGTGTATCGCTTCATCGACTGGGCCGGATTGGTCAAAGTCTCGTCGCGTGGCGCCGCCGAAATCGGACCCGCCTTCGCCGCGCTCTTTGTGCTGATTCTCATTGGGCTGCCCGCCGGTATCGTTTCGCGCGTCCAGTCCGGCCAGCAGCTCACCATGGTGTTCAACGCCTGGAATTCGGTAGCCGCCCTGGCAGGCGCCCTCGCCACGCTGGCGATCATCGCGCTTCGCGGAAGCCTGCCGATGCTCGTACTGGCCGCCGTGGGAACGCCGGTCGCTGCGCAAGCAGCCAACTGGCTGACCAGCCGAAAGCTCTCCGAATCCTGTCCGCGTCCCCGGCTCGCCGAGTTCGACCCGGCTGCTGCACGCCACCTGGCAAGACTGGGCGTTCTGATGTTCTTCCAGCAGGCGTTCAGCCTGCTGACTTACGCTGCCGATCCGCTGATTATCGCCCGCGTGGCCGGAGCGGCGAGCGTGACGACCTATGTGGTCGTCCAGAAGATGTTTACTTTCGGGTATCTGGCGCAGTTCCTCGCCGCACCGCTATGGCCGGCGTTCGCTGAGGCCACTGCTCGCGCCGATCGTCAATGGACCCGCACCGCGCTGCGCCGTACGCTGTTCCTCACCATCGGAGTACAGGCTGGACTCGTTCTCCCCCTGCTGCTCTTCGGCTCGACGCTGCTGCGCCTCTGGATCGGACCGGCTGTCGTTCCCACGTTCGCGCTGATGCTGGGGTTCGCGCTCTGGGTTCTCCAGGCGGGCTATGTCAGCACCATGGATTCCTTTCTGAACTTCGGCAGCACTCTTCGCTGGAACGTATTGTGGCTCGGAATCGCCTCCCTGACGGGCCTCGCCCTGCGCGTGCTGTTTTGCCATTGGTGGGGCTCCACCGGAGTCGTCTGGGGCACAGTGCTGGCGTTCGCGGTTCTGTACATCCCCCCGACCGTCCTGCTCGCACGAGGCCGTTGCCATGATTAGAATCTCCCGCCACAGCCGTCCGCACCTGTCGCTGGCGCTTCTCTGTGCGGTGCCGTTCATCGACGTGGTCGTCGATCAGCTCTACAACGCTCTGCAACTGAACCTCGGTCCCGTGAGTCTGCCGCAACTGGTGCGCGGCTGCCTGATGGTCGTGGCGTGGGTGTTGATGATGGACGAGGGCCGGCGCACTCCGCTGAGCCGTCGAATCCACCTCGCCGTCCTGGCCATCCCCGCGCTCTTCCTCGTGGTCACGGCGCGCGAATTCATGACCGCCGGGCAAACTTACAGCCGCACACTGGTGGCCTGCATTCAGATCGCCTATTGGTGCACCATGTGGGCTCTGGCGGCGCGGACCATCTCCCAGCCGCTCCAGGCCAGGCACGTGCTGAAGGCATTTGCGTTTGGCGGCCTGATCGCCGCGGTCTCGGTTGCGATCGGTTATGTGACCGGCGCGACCCTCACGCAGGCCTATCACGATGTCCGCGCTTCGGCCGGCTACTTCGGAAACGGCAAGGGGCTCGCCGGATCGTTGGCCGCCGCGGCCTTCATCTTCGCGTACTTGAGCGTGCAGTTGAAGAAGAAGCTCTACCTGCTGTTCGGCGGCTGCTGCGCGGCCGCCATGTTATTGACCTACGCCCGGGCGGGAATGGTCGGCTTGGCGGCAGCGGCGGTGTGGGGCCTGACCTGGTCCCTGTGGCGTAAGACCTCCGGTGCCTGGGTGCGGCGGTTCGTCGCCGTGCTGGCCCTGAGCGCCGGATTGCTGGTTGCCTCCATCGGCGTGGGTGGCTTCGCGCGGCGATGGTCCGATGTCTCCAACTCGCACAGAAGCAACGCCGGTTCCGGACGCATCCTTCTGTGGAGCCTGGCGTGGGATTCCTTTGTTCAGGAGCCGCCCGCCGATCAGTTGTTCGGCCGCGGCGTCGAGGGCATGTACAAGCTGACCTACCTGAAGCTGCACGATGCCTGGGTCGGCCACACGCACTCGGATTTCTTCGATATCCTCACCATCGGCGGGCTCCTGGGGCTGGTGGCGGCCGGCACGCTGCCTTTCGCCATCTTCAAGCTCAGTAGGTCGCTGCCCGCCGCTGCGCCCGAACGCGGCCTATTCTGGTGCATCGCCTGCATCCTGCTGGCCCAGGCGCTGCTCACCGGTCAGTTCTTCCTGCCGGACACCATGACCTACTACCTGGTCACCATGACGGCGGCGGCCGCGATGGCCGGTCGGCCGGAATTTCGCCGCCGCGTGACGCTCCAACCGGCCCGCGAATACGCGCTCGCTTAACCATGACCCTTCGCACCCTGATGGAAACCGGATTCTGCGGAGCGCTTCGGCTCACGCTGGCGCCAGCCCTGGTACGTCTGCTGACGCGCCGCCGGATAACCATCGTCAACTATCACCGGCCGGCGCCCGAGGTCCTGGAGCGCCACCTTTGCGCGTTCGCCCAGCGCTACAACCTCATCAGCCTCGATTCCGCGGTTGCCGCGCTGATTCGCGGCGACTTTTCCGGACTTCCGCGCCGCGCCATGGTCGTCACGATCGACGACGGACGAAGCGAAACCGCCGCTCTGACCCCGGTACTGGAGCGCCGCCGCGTTCCCGCGACGGTCTACGTGGTCGCAGGGCCAGTGAATTCGCGGCGCCGGTTATGGTGGAGCGCGGTGAGCGATCCAGCCGCTGTGCTTCGCCTCAGAGCGCTCCCTGACTCCGAACGGCGGGCGGTTCTCGAAGCTGACTACGGCCACACCGACCAGCGCGAATACGAAACCGGCGATGTGCTTTCCTCCTCCTCGCTCGCCGCCCTGGTGGAGGCCGGCGCGGCAGTTGGCGGGCACACCACCTGGCATCCCGTCATGACCAACTGCTCGGCGGCGGTCGTGGACCGCGAACTGCGTGACTGCCGATCGATCCTCGTGCGCTTCACCGGTCAGTCTGTCAGACACTTCGCCTACCCCAACGGAGCGTGGGACAGCCGGGTCCGTCAATTGGTCGCCAATGCCGGGTACGCGTCCGCGCGGACCATCGATCCCGGCTGGGTCGCCCCCGATACCGATCCCCTGGCCCTGCCCTGCATGGGTATCTCGGACGATGCTTCCGTATCCAAAGCTCTGGTACAGGCGTCCGGCCTGTGGGACTTCGCGAGGAAAGCCGCCGCGCATTTGGCATTGGGTGGACCCGCAGCCGCGCAGCCCCGCCCGCGCACTCTGGTGGTCGCACCCGGGCCCACCGCGCGCGGAGGCATTTCCGCCGTGGTGCGCGCCCATTCCCGGATGCCGTTCTGGAAGGCCAACGGTTGCTCCTGGATCTCCACCTCTCCGGCGGCCAACAACGCAATTGCTCATTTCCTGGTTTTCTGCCGCGCGCTGGCATCGTTCGTGGCGCAGCTCCCCGCGGCAGACCGGCTGCACGTTCACACCGCCTCCTATCGCAGTTTCTGGCGAAAAGCGCCGTTCGTGTTTCTCGGGCGGCTCGCGCGCAAGCAGGTGATCCTCCATATCCACGGTGGTGCATTCGCCGAGTTCTGGCGCACTGCTGGCGGATTCAGACGGCGGCTCATCGATTCCGTCCTGCGCTCGGCCACATCCCTCGTCACCGTCTCGCATGCGAGTGCCGCCGAACTGCGCCGCTCGTGGCCCGGCGCGTCACTTTCCGTGGCGCCCAATCCGTATGAGCCACTTCCGGAAATGGCCGGGACCCGCCGCCGCGGCGTGCTGTTCGTCGGACGGATCGAAGCCGCCAAGGGCATCTTCGATCTCCTGCGCGCGTTTGCGCGGATCGCTCCGTCGCTGCCCGATGCGCGGCTGGTTGTCGCCGGTGACGGCGCCATCGACCAGGCCCGCCGCCTCGCCGCCGAACTCGGCATTGCGCCGTTAGTCAATTTCACCGGTTGGATCGAAGGCGCGGATCTCGCGGTCGAGTACGCGCGCGCCGCGGTCTTCTGTCTGCCTTCGCACTGCGAGAACCTGCCCATGGCCGTGCTGCAGGCGATGGCTGCGGGAGTTCCGGTGGTGGCCACGCCGGTCGGCGGCGTCCCCGAACTGATCGAACCCGAAACTACCGGCGTGCTCGTCCCGCCGGGAAACATCGATGCTCTGTCCGACGCGCTGGCTCGCGTCCTGGGAGATGCCGGTCTGCGCCGCCGTCTCGCCGGCGCGACACGCGAGCGCGCCGCCAGCTATTCACCCGCCGCGGTAGACGCGTGCATGGAAGGGCTCTACACATCCCTATGTCCTCCGCAATCCGGCAAGCAAGCCGCCTATATCCGCAGTACCTGTTGAAGAAACTCTACGAAGTAAGCCCGTCCTGGGTGCGCAACACCCTCGGACGCGCGGTCGGCCAACTGTCGCCCGCGCTTCGCTACGGGCCGACCTTCGCTCGGACCCAGCGGTTGTTGCGTGAGTCGCGTTACTGGGACGAGCAGCAACTCGCTGCGTTCCAATTGCAGAGTCTGCGCCAGCTTCTGACCTACGCGGGCGAGCGTGTGCCGTACTACCGGCGCCTGTTCCGCCAGCTCGGGTTCCAGCCGTCCGCCGTCGAATCGGTCGACGATCTGGCCCGGCTGCCCTTGCTGACGCGCGACATGGTTCGGGACATGGGCCGCGAGTTGCTCGCTGAGGGCTTGGACGAAAGGGCATATAAGCACGCCTTCACCGGCGGCACGACCGGCAATCCACTCGGATTCTATTCCGACTACGATGCCTCGGCTGCCGAATGGGCGTTCATTCTGAACATCTGGGAGCGAGCCGGATTCCGTCCCGGCGACAAGCGCGTGATGCTGCGCGGCCGCCTGTTCAAGGAACGCCCAGCCGGCGGCCACTGGGAGTACGATCCCGTCAATCAGGTCCTGTTTTGTTCCGCCGCCGATCTGAGCGGTTCGAGCTTGAGCCAGCATGTGAAGCGAATGCAGGAATATCAACCCGCATTTCTCCACGGCTACCCATCCGCTCTGACGCTGGTGGCGCAGTACCTGGAGCGCAGCGGTGAGACGCTGCCGACTCTGCGGGGCATCCTGGCAACCTCCGAAAACCTCTATCCAGCGCAACGCGAGTATCTCACGCAGGTATTCGGCTGCCGGATCTTCTCGTTCTACGGGCAAAGCGAGAAATGTACGCTGGCCGCCGAATGCGAGCACTCCACCGATTATCACGTGGCGCCGGAGTTCGGCATCATGGAACTGGTCGATGGAGCCGGGCAGAGAATTCAACAGCCGGGGCAACGGGGCAAGGTTGTCGGTACCGGTTTTCTCCATCGCGCCACCGTATTCATCCGTTACCTGACCGACGACGAGGCGGAATGGTCGCCCGAGCCTTGCGCCTGCGGCCGCCTCGGCCCCCGGGTGCACAACCTGCGCGGGCGCTGGCAGGAGATGCTGGTGGGCCGCACCGGCTCGCTGATATCCGCGGCGGCGGTGGATCTCCATGCCAAGTGCTATTCCAGGATCCGCGACTTCCAGTTCTATCAGGACACTCCGGGCGTGGTGAAGGTGCGCATCGCCCGGCTGCCCGATTACACGGATGCCGACGAATCGTTGCTGACCGATCTTCTGCTGCGCCGGTTCCATGAGGAGATCGATGTGCGCCTGGAATATCCGGCCGAGATTCCAAAGACCAAATCCGGCAAGGTGCGCCTCATCGACCAAAGGCTCCCCATCGCCTATCCGGACTGGAACCAAAGCGCGCCGATCCAACGGTAGATCCATGCTCCAACCAGAGTCGAAATCAATCGGGAACCCCGCCAACTCCCTCCGCGGGCGCTTCCGCAACGCCATGGCTGAAAGCCCGCTCCGCGTCGTCAGGCCCGAATTTGCGGCCCTGGACAAGTTGCGGTGCTGGGTCGAAGCGCGCGATTTCGCCGGCTATGACCCCTATGATGCGCTCAACAGCCCGGTCGTGCGCCTGTTGACCGGCGGATCGAAATGGGCCCGCCTGGCGGCAACTCAGATGCTGAAACGCTGCCCGCTGAACCTACGGCCGATGCTGCTTCTGCGTCCCGGCCATAACGCCAAGGCGCTCGGGTTGTTTTTGGAAGGCTATGTCCGGCTGCACCGGAGCGGCGACCGCACCGCACGCGAGAGCATCGCCCGCATCCTCGATCTTCTCGAGGAGCAGCGTGGAACCTGGCAGCACGGCCACGGTTGGGGATACAACTTCGATTGGCAATCGCGCGTCTTCTTCGTTCCGCGCGGTACGCCGAACGGCGTTTGCTCTTCGTTCATCGGTCATGCCCTGCTGGATGCCTGGGAAACCTTGCGGGAACAACGCGCCCTGGATTTGGCCGCCCCCATCGCCGAGTTCATGCTGTGCGACCTCAACCGCACGCCGGAGGGCGATACCTTCTGCTTCAGCTACACGCCCATCGACCGATACGCCGTCCACAATGCCAATCTGCTGTGTGCATCGTTCCTGATCCGCCTGCACCACGTGACCGGAGACAGCGCTCTCCGCGACGCGGCTGTGGCCGCACTTGCCTATTCCATGCACCATCAGCGGCCTGACGGCTCCTGGCCCTATTCGGAGCGCGCCGGCTCGCGCTGGATCGATTCCTTTCACACTGGTTTCAACCTGGAATCGATCCGGCGGTTTCTGGTCCTGGGCGAGGCTCGGGAATTCGACCAGGCATACCGGGCCGGGTGCGAATTCTATGCCCGCAATCTGTTTTTGCCCGACGGTGCGCCGAAGTACTTCCACGACCGCTTGTATCCTATCGATATTCACTCGGCCGCCGAAGCCATCACCTTCTTCTCCGGCGAGCCATCCTACCGCGGACTTGCACGGCGGGTGCTCGCCTGGGTGCTGGCGAACATGTACGACGGCGATGGCTGCTTCGCTTTTCAAAAACGGAAATCGCTGACCATCCAAATCCCTTACATGCGCTGGTCGCAGGCCTGGATGTTCCGGGCCCTGACCGCATACACCGAAAAGGCTCCCGAGAGGCAATCCCTATGAACCACATCCGCATCCTCGATCTCCCCGTGGACCCCGTCAACATGAATTCGGCCCTCCAGTTCGTGGATGAGCATATCCGCAACGGCGCGGCCCCGGCCTACATCGTGTGCGCTAACCCGGAGAAG
>Ga0335071_10007505_pt1 | contig 11222 bp, 9 predicted proteins | sample Lox_Sample_15_FD_206724 | JGI IMG/M metagenome (GOLD analysis project Ga0335071, IMG submission 206724) | Soil microbial communities from Loxahatchee National Wildlife Refuge, Florida, United States - Lox_Sample_1.5 | ecosystem: Environmental > Terrestrial > Soil > Wetlands | place: USA: Florida...
GATTGCTTTCTGCATAATTTCCTGACCGGTCGCCGCTATTTCTGAATCCGGATTCAGCCGAGCAGCCTGACCGAGAGCTACCAATACTCCGGCATTCTGCGACAGCGCCGCGACGTAGAACTTGGCTGCGCGAACGCGCAAGCGCTGCACGCGGCGAAACTCGGAAGGTAAAAGACTGGTTCGAAGAAATTCCTCTTCCTCTGGGTCGATGAGGTTCTCGAATGCCTCAAGGTCTATGGGAACCATCTCACGCGCATGCAATGCGAGAGCGCTGCCGCGCCCTAAATATCGGAGCCAGACCTGGGCTCCGAGAAAGAGCACGATCATGAATACGAGAACTGCCAAAATCATAATGGCGGGAGAAATCATTGGGGAGCGACCGCCCTTTCTATTTCGTCGAGTGACTGACGGGCCTCCAGCAGCCTGTCGCGTGACAAAGAAGACAGACCCACAGCCGGAAGCGATCCCAAAACTTTACCAGACGCTTTGTGCGCAATGGCGGCGCTTACCCATATGAGCACAACGAAGTTATAGCTGATCATCTCAAGGTAGTCAGGAATGCGGGTGTTCGGGACCGAATCCTTCCATGCTTGGGCTAGGGGATCCAAACTGGACATCAATCCCATGCCCAAGGCAATTCCAAAAAGCATGGTCGACATATGCAAACCCAAAAAACGGTGCCATGCGAAAACGAGGACAAGCAGAATGCATTGTGCGACGTTGAGCGCTTCCAGGGTAGCGTACTGCGTCAATAAACTGTGGCCGGCACTCTGGGCATATTGGATAAAGATAAGAATGGAAGCCGAGGCGACGAGCACTGCACTGATCCAGTTCAAGGCGCGTCTGGTGGTCTGGCGCAACGAAGGGTTGTGCTTTACCGGGAAATCGAACAACTCATAAAGTACTCCGAAATGGAGGGCAATACCAGAAATGCGGCCATAGAGGTCAAACTGCGTATACACCCAGCCAGACACCCGCAACCAGTGGACATACATCGCAAAGACCAGGGAAAACTGCAGGAACTCTACGAGCAGATACGTGAAGAAGACAGGGAATTGGCTGTGCAAGCGCCTTCGATACATTACGGAAGCAACCACCAGAAGTAACACATGCGGAGTCGCCCAGAGGAGGCGATAAAGAGTCAGGTGGGGATTCATCGCTTGAGTGTTACCCGAGACGGAATTTATCATCCGCTGGGGCAACACTCAAGCGTAGATTTTCAGTTGGTTCCGGGAGGGGAGCAGACTTTTCCGGAGCAGGTGGGGAAAGGGCCGCCATCTGCGCGCAGTTGTGCCGGCAAGGCAGTCAGCACGGCCAATCCGAACAGCAGTAATGCAATCTTTGCTTTCAGTGATTTCACAGGGTATCCTCTCAGGTGATGAAGTGAGTTCAAGTGGCGTCAGTTTCGGGCAAAAGATGAAAATCGCGGCAAAAATTGCGACTTAGCGAGCTTTTCGGAAAATGTTAGGAATTTCTGAAGTGGTGCAGAAACAGTGCTGAAATCTGCTTACGACGACCTTCGCCAACGGACTCTAGGTAGGCTCGATGGGATCTGGAGGAGACTGATCTATCTCGCCGAGCGGCGATCGGCAGATGGAGGATACGAGCACTGGGGATTCGAAAGGACACACGGGACCGCGACCGCCCATCAGGCCTTCTCGAAGGCCCACCAGTCGCTGATTGGGACAATCCTGAGGACGCGTATCCGTTTGCTGCAGGATGATCTGGAACAGTCCAGCCAAGCGGAAGGGATCAGCCCAGCCTCTTACGCGTCTGGGTTGGCGGAAGGTCTTCCCCGTTTACTGCCTTCAGGGTGCTCGAAGGTGACAGAGTCACACCTGATCTCTGTTGTGGAAACTCTCTCGGTTCTTCAAACTCGGCGGCAGGCAACAGATCCCCCAACCGCATCGCCACCCCAACCACCTGACCAATCACCTCCGCCTCCTGAGGATGCTTCAGCACGCGCACCGGCGCGGGGGACAAGGGATGAGGCTGCAGAACCAGAGAATTTAGCCGGAACGAGCACCAGCAACACGTGAATCCATCGCGTGTTTCCACAAAGTAGATGGGACGCTCATACTCGGAGCGCCAGTGCCGCTCGACCACGCGGGTGCGCGATTCATCGACCTGCACAAACGAGCCTGGCTGCAAAATCGGATACATCGTGAAGTCTTCGTGGCCGATGAATGCATACGTATATGGCAGCTCGGCCAGATGAGGAAGAAATGACAACGGTACTGTACCCCACTCCTGCACCATGCGACCGAGATCCGAAGTCGAGTTCAGATCAAATCCGGGATCGAGCTTGGTCGGGATGTTAAGAGTGAGCCGTTCCATCGAGACGATGTGCGAATGGGCGGGCTGGGATGCCGGCCATTCGGAGGTAATCGTCTCAAAGTCGATTCCGTACAACCGAAAAAGCTCTTTGACATCCTTACGGTAAATCGCGGCAAGCGAATAGAACCGGTAGACGCTGGGGACAACCCCTTTGGTTTCAATATCGGAGAGCCGACTGGGAGGAATCAGATACTCGTCACTACCCCGCTTCCGGGAAATCGCCGAGCTGGCATTTTCTACATCCCGCATCGTCAGCCCGAGCCGGTCGCGAATCTTTCGAAGATCTATCCCTGCCGACAACAGCATGTGAACTCCAACCCAGGCGCTGATTCTGCCCCTAGATGATCAAATTGCCGTGCGGCTTACCGGCAATTCCGACATGGCCGATCCGTATGACCTCGGAAGTGGCTTTTCACACGGATATAGGCAAACGCCTTTGTGCAATGCTTATATCAAGATTCTGCACGACTTTTCAACTGCATTGTTCGGATTTCGTAACTGCACACGACAGCATTTGACTGCACTTTCCCTTCGATTGCCGCCTTCGCCGTCGGAGGCCTTCTTTAGCCAGGAAGACAATTTGGAAACACGGGTGTTCGGAATTTGTAAAAGGACCGCGATCTCCACAGGTTCTCCCACCGATCTGGAACGCCGAGGTGGAGCAACCAAGACCGTTCGGCAGCCAACCTAACCTGCCTCGCATGGCGATCAGGTGCCTAGTGCAATGCGGAGTGCATCGCGTTCAGCAGGGTGGCACGCGTAAAAGGCTTTTCGAGCAAGGGAATGCCCAGTTTCAGTCCTTCCGCTTGATCGAGCAACTCACCGGTGTAGCCCGACATGTAGAGGACCTTTGTGGAAGGATACGAGTTGACAATGCGGACTGCGAGTTCCGGTCCGCTCATGCCCCGCATGACGACGTCGGTCAATGTGAGACGAACAGCCCCATTGGAACGCAGCTGATCCAGAGCAGTGCTTCCATCCTCAGCTTCGAGCACGTGGTAACCATGATCTTCCAACATCTGCCGGGTGACACTGCGCATCAGCGGATCGTCCTCGACGAGGAGAATCAACTCGCCCTGCGCTTTCGGAGGCAGCGTCTCCGAAGCGGCTTTGGGGGCTAGGCCAAGCTTGTGGTCGGCCGCAGGCAAATAGATCTTGAAGGTGGTGCCGCGGTTCAATTCGCTATAGACGAGAATATGCCCGCCGGCATGCTTCACAATACCGTAAACGGTTGCGAGACCAAGGCCCGTTCCCCGGCCCACCTCTTTCGTTGTGAAGAATGGATCAAAGATTTTCGACATGGTTACTGGATCCATCCCAAGTCCCGTGTCGCTGATGGCGAGAAGAACATGTCGTCCCGGCTTCAGGGGCGGATGCCGCTCGGCAAGAGCCGCGTCGAATTCCTGAATGGAAGTCTCCAAGATCATTTTTCCGCCTTTTGGCATCGCGTCCCGCGCATTGACAGCGATGTTCATGATCACCTGATCTAGTTGCGAAGGGTCGGCCTCAATGATGGCGGAGTCTGTCCCATGGCGGACCACGACTTGCACGTCATCCCCCATGAGTGGGCGCAGCAGCTTGACCACCTCCTTCAGCGAATCATTGAGGTCGAGAAGCCGCGGCTGCAAGGTCATTTGGCGGCGGCTGAACGCAAGCAGTTGACGGGTCAGGGCGCTGCCCCGCTTAGACGCTTCTTGAATGTTCTCGATATATTGCGACGCGCCTTCAGCAGGCATCCGGCTGCGCAGCAGCTCGCAACAGGAGGTAACAATCCCCAGGATGTTATTGAAGTCGTGTGCGACACCACCGGCGAGCCGACCGACCGCCTCCATCTTTTGCGCTTGGCGGAGGAGTTCCTCGCCGCGCTTCTGTGCGGTTACATCGCGTGCAATGGCGGAGGCGCCTGCAATCTCACCGCTCGAATCGCAAATCGGTGAAACCGAGATTGAAACGTTCAGGCGTTGCCCGTCTTTGCGAACTCGAACTGTCTCGAAGAAGTCGACGCGTTGGCCAGCCCGAACCTTTTCCAAGATGCCGGGGATTTCGTCTGGGCGATCCTCCGGCGCAAGAATAGAGATGGACCTCCCAATCACTTCGTCCGCAGTGTATCCGTAGATCTGCTCGGCGCCTTTGTTCCAATGCGTGATGTTGCCGTCCAGATCTTTTCCAATGATTGCATCCTGTGATGAGTCGACAATCAGGGCTAGCCGGTTGCGCTGTTCCCAAAGCTCGCGATCCTTGCGCGCGTTGAGCTCCTCGTGCGCCTTTTGAAGTTCCTGCTCGATTCGCTTGCGGTCACTGATGTCGCGAATCGCGCTAAGCACAACTATGCCTTCCTCAGTCTTTAGAGGCGAAAGGCTGATTTCCACCGGGAACTCCGAGCCATCTTTTCGACGTCCCTTCAGGTCGAGTGCGGCGCCCATGCGGCGCGTTTGCGGCTGAGCGTGGAAGCGCCCCCGATGCTGATTATGCTGTCCGCGGACAGACACCGGGACGAGCATCTCAACCTTCTGGCCGACCAGCTCTCCTTGTGTGTACCCGAAGAGGTTCTCGGTTTGAGAGTTAACCTGAATGATCGACCCATGAGAATCGACCGCCACCATGGCGTCGGGAACGGCCTCAAAAAAACTGGGGGACAGGAGCGCATTGGCTGGGCTCTTGGTGGGTGGCGCCGACGCTTTTTTTTTCCTGGGAATGCGCGAGGGCGTGCGCATCGTTCTTCCCCACTTTCCTCTTTACTATACGCAACCTACAAACGGGGCTCAACCGCTCAGCGTTTCAGCGGCGGCAGGCCGAGCAGTATCCGCCGACTTCAAGTCGCGACACTACGATATGAAAACGGCAATCCCGCTCCAGTTGCTTCTTCAGCGAATCGAATGTCTCGCTTACGAATTCCGTGATCTTGCCGCAACGCAAGCAAGCCATGTGAATGTGATCGGGGCCGAGTTTGCGCTCGTAGTAATGGCCTTCGCCCTTGATATGCATCAGGTCGAGCTCGTCGATCAGGCCCTGTCGCTTGAGCAACTCGAGGGTTCGATAAACTGTGCTGCGATCGACGCTCGCATCGATGTGGCGCGCCTTGCGCAAGATCTGGCTGGCGTCCAGATGTTTGGTGGCGGTTTCGATCACGCTCAAAATCGCGCGGCGCTGCGCGGTCATACGGATGCCGCGGCCCGCAAGCTGCGTCTGCAAGCGGCCCGGAATTTCAGTTTGCGGCAGCGGCATGCATGCTCCAGTCGCAACTAATCGCAAAAAGCCTGCGACGAAAAGTGAACGCACTCATTGACAGTTCCCTACAATCGCTCCTACGCTGAAATGGTAATCCTTATTGCGACACAGTCGCAACAAGATTTTTAGAAATCAAAACGACTAACGGCAGGAGATCAATGCAGGCTCGTTCCCTTCTTGGACTCATCTCGCGGATAGTGCTGCGCGCCAGGCAGCGCAATTGGCCCAGTATTCTCTTTCTGTGCCTGATCGCTCAGTTCTGCGCGCGATCGTCCGCCCAAGAAAGTCCATACATCGTGACCTACGACCACTATTTGGAAGAACCCGGCAGTCTGGAGGTGGAATATTTCTCGACCTTCGGCACGCAACGCGGCGGCAATGATTTTCATTCCTTCTGGATGGAGTTTGAGTACGGCGCTACCGCGTGGTGGACAACCGAGTTCTATCTCGACGGCCAGACAACTTTTTCCGACAGCACGATTCTTACGGGATTCCGATGGGAAAACCGAATTCGCCTTTTGCCGCGCGAGCACTTGGTCAATCCCGTTCTTTACATCGAGTACGAAAATACGAGCGCTGCCGACAAGATTGTGAAGGAAGTGGAGGGGCACGACGTTGAATCCGATTTTCTCGACCCGAATGGCGAGAGTCGCGGCGACCACGATCACGAACTGGAGATGAAGCTTCTGCTCTCAAGCACCTTCAAGGGCTGGAATGTCGCGCTGAATCCCATTTTCACGAAGAATCTTCTGCCGAGTGAACCGTGGGAATTCGGTTATGCTCTGGGTACCAGCCGCCCGTTGGCGTTGAAGGCCTCGCCAAACCGCTGCAATTTGTGCCGCGAGAACTTCATCGCGGGCGTCGAGCTGTATGGCGGCCTGGGAGATGCGCAAAGCCCAGGCCTGCACCAGACATCGCACTACCTCGCGCCGGTCGTCGCGTGGAATCTTCCGTCCGACTGGACTCTTCGCCTATCCAGCGGGTTCGGTTTGAACGACAACAGCCATCGCCTGCTGTTGCGCTGGGGAGTATCCCGAGAATTCTCGGGCTTCGGCGAAATGGTGAGGTATTTGTTTGGAGGGCGTCCATGAGACCAGCGGCTTTTTCGTTCCGGCATCGCGGTGCGGCCTTGCTTGATCGGTGTTGCCTGATTGCCGCCGTATTCTGTCTTGCGGTGACTTTCTCGATGGCGCAAACAGGCGGGAGTCCCCAAAAGAAGCACGACGTCTATGCTGTTTTGCAGAAGGTTCCTGCCTCGGCTCGTGCTCGCAAAAATCCAATGGAAGGAGACACTCTAGAAGCCCAGGCCGGCGGTAAACTTTTCGAACAACATTGTTCGGAATGCCACGGGCCCAAAGCCGGGGGAACACGCGATGGCCCAAGTCTGTTAGCCGAACCTGTGGCGCAAGCGACACCCGGCGCCCTTTTTTGGATCCTGACGAATGGAGTCGTCTGGCACGGGATGCCGGTCTGGTCGAAGCTGCCCGAGCCGGAGCGCTGGCAGATCGTGACTTTCCTCGAGTCGCTGCGGCCAAGTAGGAGTAAGGCGGAGCCGCTGGCGGAAGGGAGCCGTTAGCGTCGACAGGCGGCCAACGCCGCCTGTCCGAGGCTGATGCCGCCGTCATTGGCCGGCACGGCCTGATTCGTCCAAAGGCGAAGACGGTCGTCCCGCAACTCCTGCTTCAGGTCCTCAAGCAATAACTCATTCTGAAAAACGCCACCGGACAAGACCACCGCGTCAACATTTTCTTGGCTGGCGATCTCTTTTATCGCATGCGTGAGCCCACGAGCGATACCCCTCTGAAAAGCTCGCGCGATGACCTCGGGCGTCCGGCCCCTAGCCCTCTCCTCCGCGACCGCTCGCAGCAGTGGGCGAAAATCAAGCTCACCATCCAAAAATGGGAACAGATAGCAGTCGACTTCACGGGCGCTCCGTGCGATGTTCTCAACCCACATCGCCGCCTGACCCTCAAACGTGATCTCGCGTGTGAAGCCAAGCAAAGCAGCGGCAGTGTCAAATAGCCTGCCGATTGAAGTCGTGCGAAATGTACGTACATTCTTCTGAATGAGCTGTAGCGCCACCTGGTACCGGGAAGGAAAGAAGAAAGGGGAAGCACTGAGATCGGGCAGACCCTCGATCTGCGCCAGAAAGCCAGCAGCCGCCTGCACGGGATGCTGTGCCGCAGCATCGCCTCCTGCTAGCGCAGCAGATCTAAGATGTGCAACGCGGTTGAAGCCGCTTGTGAGGCTACCCTCGAATATTTCCCCGCCCCAAATGCTCCCATCGTCGCCGTATCCGGTGCCGTCGAAGCTGACGCCAACCACCCGCGTCTCCCACTCGCCCCGTTCGGCTAGCACCGACGCTACGTGGGCGCGATGATGTTGTACGGCGAGTTTTTCACGGGCCGGTAAATCCAGCGCCTGGGCGGTGGAGCGATATTCGGGATGGGCATCGTGCACGACGAGCATATCGTCCGATTGAATGTCATACATCGACATCAAGTCGCGAATGGTCCCGTCGAAGGCACGGAAGGCCTCGTAGTGGTCTAGGTCGCCGATGTGCTGGCTGACAAATGCCTGGCCCTCAACCACCAGTGTCACAGTGTTCTTGAGATCCGGTCCGACCGCGAGTATGGGCTTGCTGCCTGAAGTGGGTACCGGAAAGCTTGTCACCGCCCCCGGCGCGTATCCGCGTGAGCGGCGCAATATTGCCGGACCAAAGGCACCGACGCGAGCCACCGAGTCGTCTACGCGACGGGCAATCGGTCGCTCTCCGATCAGAAAGGCATCGGCGATGCCCGAAAGACGCTCGATCGCATCTTTATCGTCGTACGCGATCGGTTCACTCGAGCGGTTGGCGCTGGTCATGACGAGGACCGAGGGGGCGCCCGCCGTGAACAGGAGATGCTGCAACGGTGTGTACGGCAGCATGATGCCGAGTTCCCGGTTGTCGGGTGCGATCCCGGCAAGCTCGACTTTGGCCGGGCCCAGCACGATTGGACGCGCAATCGAGGTGAGGAGTTCGACGGCTTCGGGAGAAAGATCCGCGAGCGCCTGCGCTTCTCCTACGCGCTCGACCATTACGGCAAATGGTTTTTCCTTGCGAAATTTGCGAGCGCGCATCGCCTCGACTGCGCCGGCGTTCTTTGCGTCACAGGCCAAGTGGTAACCGCCCAGTCCTTTGATGGCGACAATCTTGCCCTCCTTAAGAAGGTCTACGGTCTTGCCAATGACTATGTCGTCGCCACGAAATTCCTCGTCATCCAGTCGCAGATAGTAATGCGGTCCACACTCCGGGCAGGCCACTGGCTGAGCATGAAAGCGGCGATTGGCAGGGTCGTGATATTCCCGATCGCAATATTCATCGAACGGCCAATCCTTCATCGTCGTGTTCGGCCGATCATAAGGAAGGGAGAGAATTACCGTGTAGCGCGGCCCGCAGTTTGTGCAATTGATGTACGGATAACGAAAGCGGCGGTTTGTTGGATCGGCGAGTTCGCGCACGCAGTCGTTGCACACCGGCAGGTCTGGTGAAATCCGAACTGTAGGGCGGCGATTGCGCTGGCTTTCTTTGATGAAAAACTTCTCGAATCCAGCCGGCGCGGTTTCTTCAACCTCCATGGAAACGATGCGCGAGGCGGGCGGCGCTTCCGTCTTCAAGCGTCGCAGAAATTCCTCAAGTATCGTGCTGTCCCCTTCAAGGTGGATCGCAACTCCCTCTTCCCCGTTCAGCACCCAGCCGGCCGCCTCGAGTTCGGTGGCAAGGCGGTAGACAAAGGGGCGGAATCCCACGCCCTGTACCACTCCGCGAACTTTGATCAGGCAAGCGCTCGTCATAATTCCCAGCTTCGGCAGCGTCAGTCAACGATACTTGGAAATACGCAGCCCTGAAAGTGTCTATTGTCTGGGGAAGCTTGGTAGGATCGGGACAAAACTGGACAGTTACCTGTCAATTTCAGGACCAAAAGGCTTCCCCCCAACAATTTATCGGGGACGGCTGCCAAGGTCAGTGCCCGCACGGCCAGGCAGTCGACGGGCCTTTTGTATCAAACCCCAAGGCTGCCGCATCTTGTAAGATGCTGGAGAGACGCTGCCTTCCCTTTCCTGCCGGAGCGCCGCTACAATTGAGCGCCGCTCGAATTGGACTTTTATGAACACTTTGCCTTTGCCGATCGCCGCCTTTGTAGCCGGCTTGATCTCTTTCCTTTCTCCTTGCGTGCTTCCTCTAGTACCAGGGTATGTTTCTCTCATCTCCGGAGCCGGCATCGAGCAACTGAAGTCCACCGAAGGCCATCTACTTCGCAAGTTGATGCTCAATTCCGCCGCGTTCATCATCGGCTTCAGTATTGTCTTTATCACGCTCGGCGCGCTCTCCACCGAAGTTGGCCAGTTCCTGGCGCAGTACAAGTCATTGCTGGCGCGCATCGCCGGCGTAGTCATCATTCTTTTCGGACTCCATCTGACCGGAATTTTTCAGATCAAGGCTCTGCTCGCCGATACACGGCTGCACACGCTCAAAGGCGGTTCTTCACCGTGGGGCGCTTTCGTGATCGGATTTGCCTTTGCCTTCGGCTGGACTCCGTGCGTCGGACCGATCCTGGCGGTCGTGCTTGGCTTCGCGGCAACGCAGGACACAGTCTGGAAGGGAATTATGTTGCTCGCAATTTATTCGGCCGGGCTGGCCGTGCCGTTCCTGATCACGTCGCTCGGCATCGAGCGTTTCCTCAAGTTCTATAACCGCTTCAAGTTCCACATGCACGCGGTGGAGGTTGCCAGCGGCGGATTGCTCATCGTTCTCGGAATCTTACTGGTCTTGGGGCGTTTCACGCTGATTGCCGGTTACTTTTCGTTCTTGAATCGTTTCTCGCTCTAAGAGCAGGACGGGCGCGTTATACGCGCTCTTAAGGAAGCAGATAGAATAAAAGCAACGGCGTGTGGGCCGCCTGGACTTGAGGTCATGGCAAAAAGAAATCCGCTGATTTTGTTTTTTGTGGGGGCTCTTGTCGCTGTAATGTTGTTTGCCGGAATTCGTATCGCCCGCAACAAGCGCAACGGCCCCGTCAATGGACAACTCATGGGGGCTACCGCTCCCGACTTTGAGCTCCAGTCTGTCGATGGCAAGAATCTCAAGCTCTCCAGCCTTCGCGGCAAAGCCGTTCTCCTGAATTTCTGGGCGACTTACTGCGGCCCCTGCAAAGTGGAGATGCCCTGGTTTGTCGAGTTACAGAACGAATACGGGCCACAGGGTTTTCAGATCGTCGGTGTCGCCATGGATGACGCCAGCACCGAGGACATCGCAAAATTTGCGAAAGATATGGGCGTGAACTATCCGATCCTACTTGGGAAAGAAGCGGTCGGCCTGAGCTATGGTGGCGTCAACGTCTTGCCGACTACTTTTTTTGTGGATCGCAACGGCAAGATAATCGCCCGCGAATTCGGCTTGCAGAGCCGGAGCGTATTCGTCGACCATATCAAGGAAGCGCTGGCCCCAAGCAATCCCGTGCGGGCTCAAAAATAATTGCGAATGAAACCATCCATAACGTGTGCTCTCTTGCTTCTATCGTCTTGGGCATTGGCGCAGGAAGAGTTTGGGCCGAAAGGTCCCGTCGTCACCCTCGCATCCGCCCCGGTCGTCACCGCTACCCAGGGCCAGGCCG